>OHAH01000279.1_pt1 | contig 41731 bp, 33 predicted proteins | sample 1577071 | NCBI WGS metagenome assembly OHAH01 (sample SAMEA3541520, study PRJEB24748) | human gut metagenome | biome: human gut; feature: human-associated habitat; material: faeces | place: China | collected 2012 | reverse complement strand
TAGGTAATGACGCCGATTCCCAGATCCCAGTCAGCTTCCACCACAGAGGCTCTTGATGCGCCATAAAACTCAGCTGCACCTTTCAGAAGGCCGCTGATGATAGCTTCTGAATCCTCGGTGTTTCGCAGACTGGCCTCCAACACGCTCATTCCACGGTGGAATGCACTGCATTCAACAAATGGTGTGTTTTCCTGCATGATTTCGTTGCTCATGGATACGCCTCCTTTGATTGGTAAAAAAGCGCAGAGACTGTCCAACGTAACTCGGGCAGCCTCTGCTGTGAGCCGCACAGTATGGCTGAGCGGTTATGTACTATACTATTGTCTTGATGAATGCAGCAAGCGCCTCGCGCTGATCCTCCTTGAGAGCCGCAACACTATCATCTAATTCACTCTTGGCGTTAGGTGAATTTGCCGTATCGTTCTCCGTAAAGAACTGCGCCAGTGTGATTCCGCAAGCGTCACAAATCGCATTTACCGTTGGCAGGGACGGTTGGTTATTTCTCTTGAAGATATTGCTGATCGTTGTCTGTGACAGTTTGGACTCCTGCGCTAATCGGTAAATTGTCCATCCACGCTCATCCATTAACTGTCGAATCCGCTGTTGTGCATTGAACATTGGTACCACCTACTATGCTATTAGTATACACCTCATTTGATTGCCTTTATAGAAATCATCGGTATGGTATATGGTAATCAAATGATATGTACCCGTTATGCTGCCATAGATAGGGGCGCGGAGAAAGTTATTGGAATTTTATGAATGGAATCCCACTGATGTTTCTCAAAAAAACAAGCAAGGAATCCAAACACTCAGGACTTCCTTGCTTGTGAAGATAATATAGAGCAGGAAAAACGGCCATGAGATAGCAAATCAATTGTTGCGTAGGGGACCGAGAATCCCTCGCACACGATTTTTGAATTTGGCCTTCTTGTGGTTCTTCTCCAGCAATGATGCTGTATCTTTCTCGCAATTATAGCAGACCATACGGCCTTCTGGAACTGGGCAACCGCAACATACGCAGGTGTCTACTTGCCGTATATAGCGCAATTTGGTTTTCGTAATGCATCATCTCCTGCTTTCGATATTTCCTGCGCTAATACATAATTCTTTTTGCTTATATAAATCCATCGGGATTTTTCTGTTGCCAGTTCCATGCATCACGGCACATGTCCTGCAAAGATCTTGTGGCTTGCCAGCCAAGCAATACTTTTGCCTTTTCTGCCGAGGCGAAGCAGACCGGGATATCTCCCGCCCGGCGGCCAACGATTTGAAAAGGGATATGAATCCCAGTGGCGCTTTCAAATGCAGAGATCAACTCAAGGACGCTATGTCCCATACCTGTTCCCAGATTGATTACTTCCACGCCATGATGCGAAGTGCAAAACGGAAGCGCGGCTGTGTGTCCAGCGGCAATGTCCATGATATGGATGTAATCTCGGATACATGTACCATCCGGCGTATCATAATCAGCGCCAAAAACGGATAGTTGTTTTCGCTTTCCCATAGCTACCTGCGTGATATACGGCATTAAGTTATTGGGCGTACCGTTGGGGGCCTCTCCAATAAGGCCGCTGGGATGTGCGCCCACCGGATTGAAATAGCGAAAGATGACCGCCGAAAAATCCAGAGTCGCCGCAGCATAGTCTGTAACAATCTGCTCGATCATATACTTCGTCCATCCATATGGGCTTGCGATGTTGCCAGTGGGACACGCTTCTGTAATCGGCAGCGTGGATGGATTGCCATAAACCGTTGCAGACGAGCTGAAAATCAAGTTTTTAACCTGATATTTGCCCATGGTTTCCAAAAGTGTGAGGGTACTGTCAAGGTTTCCTCTATAATACTTGAGCGGCTGCTGAACAGCTTCCCCCACAGCCTTATATCCTGCAAAGTGCATGACCGCATTGATCTCATGCTGTTTGAAAATTTGTTCCAAAGCCGCAGAATTCTGAATGTCCACATTATAGGTCCTGACACTCTTTTCGGTGATTTCCCTTATTCTTTCCGGAACTTCCTGAGAACTGTTATAGAAGTTATCTGCGATGATCACATCATATCCCGACTGAAGTAGTTCAACTGCCACATGGCTGCCGATATATCCCGCTCCGCCGGTAAGTAAAACGGTCATTCACCGCTCTCTTTCTCCGCATTGAGTGGAAGATACTCATTCAATAGATCCTCATGGATTTTGTCCAGATCTGGGACGACCACCGACATACCTCGGATAGAAGCATAATGGTATGCATCATCTGCTGGGACACGATAACTGGAGAGCTCCGCACTTCCCATAATCGGGATGCACTTCGCCGCCAGCAGCATAATTTGAGAGTTCGTCATGTCAGTTGACAGATATGGCAATACCTCATCCAACAGTTTCATCAGGTCTGCCGCATTGCTCTGGCGGAACTTGGTATAGATTGCCTGCAGCACATTGCGCTGACGCTGGGTCCTGTAAAAGTCATTGTCAATCTTTCTGATACGAGAATAAGCAAGAGCCTTTGTTCCATCCAGGTGGTAAACACCTGACTCTGTGCCTATATTTATTATCCTGGCTTCCTTGCTCGTCATCTCAATGTCTACACCGCCAAGTATGTCAATCACGCTCTGGAAGCCAGAGAAATCAACCTCAAAGCACCCGTCAATAGAAACACCGAAATTAGTATGTAATGTATCCATCAGCAGAGGAAAACCGCCGAAAACATAGGCGGCATTCAATCTGTTATCAGAATAGCCGCCGGGGATCTGAACATATAGATCCCGCAAAAACGAGATCATCGATATTTGCTTTGTATCTGGGTTGATACTGCACAGGATCATAGAGTCCGAGCGCTGCCGCCCCTCTCCCTCGCGTCGATCCTGACCGACTAAAAGGATATTAAGCAGGTCGTCATCCAGGAATGGTTCGATCTCACTCCAATCTACCTCTTCCGGTTTGAGTTCGATGATATCTTTCGGCTCGTTGCTTGTATCGGTTTCGAAGTCTTCCTGTTCGGGAGGGATAATATCTACCGTGTCTGATACCTTGTTGATCTTATCCAACTTCGATTGGATGTACCCAAAAGCTGAAACGGCCAGAAGCAGAACTGCTGCTGTACATGCCAATGCTACGATTCTTCTCTTTTTCATAAGCTTCTACCACCTTAGTCAGAAACTCTTCAAGTAAGTATGGCTCGAATCCAATACTCTTTTGTGGGTTATTGATAGCGGTTCTTGTAATACTTCTTATAGTATCCGCCATCCTTTTTCTTGATGTTGTTGCGGACTACTCCGAGAATTTTGCTTCCGCTTTTCCTCAGTTGCTCTATGACCTCGATGGCCTGTCGGTAGCGGACTTGATTGTCAGAAATAACAAGGATCGTTCCATCGCATTTGGCTGCTACGACGGCAGCGTCAATGACGCTACCAAGCGGGGGGACATCGATCAGCACATAGTCGTAAGACTCTTTCGCCGCCTTCAAAAGCTCTTCAAAGTATTGCCCGCTCAGCAGCTCTACCGGGTTGGGGGGATACTTGCCTGCAAACATGATCGACAAATTTTCGTACTGCGTCTGATAAAGACATTCTTTGACAGAAGTCAGCCCTGTCAGCACCTCGCTCAGTCCCGCAGGGTTTTCCGCTGTGGTGTTACGCCCTGCCATAACCGATTTTCGCATATCCGCATCAATGACCAGCACACGCTTGTCCAATTCTGCAAGGCTCTTTGCAAGCTGCAGGGTGATAGTTGTCTTGCCTTCATTCTCATTGCAGCTTGTGATCACGACAGTGCAGATATCCTGACCGCAGAACTGCAAATTAGTTCGCAATGTCTTAAATGCTTCCTGCGTAAAGAAGTCTTTCTTCCCAGGAAGTTTTAAGGTTGTCTTCACAGACGATCCGTTTTCCAAAATTGTTTTCTCCATTTTATTTATCTTCTACCTCCTGCTTGGCTGAGGTCCTATACGCTGCGTATGTCTTGTAATAGCCGTATTTTCCCGACTTTCTGCCATCCGCATTCGGAATGTTACCCAGAACGCTGAGGCCCAGATATCGCTCCAGATTCTCGTCATCGGTCTTAATGCGGTCATCGAGGAGGAAGATAATCAGGAAAATCACATAGGTTACAACGGCAGCAACAACGCCAGCAAAAGCGAATGTGAGCATCCTCGTGCTGTTGCAGGGATCAGGGTCTGTTGTTCCCAGTTCGTAGAGGTTCACCTGCTGAAACCCCATAGCGTCTTCAATGCGCTTTGAGCCGATGGTGCAGATTCGATCCACGATACGCTTTGCCAGTTCAGGGGAATCCGCTTTCACCGTCACCTCGAGAATACGGGTGTCTTCCGGATTAGAAGTAGATACACAGTCATATAGATCCTCGTACTCCATGTCCAGATTCAAGCTGCTGATAACTTCATCCAAAACGGTATGGCTTTTTAGGAGGTAGGTGCAGTCATTGACAACCTTTAAGGCCAATGAAAAATCGGAGCTTGCGTCGCTGGCGGTTGCGCCATCTGCCTGACGCAGAATATAGAGGGTCGCGGTAGAGGCATATTGCGGGACAAACGTCATACGGTTGAACACCAAAAAGCCGCCACAGCAAATGCAGGCTGCGAGTATGATGGCCCATAACCGTTGGACGAATATGCCCCATAGGTCTTTCAGCGTAACTGTTTTAAAATTTGCTTTCTGATTCATGCTTAAGAAAAGTCCTTTCTTACGGCCTCACCACGCAATAAACGGATTGCGTTATCGCAGCATAGAGCCGCAGCATAGTCTGCGCCGTATTTCTTGTTGATGTAGTTGAAGCACGTCAACATTTCAGGTGGGCGAGACGAACAGTTGTGTGCATCTGAGGAAAATAGATCGATCAGCCCAAGGGACAACAGCTTCCGGCATTGACGCTGAACAAGTAGGCCAAACCCGCGGAACAGGGACTGTGTATCTGCTTGGAGCACCACGCCATCATGCCAGAACGCTTGAATCGCGGGAATTCTTCCGTGCAGGGATCGATAGCGCTCGACATGGGCAAGAATGGGGATATAGCCTGCGTTGAGCAATGCATGAAGGCCATTTCCAATTGCTTTTTCGGGTGCTGCTTCCGAAAAGTCCACCAGCACATATCTGGTCCCGTTGACCGTTCTGCAAACGCCTTGCCTCAGCCAAGTCACACATTCCGGTTCATACCGAAGTTCATTTCCCAAATACAGCGCCATGTCTGGATATGTTTTCTGCACATAGCTCGACAAGCGCTTAAATGCCGCATTTACCTTGTCATAATTGTCTCCAAAGTAGCCTGGGTGGAAATGAGGTGTACAGCAAAACACCCGTGTGCCCGCTTGATAAGCCGCATCTAAAATGGCATGCATCTCATCTTCGTCTTTTGCACCGTCATCCACTCCAAACAAAAGATGTATGTGAATATCTGCAAGCCCCATTTATCCGTCCTTCCTCCAAACCATTTTATTCACAATGCCCGTGTAGCTCTGAATGATTCTGGCGACCTTCATGGACACATTTTCAGCGGTATAATCCGCCACCGGCGTACCGAAGCAGGCTGTCCGCTGCATCCCGTCGGCCATTTTCACCGCCTGCAGAAGGGACTCTGCGTCGATTCCGGCCAGGATAAAACAGCCTGCGTCCAGTGCCTCGGGGCGCTCAGTGGAGGTGCGGATGCTGATTGCCGGGAACGGCTTACCGACAGACAGGAAAAAGCTGCTCTCCTCCGGCAGCGTTCCGCTGTCGGAGACCACCGCAAAGGCGTTCATCTGCAGGCAGTTGTAATCGTGGAAGCCCAGCGGTTCGTGGGCGATCACGCGGCTGTCCAGATGGAAGCCCGTCGCCTCCAGCCGCTTTCTGCTTCTCGGGTGGCAAGAGTAAAGGATTGGCATGTCGTACTTTTCCGCCATGGCATTGACCGCCGTGAACAGCTGGAGAAAGTTGCAGTCGGTGTCGATGTTCTCCTCCCGGTGCGCCGAGAGCAGAATGTACTGTCCCTTGGTCAGACCCAAACGCCGGTGGATATCACTGCCTTCGATCTTGCCCAGATTGGCGTGCAGCACCTCTGCCATGGGACTGCCGGTCACGAAGGTGCGCTCCTTTGGCAGTCCACACTCCATCAGATACCGACGTGCATGCTCCGAATAGCAGAGATTGACGTCGCTGATGATGTCCACGATGCGGCGGTTCGTCTCCTCGGGCAGGCACTCGTCCTTGCAGCGGTTGCCCGCCTCCATATGGAAGATCGGGATATGCAGTCGCTTTGCGCCAATCACGGAAAGGCAGGAATTGGTGTCGCCCAGAACCAACACTGCGTCCGGCCTGACCTGCGCCATCAGCTTGTAGGATTTCTCAATGATATTCCCGATCGTGGCTCCGAGATCATCGCCTACGGCATCCAGATAATAGTCCGGCGCCCGGAGACCAAGATCGTCAAAAAACACCTGATTGAGGGTGTAGTCGTAGTTCTGACCGGTGTGAACCAGAATCTGTTCAAAGTACCGGTCGCAGCACTTTATCGTAGCGGACAGCCGGATGATCTCCGGCCGCGTGCCGATGATCGTCATCAGCTTCAGCTTTCCCATTGCTACACCTCCTCAAAGTAGGTATCCGGATGGCTGGGGTCAAACTGCTCGTTGGCCCACATGACCGTCACCAGATTTTCCGTCTCACTCAGATTGATAATGTTGTGGGTATAGCCCGGCAGCATATGAACAGCTTGGATCCGGTCACCGCTGACCTCGAATTCGATCTTTTCATCGGAGCCGATTTGGCGTTCCTGAATCAGCCCGTGTCCGGCCACGACCATGAAGAATTCCCACTTGCTGTTGTGCCAGTGCTGCCCCTTGATGATACCGGGCTTTGAAATGTTCACAGAGACCTGACCGCAGGAGGCAGTTTTCAGCAGTTCTGTGAAGCTGCCGCGCTCGTCCACATTCATCTTCATCGGAAATGCGATTTTCTCCGGCGGCAGGTAGGAAAGATACGTGCTGTAGAGCTTCTTCTCAAAGCTGCCCTCCGGAATCTCCGGGAGCAGCAGTGTCTGCGGCTGATCATGAAAGGTCTGGAGCAGCTGGACAATCTTACCCAGCGTCACGCGGTAACTGACCGGAACACTGCAATATGCTACATCCGTCCGGTGGGGCTGGCCCTCCATGGCATCCAGGATCTCGTCAATCAGGTCGTCAATGTAGACCAGTTCCAATTCGGCTACCGGGTCTGAGACGGTGATAGGTGCCTCCCGTGCGATATGATGGCAGAAGGTTGCCACCACGGAATTGTAGTTGGGGCGGCACCATTTGCCGAACAGATTGGGCAGGCGGTAGATCATCCCGGCTGCGCCAGTTTCTCTGCCATAGGCAAGAAGCAGCTCCTCCGCCGCTTTTTTGGACTGTCCGTAGGGACTTCCGGCATACCGTCCGGCCAGACTGGCCTGAATGGAGGAGGAGAGCAATACCGGGCAGCGGTTACCGCTTTCCAGAAGCATCTCCAACAGGGTACGGGTGAAGTCCGTGTTTCCGGCTGCAAATTCTCCCGGATCCTGGGGCCGGTTCACGCCAGCCAGGTGAACCACGAAATCCGCCTTTTGGCAGTAGCCCACCAGGGTTTCAGCCGAAGTATCCCGCGTACACAAGAGAATTTCCTCGATTTGCAGCGCGGGCCGGGTCCTGTCTCTGCGATCCTTGATGGTGGAAAGGCGCTGCGTCAGATTCTTCCCGACAAATCCGTTTGCGCCGGTGATCAGTACATTCATCAGCAAGTTCCTCCGAACAGCTTCAGCTTTAGAAGAAGCTGCTTCATTTCCTCCACATTCAGCCGGTGCGTATTGTGCGAAGTATACTGCTCGATTTTGCCGAACTCCGGATTTCCCTTGCTGAAATAGTTGTCATAGTTCAGATCTCGATTATCTGCCGGAATACGGAAGAAGCCGGGCAGGTCTTCCGCCCGCATCATTTCCTCTGCAGTGACCAGCACCTCAAAGAGCTTTTCACCATGCCGTGTTCCGATAATCGTTGTGCTAAGGTCGGAATGCTTCAGCTCCAGCACAGCCTGTGCCAGCGTCTCGATGGTCGCAGCAGGGGCCTTCTGCACGAACAGGTCACCCTGTTCGCCATGCTCAAAGGCATAAAGCACAAGGTCCACGGCATCGCTGAGCGTCATCATGAAACGGGTCATATTGGGATTCGTGACCGTCAGAGGTTTTCCCTCGTCAATCCGGTCGCAGAACAGCGGAATGACCGAGCCGCGGGAGGCCATGACATTGCCGTACCGAGTCAAACACAGAACCGGATCCCCAGGCAGCATCTGTCTGGAACGGGCAATCACATTCTTCTCCATGACAGCCTTCGTCATGCCCATAGCGTTGATGGGATAAGCTGCCTTGTCCGTGGACAGGAAGATGGCCTTCTTCACATGGTTTGCCACACAGGCGGAAATCACATTGTCGGAACCGGCCACATTGGTTTTGACTGCCTCCATGGGATAAAATTCACAGGAAGGTACCTGCTTCAAAGCTGCGGCATGAAATACATAGTCCACACCGCGAAACGCATTCAGAATGGAATTGTAATCCCTCACATCGCCTATGTAGAATTTGATCTTTTCTGCATACTGCGGATACAGCTCCTGATAGGTATGCCGCATATCATCCTGCTTCTTCTCATCCCGTGAGAGAATGCGGATCTCTGCAATGTCGGTGGTCAGGAAGCGGCGCAGCACAGCGTTGCCAAAGGAGCCTGTCCCACCGGTAATGAGCAGTATTTTATCTTTGAACGATATCATCTGGTCTTACTCCTTTGTATGATTTCTTTGTTTTTCAGGCAGCACGCCGCGCAAGAGTACGGCATCCAGCATTAGTTTTGTATTTGGACGCAGCGGACGGATCAGCGCAGGAAGCAGGATCGTTGTCGAAGCCTGGGTAATCAGCGAGGCCGCAGCAGCCCCGGACGCTCCCCACAACGGGATCAGCGCAAGGTTCAGCACAACATTAAGTGCAGCCGCACTGACATACAGGTATTTCAGATATTTCTGTCTGTTTTCGCATACCATCCATGCGTTTCTGGCAACACCGAGATAGGAAAACGCCGTGTACCAAACCACGATGCGCAGAGGTCCAACTGCCGGCAAATAGGTTTCTCCATAGAGAATCAAAATAAAAGGCTTTGCGACAAGGCAGATCATTGCGGATACGAACAGGGACACATAAAAAACAATTGCGTAGAGCTGCCGGTTCTTCCGTTCATAGCGCAGATGATCTTTCTGAAAACTCTGCACAATTTCCGGATAAAGGGAATCGATGATTGCTGAGAGAATAAAGGCCCATGAAACGCTGACCGTCGAAGCAAGGGAATAATGTCCGACGGCATCTGCGCCAAGCATCTGCTTGAGCATCAGCTTGTCTGTACAGGCATAGATGGAGACCATCAGCCCGGCTATGATAAAGCTGCTGCTGCTTTGAAGAAGCTCCTTCGCTTTTTTCAGAGAGTAATGAAACCTTGTACCGCCATTTTTGAAATACGCAATCAGCAAAAGCACCGCAAGTACGATGTAATCCAATGCGCTTGCAACGGCGAACCATTCCACACTTTTTCCAAGCGCAAGCAAAATAATTTTGTACACAGACATTGCCGCATACGAGACGAGCTCGGCAATGGCGGAATACTTGGACTGGAGCCTGGCCTGAAACCAGTAGTTGAGGGTATCAAACACCTGAAAAATGAGGCCAATGCTGTACAGCGCTACAACCACAACGGTGAGACGTTCTCCTCTGTCCACGACACTGACAATGCCGATGATTGCCAGCGCAGACAGCAGACTTGAGATTGCCCGTAGCAACAAGGTCGTTCCAATCGTTTCTCCCTGCTGATCCGGATGATCCACAAAGTTCTTAACAATCACGCTGTTAATGCCAAGCGTACAGAGCGAGGCAAAGAATGTCGCATATGCCGCCGCGTAATTGATCAGGCCGTAATTGCTTGGTCCGAGATAGCGCGCCGCAAAAATACCAACGACAAAGGCCAGCAGCTTGTTCGCCACTTTGCCACCGATGATCCATCCGGCATTTTTTACAACTTTATTCTTTCTGAGCGACTGCAGCAAAGTCTTCAAACTCCTTCACCACTTTAGCTGGGACACCGGCCACCAGTGTATCCGCCGGCACATCCGTGGAAACACAGGCACAGGCCGCGATCATACTTCCATCTCCGATGCTTGTATTCAATAGGAGGGTAACTCGACCACCGATCCATACCCCGCAGCCTACTGTAATATGATAAGATTCGCCTTTCCCAGCCCGTCTGCTATGGTCGCCCATCTGGTGTCCACCTGTCAGGAAGGTGACATCCGGAGCAATATCGCAGTTATCTCCGATTGTTACTGTTCCATTTCCATGGACAGTGAGGTTGCATCCGATCCAACAATTTGCGCCAATGCGGAGCGTCCCAGTATTATGAATTGGCCCGACAATTTTGGTATTTTCTCCGATTTCATAGCCGATGGAACGGAGAAGATTCCTCTTTTCAGAGAAGAACCTGGTCCCAGCCAAAGTATGATTGACAAGGTAAATCACAATTCGGTTTTTGATAGTTTTTAATTTCATCTTTGATACCAGTCCTCCCGCAGCGGCTTTGCGGGGCTGCATGGACCGTTTGCAAACAAGCCGGAAGCGTCTGCACCGTTCAAAAGAGCCTGCGATAGCTGCAAAAATCGCTTTGCGGCAACCTCCGCATTCCACAATTCTGTGATCGTCTGGTACGCTGCTTTTCCGAAGCTATACTGCATAGTCGTATTTTCAAGAAGCCGTCGTACCTTTTCGCAAAGCTCCTGAATATTGCCGGAGTGATAAACGCTTCCATTCACGCCGTCATTTACGAGGTAAGGGGTTGCCCCGGCTGCATCGCTGGCAACCACCGCACAGCCACTGTTCATGGCCTCGTTTAACACAGCGCCCCAACCCTCTTGGCGGTCGCTGGTAAATAAGCAGATGCTTGCGCTTTCCATATGGCAGCGCACGGCTTCTGGAGACATGGCGCCAAGGAATCGTACATTTTCACCCAAAAGTCCAGCTTCCGAAGCCTGCCGCTTGAGCTGCTGTTCCATCTCACCAGTACCGATCATCTCGATTGTGAAGCAGCATCCTGCCTCATGGAGTCTCTTTGCAACCTCAATCACATCGTCCGGATGCTTCCAGTTGAGAAAGCGTCCACACCACAAAATGGTCGCTTTTGCTTTGCGGTCAATCAAGTCATCAATGCTGGAATATCGTATTGTCTCCGGGAAGTAGCCCCATTTATAGCACCGATCATGGAAAAGGCCGAATTTGGCATAGTCCCCCGCAGTATAGGCGCTGGCACAGAGCATATATGCTTTCTGCCACGGAGGATTGCAAGCGTGCCAGTGGAAAAATCGTTTTGGATATTTGAGAAGCGAATTTCCTGTTTTTAAGATTCGCTCGGAATATCGGAAAAACAATTTGGCCTTTTTGCCGTATTCCTTTGTCTGACGCTCTGGAAAGGAACCTGCTATCAAAACATCCAGATCATTTAATTGCTTCTGAACCTCCTGGTCTGATGCCGAACAGGTATATGGACGCGCCAAATCATTTCCCCATCCGAGGTTCTTTCGCTCTGCATCCATCTCTTTATGTGCCACGAAGCAATAGTTGTGATTTGTCAATTCATAGAGGGCATCGGACAGTGGGATTTGGTGATGCGTAAAGTAGTTACTGCAAAAAAGAATTCTCATGTGGTCATCACACCCCCTTTTCCCAAAGTAGACAAAACATTTTCATAGAGCTCGACATAGCCCTGATACACCGTATCTTTGTCAAAACCCGCCATTTTCTTAGGATCCGCACGCCAGTTGCTGTCTGCCACGTCTCTCACGGCATTCTCCAACGCCTGCATATCTCCCTGCGGAACCAAGCGCCCATTTCCCGGTGCTACCGTTTCAGGACAACCGTCCGTCTCATATACGACCACTGGCGTTCCGCACGATTGGGCCTCTACCGTAGTCAGGCCAAAGGTTTCCTCATAGGTAGGGTTCACAAACACATCTGTGGTAGAGTACCACTGCGCCAGTTCTGTTTGGTTTGCCGTGCGTAAAAGTCCAAGCACATTGGAAGGAATATCCGGCAGTTGCTTTTCGATTAGGCCAATCAAAACCACCTGATAGCCAGAGCCGAGTCGGCCAGCAAGCGTCAGCAAGTCTGTCAATCCCTTGCGTGCATTCCATGCATTGGCTACTCCGAGGACGATTTTCTTATCTTCCAGATGATACTTTTCACGCAGGCTGCTGGACTGTGGGCGGAAAATCGTGCGGTCAATCCCGTTGGGAATAACGGTTCTCGGATAGTTCTGTAGGAACGACTGTGAAACCTGATCCGCAAGCCACTGCGAGGGCGTTGTGATGGTCAGACTTTTTACACCAGTAAAGGCATTCTTTTTGCGAAGGAAGTTGCGCCTTACATCGCCCTTCCAATAGCATTGCGGATACCGGTACAGCAATTTGCAGTCCCGGCACTCCGTCTGCCATTGCATACACTTGACTTGCGAGAAATGTGTGCAATGGCCGGTAAAAGTCCAGCAATCATGCAAAGTCCAAACGACGGGGATATTCGCTTCCTTCAAAAAGCGGAACAGCATCTCGTAATTCACATAGAAGCCGTGCAGCGTGTGCAGGTGGATCAGATCAGGCTGAAACGCTCTGATTTCTCGGATCATCTTTCTGGTCGCCGCCCAGGAATATAGACCCGCGTGGTCTGTGAATCGTGATACTGCGTTGTGAAAGTAAAAGCCGAAATCCCCGGATACTTTCACTGCGTCCGCATTGTCGGAGCATGCTCCCGTTCCATATAAAGCCTTTACATCATTGCCATACTTTTTCAGCAGGTTCATAATATCAGCGATGATTTTTCCAGTGCTTCCGGTTCCATATACCAAATTGACAAACAGCACTTTCATTCTTCTCATCTCCGATATTGTGTGATAAAAGAGAACCGCCGAGGCGCCAAGGTGCGCCCCGGCGGTTCCAGTGTGTTTACTCGGTTTTGCTGTCCAGAATCATCCGTCCAGCACTGTCAAAGTTGTAATATCCCTCCGGCATCAGGCCGTGCGTCCAGTACACATAGTAGCTACGGTCATGGACGACCTCACAAGTGGAACGTACATAGTAGTAGTCGCCATCGATCTGGATCAGACCGGCATAAGCACGTTCGCCGTTCCGATAGAAGTACAGGCTTCCATCTTCCTCGTAGATTCCGTTCTTCAGAGGTGCGACGCTACCTGTCAGTTTGCCATCTGCGTCGAAGTGATATTTGCCCTGCGGCAGCAGATCATGTGTCCAGGAAATGTAGTAATCGCAATCGCGCACCACTTCACACTTAGAATTCACATAGTAGTAATCATCGCCAATTTTGATGAGGCCCGCATAGGTCAGTTTTCCATTGACATAGTAATGCAGAACGCCATCTTCCTCGACGATGCCATTCTTCGGAGTGCCGGTCAGCTTTCCGTTTTCATCGAATGTGTAGTAACCGGCTTCCTTCAGGCCATGCGTCCAGGTGATCCAGTACACGCAATCGGTCACGACCTCGCCGTTGCTGCGGACATAATAGAAGTCACCGTCAATTTCAATCAGGCCAACATAGGTTACCTTGCCATTGACATAGTAACGAAGCACGCCGTCATCGTCCTTTACGATGCCATTCTTGTCAGTTGCGCCCTGAATGAGCTTGCCCTCTGCGTCAAAGGCATAGGTTCCTTCCTCCATCAGGCCGTTCATTCTGGAGCAGTAGTAGGTCTGGTTCACGATCAGCTGGCCCTTGCTGTTGGCATAGTAGTAATCGTCACCGATCTTGATCATACCTGCAGGAGCCTTGATGCCGTCGACATAGTAGAAGAGGTCTTCGCCATCCTTCAGGATCCCGTTCTTGCCAGTGTCCTCGTCGTGCAGAATGACGCCGTTTTCATCGAAGTAGTAGCCCCACTCCGGAAGCGCAAGGCCATTGGTCTTGTGGAGCCAGCAATCCTTGCCGTTCAGCAGAGTGCTCTTCACCGCCGCCGAGAGGGTCAGTCCGTCACGCTCCTCCAGATTCTTCTGAACTGCGAAGTAATAATAGTTGACCTCGCCGTCCTCCTTGACAACGCGCTTCAAACCGGCTTCTTCTTCGATGATGCCGCTGTTGAGCCAATAGGTGTCCGCTCCGACGCTGTAAACACCGGTAACGTCGCTCTGGAATACGCCTTCCGCATCAAAGACGCAGCGTGCTTCTTCCGTTGTTCCATCGGGGACCAGCGTCGTGATTCCGGTAGCCGCGTATCCGGTTTCAGTGTCCAGATAGTAGGTATTGCCGTCAATGATTGTCCAACCAGTCTTCAGCAGTTCACCGTCCTTGTAGTACTGCTTGCCGTTCACATCCGTAAGCCAGCCGTTCCAGAACTGCCACTGTGCATACAGCGTCATATCTCCGGTCAGTTCAAGAATTGCGCCCTCATCGGCATAGGTGGCTCCGCTACCATCTGCGGCAGTGTTCCAGCCGATGAACTTGTAGCTCTCACGGGTAAAGGCGTTGGTATTCAAGGCAGTGTCCACACCGACTTCAAAGCGCTGAGGCTCCATACTACCTTCGCCGCCGTTGGCATTGAAGGTGATGGTGTAGACCACACGGGCAGTTGCAGAGTACTGTGCCGTATAAGTGGCATCCTCTTCAGCAACCACAACCTCCGGGCTCCAGCCGGTGAAGGTGTAGCGGTAGTTCTCGTCAGGAGCCTTATCTGTGCTGCCCTTGAAGGAAGGCATGGTGCCCTTCAGATAATCTTCCTCAGCTACGACCTTACCATCAATTACCCAAGTGATATGTGCGCCGGTCTTAGGAATTTCCTCGCCTTGTTTCAGCAGTTCATTGCAGACAGAGCAGTAGGTGTCGCCGGTGTAACCGGGTGTCGTAAGCGTCGCTTCGACAGCATTGCGAATCTCCGGCTTGTGACCGGTAGCCGGGATCACTTCCTGTTTAACAATGACTTCGTTGCAAACAGAGCAATGCTTGCCTTCCGTCAGGCCAGGCTCGGTGCAGGTCGGAGCCTTTGCTGCGTCAATGACTTCGGTGTGCCCCTTGGCTGGGATCTCTGTCTGTGCAACGATGATCTCATTGCAGACGGAGCAGTGCTTGCCCTCAGTCTTGCCGGGCTCGGTGCAGGTCGGCTCAACTGCCGGATCAATGACCTCGGTATGTCCCTTGGCGGGGATCACTTCCTGGGCAACGAGTACAGTATTGCAGACGGAGCAGTGCTTGCCTTCGGTCAGACCAGTCTCCGTGCAGGTTGGAGCCTTTGCTGCATCGATTACTTCTGTGTGGCCGGTCGCGGGGATCTCTTCCATACCGGAGAGAATCGCATCACAAACGGAGCACTTCGTACCGGCTGTATGACCAGCCTCGGTGCAGGTAGCGGGCTGTTCCGCAACTTCAACAGGGGTATGCCCGGTTGCATCGATCGCTTCGGTCTTGGTTGCATTGCAAACTGTGCAGGTGTAGGTCTTGACACCGGCGTTCTCACAGGTAGGAGAGGTCGTGATCTCGCCCTCATTCCAGCTGTGGCCCTTGGCGGGAATCTCTTCCTGCGCTTTGATAACCGTTCCGCAGACAGAGCAGCTGATGCCATCCGTCAGACCCGTTTCGGTGCAGGTCGCAGGCTTGCCCGCAACGGCCTTCTCGGTGTGGCCGGTCGCGGGAATCACTTCCTGCGCAACAAGAACTTCATTGCAGACGGAGCAGTGCTTACCCTCAGTCTTGCCGGGTTCCGTGCAGGTCGGCTCAACGGCAGCATCAATGGCCTCGATATGGCCCTTAGCCTCAATGGCCTCGCCCTTGGTGATTTCTTTGCCGCAGATGGCGCAGACCGTATCACCGGTGTAGCCGTCCTCGGTGCAGGTGGCATCCTTCTTGTTGATCACCTTGGTGAGAGAATGATTGTCCTCCCACTGGGCATAAAGAGTGGTGTTCTCGGTCAGATTAATAGTCGCGCCATCCGCATAGGAGTCGCCAGTACCATCGGCCGCCGTATTCCAGTTCAGGAAGTTGTAGCCTTCACGGGTAAAAGAGTTTGCGTTCAATGCAGTATCCGTCTTTGCATTTACGGTCTGTGGGGTCATCGTGCCTTCGACCGGGTATTCTACAGTTCCGTTGGCTTCAAAGGTAACCGTCAGCTCCGTAGGCTCTTCGCCGCCCCATACGCCTTTGACATAGTTGATAACATCGCCAGCCTTGGCGGCCTTCGTCTCATAGTAGGTGCCGTCGGCGTTGTGCAGCTTGGCGGGAGTAATGGGGATGGTCACCGCCTTATTGCCATTTGCATTATACTGATAGGTGGCGGTCGCCGTGCCGGGTGCGCCCTGCTGAATGTACTTGCCGGTGCCGTTGCTGGAGCAAATATCCGCACCACTCCCGGTGGTGTAGATGGCGCCAATAGCCGTTACGCTGCCGTTCACATCCATCTTCGCATCAACCAAGTCGTTATTGGAGCGGTTGTATGCCTTACCCGGCGCATAGGCCACGGACTTAAACTTGCAGGGGCCCCAGACAAAGTTGTCGGAGTTCCACTCGTCGCTGTCATAGAAATAGATGTTCTTTCCGTTTGCAACCGTCAGACCAGCGCCCTCGGCAATATTGACCTCAACGCCCGCCAACAGAGCTGCATCCTGATTGATGGTCACATTGCCGGACTGAATATTGATGGTAATGTTGTTGGTGATTGGCAATACGTAGCTTGCAGAGTTAACGCTCATGCTTGCAAGCTTTAGCGACAACGTGTTCAGTTCCGCCTCACCGTTCACTGAAAGAATCAGGCGGTCCGTCTTTTCATCGTAATCCTTAGTAAAGCTACCAGATTTCACTTTGAACATACCGGTGTCGCCAATGAAATTAATAGCAGTAGTATATGTGGTTTTCATTGCATAAACGCCGCTATAAACCTGTTCATTGGCGCCGGCATTCAACGTCAAGGGAACTTCGATGTTTTGTACGAAGTACTGCGAAAATGGGAACACCTTGTTGCCCATATTGGAAGATGCGGTACCGCCACGGAAGTCTGCAATCTGATAGAATTCATACACCGTAGCGCCCGATTCTGCCAGAATAGAGCCGCTGCCGGAAATGAAGCCCCACGCATACAGGTTGCCGCCGTTTTTCACTGTGATGGAGCTGTTTTCGGCCATTTTGATGTATCCATAATCACCAACGGGACGTCCCTGCTCACTACCGCCAGCAGCATAATATCTGCCGCCCAAGCTAATGGCACCATTGACGGTAATAGAAGCGCCATCGCTCATCGTCAGTGTTCGGAACGGCTTCGAAGCCGGGGCCGTGCGAATTGCCGCAGGAGCATCCGTATACAGCGTTCCTGCCTCATCAAACGGAATCAGAAGTGTAATTCCAGCCGGAATGGTATAGGTACCGCTGATGGAGCCATCAGTAGCCAAGGTGATCTTGGACTGGCTGTTTGCCTGTGCATAGGAAACCGCATCGCCCAGATCGTCAAACCGCTGGCCGCCGGTTTCAAACAGGGCCGCCGTTTTACTTGCGAACCGCGCTGTGATAGTGCAGTCATTTTCAATGTTCAACGCAGCCTTTGCAGACGTGCTGATATATTTCTCGTTAGAAACATCATACCAGCCCATGAACTGATAACCATCCGCCGGGGTCGCCACTACCTGATAAGCAGTCATGGAGCTTTGCGTGTTGCTATATTCCTCGGTAATGAGTTTTCCGTCTACTGTATAAGAACCGTTTTCAGCAGGCACGAAAGTCGCAGTTGCATTGACATCGCTTACCAGAACCACGTTGGTAAGGGTGATCTTAGTGGCAGCACTGGTGCTGCCAGACTGGATGTATACTTTAACGCTCTCGTTTGTCGCCAGTTCCTTGGTAAAACTGGCACCCGAAGAAACCTCTGTACCATCCACCTGAATTTTTCCGCTGTTCTGCTCAATAGAGTAGTCAAAGGAAAGGGTTGCTGTTGTCGACTTCTTATTTGTAATTGTCAGTGTGGATTTATAGGATGTATCGCTGCATGTTACACCCGTGCTGGTAGCTGCGCCGATAATGCTCGTACCATTGGCCGACCAAGCATCATCTGCGTCGCCTGTAAAACTCAGTCCAATGTTCTCGTCAGCTAAGCCTGTCACTGTACCACTGGTTGCCGCAAACGCTGTCATGGTCACATTGGGTAACAGTGCCATAACCATGCACATGCAGAGCACAAGCGAAAGGAATCGCTTTAATGTGCTTTTCATTTCTTTATTACCTTCTTTCTTTGATGATTTCTGGCGTTTATTTCTATGTAAATGCTGAGTCCCGCCGCAAATGCGATGGCTGCCCAGACATGAGAGAGATGGAACAGCATCCCCGTAGAGGACGTCCGGAAGAATTCATCAAGAAAGCGGAACGCTCCATAGGATGCCATATAAAGCGGATAAGTGCTGCCGGGGTTCTTGCTCTTTTTCACTCTGGGAACGAGCAGAATCAACATCACAATGTAATAGAGAATCTCAAGTTCCCTCGTGGGAAAGTGAACGTGCGTTCCCGGTATAACTAAGCCGGAGCAGCATCCAGCGACGATGCAGTTGACCCGAGCACACATCAGTGTAAAAAGCATACACGGAGTAAACACATCGCACACTTTGCAGTAAGGCCGCTTGGTAAGCTTGGCTCCCAGCCAGTAGGCTGCCGGCATAAAAAACACACCGCCAAACAGGCTCATGTTTCCTATGTCACCGCTTTCCAGAAAAGCAAAGACTTTCACACTGCATACGCCGATAGCAGTATGCAATACTGAAAGGATCAGTACGGCATACCATTTCATTTGGAGCTGTCGCCGCATCCTGTACAGCCAGAACACATTGAAGATAGTTCCTGCTGTTAGTAACAGATATAGTGAATTCGTTTGAAGCCATGACATCATCTTTGCACCTTCTTCCGGCTATGAGAACTCTGCTCTAAGCAAATAGCCAAATAGAACAAATTTAGAAGTAGCACTATTAAGCCACAAACTGCCACAAATACAGAACTCTGCATATTGGATAGCCATGCAAACAAATCTCCCAAGAGTTTCAGTACCCCGACAGAAATTCTTCCTTGGGGTGCAATTTGCTTTGCGCACAGGACGTACTCAATTGCCATAATGAGATCTACTATGGCAAAGACCGAAATTCTTTGTCCATCGACATTAGGAATACGGAACATTCCATATAGAACTAAGATAAATACAACAATTAAGAGCAAGTACTTCTTGCGTTTACCCTTTTCTAAAAAACGAACATTATGAACAACAATGAGGACATCCAATCCCGTCCACAGCACATGCCCATAAAAACCTCTCGAAAGCAGCAGCGCATTAATCTCCCAAGCAAAATTTAAACTTCCTGCTATCAACGGCATAAGCAATAGATGGGATTTTCTATTTTGAATTCCGCACAGAACAATGATTACATATGCCAATGTCCAGAAAATTACTGTTAAGTGATTAAGCAAAACATACCCCCATTGAAAGGTTTCTCTCCATGGGGTATGGCGTTAAACGTGCCATACCCCATGGGTTATTCTGTCATCTCACCATCTTGCCGTCTGCACCAAAGGTGTAGAATGTGGCAGGCAGCAGGTTGTTGGTCTTAGATACCCAGTAGCGCTGACTGGTGATGACCTTGCAGTAGCTGTTTACATAGTAGTAATCGCCGTCGATTTGGATCAGACCAGCATAGGTCTTGACACCGTCCACATAGTAATACAACTCGCCGTCCTCACTGACGATGCCGTTCTTCACCTCGGGATTGGGATCAGGGTTCGGATCGGGGTCGGGTGTCGGAATAGGCGCATCCGTCATCTTGCCTTCTGCGTCAAAGTTGTAGAATGCAGCGGGGAGCAGATCATTGGTCTTGGACACCCAGTAGCGCTGATTGGTGATGACCTTGCAGTAGCTGTTCACATAGTAGTAATTACCATCGATCTGAATCAGGCCGGCGTAGGTCTTGACACCATTGACATAGTAATACAGCTCGCCGTCCTCGCTGACGATGCCGTTCTTCACTTCGGGATCAGGATTGGGATCCGGATCGGGGTCAGGTGTCGGAATGGGTGCATCGGTCATCTTGCCGTCTGCACCAAAGGTGTAGAACCCCGCGGTCAGCAGATCATTGGTCTTGGACACCCAGTAACGCTGATTGGTGATGACCTTGCAGTAGCTGTTCACATAGTAATAATCGCCGTCGATCTGAATCAGGCCAGCGTAGGTCTTGACACCATTGACATAGTAATACAGCTCGCCATCCTCGTTGACGATGCCATTCTTCACCTCAGGATCAGGATTGGGATCCGGATCGGGGTCAGGCGTCGGAATGGGCGCATCGGTCATTTTGCCGTCTACATCGAAGTTGTAGAAACCAGCAGGCAGCAGGTCATTGGTTTTGGACACCCAGTAGCGCTGGTTGGTGACTACCTTGCAGGAGCTGTTTACATAGTAGTAATCGCCATCGATCTGAATCAGGCCAGCGTAGAAGCGAACGCCGTTGACATAGTAATACAGTTCGCCGTCTTCATTCACAATGCCATCCTTCGAGGGATCGGGCGTATCAATGATCATGCGGCCATCTTCATCAAAGCTGTAGAATGCCGGTGCAAAGCCAGTATCATTGGGATAGGAAACCCAATGACGGGTGTTCTTCACTGCCGTGTAGTCTACGCTTCCGAAATAATAGTAGTATCCGTCTTCTGCCAAATACAGGCCGTTGCAAACCATGCCGTTGATGGTATAATACGTATTTCCGTTAAGATAGAATAGCCCCGTGTGCTGATATACGCCATGGCAGATACCATCTTCTCCAAAGTCGTACCAATAAATCGGGTCATCATGGTTGTCGCGCAGTTTTACATACCGGAGGCCCTCATAGCGATAACCGTCCTGATTGAAGAAATACAGATTGCCTTCAATGGTGTACCACTTGCCCTGAACAAAGCCGGGGCCATAATAGTAGCGTTTACCGTGGTCAGTGGCCAGCCATGCACCCTTCACCAGTTTGCCGTGTTCAAATTGATAGATTACATTGGGGAAGAAACTGCTGTTTTCACCATCCAGCCCCTGGAAAGTCTCGGGGTCAAAGTAGTAATAACCGTTGTTGCCATCTGCATCCGTCAGGTTCCACCAACCGGACTTGGCCACGCCGTTGATGGCGTAATACCATGCGCCATCGAATTCAATCAGCCCAGTGACCTTTCCTTCACAAGCACCGGTTGTCTCATTGAACTGATAGAAATACTCGTTGCTCTCATCGTTGAGGCCAGGAACCTTGTGAATGCCTTTCAAGGCATTGTTTTCGACGAAGTAGTAGGATGTACCGTTGACCGTTTTCCAGCCAGACCAGGAACCGTTGTCCAGGATGAAACGATCCGTGAAATCCTGATACGATTCGCAGTAGAAATGGCCGCCGCAGGGGTGCGTGGTATTCTCCGGCTCCTCATAGGGATAGATCCCATACTGCTCCTGGAAGGAGGTCTGCTTCGCCATGTTGTAGAGCGCGTTTGCGCCCAGATAGATGTCGTAGCCAACCGAACCGGAGTTCTCAATGCTCAGGCACTGATTATCATCCCACTGTGCGCCGCCCTTGGCGGACAGCTGCACGCCGCTGAGGATGCAAATAGGATTGGCCGTATCAGGATCGATGGCCTGGCTCTGCTTGATGAAGTTGCACTTCACAGTGAGCAGATTGTTTTCGTCCAAGGATGCGGATGTAAGACGGAAGTAATCATTGGACACCGTCAGGTTGGAGATGTCCACAGCGACATTCTGGTCAAACTGGAACTTCACTGTTACCTCGGTCTTCGAGCTTACGCGCTCCGCCAGCTGGAGCAGCAGATCCCAAGCCGTGATGCCGGAAATATCGCCGCCAGCAACCATGGACAGAAGCGGCTCCAGCTTTTCAGGTACCTTGATCGTCATCATATCCAGTCCAAAGACATAGGTGACATTCATGGGCTGGCTGGGATCGATCACATGATAGCGGTCTGTCTCGCCATCTCCTCCGGGAAGATATTCCGCATTGGAGACATCTCTTGTCCACGCGAAGGTTCTGTCGCCGCTTGTGGCGTTGTCAAAGTCGAAAATCGCCTGATTGGCACTGTACATAGCGACCTTGATCGTGGCACTGATGGAGTAGTCCCGCGTGATCATGGCCGTGATGGTCACATTGCGCAGACCGGACGCCTCGCTGCCGGTAAAGGCAAAGCCATTGTTCGCAGCTTCCACAGTACCTGCTGCGCTGTTGCTCAGTTCAAATGTGATATCGCCCGCGCATACAGCGACGGGATTCTCATTATAGGTTGCAATCAAAGGAAGGCGCACCGAGTCTCCGTAAATGGCGTTGATACTCGTTTTGGAGAATTTCAGGCCATTCGGCTCGACCACGGTAAGCGTCTTGCTGCCGATCACCGTGTCACCGGACAGGAGCTGTATTTCCACGCTGCCCTTCTTGACGGCGGTGAAAACACCATCTTCAGAAACGGTACCGATGGTTTCATCCGCGGACTTCCATGTGATATCGGCAGGGAGTTCCGCCGCGCTGCCGGACACACTGACACCGGAAGCGATCAAGCGGACTGCGGCGCCGCTCGTCAAGTAATCATAAGCAGAGGTGATCAGGGCATGATCAAACTCCGTAGAGACAGGGGCTGTGGAGACCACCATCAGAGATGAACTAACGGAACGCTCATAACCATCCGAAGGACGGTTCACGACCGTGAGCGTATTGCTGCCTTCCTGCTTCGCTACGAAGGTAGTGGAACCGCCACCGTCCAGATTGATTGCGGTCACACAGCCTGCGTCCAGCATAATCTGTGCCAGTTCTTCAGCACTGCCGCCGGCGGAGAAGGGTTCCTGACGACCGTCCAGCACCATCAAGACAACCTTGCCCTCAGCGGTGATACCCACACAGGTGCGGGAATGACGGCTGTTATAATAGTCTGCTGCACTGGTCACGACGGACTTTCCATCCTTGACCAGATAAACGCTGCCGCCGACGGCCTCTTGGATTTGGTCTTTATAGGCTGCGTAATCGCTGGAGCTGCCGATCATGGCGGTTCCATCCTTCAGGATCGCAAAGAAGTTCGCCGATGCGCCGCTGTGGTATTCGACACCCTCCATGACCAGCGCGCCGCTGGGAGCGCCGGTCGTCATGTTGTAGAAGTCTGCATTCACGCCAACCACGGCATTGTAGTGTTCCACATAGTTCGCCGTGTCGGCCGGATCGGAGTGGCGCTTCTGGGCCGCAGTCATCTGGTCGGATACGCGGGACATGGCCCAGCCCTGGCTCGGATCGTTGGCATGATAATTGGCGTGGATGCTCACATCATCGCGGGAAATATCAGCGGTCGCAATGTAGTAAACGATCTGCTTGTCGTCCTTGGTCAGCGCATAGTTGATCGTCTGCGTCACGCCGGGAGCGACCGTCGTCGTATCCGAAGAGAACACAGAGTAGTATGCATCATCCGGCTCCGGGTCGGGTTCGGGATCCGGATCAGGGTCGACCGGGTCGGTACCGTTCGGATCACCCGCAAGGTCAAAGAGATAATCTGCAAAAGCGTAGCAGCACGCTTTACGCAGCGTTTCATAGTTGGAAAGATCGGTCAGAGAATAGGAGCTCTCCAGCGCACCGATCAGGGTATTCCCGGTATAGGTACTCATAACCTTGCTCCGGATACCGTCCTTGGTGACCATGCCGTCCAGGCGGTTGGTCAGGAAGTAGGAAGCACGGCTTGCATCTGTAAGCCCTGCGGTGAAGTAGTTCTCAATGATCGTGCTCAGAGCCACACCGCCGCGATTCATCTCCGTTGTGAGATAGAACGCATCCATGTCGCCATAGAGATCCGTATCGGTGAAAGAGTGATCCACACTGTTGAGCGTACCGTAATCTACACCGAGGTATCTTGCACGAATGTTGGCGGCAAGCGTATCGACGTCAGTCTCCGTGGTATCCACCTTGTCAGCGATATCCACGTTTTCGGCGCAGTACATCAGATCTGTAATGTCACCGGCCCAACTGCCCATGTCGGCACGAGCCTGAACAACAGCATCCGTCATGCCTTGCACCTTAGCGTAATTGGCCACATCCATTGCGCCAAACACATGGCCAAGGTCAACTTTATTGCCATTGGGCAATGTGAAGTTGCCCAAGTTCTTCAGTGCAGAAGCCGAAGTGTTGTTCGCGGTATCCTGCTCAGAAACGTAGGCGGTGAAGGCAGTGTTCTCCTTGCCGCAGACCATTTCCCAAGTGCCGGAGGTGTACCGCTCCACGCCTGTACGGATATAGTTGATGATCAGCGCATTGGCATTCTCACCGGCATTTTCTTCCGCATAGGTCTGGGCATAGCCTTCCAGAACCTTGAAGCAGGAAAGGAATGTCGCATAGTCTGAAATCTCAGTGTCGGCAGATGTGTCATCCGCCTGCTCCGTTTTCTGGTCTTCCAGTTCAATGGAGACATCCTCGAGTTCAGACGCAACAGGTTCTTCGTAGTTTGTGGCGGTATCCTCAATTGCCGAGTCATCTGCCGCATACACGCCAACAGGCAACAGCGTTGTCAGCAGCATGACGACGACAAGGCACATTGACAGATACCTTTTCATCGTTCCTCTCGCCATGTCAGTTTCTCCTTACATTTATTTTAAATTATCGATCAGATAATTTAAGTCCTCCTGCATTGCGTAGAAGCGGGTCTGCTCTGTCTCTTCCAAGCCAGAATCGGCAGGCAGTTCCTCAACATGCAGATAAACATTTCGCTGGGTTCCCGTGTCATCCGTCAGGCTGCCGACAACCTCACTGCTGTCATCACCAATTAAAACCTTGAACAATTCATAGGTTTCTTCTCCGCTCTTGGTTTCAAAGGTAACCGCAATCGTGTTGCCGTTCTGCTCCTGGCGAATGGTAACATACTCCTGCCAACGATCCGGATAATGCAGATCACCATAGTCCGTATGAACGACTACATCTTCTGGAATCGTATCTGCAGAAACATTATCATTCTGATCTTCCTGCACTTTGTCATTGCCGCACCCGGCCAACAGGCCACACAAAAGTGCAACGCATAACAAATAGCCTATCAGTTTGACTGGTGTCTTTCTTTTCATTCCATAACCTTCCTTTGTTTTTGATTTTGCTATATTCTTCAGGGCGTGTGCCCTAAAATCACAAGTATTCCGTGAATGGATGCTCGGTATCTAATTTCAAGTATCTGTGATGGCTTATTTGCTTATCTGGCGGTGGATCTTGCTGATAGTCACCATACTTCTGCTTCAGATACGCATCACAGTCTGCCGGAAGCCGAACAGGAAGCCCCTCGAATATGCCGTAGCTGCCATCGCCATATATTTCTTTTCTGTGGTATTCCAAGCGTCCTTGCCAATTTCCGTGGTTTGCGATGACACTCGAAGATTCTGTCGGCCATGCAGAGATCAATGCTGTATAGGCCGCAGCAGTTTGTGCGGTATTTTTACCAAAACCCAAAGCTCGCAGCGGATTCACAACCGCTTCCTTCCATCGCTCAGGACGAACGCAGGGAATGGAAAGCTTTCTGACAAACCAAGCTTTCTTACGTTCCAGTCGTTCCTGTTCTTTTTTATCTGTCGGGTAACCATCCAGAGGAAAAATGTCAATGCTGATTCCATGGTTGATTGGAAGTGCCGCAACGCTTTCCTCAATGCAGGTCGTTTCTGAATTTCTCAGCTTGCTGTAGATTGCGGGAAATGCAGGATCTGATTGAAAGTTTTGAAGGAAGAGCTGTTCCGGAAGCGAAGCCGGAGCTTCCTTGCAGAAGCGTTCATAATCATTGCGGAATAACGCGACATCGACATCATCATCCCAAGGGACAAAGCCGCCATACTTAACCGCCCCAAGCGCACTGCCGCATACTAAAAAGTATTTCAACTGCAGCTGATCACAGATCTGTGTGAAGATTTGAAGTATCTGAAACACTTTCTTCTGGAGTGGGGTCATTCTCTAATCTCCTCATCATTGCACTGACCATTCCATCCACCACGCACAAAGCAAGGAAGAAGTTCAATGCACCTTCCCAAATTGGTTCAACAAAGCAATTGACATATGCGCCGATATACAGGAACAGAAGAAGGTATCGCAGTGACGGAAGGATTTTGGTGTTCTTCCATATCACCGTCACATTGGCGAAGTTTTTTATGGAGTAAACCAGCAATAAGCAAAATGGAATGATTCCTGAAACTCTGCCAACATCCAACCACATGTTATGGCGATATACCTGACTGGCTCGGCCGCCCATCGGGTACTGAATCAATTCACGCAGTCCGATCCAAAAGCTTTGAAAGCGGAAAGAATCTGCATTCTCTAAGGATGCCCGCCGCTCATAGCGCGCCGCCAAATTTGTACTCAGGATATAGTCCCTTATGGACAAGACATTGAAATGGTAGAGCAGAAACGCAATCAGGCTGATAACAGCCATGATTCCAATACATTTCAAAACTCCGGCAATGCCCTGCTCGCTGTATGCGAATTGCAGTGCGGCAAGAATCACGATCAGCAGAAGAATTGCAAATTGTGTTCGTGTTCCCAGCATGAACATGTACTGAATTGTGGCAAAAAACAACGCAAGGAACATGATCTTTACCGGGAGCCTTTTCTCGAACTTCACCGCATAGGGGGCAACTGAGATCGGCAACGTATTTAGTGCGCCGGATCCCGTTGCAGCTCGATATGTACCTGTCCAGAAATCGATCAAGCGGTATCGGTTATTTCCGATGTTGACCAGCATATTCAAGGTCGCATAAGTTCCAAATCCGGCTGTCAGCGCCAAAATGCCATCTCGGATTTGTTTATCAGAACTTCCCTCAGCAATGAGCCAACCGATCGCGAATGCGACGACTGGCAGGACTCCGTGGTGGTACACACCTGAGATCGTCCGCATTCCAATCAAGGCATATGTCATGCCTGCAGACAGCAGCAGCCAAAAGCCTGGCGCATACAAGAAGTTAAAATAGATTTCTCTGCCAAGCATTCGCTGCCGCAGCAGAGCTACAAACAGGAACACCAGCGGATATGCATATCCCCAATTGATCGCGCCGAGCGTCAGCAGGAACAGAGGTACAATTGTCATGCGTTGCTTTGCTCCTTATGAATGAAGTCCAGGACCCGGCGCATTTGCACATTTCGATTTTTATTCTTCAGCACAAACTCTCTTCCTCTCGCACCCATCGCATCCAGCTCTGATGGACTTAATTTTCTGAGAGACTCCACTGTGTCCCGAATGGAAGCAGCACTCTCCTCTGGAATATACGTTAAGAATGGATCATACTCTCCGGGTATCCCGTCCAGGCGAAACATCATGACCGGACGGCCCGATGCCATATACTCCATGGTCTTGGAGGGAAAGCTGTATTTCGTGTATTCCCCCTGATTGGTTCTGGGGTTGACAAGCACGGTTGCTTGCTTCTGCAGCTGCACCGCTTCCTCATGCGGTAAAAAGCCGAAGAAGCGAATACGGGGATCTTGAGCAGCATATGCACGAATTTCTTTCTCCATTTCGCCGGAGCCGCACAGCCACAATTCAATGTCAGGATCATGCAATTCCTTCATCGCTTGAAGAAGTAATTCAAGGCCATAGCGCCGGTTCAACCGTCCTGTATATAGCATTGAAAATGGTTGAGGCTTTGAAACCGGCGGTTCATCTGCAACATCCCCGCACATTCCCTCCATCACGAGGTATGGGCGATTGCCTACATGCAAAGGCACAGCCATTTGTTTCGTCAGGAGGATGAAACGATCTACTCTTACCATAAAGTGATAAACAACTTTGCAGTGGATTCTCCGCAAGAGTCTCCTGAATGCAGAAACCTGGTGCATATCATAAAACTCGGGAATATCCGTAATCACCGCTGTTACCCTGTATTCGGGCTTCAGTTTATTGACAGCCCACAAAAATGGAAGATATGCTGTGAAGATCAGAACTTCCGATTCACACGGATACTTCTTCAGCCACGCCCGTACCTTCCTCATTCGCATGAATTGTTTTACGAGCGGGATATTCCAGCAGCCGACCTCATGGCCGACTATGTTCTCACAGGACCAGTCTGTATCTTTCAGGTGAAAGATTTTGAAGTTTTTAGGCCATGTTCCAACTGGCAGGGCATTGATAACAATCAGTGGTTCATCTGTATTCGCATGGATTCCCTTAATCAGATTCCATTGAAAGTTATTCGCTGCATTGGAGACGCCTCGTTTTGATGCGGATATAATTTCCTGTTCCCGTTTCTCTGGGAACAATGGTCCCAAAATAATCATACAGATAGCTCCACCGCTTCTCGCTCCGTCAGTTTGTAAATTTGCTCTGCCAACCCGTCAATATCATTTTCTTTTACAATGTACTTTCCGCCTGCACTCTCAGGGCTGCCACCGACATCATAGGTGATGACTGGCGTCCCGCAGGCTCTGGCTTCCAAGTTCACCGTTGGGTATGTATCCTGATGCGTAGGATTGACGAACACGTCTGCCGCACTGTAGATTTCGGCCAACTCTCTGGGACTGGCTGTACGGGGCAGGGCCAGGATGCCCGGCAAGAGCCTGCTTTTTTGCTTATCCGTCACGCCTACCAAGACGATTGCAAACCGGCTGTCCAGCTTTTCCCGCAGCCGGCAAAAATCGAGCAGTCCTTTCTCCTTATCCCAAACGCTGGCTACACCCAAAATAACTGTTTTCCCGTCCAATCCGTATTGTTCTCGGAAATCACTCGGTGTTGGCTTGAACAGGCTTTTATCGATCTGATTGTGTACTACTTCAACAGGGTACTCTTTTAAGAAGCTTTGCTTCACTGTCCGGGCCAACCACTCCGATGGAACAATGATCGTCAAGTTCGCAAGGCCAGTAAAGCACGCCTGTTTCTGCCGGTAGTTCCTCTGCGTGTGATCCGCCCCATATGTTTTGGGATATGCCTTCAGCTGTGGACAATCTCCGCAGCCGGATTTCCAGCGGTCACATTTTGCTGCGCTAAATTGAGCACAGTGTCCGGTAAATGCCCAGCAGTCGTGAAGCGTCCAAAGGATTTTGATTTGAGAATGCTTTTTCAACCATTTGAAGAGCAGTTCAATATTTAAATAGTAGCCATGCAGATTGTGCAACCAAATCACATCAGGCTGGAAATGCTCGATTTGTGAAAGCAATCGCTGTGTTGCCGCTCTGGAGCCATACCCATTCAAATCGAATAAGCGCGTAATTCCTGCGTGAAACAGATAATCCGGCTTTGTGCCGATTCGAATCAATTGTGTCGCGCCGTTATCTGCACATGTTCTTCCATATGCGGCAGCACATTCATGGCCCTCGTTTTTGAGCTGTTCACATTTATCTGCGATAATTCTGCCTGTACTTCCAAATCCATAGACAGAGTTAATGAATATGTATTTCATGAAAAGCAATTCCTTAGTTGGCCGTGCGTAATACGTTCTTGAGCAAGGCGACATACTTGTTCAAGCCGATGCCCTTTGCATACCTTTCCGTGTATAGTCTCACTGCATTGTCTGACATTCTTTTGCACAGTTCCGGGTTACGATACAATTGCAAGATATTCTGGGCGAGCTGCGCACCATTTCCCACATCTGAGCATAGTCCGATTTCAGAATGCAAGGCTTCCTTTGATAAGTAGGAGTTCTGTTCCGCAACAGCCAGAATTGGCAAACCGCCCTGCAGATAGCTATAATATTTACTGGGGGCGCACATACCGGTCAGCCCCTGTTCGAGACTGACAATGCCACAGGAACTGGCAGCGACCGCATGCTCAAAAGCAGTTCCGGTGAGAAAATCGCAGATTCTGACATTGGGAAGCCGTTCTGCCGCCTGTCGGACTGATGGCATTTTGTTTCCGTGCCCGGCAATTAAAAATTTGATATTCTTGTAATCTGCCAATTGATCCATCGCCTGAATCAAGGCTGTTTCATCCTGACAGATACCGATATTGCCAAAGTAGGCAACGATAAAGTCCTCATCTGTATATCCCAGTTCAGCCCGTGCTACGGACTTGCTGCCAGCTGTTGCTTCATGCGCCCAATTGGAGATGGTGACAATGCGGTCTGCGGAAAGCTCAGGTCGATGATCAAGAAGGTATTCCCGCATCTCATCGGTCAATGCAACGACGGATTCAGCGCGTTGGAAGAGGCTTCTATTGATTCGCTGCATCACGCTTGAAACGGTGCTGCCTTCTCTCAGACTACCCGAAGCATAAGCGACTTCCGGATAAACATCGTAGGACACGAAAATAATTTTCGTTTTAAAGAGTCTATTGGCCAAAATTGCAGCGATGGGAAGCACCGGTGGATTCGAATAGACAATGACCGCTTGGTAGTCCTTAATTTCGAAAATATGGAGCAAGACCGAGAGTGTAAAAGAAAAATAGTTAATCAGTCTTCCGAGTTTACTGTGTCGGCTGAGCTGCGTATAGTGAAGCCGACGAATTGAAACGCCATTCTTCGTTTCTCTAACTGGAACCTTACCGCTGGCGTTATATTCCCGTGGGTAGCCGCACAAGGCACCAACGGAGTATCCACTCTGCGCCAAATATCTGGCAGCATCAAAAGGGAGTGTTGCGGAGGAGTTATATTCTGGATAGAAAAACTGGCAGAGGAAAAGGATGTCACGTTTCATTTTTTCACGCTCTCTCTTACTTGTTTCTAATTCCGGTTTAAGAACCCTAACGCGCAAATATCACCTGGCACCCTCATGAGAGAAAACGATATGTACAGTCTTTAAGAGGCATCTAAGGTCAAGGGCAATGGATTGGCGTTCAATGTATTCCATATCGTAGATGATCTTTTCTTCCGGCTTCAGTGAGTATCCGCCGTTTACCTGTGCATACCCGGTCAGCCCCGGCGTGACTATCAGGCGGTTGGAGAAGCCTGGAATATATTTCTCAAATTCTCGGTAGAAATAAGCACGCTCCGGCCGCGGGCCGACGAAGCTCATGTCGCCTCGCAGGATGTTATAGAGCTGGGGAAGCTCGTCCAGCCGAGTGCGCCGAAGGATTTGGCCAAAGTGCGTGCATCTTGGATCCTGTTCATCCGCCCACTGGGGGCCGTTTTCCTCCGCATCAAGGCGCATGGATCTGAATTTATAGATCATAAACGGCTTCCCATTGATGCCGAGCCGCTCCTGCTTAAAAATCGGAGCGCCTGGCGAGTCTATGGTGATAATCAGTGCAATGATCATCATCGGGATTGCCAAAATCAGCAGGCCCAAAAAAGAGCATACTATGTCAAAAACACGCTTCGTTACCAGAAACAGCTTCTTCTGCCGCAGTACAGGCTTTGCTATCTGAATGATCACATCGGCAGAGCTTTTCTCTGCCAAACAACCGGTCGCTGTTGACGCCATATATCCCACATCCCTACACTCTTAATCTCTAAGTAGCTGCACCGTCAGACCGGTGTTGAGCCAGATGGGATCAAAAGCTCTTCACGAACGTTAGGTACAACAAAGCTGTATATCTGTTCGAATGCCCACTGTGTGGTCGCATCATCATCCGGCATTTCACCGCCAAGCACTCTTGCGGCAAAAGACAGCATCGTGTCAAAAACCTGATGAAGTAGCATGTTGACATTGGCTTCCGGTTTGAAAGTTGTTCCACCGCTGCAAATAGCTCCTGAAAACATTGGAGATGCTCCTCGTATGCATAAGTGCGGCAATTCGCAGAATAGTAGTATCGAAGGTAAAAGAGGCAGTCGTCCTTCCTTCCAAGAATGAACCTCCAGCTTGCTGACCACAGTTGAAACGCTCTGTCCTTCCATGGAGCATTCTGTATATGCATACCCACGAGGTTTTGCTTGAGAAAATATGCGAAAGCGACATCTTCCATGTGGAAGGCGGCACACAGCAGCGCCTCTTTGCTCTCAAAGCAGCGATAGATATATGCTTCGCTCAGGCCAGCTTCTGTTGCGATTGCTTTCGTTGTCGTTTTGTCTAATCCATCCCTGGCCACAACACGAACAGTCCCCTCAATAAAAGCTTGCTTTGCATTCCGTTCCCTCTTCATTCGATTACCTCATTTATGGTACATGATGTTATTACTGAGTGAGTGCCCACTATGTTGTGTCCAAGAAAAAAGCAAATCATTTTTATTACTGCGAATGATTTGCTAATCCACAATCGGAAATTTCATGGAGTTTGCCACTCTGCTACAAAAGCAAAGAAAAAGCCCCGCACAGCAAGGCTTTTTCTGATTCGATATCATCTGATAACACTGATTCTTGACTGCGCAGAGATTACATCCCTGCAGCATTCAGCTTTTGCATATTGTCCCTTTTCAATTCCAGCGAAGAATGCACGTATCGGTCCAGCGTGATTGTGACAGAGGCATGGCCCAGGATTTCGGACAGCGATTTGATCTCAAAGCCGACCTCAACGGCACGTGTCGCAAATGTGTGGCGAAGTGTATGAAAATGCACCCCCTCCAGGCCACATGCCTGCGTGTACTTTTCCAATCGATACTGCAATACCCGTGGCTCCATGAATGCGTCCGTTCCGGTCAAAACATATGCGGCTGAACTTTGCGGCTTCATGTGCCTGCAAAGCCCAGCCGCGTATTCCGTCATAGGGATCGTTCGCACGGAGGTATCGCTTTTGGGTGGACCGATTACGATTCTCGTTCGAGCATTCTGTGATGCGCTGGTGTCACGTAGCCGTTGCAGCGTCTCTACAATTTTGATTGCTTTATCTCTTGTAGAAACGTATTCCCAACGCAACGCACAGAGTTCACCGATTCGGATGCCTGTACACAACGCCAGCAAGATACCAAATCTGCATGGATCCAAATCCTTTTGCAGGTAGGAAATGAAGCGCGCCTGTTCCTCTCTGGACAAAACGCGCATTTCCTTTTTTCCTATCTTCGGATAGTTGATCTTCACGGTAGGAAAGACTCCCTTGCACTTTGAAGCAGTGAACTTTAATATCCCGTGCAGCACGACCAGAATATCATGTACGGTCTTTGGTGCCAGCTCATCTTCAAACTGCAATTCTCTGATGAAATCGTCCATCAGTTCCGTAGTAAATCCCAAAGGGCAGCAATCACCAAGCTTGGGAATGATGTGCTTTTCAACTACTGTGCTATACTTGATATATGTTGATTCTTTCACCTTGCTTTTCTTTGCGTGAAGCCACCCCATACAATAGGCGGAAAACAGATTTGGAGTCCTGGATGTTGGCAAGGGATTTCCGCTTGCTAACGCCGCTTTGCACTTTTCTGCTTTCTCTTTGGCCTCACGGTATGTTTTTCCATAGCAGTATCCATACTTGATTTTTCCAGATAGCTCGCGCCCTTTGCTATAGCGAGCTTCCCAGCGACCATCCCGCCGTCTGAAGATATTCTCACCCTTTGCCATTTCGTAATTCCTCCTTGTGCAGTGATCATATTGGGTGTGGATCTTATTTTAAATCCATCCAGACTGCCGGTTTGACTGCGCTAAACTTTCAAATCAAGGTATTTCTTCGACAAATATTGCCGTGCGCTGATAAAATCACACTTTTTTCTTCCATTTCGCCGCTGAGGCAATTGCATTTCAATGTGCAATATGCTATAATACGGAAGAAAAAATAGGGTTTAGCTTTCCCGTGGAGTGGCAAACTCCACGAAAATAACACGGTAATTTGTTGTGACTTAGGAGATTTTCGCATCGCGGAAATCTCCTTTTGTTTTTCCAGTGCGGTGATTCAATAACGCCTTCAATCGCTATCTCGTCTCGCTTTATAAATCGCTGTTCTGCTCTTTTTAATTATACAATGCTCTATAAATAAGTCAATAGCTCTTTTTATAGAGCAGATAAAAAATGCCGGGCAAGCTATAATTTTATCCAGAAAGGGGCGGCATTTTTATGAGCAAGGAAGGCGTTAGCTTTAAGAACAGAGACCGTTTTATCCAGCTTGGTATTGCAATTTCAACTCTGCGCAAATTACGTGGTATGTCTCAGGATCAACTGGCAGAGAAGGCTAATATGAGCCGCTCTCATCTAAGCGCCATTGAAGCGCCTAACATGATCAGAAGCTTTTCCTTGGAGACACTATTCAACCTTGCAGACGCATTAATGATCACACCATCCGATCTTCTCAACACATCACTTTTTTCTGAGCAAATCAACGATCTTACGGATTCTGAGAAGTAACTCTACTACTGTTCTTTCTCTGTATTAAATCTCCGATAGAGTGAGTCCTTCTGGGAGGTCCATCATGAACCTCCCCTGGGTCCAGCAAATAGGCGCAGTCCTCCCTTGGCGGAGGACTGCGCTTTTCTGCGGCCTTACTGTACGGAATACAGGTTGGATGTACTGCTACCGTTGTCACGATAGCGCGGGATCTTTTGCAGGTAGCCGTGCTGCTCCAGATCTATCAATGCCCGTTTAACTGTGGAGCGGGATAATCGCATGTCGGACGCAATCGTCTTGATTCCCGGCCAGCATTTGCCCTCGCTGTCTGCGCGGTCACGCAGATACATATAAACTACCCTCGCTCTGGAGGGCAGTTCGGTGTCGGCATAAATTGTTCCGAAGTAACTCATAGATCCTCCTCACCATAAGTTTTCATTTGCTTTCCGCCCCTGCGCCGGGGCTTATCTACAGCAGGCTCATGGGCAATGCCGCCGCGTCCGGAAACGGCATAGGCTCCACGCATATCCGCATTCTCCGCCTTATTTGACTGTGGAAGGTTACGCTCCAGATCTTCACGGTTGGCATAGGCTACCGCACGATCTGCCCGCTCCGGCACGATATAAGGCTCCTCGAAGGTGATACCCCATTCAAGAAAAAGCCGCAGGCGGGTACGCATGGGATGCTGTCCTGTCTTTTGGACGATAAAATTCCCCTTGGGAATAGACTTCAGCTCATCTGGCGTCAGTAGTGGACGCTCCATCATCTGCAGGCTTTGGCTGGGATCGTTCTTTCCCCGGCTCACAGATCCAGACAGAACTGTGCGGTTTCCGAGTGCCTTGGACAGCACCTCCGCCGTTTGACTGTTTGGTGCGAAGCCACCGAAGATGGTGTCCTGGCAGTTGTCCTGAATTATTTCGCTTCCTTCTTTTCCGTAGTTCTTTTCAAGCTGTGCCAAGGACTGAATGATCGGCACCAGCGTCAGGCGGCGGGAACGGCCTGCGGAGAACAGCGGAAGGACATCGAAGGGCGGCATGGTGCCAAATTCATCGCAATACAGTACCACGCGGTTTTGCAGCTTCCCTCCGTTTTCATCCGCCACAGCAAACAGTTCACGGCTCAGATTTTGAATCATCAAGCCCGCCATGAAGTTTTTGGTGGTGTCCTCCTCCGGAAGAATGAGAAAGATGGCAGACTTTTCAGAAGCAAACTTCTCTGCATCGATGGCGCTGTCGAAGCAAAGCACCTGCTCCAGTTCCGAGTCCAGAAATGCATTGAGACGAGAAAGTACCGTGGACATGACAGAGGCCATGGCCTGTTCCGCACTGTTGAGTGCAGCACCCGCAAACCATCTGGCCTTGTGATCAGGGGGCAGCTTGCCCATCAGGAGCTGGAAGTGACTCTTGCCCTTTACCTTGCTGGGTTCCAACAGGTCTTGCACCAGCTTGAAGACAGAGACGATGTGCCGTCGCTCCTGTGGATGCTCCTTATCCGGCGGCAGAAACTCCGCCAGCATCAGAATGACCGAAGTGAGCAACCCCTCCGCCGCATCATAGAAAAAGGCATTCTGTCCGCGGTTGCTGTCATCGCCATCGGGGTTGACAATGGTTTTGGCGAGAATCTTAGCGTACTTCTCCGCCTTAGCTCGAGCCGCCAAGTTTTTAGGATCTTTCCTTGCGATGTCCATGTAGCGGTTGACCAATGTCAGCAGGTTGTTGCCATCTGAGCGAGTGGGATTTCGCAGGTCAATGACGGACACATTATAGCCGTAGCAGCTTTTCGCAATCGTGCCATAATTTCGAGCCAGATCACCCTTGCTGTCCAGCGCCAGCCAGCTCATGCCGGAGGCACAGGCATATTCCAAATTGGGGTACAGGAAAAATGCGGTCTTGCCAATACCGCTGGCGCCGATCATAAGGCAGTGAATGTCATCGCTGTCTACCAGTGCGGTGAGTTCCTGCGGTTGCCCCTTGCAACCGAGGATCAATCCCTGCTCCGTGGGGAGATTCTGTCCGCTGCGCCACTCTCTGACTTTGAAGGGCACATGGGCATAGGTCTGCTTGATTTCCTTGTCGGTGGCCCATCTGGCTGTACCGTGCTGCCCGTCGCCTACGGTGCGGGATTTGATATTGCCAAGAGTATAGTGATGAGACATCATGGACAGCCCTCCGATGACAAGGAACATCGCCGCTCCCGCTGCGATCAGGATCCAGATACTTGCGTTCAACATTTCACCTCATTTCATTCATAGCAAAGCCCTGAGCGTTTTCGATGCTCAGGGTCAGATCGTCATTCCAGTCTTTGTTTTCCGGGATCAGGCGCTCCACGGAATAGCGCGTTTCCAACTGCTCCCGCATCCGGCGGCTGGCCTGATGACCGGCTTCATCATTATCAAGACAGAGCAGAATGGTATCGAGCTGCGGCGCTTGTTCCAACATCTGCAATACCGGCTGAATGGATGTGCCGCAACAGGCTACATAGCTGTGCCGCTGCCAGTTCTCCGGATAAAGGGTGATGAAGGACAGCATATCGATGGGCGCTTCAAACACATACAGGCTTCTGTCTGTGCCGACATAATGGAAGCTGTATCGTGGGTCGCTGCTCTCCACATTCAGGCGGAAGGCTTTTCCGTAGCTGTTGGCGCTGCGCTTGTGGGCGTGGCGAGGGACACCCTCCGTATCCATGCCGACAAACACGGCGTTGTGATACTCGGCATCTTCATACAGAAGTCCGGCCTTGGCGAAGTGCGCCACCACATCTCTTGCGATGCCGCGATGCTTGATGAGATACGCAAACACTCTGCGCATCTCTTTGTTGGCGGGCGGCAGTGCAAATGGTTTCACCGGTTCCTCGGTGCGCTCCCCGGCAGAGGGATACGCTGTTCCCAGCTCACCACCCAACAGTAGTGTCACTGCGTCCGGGTAGCTGAGACCATAGAAGCGCTGCACAAAGCTGACGGCATGTCCGCCTCGCTCCTCCGCATGGTCATACCATTCGTTGCCTCGGACAGTCACGCTGTGGTCACTGGCAAGGCGTTTTTCTCTGCCGGAGGAAAGTAGCTTTTCACCGCGGCAGCGCAGAAACTCCTCCAGATCCACTGCGGCGGCGCGCTGTTTCTGTTCTTCGGTGAAATGAATATAGCTTGACATGGAGACCTCCTTTTTTACATACTCTGCTGATACTGCGTCTGCTCCTCATGGTCATCCGCCTTGTGACCCATGGCCATACGTTTCTTCATAAGCCGTCTGCGGCGTTTGGAATCGATGCGGATCCCCGCCGGGTTACTTGGTGGAACGGAATTGCTTTGGAATATCCTACTCATGTGATGGAGTAGTTTGGTTGCTGCCAGCATGACAGACGGATCCCGGAACTGGTCAAAGCGGTCGAGAAAAAATCGTGCATACTCATTGCCTTGTGCCGCGGCTCGGATCAGCCATTCTCTGGCCTGCTCACGATCCGGAGGAACATCCCTCCCAAAGAGATACAGCTTGCCCAAGGCGTACTGTGCAAATTGATTTCCCTGATCAGCGGAGGCTGTCAGGTACGCAAGAGCCTTTTCCACATCCTTCGGTACAAACTCACCGGTGAGATAAATCTTTCCGAGACGATACTGTGCAAATTGACTGCCATGGTCTGCGGCCTTGTCAAGCCATTCCATCGCTTCATCCCATCGTTTTTGCGTGAGGAGCAGCCTCCCGAGGGCGTACTCCGAGAAATCATTACCAGCTTCTGCCGAGCGCCGAAACCACTGCTCTGCTTTTTCGTGGTCACGCAAGGTGGAGAGATCATCCCGATAGAACTTACCAAGCTGATGTGCCGCAACGGTATACCCCTCCTCCCAGAGCTGCTCCAGCGCTTTGACCGCGTCTGCGTGTTCCGCATCCAGCGCATAGATGTCCTGCAGGACAGCCTTTGCGGCGCGGTATCGCTGCGCCTGCTCGTACACACTGTAGGACTGATGCTCCTCCTTCTGACTTTCCGGCTCCGGTTCATCCTGCATCCCTTCATCCTCAAAGGTTGAGAGACCGAGACGAATATTCTCGGCCTCCCGGATGATGTCGTTCTTGATTTTACGAAACTCCTTGCGTTGAGACAGCGGGAGTCGCTCCCATGGGGTGTTGTGACCGTAGCACTCGTTCAGTTCCTCATGGATCTGATTCCACACCTCATAGCACTCAGAGACCTCCGGCAGCTCCGCCAGCGCATCCACGATAGTATCGATGAGCTGCTTCAGCGGCTTCTTGAGATAGCCATACTGTTTCTTTCCGGTAGTCGTTTCCAGTGCCTGCACAAGCTGATGCATGTTGTCCTCGATGATCGGGCTGTCACAGACCTGACGCTGCATCCGGCTGATCATTTCCCGCATAGCATTCTGCGCCGCCTCCACCAAGTCTGAGTAGGCCACATCCTTGCGCTCATAAATTTGCTGCATCTCATCCCGGAAGATGGCGTTGGTCAACTTGGAGCGCATTGCTGCGATTCCACCTTTGGTCAGGAAACCTTCCTTCGGATCATCGGACCAGACCATCATGTGAATGTGTGGGTGATGCCCCTCGTCATGGAAAGCGGCGTACCAATGAAAGTTATTGAGCGATATCTTCATTGACTTTGCCAGTGTCGGTGCGTTCTCCATGAGGAGCGTGCGCCACGCATCGGCGTTGTCGAATTCCAAACGAGCGGCATCCTCACGGCGCAGAGAGTAGATGATGGTCCACACATTTCCTTCATGCGCTTCCAGCTCTGACATTGCCGAGGCAAGATCTACGGAAGTGCTTGAGCTGAACAGGCCATGGCTTCCGTGCTTCTGCACGCGGGGGCGGGTAGCGATGTACTGCATATATCCGCTCTCCGAATCAATTTCGTGGAGGTTAGCATCCAACGCCATGGTGATGAATGCGGAAGCCGTACCAAGCGTGGGCGTTTTGCAGTAGTCCTCGTACTCGAACAGCTCCGCCGCATCCGGAAAGTCATGGAGCAGTTTCTGGATGAGCTCACGCTGACCTTTTGTGACCGCACCGTTTCCAGCCAGCTTCTCCACGCCTTCACGGGTAGCGATGTAGCGCATGTACCCGCTGGCTTTCCCAGATTTGATATAGCCGCTTTTCTGTACGAGCTTCGCCATCGCTTACACAGACTTCTGAAAGTCCATCGCATCCTTGAAGGAGATGCGGCCATTGGTCCGCTTCATATCTCGGATAGCCCTGCCGCGCAGGCGCTCATATGTTCCTTCGTCGATGTCGGTATCGTAGGCGATGATCTGTGCCATCAGGTTGATGTCCACGCCCTGCTTGAAAAGCAGAGAACTGATGCGGCTCGCAAAACCGTCCAGCGTTCCGGTCAGCGTCGTGGAGAGTACTTCAGGCAGAAACGCATTGGCGTTTTTCGTGTGTAAGGATCCAACATAAAACTCAATTGCTTTTTTGATAAACTCATTTTTGGCAGCACAGTTATCTGTGCGATAATAATCCTCGACCTTTTGCCACGTGCTGTCTGGCAACCAAATAGTGTGTTTGTTCTTATTGCTCATTTTGTCCCTCCATACTGCTTGACGTCGCTCAAATCCACTGAAAACACTGGCTTTTTTGAGCAAATCTCAAATAAAAGCGTCAACGCTTGATTCCAATGGAGAAAAAGACGTCACTGAAAAAAATCGAAAACAGCCCGCACTGCGGGATGTTGTGAGTGCCCTGATGCTTAAAAGCGTCAGGGCTTTCTCCTGCTTTTCTTTCGTCGGATGCCAGTCTCCCCACAAAGCGGTTCAATACCCGCTCAAATCCCCGCAGTGGGGTACTCGCTCGGGCTGCCTGTAAAAAGCGCACACAGCGGCCCACAGGGGCGGACACGGCGGTTACATCTGCATCCCAGGAGCCTGCGATTCACTTTCACGAAGCTGCTGGGCGTATTCGTGCAGGCTCATGCCGGTTTGCTGCTGACAGAACGCCTCCATCTTGCTGAGCAGGACTTCCTGTTCAGCAGCATTGAGCGGGTAACTCCAGCTTTCTTCCGAACCGTCTCCCTTGCAGAGGTTCAGATCCAGTGTGTTGCACAGACGATCCTGCTCCACGTCATAGTTAGCGTAGATGTTGAGCCAGTCATCGTTCTGATCGGTGCAGACAAATGTACCGAAGGCGGCATCCACATCGAAGTCCGCCTGCAGATAAAAGTTGAGCTTGCCGTCTGATTCGATGATCTCCTCACCGAAGGAAAAGTTCTGTGCGGAGAGATGACCTGCCGAGGTGATTTCTTTGCCTTTCAGATGATTCAACAGCTTACGCCACTTATCATCGCCCGATGCGAACTGCGACCGGGTGGCATGATAGACCGCCACCGATACATCACGCATTGCCCAGGTCTGCCAGCCATCCATAATGTGAACAGCGGAGAACTCACGCTTGTCGAAGTTCACATCGAATACGCCGCGCACCTTTCCAGTGTTCTCCATGCGAAGGGCTGTCAGGGCATCAAACTCTTTTGCTGTGATGGGCTGCCCGCCGAAAAACATTCCGATGAATTTGCCCGGCGCCACGCCATTGTCTTTCGTAATATAACCGCGCAGCTTTTTCCCGACCGCCAACAGTTCCTCGCCGGGCGAGGTCTTGAAGTACCATTCCTGACCACGCTCCGTTACATGGTAGGCGGCATAAGTGCGGGCTGCTTCCTCCTCTGCGCGCTGTGCGGCAGCTTCCGATTGGATTGCACGGCTGATGCGCTCATACTCCCGCTCCGGAAGCTGATTGCACAGCTCGTCCAGCACATTCTCCAGATGCTCCTGCAAAGTTTCATCATTGAGATGTTTCTCAATGGCCCTTTTCCATCGCTGGTCGATCCACAGAACGATTTCTTCTTGCTGTGACATATCAGTTGCCCTCCTTCACCACGGCTGCCATGGCCTTCGGCTCACTATTCGGCGTTTTGGGTGCGGCAGATTTGGCAGTGCGCTTGGGCTTGGGAGCAGGGACAGCCTTGCTGTCCAGATACTCCCGCACAGCTTCCGGCACCGTCTGCTCATAGAGCTGCTTGAGTGCATCGTCCATACGGGCCTGCACGGAGGAGTGTTCCTTGCGGAGCGAGAACTCCAGCGCGTCCAGCTTGTCATCGTCAAAGGTGAGAGTGATATTTACTTTTTTCATGTTGTACCTCCTCAGTCATAATTGATATACGGGATCTTCAGCCAGTGCGTCCACCCTCGGCCAGCCAGCTCTGTTTTGACAACACCGTACTTGGTGCCCATGGCCTCAACGACCTGACCGCCGCCAATGTAAACGCCGATGTGCCCGTCATGCCAAACGGCAAGGCCGGGAATGTCCGGCATGGTGTCGATGGAGCCGGACTCTGTGGCGCTGTAGTACATCTGGTTGGCACCGATATCCGGCATCCCGTGGCTACCATAGTCAATGGTCATCGTTTCCGGGGACAACCATCCGTATCCCTTGATGAGTCCCACGCAGTCGGCAGTCCTGCCGCCCAGCCAGTTGGCACGGATAAAATCTTCGTAGCTGCCGACACCGTCAGGATACTGTTCCAGCTTGTAGGCAAAGAGCGATTCGGTCAGCACATCGCCGTAGGTTCCCCAGACATAGCCC
>OHAH01000273.1_pt1 | contig 42090 bp, 51 predicted proteins | sample 1577071 | NCBI WGS metagenome assembly OHAH01 (sample SAMEA3541520, study PRJEB24748) | human gut metagenome | biome: human gut; feature: human-associated habitat; material: faeces | place: China | collected 2012 | reverse complement strand
GACCAGCTTCTTACGGAATGACAGATACTATGGGACGTATGCATAGTGATGCTCAGTTCGCAGGATCTTCTTCAGTACCAGCCCATGTAGAAATGATGGGATTAATCGGTATGGGTAACAACCCAATGGTAGGAGCTACAGTAGCAGTAGCTGTATCCATTGAAGAAGCTGCTAAGGCAGGTAAATTCTAGGAAACCGCTTAAATACGTGGTTTTTAGGAACGATAGAAGTGGTAAAAAGCAATGAAAAGTGACTCGTTGCTACAACATTGCTACAACATTACTACAACTCGTTGCTACAAGTGAATAAACAAAAAGAGTCAAGAGTGTATATCATATCTTGGCTCTTTTTTTAACCAGAATAAAAACAATAAGAATAATTTTTCAACAAGTTGTTGACAATAGAAACAAGTTGATGTATTATAATACCTGTGAGGAGGAAGAGACTATGCTGACAAGATTCGGAAAACAACTCAGAAAGTTGAGAATTGAAAAAGATGAGCGATTAAAAGACATGGCTGGCAAACTGGGTGTTACGACAGCATATTTGTCAGCGGTCGAAAACGGAAAAAGAACAGTACCAGATGCATGGATATATGACATTATGGAGATGTACGATCTGAGTGATGATGAGGCAAGAGAATTGCAAAGCGCTGCATATGAGAATAAATCAGATTTAACAATTGATTTAAATGATACGGAAAATGTAGAAGTAGCATTATCTTTTGCAAGAAAATTTAGAGGGCTTACAATAAAGCAAGCTAATGAGTTACAGAAAATGTTAGACAAGATGTAGACAGAGGGAGATGATGAAAAGTGGCGGAATGCGTTGCGGAACCGTTATCTAGAAAAGACATTCGTCGTATGGCGAACTTGATAAGACTCATAGAGGGGAGTTCAAATGAATTGTATTTTGATATTGTGCATTTTTTAGAAGTGACATTACCAAGAGTCGATGAAGGATTTTCACTTGTAGTAAAAACGAAATCTGAAATGGGAGAATGTCATGGCCTGACTTTTCCAGATAAGAATGAGATTCAGATTAGAGAAGATGTGTATGACAGAGCGTGTGAAGGAAGCGGAAGAGATCGATTAACAATGGCACATGAATTATTTCATTTATTACAGCACACAAGGGAAAATATAAGTTTTGCACGTATGGAAGGAGAAGTAAAAACTTATATGAATCCAGAATGGCAGGCGGATGCATTTGGAGGAGAATTACTTATCCCGCATGATTTGATACATGGAATGACTGCAACAGAAATAGCGATAGAATGTGAAGTATCGCTTGCAGCAGCTCGATGTCAAATGAATAGATAGATATGTTTAAGCTGAAAAAGCTTTAATATATAGAAAAAACCAAGCATAAAAATGCTTGGCACGACCAAAAGTAGTACTACTTTGTGGCTAGTTTTACTTTTCCCTAGACAGTTAAAGTATAACATTGTAGTACCACTTTTGCAAGTGAAAATTGCGAAAGGAGGTAGTGCGATGTACATATTTAGAGCATCAATAACTACAAAAGACGGGCAGAAAATCTATGCTAAAGATCATGGGAAAAAAGCCTTTCGTATTTGGGTAGGTCCTGGACCAGAACCAAAAAAGAAAAAATAATTTAAGATAAAAAGTGTGTCTTAACTAGCCAGATACACTCATTTCAGAAACTATATTTAATGTAGAAGAAAGGAGTGTAAGCAATGGCCAAGACAAAAAATAGTGTTCGAGGTAAGCAGAACAAAAAAATTGTTCCAGTAAAATCTTATAAAAGATGTGATGGAACTACAGTTCGTGCACATAGAAGATCAACACCAAATTAAAAATATCAAAAAAGAGCTCAGTTTTGGGCTCTTTTTATTATACAAAATTATTTGATTTTCAAGATTTCTTCCATCAACCATTCTCTTTTTCGTTTCGTATAAGTGTTTTCTGTAATGTCTTTTATTTTATGTCCCATGATACGTTTTACAGCATATTCATTTACATCGGCAGCCTTTGCCATTGTTGCGAACTGGATGCGGCCATCATGAGCACGATGATCTGGATTTAATTCTAGCTGTTCAATGATCTTATCAACTCTGTGCCGGTATTTATCGTATGTAAGTTTCAAACTGGATCGATGGGTTTTTGTATCAGTACAATTGATTAAATATTCACTTCCTAATTTTTGAGCTTCTTGGTAACGATATTTTACCAAACTACGAATTTTTGGATGAATCGGAACCACACGATCTTTTCCGGCATCGGTTTTCATACCACCGACGATAACCCAATTCTCTAAATCAACATTCTCCATTTTTAACAAGCCTAATTCCTGTGGTCGCCAACCGGAGTAGCACTGGATCAGCAATACATCTACATAATCTACATCATACAAATTGTTCCATAATTTATTCATTTCTTCATCTGTAAAATCTATATGATCTTTCTTTTCTTCCTCGACGTCTTTCATAATGTCATCGGATAATTTAAAGGTTCTTGCATAGTTTTTGGCGACAATATCATTCTCATTTGCATAATCAAGCATTAAGTTGAACAGAGACTTGATCTTAGTTTTTGTGGTAGGAGAAGGATGTTTTTCTTTTCCATCGACTTCGTATGTACCTTCTTCCATACAGCCTTTAATGTGTCGCGGACGTAAATCTTTGGCACGCATTTTGTAAATTGAAGAGCAGTAGTTCCAAGCTGATTTGATTGTTCTTTCGCTAGATGGATTGGATAAAGTCTTAAAGTATTCCTCAGTCCATTTTTCATACAGCTCTTCAACAGTTAGATCATCGTCTAAATCGTAAGGATTCTTATTATATTCAACCAGAGCCGCATAGGCTTCGTTATAAGTCTTGAAAAATGCAACAGGTTTGAGCAGTTTACGAATTGGTCTGCCGTAAAAGTCTTTTCCAACAGTAACCATTGCACGAAAAGGTTTATATAGATTACCAGTTTTGATTTCAGATATCTGGCCAAAGCCATTTGGAAGTTTTTTTCGTCTTCGCTGTTTGGTTCGTTGCTTTTTGGCAGCAGTTGTTTGTAGAGGATATCCGCAGTGAGGACAAGCAATTGCATGATTGCTTACCTGCAGATTACATTCGGGACATTTAATTAACATGATCATCATTCCTTTCTTAAAAATTTGTATAAAAATAACGCCTTGCCAGACGTTAGAAAGAAATGGTATAATCTACTTGTTCAGGGTAGATGTATCATTTCGATCTAACGATCGACATGGAAATCTATGAAAGCAGTCTCAGAAATGAGGCTGTTTTTGTTTTGACCATTTTGGTGGAATCACCGAAATGGTATTTATATAACGTAAAAGACCCCGTATTTCTACGAGGTCTTCACATAATAAACTTATATCTTCATTAATGCCCTATAGGCGATGTTTAGACAGAATCTTTCTGCCTACAGCTTATTATAATAAATATTATGCTCGTAGTCAATAAAAAATAACACAAATTGTGATAAAAATATCAAAATATATATAAATCTTTTATTTTATTATTTATTTTTTCCATTTGTTCTTGAGATAAAGTAATTCCAGATAAAACACCGTTTAAATTTTTAGGATCATAAATCCGTATTTTGCTGACAGTTGTTATCTGATTGACAAGAGCTATACTACCTTCTTTCATTTGTGAGATTTCCTTTTCAATTTTTCTTAAGTTTACTATTTTTTCTTTGTTTTTATCGATTTTAATAGTTAGACCATCTAACATTTTCCATGCAAGCTCTAAATCTTGTTTAGCCTTTAAAAGTTCTTTATTATATGGCTTTTCTTTTTCTTGTAGAGCAACGGTTTTTGCAGTGCTTTTTTCTGTTAGTTCAACCATTGAACCTACTATTTTAACCATTGAGTCTAATTCATTTTGTTCTGCTTCTAATGTCTTTGAAATTGTATCATGTTTAACTTTTAATAGTCGATATATATCATTTCCAAGGAAAATATTATTTTCATGAATTGTTTTATCTTGCTTAATCGAAGTTAAAGGAACAACTGTTACGACAGGGGAATTATGGGCATTGTGCTTATCAAGAACGACTGCATAATGGAGACCACCATATTCGCTTCCAATATTGAAACCGAAATTCAATTTAATAATATTTCCTCGCTTATAGGCAATATTTCTAGTTGGATTAAATTTCTCTTCATAATTGATCATGCGAACATAATCTTTAAGCCAGTAAGAAATTAAATTGGCTTTTTTAGATGGTTGCCAGAAGGATCATTTATGTAATATTCTAGTTGTTTATTTAAAGCACGGATTGCTGATTTTTTATTTTGAATTACATCCTCTTTCGTAAAAGGTTTAGACAATGTAATCACCTCCTCATTATATTTTCAAAGTTCAGTTGTTGCGATGTCGCAATATTCCGTCCAGTTGGTAGCTGGGCGGTTTTTTAAATTTAACCATTTTGGCGAAGTCAACAAGATGGTATTGAAAAATCCAAGAACTTTGATTATAATATACTTAACAAGGAAGTCGGCACGATGGAGCAAACCCATCCGCTCCGGCGAATGCTTAACGAAAAATAGTCGTTCTACACTTACCAGGGGCAGGACGGCTATTTTTTATGTGTATAGTTCAGAATGGCAATAATTAATAGTGCAACATTTATGATGATCATAAATTCCTCATATGTACTCATAAGGGCCTCCTTTCCGCAATGCTCGGAGCGGTGTTGGAGACTTGCCGCCTGACGACTTTCTGGGTAAGCATATTATATTTTCAAAGTTTATTTGTTGCGATATCGCAATGTTCCGTCCAGTTGGTAGCTGGGCGGTTTTCTTTTATTGTAAATTATTTCACAGTAGTTTTTGAAACATTTAGATAATCAATAATGTAACCATCTGCGGCCCAGATACTAAAAACGCCTGCGAAAGAAGTACATTCAGGATTTTTAATTTTAGCTTTTAAAATAAAATTTCTAGTGTCTTTTGAAGCAATATACGGAGAAGTTGTCATTTCATCTGGTTCGTAATCCGTATCGTTCAATTTAAAATATTCACAGTCAAACTTAAATAAGGAATCTGTTTTATTATATACTGCAAACGCAATTTCAGAAGAAGTTGTATATGCCAACTTTATCTGAAGTTTATCGTTATCCAAAATAATTCTATTATATGTATAATTTTTAACAGTAGGAGCTGAAGGGGTTTTAACAACTTTCTTTTTGATAGTCATTTTGCTCCGATAAGTCTTTTTACCGATCTTAGCTTTTATATAAGCTGATCCAACTTTCAGCCCTTTGATAGTTGCGTATTTGTTATTTTTGTTCACTATTCTTATTTTATTATTAGATACTGTCCATTTTACTTTAGTTTTATTGTTCTTTAAATTAATTTTACAAGTCTGGTTAATATAAATAGTCTTTTTTAATGGTGTAATACTTACTTTAGATTTTGCAGATGCTGGTATGGTTGGTAACAACATCATTGCAGACAATGCAACGCATAAAAACTTTTTCTTCATACGAATTTCTCCTTATGTTATTATATATAACGCTTAACAACTTCAATAAGTCGTGATTTGTATTTGTATAAATCATTTAAAGAATCAATATAAATTCTTTCATATTTCTTGTTCTCATCAGGTATAAAAAGTTGTTTATTCTTGCGATCAAGATTCAATCTACAGATAGGTTTTCTGTTATTGTTTGTAAATAATATACCAAAATAACTTTCGGTATCTCTGTAAGTTACATCTTCAACATTGCAAGTTCCGGCTAACATTCCGCGAATTATGTAATAAGATTCTATTTCGGCTTCTGTTGTTATGATTTTGCTTTTTGGAATAATTTCATCTTCAACAGATTCAGAGTCTTCATTTTTATCAAGAGCGGATGAAATTTTTTTGTTTACCAATTCATTAATTAAACTAGCAAATGATTTTTTGACTAATGGAGAAAATTGTTCTAATATTTTTTGAGTTTTAGGACCATCATAGACATTACCGGTAACATATTTCACAAAATCATCATTTGGATCATCTATTTGCTGTTGTAAAAAGTCTTTTATAAGACTAGTATATTTTAAATTTGATGCGGTACTGGTAATACGATCACTATCAAAATCAGTTTTTCGGAATTTTTTCAGTTCATTTATTTGGTAATCCTTTAGGTTTTCAAAATTTATCTCCAAAAATGGGGTAAGATCCATTTTATTTACTTCTTCTAAATCTGTAAAAAATTGAAAAACAATACCATTAGTAAGAATGCAGAATTTAGCAGAAGTAGTACCAAAATATCTAAATAATTGAGAAGAATGTTTATCTAATGTTTCGTTGCAAGATTTGCACTCGATTAAAATCACAGGATTACCATCTTTAAGTATGGCATAATCAACTTTCTCACCTTTTTTGATTCCAACATCAGCAGTATATTCGGGACAAAATTCTAAAGGATTAAAAATATCGTAGCCTAACATTTGGAAAAAAGGCATGATTAATGATGTTTTTGTAGATTCTTCAGTGATTAACTGACTTTTAAGTTGTTGAGTTCTATTAGAATAGTTATTTAATTGTTCGTTGAAATCCATGTTTTTATTCTCCTTTGTTGTTTTAAAATTTAGCTCTTAATTCTTTTACGACACCAATAATACGAACAGGTTTTTCTGCGATTTCTTTATTAGAAAAATACATCGGTTCATAACTTGGATTGGTAGAAATTAAAGCAATTCCTTCAGCATATTTTTTTAATCGTTTACAGGTTGCCTCGTTGCCATTAACAACAGCAATTACAATATTATCAGTTTCCGCATCATCTTGCTGACGAACGATTACAACATCACCATCTTTCATTCTTGGTTCCATTGAATCACCATGAATTTGTAATCCAAAAAATTCTCCAGTAGAAGCCATATCTTGCGTAATTTCCTCCGTGTCAATAATTTCTTCTACACAATCTATAGGAATACCAGCAGCTACGCGTCCAAGAACATTGATAGTAACACCTTTAGTATTCACTTTTTTTACAACAGCTTTTTCTTGCATAGGTACGTCAAAGCCCATTAACCATACGGGATTGACGTTTAAAATTTTTGCCATTTTCCCACTACTAATATTAGATGGGGCATGAGATCCGTTTAAGTATTGACTGATGGAAGCTTTGCTAACACCAGAGGCATTGGCTAACTCTTGCGGAATCATATCTGCGTTAGATAAAGCAAGAGCTAGCCGATTGGCAGTGATAGGATTTTTCATCCACAATACCTCCTTTTCTATTTTATAGTTACATATTATCATAAAGGCGTTAAACAATCAAACAAAAAGTTAAATTATCTTAAACTTTTATATTGACAGAAGAGTTAAACAGTGTTAAACTTTAATCGTAGCAAAGAAAAGAAAGTAGGTGAAAAGAATGGGCTATACATACGATAAACTGAGAGGAAGAATTATCGAAAAATATGGAAGCCAAGAAAAATATGCAGAAGTTTTAGGGATTTCCACTAATTCATTGTCTAAGAAAATGACTGGGAAAACAGGATTTTCGCAAAAAGACATTGTGTTATGGGCGGGACTTTTGAATATTAATGAATCAGAATATGGTAAATATTTTTTTAATTAAAAAGTTAAACGATGTTTAACTAAATAACCAGGAGGTGATCAACCATGAAAAAAAATAGTGCAATATTGATCATTACACTATTTTTATCACAAATCATAAATTATTTTTTGAGCTTCACAGAGAATGTAAGTAAAAAAGAAAGTGCTGTGATTTTTATGCTGATTTTTCTATGTGTAAAGGCTATTTATGAATCAATGTAGATATAAAAGATTTTATTTCTTCTGAATACATATTGAGCGCGAAAGTAAGTGCCCAACAAAAAATATTAAATAGTTTTGAAAACATAGAAGATGGATTAAATCCTATCCAAGCGATGAAAGAGGAAGGAAATTTAAATATTTGTTTCAAAACATTAACAGGATTTAAGGATTCGGTGAATGAATGAAAGATAAAATTTCTTTTCATCATTAACTCATTGCAAAGATGATATGCAGCAACAAGATTTTGTTTGTCTGGAACACCATATTCAAGACATTCAAAACTATCTTTAAATTCTGCGATAGTAGGGTAATAAAAAAGAACATCATTTAAACATTGTTGATAATTATCTTTTTTAATTATTTCGTCATAATAAGATTTTGGCATAATTGCAGAATTTAAATAATTATTTAACACAGTTATTGCTTTACGTATTTTGCAGAGAAGAAAGATATTCTTCGCAACAAAATATACGTATATCAATAAGTAAAATAATATTAAAAATTTCATGTTATAACTCGTCCTTTCTTGAATACTCGGACATGGCAGTGCCCTGTAAATCTAATTATAAGAAAGAAGATAAGAAGAAACAAGCGAATTGAATAACCAGGAGGTGAGAAAGACGAAATGATTTTTAAAGAAATCTTAGAACTTCATAAAGATAAAGATTTCAGAAGAAGAATGATCCTTCCATATATTTCTTTAACGGTTTCGATCATCACATTGATTATTGTTTTTGCATAAATGATAAGAAATCGAAAAGCTATTTGGTAAGAACAAAGGAGATGAGAGAAGTGAAGGTTCTAAAATACATAGCCATCGAATGTAAAGAATGGGCTATAGCGATAGCAGAAGTATGCAAAGAAGATAAGGCGGCAGCCTATGGATTATTTCTCATAATTGCAGAACTTATTTGGTTATTCATTGGACTGCCGTATGTGGTTATACATTTTCTTTAATGCACAGAGGAAAGAATGTTAATGATCAATGATGCTATAGAAGCAATAAAAGCAAGACTGGATACAACGTGAGGATACCAAGTCCTAAAGAGATCTTTTCTTCTATAGCGTAAATACATCAAATCTTTATCGCTTGGACGGTAAATATCAAAACGTTCGGGAGCGTTATCAATAAGATTGTATTTTTAGAGAAAAGAATATTCAGGATTAGACCTAACAAGTTCTTTTGAGATGCAACCATCATCTCTTAGTTTTCTAAGAATACTGACTTGCTTAAACGAAAATTCTAAATCTTTAAATGGTGTTGGCATAATAAACTCCTTTATGTTTTTAGGAAAATTATAACACAGATAAGAATTGAATACACAGATGGCTTAATCCTCTGTCCGATACACGAAATTCCTCCCTAAATTGGTTAATTATTAAAAATAGCACTCAATCATCGGGCAGGGAATTAAGCCATCTGAAGAAAGGTAGGTGAAAGACATGAGCAGAAGACAAGATCTAAGAATCTTAGCAGCATACGCAAATGCACCAGAACAGTTCCCAGAGGGGAATGTACCGATAGCATATGCGGCAGAGAAGATGGGAAAAGATGCTTGCTTCATAAGGGCAGGCATTGAAGCCGGATGGCTTCCGATCGGATACGCATTTAGAAAATCTGGAAAGAGCAGGACAAATTATTACATCAGTCCGAAGTTATTTTGGGAAGTAACTGGTATTTTGTATCAACCAGAGAAAGGAGCATGAGATGAAAAGTGAAACAAAAGCCATGATATGCACGGCAGCAGTGCTGGTTGCAATGGGAATTTTTAAAGAGTTGGCAGCGTTGTGCTTGATCACAGCGTTGATTTACGAGGAAGGAGTGAAGAAATTTGATAAACGAAGTTGAGATTTTGAAAGAACTTGATGAACGAATTGAGCTTCAAGGAATAATCGTTGAACATTCATATACTGGAAATAGATCAGGAAATGCAGCGTATGAACAAGGGAGATTCGATGAAATAAAAGCACTTCGGGATTTTATAAAAACAAAAAGTGCCCACGGAGCAGCAACTCCAATGAGCACGGACATAAATAGTCTAACACAAGAAACAGTATATCATAAAAAGTCAGGAATGTCAGAAGAATTTTTAATTAACTGTGACACGAAAATAATAGAAGCAGGATTGTGTCTGGCACTTGGGTATAATGAAACAGGAGAAAAGAAACTGATAGAAGTCAGTCACATGATGCTAAAAAGAGTTATAGACAGCGTGACTCCAATGACAAATCATATGGTTCCGCATATGATCGCGATACTAAGATATGTAGCAGACGCCCTGGAAGAAGAATCGGATGATAATACAAAAAAGGTAGTAGCAATAGCAGAAAAGATGATAAAAGCGTTAGAAATAGACTTTGGAAAGGAAGAAGTCAATGAGACTAACAATGAAGAATCATAGCAGCAATACATACAGAGCATCTCTGATCAGACAGGATAATAACTGTCTGGTTGGGGATGTAGTAAATAAATTAGGCAGATATGAAGATATTTGCGAGGATTTACAGGAACTTGAAAAGATAGTAAAAGAGCATAAAAAAAGAACTCACAAACTAAAGTGAGTTCTGATTTTTATCTCTCTATCAGAGAAAATTACTTCATTAATATTATATCAAGTTCTCCGTACAAAGGCAAGAAAAATAGCGGTTGAAATACCGCTGTTTAGACTTGCTAAAGGTATTAAATCTGAGACAAAAGGAGAATGACATGCCATACATAGAAAAGATAGTAACAGCAGGGAGAACAATAGAGATCCAAAGATATTACAGTCACAGGATACATCCCAAGGGATGCAAGAGACAAAAGAAACAGAAAAAGACAACAGAATCACAGAAAAAGATTAATGTCAGAAAAGCGATAGATAAATTAAGGTGGCTGCTGAATGAAAATTTCACAGGTGGGGATATGCACATTCGTTTATCTTATGCAGGTACAAAGCCTGATTATGATCAAATGAAAGAGGATAAAGCGAAATTCCTAAGAAAGCTTCGAGCAGAGTTTAAAAAGCAGGAGAAAGAATTAAAATTTGTCCATGTGTTCGAGATTGGAAAAAGAGGCGCCAGACATCATCATTTAGTAATCAATTCAATAGACAGTAAAACATTGAGGGAATGTTGGCCACATGGGAGTGTCTATGTGAGCTTGTTAGATGATACTGGCCAATATGGGAAGCTGGCATCTTATCTGATCAAAGAAGTAACAGAAAAAGGAGAAAAACTACCGAGAAGATATTCTCCATCAAAGAATCTGAAGATTCCAGTAGCAAAGAAAAGAATAATCCTCGAACGAAAATTTTTTAAAAGAGATCCAAGACCCAAGAAAGGATATTACATTGACCAGCAAAGTATATTTTCAGGATTCACGGCCGATGGGTATCAGTTTTTAAAATATATTCAAGTGAAAATATTGAATCAGTGGAGGAAAGAATGAAACAGATAGACATTTACATATACACAGTGTCACACAGCAGAGGAAGAGGACCAGCGGTGTTTAGAGCTGTACTGGAGTTTATAAAAGCAGATGGAAAACCATATACGTTAGATGTAAATGGTGGGGATATGGAGGCAACAATCAGCAGAATCACGATTAAGGCAGCAGTAACAGCGCTGAGAAGAATAAAACTCAATCAACCCTATGAAATAAGAATTCATGCGGATTGCGACTACTTTGAGCGTATGTTAAAAGCAGCAAGGGTATATGCCGAACATGACTGGAAAACAAAAGCCGGGAAAGAGATCGCTAACGCGGATCTGTGGAAAGAAGTTTATATATTCAAGAAGACAAATCATGTAACAGCTGATAGTGATCTGTTAGAGCGTTATGAATGTAAAGATGAACTGGAGGAAAAATTAAAGCTATGGAAATATATGAGTTAGAAGCGTTTTTGGGTGAAATCAAAGATGATGAAAAAGTTGGGATCATGGAGAAGCATCACATTGTATTTAGAAGCCAGGGCGGATGTGATTTTTATTATAACATTATTGAACTTCCAACAGGTCTACATAAAGGGCGGAGAGGTCCGCATATGTGCAGAGAAACCGATGTATTTCTGAAAAGAGGTGTCCAGAAAGCATTATTTGATGAATTAGGCACAGAAAGAAAGACTGCGGAAGAAATCGTGCACTTGTGCTGTCCGATGAATCGAAGAAGCGAGAAGAAATTATATAAACGTCTGGAAAGTGCAAAAAACTATGGTGGCAAATACGAGCCAGAGGATGCAGTACGTGCGATCATGGGCGGTAAATTGTATTAGGAGGTGTGATCATGTTTGACATATATGGAGAGATGGAGACAGCAGCAGAAATCAACGATGTGGCTAGAAGCCTAAAAGAAGAAGGGGAGAAAGAAAATCTGGACAAGTTATGTGCTGAAAACGGCATAGATGCTGAATTGGCGCAGATGTTTTGGGATGGAGAGATTGATTTTGTCACTGATCAGCTAATGGCAGCAGTCGGAAAGCTAGACATGGAAGTAAGAAAGGAAAAGGGACAGAATGGATATTTAGAATCCATTGCCAATTTCTTAAAAGTTGAAGCAGAGAAAGATCAAGATTTAGCGATCGCCATCCGAAAAAAAGGAAAGAAGTTAACAGATGCATACAAGGCAGCAGAGAATGAAGCAAGAAAGATGAAAAAATCTGGAAGCAATTGCGTAGCTATGAGAGATAAAGACGTGTTTGAGATTGTTGGAAGATATTACAAAGAAGGTGCAAGAGCATGAAAAAGAAAACAATAGAAAAGATACCGTTCTTCGGAAAGAAAAAGATTCATAGATTAGGCGACTGCTTCATAATCGATGGGAAATGGATTGACGGAAAGACAAATAATATCAATGCAAGAATCTGCTTAAGGGAACATGAATACGCAAATTACATTGAAGGTGTTGGGTGGAATACAAAATGTTTAGAAAGCTGGTGGAAGTACAGTGATGATCAATTTAAAGTAGAATTGGAATTGAGTAAGAAAGAGAAAAAGGAGTTATCTGATTTTTATAAACAAAACAGAAAGAATGATTGGAGATGGAAAGAAACAGAACCAAACAAACAGATCCACGAAATTGAAGAAAGGATCAATAGTGAAAAATCAGAAAAGCGTCATGAAAAACGAATGCAGAAGATCAAAGAGAAATCGGAAGAAATCAGACCGATTACAAAAGGCTTAAGGCAATGGGCAGAAAAGCAAATGGAATCTTATCTGTTTTACAAGGAATCAACAGGATTCTGTGGAAAGTGTGGACAAAAGGTAAAACTAGACCGCAGGAAACAAAAGATAGCACACAACAAAAGAGGAATTTGCCCAAGCTGCAGAAAGAGGATCATATATAAGGCAGCAGGACTACAATCGTATATTGAAGATTCTATCAAAGTGGTAAGATTCCAAAAAACAAACATCGGAATCGCCGCAATAGAAAGCTTGGTAGAGAAAAAGTCGTTTGCAGAAAATAAAGAAAGTGTAAGAATAGCAGATCGTTTTATTTGGTTCATAGAAGAAAATTACAAGTTATTTAATGGACTTGCAGAAGACCCAAGAGAAGAAGCCTACTGGTATGATACAGGAGCAATGAATGTAGGAAAGGCAAGGATCTATCCAAAGAATTTGAAACAAATGATCAAGGATACATACCTAGAACATAGCGGCATCGATGTTGTTGCATCCTGGAAGGGCAAACAGGAACAGTATGAAATGATCATTGAAAATTATATGCAGCACCCACAGTTAGAACTTGTAATTAAAGCAAACATGCGAAAACTGACAAGACAATTATGGAGCTATGACAGATTTTTAAATGTGGGCACAAAGCTTAACGAAGTTTTAGGACTTACGAAAGCAAATATGAGAAAAGCAAGAGATTATGATCTTGGAAGAGACGAGATTAGAGTGTTACGAAATGATCCAGATGGAAAACTGACAGACGATGAAATTATCGCATTATCCAATGCAGGGCATCATCTAATAGCATTGAGAACGTTCACAACGATTAAGAAAATAGCAACCTACACACGCAAGGGACACGATGCAGGGATATGGCTGGATTATTTGAAAATGGCACAAGACTTAGGCTATAACATGAAGGATAAAGCTGTACTGTTTCCGAGAAAATTAAAAGACAGGCATGATGATCTGACAAAGATCATGAAGATTCAAGGAGACAATATAAGAGAAAAGAAATATCAGCAAAGAATCCAAGAACTGAAAGCATTGTACAGCTATGAGACGAGCAAATATAAAATCATAGTTCCGATGTCTCTAAAAGAGATCGCGGAAGAAGGACGAAACTTACACCATTGCGTAGGAACTTACACAGAAAAAGTAGCTGAAGGAGAAACAGACATTCTGTTTATCAGGAAACAGGGAGAAGAAGATACCAGTTACTACACAATGGAAGTTAGAAACTTAGAAATTATACAGTATCGTGGAGCATACAATAATCTACACAATAATCCAGTACCGAAAGAAATAGATCAGTTTGTGAGACAATTTCACAACGCATTGATTAAGAGAGTAAGAAAGGCAGCGTAATGGAAGAATATCATCAGATCACACTAAACGAATATATCAGTATCAAAGAGGACATCAAAAGAAGACTTAACCACCTGGCAGAGAGCTTTGTAGCGATCGGCTATAGATTAAAGCAGATCAGAGACACAGAAGCATACAGACAGGATGGATACAATACAATCTATGAATTTGCAGAAAAAGAACTTGGATTAACAAAATCTCCAACAAGTCGATTCATGGCAATCAACGATAAATACAGCGTTGGTGGGAATAGTCTGGAATTAAGAGAAGAGTTCATTGGTTTAGGAAAAAGCAGATTATCTGAAATGCTAACGATGGATCCAGAAGATTATGTATTGATCACAGCTCAGACAAGCATAAAAGACATTCGAGAGATTAAGCGAATGGAAAAGGCAGCAGGAGAGAATGAAGTTCTAACAAAGTTTCAAGAGGTCTTAAGAAAAGAGTATGCATCAAAAGACAGAAGAAAAGAGCTGATTGAGATCGCTAACGCAAAGTGCATTGACGATATCAAGGCAGCAGTTATTCCAGAAGGATATCGGTTAATGAAAAAAGGAGTCTTGGTGATCAAGTTCGAAGATGAAAAGATTACAGTTCGAACGATGGGAGTATCCGGAGTGCAGGAGCTAACATGGAGTGAGATTCTAAGCGAATATGATCAGGCATTTGATTTAGGGGCAGCAGATCCATGGAAAGCTACATACGGAGAGATAGAGGAAGAAGTCAAACCAGAACCAAAAAAAGTAGAGAAAAAGCCAGAGTCGAAAAAGCCGACAAAAGCAGAATCTATGCCAGTTGCGACATCGCAACAAGAAGAACAAGTCGTTGGCCAAACAAGCATTGAAAAAGATTTTCCAGAATATCTTCCAGAAGATTTGAAAGTTGAAATTGAGCAGACAAACAAGGTAGAAGTACCGGAAACAGTTATGGATGATCGCAGACATAAATTGAAATTAGCAAAAATGTTCTTTGAAGATGTAAGATTGGGAAGAAAATCGTTCGAATTAAGGAAAAATGACAGAGATTATCAAATTGGAGATATCTTAGAACTTAGAGAAATGGACAATGGAGAACCGACAGGAAGAGTGATTGAAAAGGAGATCACCTATATTCTGGAAGGATTCGCAGGATTAAAAGAAGATTATTGCATATTAGCATTAGCTGATATATAAGCGTGAAAGGAGAGAAAGACATGGAAGAATTAACAAAGGCAGTCATTGACTTACAATCTTATGGACTGAAATTGTATACGATCGAAAAGATGGTAAGAGATATTTATAAATCAGCAGAGGAATTAAAAAAACCGTTGAATAGTAAAACTATAAGAAATGTTACCAAATAACGTGCACAATCAGCAATGCTGATTTTATATACCACAAGTAACTATTAATACGCATAAGAAACAAAGATCTATTAGCCTACTGCCGAAAAGGCAGCAGGCGGAAAGGAGAACAGACAGCTTAGTTCTCTGCCTGATAAAGATTCTTTAGTAACTATTAACAAGTAAAACGATCACAAACATATTTCTTCAGATTCTTTTAAATGTAAATTTTTTTAACGATACTAGATTTAGTTTTTACAATTATTTTTCAAATCACAAAACCCAAAAAAGAATCACAATGAATTATACGATCAGGCAAAAAGAAACAGAACAATGATCACGGATAATGCATTGGCTCAGGTAGAGAACTAAGCTGTCTGAAACAAAAATATGCAGTATACAGAAGATTTTAAAAGAGGAATTGTAAGAGCTCTTATAGCATCAGGGATGTCACGAAAAGAGTTTGCAGATAAAGCAGAAATTGGTGTTGGAACATTAAAAAGATGGGTAGCACAGTACAAAGATGAAGAAGTACCTAAAGTAGACCGTAAAAAATACAGTGAGGAATACAAAAAAAGTATCGTAAAAAATATGATCTATGACGGAATTACCTGTGAGTCGATGGCAAGAGAAACAGGAATCAGCCGACAGTTGATAGAATACTGGGATAGTAAATATCGATATGATGTGATCGATGAAGTTGAAAGAGAGGCTAGACAAAGAAGAAAGAAAAAAGTCAAAAAAGGGACAACATGGCATCGATATGGATCAAGTGCAGGAAGATTTGAATAAAAGGAGTGATACGTAATGGCATATAGAGATTGTCCATGTCTTAAGTGCAATTCTGGGAAAGAAAGAGAAAAGAGGATTAAGTGTAGAAGAAAATGTACACAATTTGTCGCATGGAAGTTAAGCATGCAGGCAATGAGACAGAAAAAGAAAGAAGATAAAGACAGATACTATTCATCTACCAAAGGAAAATTCTATAAGAGAAATTTAATGAAACAAAAAAGTGGTAGAAAAATATGGTAAATTAACGCAAAGCCTGTGCAGAGTAATCTGCATGGGCATTTGTGACAATCAGATTAAGAAAATAATGAAATCAAATAAGGCAGCAGATAATAGGAGGGGAGAACGTGGACAAGAACGTACTGATCCAATATTGTGACATGAAAGAAGAAATTAAAGATTTAAGGAGAAGAATCACAGAGACTGAAAAGCAGATCTTCAGAATTGCAGAAGAAGGAACTGTAAAAGACACAGTAAGCGGCGGTATGGGTGGAATACAGCACTTTGTTGTTGAGGGTATGCCAGTACCAGAACTTAGCAGAAAGAAGCTGCTGCTTAATAAGCGAAAAGCTATGTTGATCGAAAAAGAAAATGAACTGCTGGAACTCATGAATCAAGCGGAAGAATATATAAATAGTATTGAGAAAAGCGAACTAAGAATGATGTTTAGATTTTATTACATTGATGGCATGACGTGGCTGCAGGTAGCACATAAGATGAATCAGTTACATCCAAAAAGAAGAGTAGCTTATACAGAAGACAGTTGTAGAATGAGAAATACAAGATTTTTTCAAGAAAATTAGAAAATGTTCGGTCACGTTCGCAAAAAATAGGCTAATATATAGGCTAGAGCGATTAGATGAAGCGATACTTCATAATTAGTCCTCTTCTTTTTACTTAATGAATGAACTCGGGTGATCTTCGGACCCCGAGTCTTTTTATGTCTAAATTTAGAAAGGAAAGAGATATGAATTTTAAAGATGCATTTGAATTAATGAAAAAAGGTCATAAGGTAAAACTTCCATTCTGGGGCGGATATTGGTACTGGGACATAGAAAAGCAAACAATTATGATGCAGTGCAGACCGAAAGACGCTGACAAAGGACAGGGAGATCTACTTGATATTAGAGAGACGCAGAGGGTTGAATATACACTTTCTAATATCTTATCTGATGAATGGATTGTGGCAAATCCAAAGAACTGTCCTGTGCTTGGTGGAGTGGCTACATTTAGCTTTGGGGATGCTATTAAATATTTGAAACGTGGATTAATGGTTACAAGAAAAGGATGGAATGGAAAAGGAATGTATCTATTCAAATCACCAAAAGTAGGGTGCCAGATGTATAAGCAGTACACGGGAAAGGATATAAATGATCTGCAAGAATTTATTGTTATGAAGGCAGCAGATGATACGTTAGTTCCATGGTTAGCATCACAGACAGACGTATTGGCAGAAGACTGGATGATTATAGAATAAGGAGATTAACATGAAAAAGAAATTTCTAGTAGCATTGTTAGGATTAGCAATTATTGGTGGAACATTAACTGCATGCACAGAAGCAGATAAAGTATCTAGCAATGTATCGCAGGAAGCAGATAATTTTAATGTATTACGCAGATTTGCAGTGATCAATACAAGAACAGACAAAGTAGAATTTGAACTAGTTGGAGCATTTTCATTAGAAACAGACAGCAGTAAGAAAGTAAAACTTATTGTAGAGACAGAAGATGGAACATATAAGAAACATATCATTGGCATGAATCAAGACAGCATGTATGTGATCGAAGATCTTGGAGGGGCAAAGGTTAATAAGTACAAGTATGAAGTGAATTATATTCCAGAATCCATTGTTCCATTTACAGTAAAGAGTAGTAAATAAAGAGAACGATACGAAAGAAAGGAGTGAGCCTGAATGACAGATAAACAGAAAAGATTTTGTGATGAATATCTGATTGATTTGAATGCCACTCGGGCTTACAAAACAGCTTATCCATCAATCAAAAAAGATGAAACAGCAAGAGCGAATGGCAGCAGATTGCTAACATATGCTAACATTAAAAAATATATTGAGGAACGAATGCAAGAACGTCAGGAGCGTACAGAGGTAACACAAGATCAGGTAGTAAAAGAACTGGCGGCAATTGCATTTGCGAAAGCTACAGATTATGCAGAGGTCCGGGACGGACAGGTAATCATAAAAAATACCACGGATTTATCCGATATGATGGTAAGAGCGATCGCAGGAATCAAAGAAGGACGTAACGGCGTAGAAATTAAGCTGAATGATAAAGGAAAAGCGTTAGAATTGTTAGGAAGACATCTTGGAATGTTCAAAGACCGTATGGAAGTATCTGGCCTGGAAGAAGAAAAATCCAAACTCGATGATCTGATCAAACAGATGCGAGGTGGGTAAATGAGCGATGAACGCCTGTTGCTGTCAGAAAAGTATAAAGCGTTTATCCGATGCGATGCACCAGTAGAGTTCCTGGAAGGCACGACAGCAGCAGGTAAAACGACAGTAGGTCTTTTTAAGTTCATGCTTAAGGTAGCAGAGTCTAAAAAGAAACTGCATATCCTTGCAGCGAAAGATACCGGTACTGCAGAAAAGAATATCATCAACAAAGATTTAGGGATTATCGATGATTTTGGACAGCTTGTTGAATATCATGGAAACGGAACCAAAGATGATAAGATTCCGCATCTATTGTATCATACAAGTAAAGGCGATAAAGTTATTTATGTACTTGGATATGGAGATAAACAGAAGTGGCAAAAAGCCTTAGGTGGTCAGTATGGATGCCTGTATATTGATGAGATCAATACAGCAGATATTGACTTTGTAAGAGAATCAGCGATGCGATGTGATTACCTGATGGCAACACTAAACCCTGATGATCCAGCACTGCCGATCTACAAAGAATACATAAATTGTTCCAGGCCACTCCCAGAATGGGAACAGGAAACGCCAAAAGAAATAAAAGATGAGTTAAAAGAAGAACCAAAACCTAACTGGGTCCATTGGTTCTTTTCTTTTGTGCATAACTTGGGATTACCAAAAGAAAAACTAGACAAGATCATTGCCAACACTCCGAAAGGGACGAAGATCTGGAAGAACAAGATTGAAGGATTGAGAGGAAAAGCAACAGGTCTTGTCTTTTCGAATTTTGACCGAAAGCGGCATGTTAAAACCAAAGCATGGTTAAAACAGCAGCTAAAAGATGGAAAGATCAAGATAAAAACCATCACTGCAGGTCTGGATACTTCTTACTCTTCTGAATCGGAAGATACGATTGCTATGATTTACCAGATCATCACAGAAGATCGCAGAGTGATCACAGTAGATGAGAAGATTTACAGCAATGCGGATCTGACAATCCCACTGGCACCATCGGATGCCGTGCGAAACTTTGTAGACTTCCTGGAAACAAACCGTAAAGAATGGGGATTTGCAAGAGACGTATTCATAGATTCTGCCGATCAGGCAACGATCACAGAGTTAAACAAACACAAACGACTGCATGGCAGTGCGCATAATTTCATTCCGGCATACAAGAAAACAACGATCATAGACAGGATCATGCTGCAGATCTCATGGTTGCAACAGGATGCCTATTTAGTCCTTGAACATTGTGTTAACCATATCTCAGAACTTGAACGATACAGCTGGAAAGAAGACAAGAACAATGAACCAGAGGACAGAAACGATCATACGATCAATGCCAGTCAGTACGCATGGCTGCCATACAAGATGCAAATAGGAGACAAAGATGAAATGGGTGGATAATATCATGGAAAAAGTAAAAGGAGGGATTCGCAGTTGGTTAAATGTACAGCCGGCGAATCCCTCAAGAATCAACATAACTGAAACATTGGACTACGAAGCAAATGCAATTAAAAACCGTATCTGGTACAGAGGGGACAGCAACGAACTGGAACAGCTGTACCGACAGCTTGTTATCAATACAAGTCGGCAGAGTTTCTGGGCAGCGAAGTGCAGTCCAGGAATGGAGATCAATAAGATTCATACAGGATTGCCGTCATTGATCGTTGATATGCTCACAAGTGTGACTCTTGCCAGTCTGAATGATTTTGATTTCAAAAAGAAGCAGGATCAGGATATATGGGATGAGATTGCAAAAGAGAATAAGATCAAGAAGCGATTGGAGAAAGCAACGAAAGAAACTCTTTACATCGGAGATGGAGCTTTTAAGGTCACATTTGATACAAGTCTTTCACAGTATCCGATCATTGAGTACTATCCTGGAGAACGACTTGAGGTTAAGAATAACCGTGGCAGGATCACAGAGATTGAGTTCAAAACGGTTTATGATCACAAAAGAAGAGAATATATCCTGCATGAGTATTACGGCTATGGATATATCAAATATAAGCTTACTTGCGATGATAAGGAAGTACCACTTGATGCACTGGATGAAACAAGAAACTTGCAGAATTTGGCATTCTCAACATACCAGGAAGGCAAAGATGGAGAGATTAAGCAACGTGGCGAATATATGCTCGCTGTACCGCTTATGTTCTTTGAATCTGGAAAATGGGATAGTAGAGGTCAGAGCATCTTTGATCGTAAGATTGATGCGTTCGATGCCTTTGACGAAGCGTTCAGCCAATGGATGGATGCACTGCGATCCGGACGAAGCAAAGAGTATATTCCAGAATGCTTTTTACCAAGAAATCCAGAAACAGGTGTGACATTACCAGTCAATGCCTTTGATAATCGTTATATTACAACAAATTCCAATATGTACGAAGGAGCTAAAAGTGAAATTGTGTTGCAACAGCCAGAGATTCCACACGAAAGCTACTTATCAGCATACATAACAGCATTGGATTTATGTCTGCAAGGTCTGATCAGTCCGTCAACGTTAGGGATTGACGTAAAGAAACTGGACAACGCAGATGCACAGAGAGAAAAAGAGAAAGCTACACTTTATAGCAGAAATGCGATCGTAGGCGCATTGCAGGAAGACTTGCAAAGTCTGATCAAGGTAAGTATCAAATCATACCGTGAACTAAATGGACAGAACAGTAATGATGATGTCGAGGTAGATGTAACGTTTGGAGAATATGCCAATCCATCTTTCGAGAGCCAGGTTGAAACTGTTGGAAAAGGAAGATCACAGGGAGTCATGAGCGTTGAAGCTTGTGTGGACGAGCTGTATGGCGATTCCAGAGACGATGAATGGAAGAAACAAGAGGTTGCAAGACTGAAAGCAGAACAAGGAATCATGGAAGTAGAAGATCCGGCGGTCAATACGGCAGCAGGAGATTTTCAGATAGGAGAATCAAATGGTAGTAACAATAATGAACCACTCATACAGAATGAGCCGACAGGAGACGAAAAAGTTCCTAAGACAGATGAGTGATCACGTTCCGTTTGGTATTTATGCGATTGAGAAAAACGGAATCATCGAGATGAGAAAGGATAGGTGTAGCAGCATGTCAAAACTCAAAGAGATGAAAAGAGAGTTTAAGAAACGCGGGTATAAAGTGTATTACAACACGGGTGAACGATGAATGAGTACGATATTCAAGAAGAGCTGAAAAGAATTGAAGATGAATTGATCGCATCCATGATCCGAAACATGGAACGCCACAGGGCAGAAGAAACCAAAGAAGGTTTTGAATGGGGTATGTGGCAGGCAGAACAGTTGAAAGCTTTGGAAGAATACAAGAAACGAAACAAAGAGAGATACAAGGACCAATTTGGAGAAATCAATTCAAGTATTCCTGCACTGATCAGCGAATCAAGAAAACGTGGATATTTAGATCAGGAAGCACAAATCTTGGAATCTATTGGTAAAAGCACCAGTAGAGGACAGGGAGATATTGATGCTTCCTTTTTTCAGATCAACGATCGTAAGATGAATGCACTGATCGATGCGACAGTCTCAGATATGGATAGTGCAGAGACAGCGATGCTAAGACGTGCAAATGATCAGTATCGAAAGACGATATTCAATGCGCAGGTATATGCAAACAGTGGTGTTGGCACCTATGAAAAAGCTGTAGATATGGCAACAAAGGATTTTCTTGCAGCAGGTATCCAATGCATCCAGTACAAGAATGGATCAATGCATAGGATAGAAGAATACGCAGGTATGGCAATCCGAACAGCAAGTAAGAGAGCTTATCTTACTGGAGAAGGAGAAAAGCGTAAAGAATGGGGTTGCCATCTTGTAATCATGAATAAGCGAGGAAATCCGTGCCCAAAGTGCCTGCCGTTTGTTGGAAAGATTCTGATCGACGATGTGTGGAGTGGTGGAAGCAGTGAGGATGGAAGTTATCCATTGATGAGTTCTGCAATGGCAGCAGGACTTTATCATCCAAACTGCAAAGACAGTCACACAACATACTTCCCTGGAATCAGTACACCGCCAGACGATAAGTTTTCAAAGGAAGAGATTAAAAAAGTTGAGGATGATTATAAGGATGATCAGAAGCAACAATATGCCAAAAGACAGAAAGAGAAATTTAGAAGACTGGCAAATTATTCATTAGATAGAGAAAATAAAGAAAAGTATGAAATAAAACTTGGAGAATGGAAACAAGAGTTTCAAAAGAAAGCAGAAGGATTTAATATAAAGGATTCTCTCGAAGTATTCAAAGAAAAGATAAAAAATAACATAGATAATTCAAGACACAAGGCTAATATGTCATTTTTTGTGGATACAGTAGAATTTGTAGAAGACCAAGAACTTAAAGTGCCTTTTGCATATTTGCCTAATGAAGATATTATAAAATACAATTCTAAAGCACCTAATATTGAATTGTACGATATGGATTATGTATTTTCGCATGAAATAACACATAGAATGGATTTTCTACAATACAATAGTTGGAAAGATGAAAGATTTCTTCAAGAAATTGAAAAATGTAGACAAAAAGTATATGATAAAAGAGATGAAGTTCAAGAATGGTTTCAAGAAAATGGGAAGTATGAGTACAGCTTTGCAATTTCAGATATTATCAGCGCATTGAGTGAAGGTGAGATTATAGTTCCAGTAGGGCATAAAAAGAGTTATTGGAAATCGAATCCTAAAGTACAGGCGATGGAAATATTTGCGAATTTAAGCAGCATAGATGTACTTGAATTGGATGAAAAAGAAAAAATATTAGATGGAATATTCAAGGCATATAAGGAGCTGGTTGAATGAAAAAATTGATTCAGGCATTAAAAGAAGATGAAGAAATTCAGTATTTAAAAAGGAGATGTTATGAAATAACTGGTGAATGGATTCCGTATCATTGGGAATGCTTCAACGGGATAGAAGAATACAGAGAGTATATGAAGAAGATTGTGAGAGAATATGAAGATAAGAAGTAAAAGATATAGATAATACCACTGATCAGAAATGGTTGGTGGTATTTTTATACTCATTTTTAAGGAAAGGAGGACCAGCAATGAAAGTAAGAGTAACTTACAATTATCACGACAGAAAACTTGGTTTTGAAAAACGTGTTGGAGATGAGTTCGATGTTACAGAAGAAAGAGGTCAGGTACTGATCGCAGCAGGTGTAGCGGAAGAAATCACTGAACCAGTAGAAGAACCAGAAGCTCAGGAAGGAACTGAGGAAGAAGAAAAACCAAAAAGAAGTACCAAGGCAAGAAAGTAAGAGGTGATCCATAAATCTCGGTAGCAGACGTTCCGTTAAGACGTCTTATTTTTATGCTCCAAACACGATAAGAGGGTAAAAGATGCGTGGGCGGTGACACCGAAGACAATGGATAGATAATTGGGAGACACCCACAAAATGGAAAGGAGCAACAATGAAAAAGAAATTAAACATGAATCTACAGTTTTTTGCGGAACCAGGATCAGAACCAACGGGAGGACAGGGAGAGCCTGCACCACAGCCAGGAGCAAATCAGACTCCGCCGGCAACTGATCCATCACAGCCACAGATTGACTACAATAAGATTCAGCAAATGTTAGATGGGACATTAGCAGCAAAAGAAAACACTGCATTAAAAGCCTATTTTAAACAGCAGGGCTTAAGCCAGGAAGAAGCTGAACAGGCAATGCAGGCATTTAAACAGCAGAAAGCTGCAAATGAACCAAACATCGAAGCAATCCAGAACGCGGCACAGAACGCGCAGCAGATGGCACAGAAAGCTATGATCGAGCGTGATGCTTATAAGTTATCTGGAGAACTTGGGATCGACTTAAAAACAATGCCTTACGTGTTAAAACTGGCAGACGTGTCACAGGTCGTACAGGATGGAAAGATTGATTCCGAAAAATTAAAAGAAGCATTAAACAAAGTATTGGAAGATGTGCCACAGTTAAAACCACAGGAACAGCAGCAGACAGGATTCCGTCAGATCGGAGTTGGTCAGCAGCATGGCGGAGAGACTGGTGGCAATACACCACAGCAGAAATCGGTACCAACAAAACGATGGAACCGATTTAATTAGGAGGTAAGAAAGAATGGCATTAAATTATGCACAGGTATGGGAGCCAGAACTTCTGGAGATCTTAATGCAGGGAACATTAACTTCTCCATTTGTAACATCAAATGTAACATGGTTGGATGCGAAAACATTCCACTTCACACAGATGTCTGTATCTGGATTCAAAAACCACAGTCGAAATGGCGGATGGAACAAAGGAACTTATGCACAGACAGATACTGCATTTACCGTAGAACACGACAGAGATGTATCATTTCTTGTTGATAAAGCAAATGTCGATGAGACAAACGCAACAGCATCTATCCAGAATATTTCCAAAGTCTTTGAACAGACTCAGGTAGTTCCAGAAACAGATGCGTTATTCTTCTCTAAAGTAGCACAGGCTGCGCAGAAAGTGACTGGATATCACAGCTCAACAGCTTCCAGTGATTATACAAAAGCAAATGTATTCAGCAAGTTAAAAGGATTCCTTGCAGCAGGAAAACTTCGCAGATACAAAGCGAATGGATCACTGATCATGTATGTATCATCTGCGATCATGGATCTGTTAGAACTGTCTACAGAATTTACTCGTAAGATTGAGATGACTCAGATCGCAGAAGGCGGTATGGGAATCGAAACACGAGTCACAGATATTGATGGCGTAACACTTATGGAAGTTATCGATGATGAACGCTTCTATGATAAGTTTAACTGGGAAGTTGAAGAAGGCGGATTTGCACCAGTAAAGAAAGACGCAGGTAAATCCGTAACAGGATCACATAAGATCAATGTGCTGATCGCATGCGGACAGACATGTAAGACAGTTCCTAAGATCTCATCCATCTATTACTTTGATCCAGGAACACACACAGAAGGTGATGGTTATCTGTATCAGAACAGAACTTTATCTGACGTATTTGTATTCCCGAACGGAAAAGATGGCAAGGTTGATTCTGTTTACGTTGACGTAGACACTACGGAATATACAGAAGTGTAGGAGGTGGTGCATATGGCACTCGCCTCTTATGCAGATCAGGAGTATTATGAAAAAGTCAGCGGTGTGATCACAACGGATGATCTTGAAAAGAGGTTGTATATCGCAAGCCGACACATTGACACGCTTACATTTAACCGTATTGTAGCAAGAGGATTTGAGAATCTGACAGAATTTCAAAAAGATGTGATACGTCTGGTTGTTTGTAAACAGGCAGATTTTGAAGCAGAAAATGAATCTCTGATCAACAGTGTCTTAAGTTCTTATTCGATCAATGGTGTGTCAATGGGAATCAATGCCGGTGGATGGAATGTGACAGTTCAGGATGGGGTGATCATGAAAGCTGACAATTACGCGATGTTAGAGCAGACAGGATTGTGCTGCAGGAGATTGGGGGCGATCTGATGAAATGGCCAGAGTTAATTCCAAAATCAATGTGTCAGACGGATATTCACATTCGAATTGATAGTGAGGAGATTGGAGAGGAAGGGCAGCCGATCACTCTGATCGATGCGGATTTCAAATGCAACTATCAAGATAAAGCAAAAAGAGTTATGACAAATGAGCAGAAGATCGTACAGGTTACGGGATCTGCTCTTTTTTGTGGAGATATCGCCCCAGATGTACCAGTGATCAGTTGCGGTGTCGCAACAGTCTTTGGAGTTGAGAGAGTGATCGTAAGTGGAGAGAAAGCAAGAAATCCCGATGGGACGGTCAATTATACCAGATTGGAGTTGATGTGATGATCCGTTGCAATTCAATTATAAAAATCAACACACAGAGACTTCGGGAGCTTTCACAGGCACAAGTCACAGCACTGGAAAAGACAGCAGAAGCTTTGCATACCGAAGTGGTACAAGCTCAGGTTATGCCGTTTGATACAGGAAATCTGCAAAATGATAATACATTTGTAGATTATACTTACAGCAAAACAGGACATACAAGGATTGTATCTACAACGCCATATGCCAGAAGGTTATATTTCCATCCGGAATACAATTTTCAGACATACGAAAATCCGTTTGCAGGTGGCGAGTGGTTTAATCCATGGCTTCCTGGTGGATTGTATGAAGACTTTGCACAGAAAGCATTCAAGAAACTGTACCGAAGGGAGAGTGGCGTATGATTTTGTTAGCAGATGTGAAGGACTGGCTGAAAACAGTATTTGAAGCTGATCACTATTACACAGGAAAGTTAGACAACAAAAAAGACAGATCCATTGGAGTGTATCAACGAAGTTCCTATGCTCCAAAACGGTATGCAGTAGGTGGATATAAGAAATATGATACGAAAAGTATATCTGTCTTAGTCCACTGGAACAACAATTCAAAAGAAACAGAACAGGCAGCAGCCGAACTGTTTGAAATATTAGAAATACAGAAACAATTCATGATCAAAGATACAAAAGTAGATTTCTTATCCATGCAGGTTCCTGAACCAGTAGATGTTGGAACGGATGACAAAGGAATCTATGAACGTGTCATTTGGTTTGACATTTATTACGAAAGGAAGGTAGACGATGAGCGAAACAGCTAAAAGCGGAGTATATCCTTGCTACGAAAATCAGTTTCAGATCGACACTGCAGCATCAGGGGCAACCGCTGCAATGAAAGATATTGCGGACTGTGAAACATTCGAAGTATCCTTTGATAACGGTGTGGAGGAATGGACTCCATTTGATACAGAAGGATGGACACGCAGATTAATGACTGCAAAATCCGTTACGATCTCAGTTACAGCAAAACGAAATGTAGGAGATGCCGGAAATGATGCGGTTGCAGGATTGGCATGGAAAAATGGAAGGAATGTAGAAAAAGATTTTCAATGGACGTTCCCGGACAAAACAGTTGTCAAGTTTGCAAGTGCAGTTATCAATGTGACAAATGTAGGAGCAGGAGATTCTACAGCAGTTGCACCTCTGGAATTTGAAGTACAGAGCAATGGTAAACCAACAGTAACACCAGGAGTTTAGGAGAGGGAAACCTCTCCTTTTTTGAAAGGGAGATAGAATGGGAAAAGTAGTAGATATTACAGATAAGCTGAAATTCGAAGAGAATCCGGCATTAGTGATCAACGGAAAGAAATATGAAGTGAATGCAGATGCGACAACCATGATCGAAGTTCTGGCAGAGCTTGGTGATGATGGGGATGATATCTCACCGAAAGCTGTTACAAAGCTTTGTAATCTTATCTTTACAAATAAGGCGCAGAAAGACTTGGAAAAATTACATTTAAAATTTGGGGATTATGTCACAGTTGTGCAGGAAGCAGTTTCATTGATTTCAAGAACCGATGACCAAGAAGAATCGGGGGAGTAGTTGATCCCGGATATGATCTGTTTGAAGATTGGGATCTTATCGTATCTTCGTTTGCGGAGCAGTATGGAATCAGAATCTATTCCAAAGAGTTTAAGGAAATGCAATGGCACGAGTTCAAAGCGCTGCTTTGTGGAATAGGACCAGATACAGCCTTAGGACGGATCGTATCCATCCGATTAGAAGATGATAATGAAGTGATCAAAGAGTTTACTCCGGAACAAAAAGAGATTAGAAACAAGTGGAGAAGAAAAGCCGCTAAGACAAAGACAGAAAAAGAAACAAATGATTTCTTAGAAACGATGAAACAGGCATTTGTTGACATGGCAGGAGGTATAACAAATTGAAAAGATAAAATGTAAGGAATGCGGCCAGACATTGATGGTTGCAGAGTATGTAAAAGGGGAAATCAAATGTCCCCGATGCAAACAGGTAAATATAGTATGGATCCGCAAAGGGAAGAGCATAGGTAAGCACCGTTGTAGTAGCTAAGCCAGCCTACTTTGTGTAAGACAAGGTAGGTGATAAGTATGGCAGCAGATAGTGTAGGTCAGATCGGGCTGGATCTGGTGATCAATCAACAACAATTTAATAAACAGTTAGGCGGAATACAGAACCTAGCAAAGAAGACAGGAAAGATGCTTGCCGGTGCTTTTGCTGTAAAAGGATTAACAAGTTTTGCGAAAGACTGTATTGAGCTAGGATCAAATCTAACAGAGGTACAGAATGTTGTCGACGTGGTGTTTCCGACAATGAACAAAAAAGTAAACGAATTTGCACAAAATGCAGCAAGTACATTCGGACTCTCTGAAACGATGGCAAAGAAGTTTACCGGAACATTCGGAGCAATGGCAAATGCTTTTGGATTTTCTGAAAAGGAATCGTACAAGATGAGCACGGCTCTTACTGGACTTGCTGGAGATGTTGCTTCTTTCTATAACATTTCGCAGGATGAAGCTTTCACGAAACTGAAATCTGTGTTCTCCGGAGAAACGGAGACGTTGAAAGATTTAGGAATTGTAATGACACAGACAGCTCTTGATCAATACGCATTGGCAAATGGATTCGGTAAAACGACCAGTGCCATGACGGAACAGGAGAAAGTAGCCTTAAGATATGCATTCGTACAGCAACAGTTGCAAAATGCGACAGGGGACTTTTCAAGGACCTCTGATCAGTGGGCGAACCAGATCAGGATTCTGTCATTACAATTTGATTCCCTGAAAGCTTCAATTGGACAAGGATTGATCAATTTATTCTTGCCAATCGTAAAAGTAATTAACTTGGTGCTTGGAAAATTAATGACTCTTGCAAATGCATTCAAGTCGTTTACAGCAATGATCATGGGCAAGAAGACCAGTGGAGCGTCAGCAAGTCTTGATAAGACGGCGACAAGTGCAGGAAAGGTATCTAACAGCTTGAACAATGCGACAAGTTCCGCAAATAAGCTGAATAAGTCAACAAAGAAAGTTGGAGACACAGCCAAAAAGACGGCAAAGAAGATATCTGGATTGATGGGATTTGATCAGATCAATAAATTGACTGAAACAAAAGGATCATCCGGATCAAAGAGTTCTGCACCATCTTCTGGTACAGGTTCTGCAGGCAGTGGAGCATCTGGCAGTACTGTAGATATGGGTTCTCTTCCCAAGGGAGAGGATGAAAAAGCTACGAAACTTGGGAAAGGCTATGATAATCTACGAAAAGCAATTGATAAGCTAAGAGTAGCTTTTAGTGCATTTAGTAAGGTTGCAATAGGTGCTTTCAAATGGATCTGGAAGAACATGCTGGTTCCACTTGGAAAATGGACAATGCAGAAACTTGCTCCAAAACTGATTGAATTATTAGCCGCAGCACTAAATGTACTGACAGCAGTATGCAAAGCATTGCAGCCATTATGGCAGTGGGCATGGGATCACTTATTCAAACCGCTTGCTAACTTTGTCGGAGATGCGATCATCGGATTCTTAGATCTTCTGGTTAAGGGATTGAACGGATTAGCAAACTGGATCAATAAACATCAGGGAGCAGTGCAGGCAATCACAGTAGCGTTTCTTGGATTCAATGCAGCAGTCAAAGGAATGAAGTTTCTATCATTGATCGGTCAGATGGGCGGTGCAGGAAAAGCATTCAAAGCACTCGCTGAAATGGTTAAGCTTGCAACAGTAGCGAAGATCAAAGATAAAGCAGAAACATTATACTTAAATGCTTTATATGCTAAAGATGCAGTTGCTCCATTTGCAAAATCATTTGCTACTCTTGCAGGTAAGATCAAACTTGCCGTAACAGCAAAAGCAGCCGATATTAAACAGACAATTCTGTTGGGCGCATCATATGTTAAGAATTTAGCTGTCGGAATTGCAAAAACAACAGTAGAATTTGTAAAACAAGCAGCACAGATGATCAAGAATAAAGCTATCATGATCGCGACTAAAGTAGCACAGACAGCAATGACAATTGCTACAAAAGCATGGAGCGCAGCATGTTCAATTGCCACAGTTGTTACGAAAGCGTTTGGAATAGCAATGGCGTTTCTTACAAGTCCGATTGGATTAGTAATTGTAGCGATCACAGCTTTAGCTGCTGCAGGTATTTTGATTTATAAAAGCTGGGGAAAAATTAAGAAAACCAAGTTTGGAAAATTCTTGATTGGAATTGCTACAGGATTTAAAAGTCTATGGAAATGGGCGAAGAAGAACATTCATCCAATCCAATCAATCAAAAAACTTTGGGAAGGCATCAAGAACAAGAAAGCTAAACTGGAAGCTGAAGCCAAAGAAAAGGTTAAAGGTGCGCTGAACACCCTAAAAGAAGGTTGGGAATCCGTTAAAGACAAAGCGGCATCATTGGTAGCAGAAGCGAAAGAAAAGGCAGATGGTGCGATCGCCAATCTGAAAGAAGGATGGGATTCCATTCAGGACAAGGCAGCAACATTAGTTGCAAAAGTCGAAGGAGCATTGGATACAGCGAAAGACTGGTGGTCCGATGTGAAACAGAAGGCAGCAGAAAAAGTTGCTGGAGTCGTGGCTAAGGTTCAGGGAGCATTAGATACCGCAAGGGACTGGTGGTCCAATGTTAAGGAAAAAGCAAAAGAGAAGATTGGAGATATTGCAGCTAAGGTTCAAGGTGCGTTAGATACTGCAAGAGATTGGTGGTCTGGTGTAAAACAAAAAGCTGCTGAGAAAGTAGAAGGTATCGAAGCAAAAGTTAAAGGTGTACTGGAAACCGCTAGTGATTGGTGGTCCGGCGTTAAGAGTGGAATTATATCTAAAATTGGCGATATAAAGAAAACAGTAGTTGCTACATATGATGCAATTAAGACAAAAAAATTTAATGTTGTAAAAGGTGCATTCGATACAATCAAAAGTAAAACAGTAACCTTAAAAGCTAAAATTAAAAATCTTGCTTCTAAGGGTGTATCTAAAATATCAAAAGCGTGGAGTTATTTAAGATCAAAAGCAAGCACAACGTTAGTAGCTAAGTTTAAAGACGTTTTTACTAGACCTTTGAAAGCGGCATGGAATGGAATTGCTGGCACCATAAATGGAGCGATTGGTGTAATAAACAAAATACCGGGAGTAAACATCAAAGGCAGGGTGCCAAAATTAGCACAAGGTGGCTACGTAAAGAAAAACACTCCACAGCTAGCGATGATCGGAGATAACCGACATCAGGGCGAGGTTGTAGCTCCAGAAGACAAGATGATTGCCATGGCAAAGAAAGCAGCAGAATTATCTGGTGGCAGCAGTAAAGATGATCAAATCATCCGCCTGCTCATGGAACTGATCAATGCTGTCAAATCTATTGATACAGATGTTTACCTGGATGGCAAGAAAATAACCAAAACCGTAAATGACAACAACAACGCAGATATCAGAGCCGGCAAACGACCGATCCTGATCTAAGGAGAAATAAGATGGCAACACTGACATGTGGAAACGCTGCATTGCCAGAGCCGGTTGAGCTAAGCACTTCGGATGAGATCATCTGGAGTGCCAATACCGAACGATCATCATCAGGAGATATGATTGGAGAAGCAATTGCAGAGAAAAAGACATTGGATATCAAGTGGGGAGTCCTCACAGAGTCCGATGTTAAGAAGATAAAAAATAATCTTGTGAAAGGATTCTTTCCGATCACATTTAGAGACATGGGAACAACACATACCATCACTGTATACCGCGGAACTCTTACAAAAGAACATCTGGGGTATATCGGGGATGGTATTTATTATTATAAAAGTGCGAGCGTTCAGATCGTGCAGAAATAGGAGAGATGGAAATGAAGTTAAAAGAGATTATGAGAATCCACGAAGGATTAGTGAAACAGTCAAGCAAAGTTTACACAGCAAAATTAGGATATGCAATTTCTAAAAATATGAAAGCATTCCGAAAAGCAATCGAAGAATATGATGAAAACCGCCTTAAGATTTGTGAACGATACGCAGAAAAAGATAAGGACGATAAGCCGATCGTGAAAGAAAACCAGTATGAAATGACAGATGAAAGCAAAGAGATTGTAAATGAAGAAATCAAAGAACTGCAGGAAGTAGATACTGATATCGATATCATGAAAGTTTCATTTGCCGAACTTGAACGATGTGAAAATGCAGATCGTTATGACATCCCATCTGTAGCCGATATTGAAGACCTGATGTTTATGATCGAAGACTAAGCCGGAGGTGATGCTATATGTATCAGGCAAGTAAAAAATTTGGCGATGCAATAGCAGGGTCAAACAGAAAATTTAATACAAGGCTTCTGGAGAATGAAAAAGTATTAGTAGAATCTGTAAAGAATTTTACAATAACGTCTGGTGCGGAAGAAATAACGATCGGGAGTGCGGTGGCGAGCTATGTTCAGGCAACGATCGAGAATAAAGGAATTGCATTGTCTGGAAAAGAAGTTAGTTTGGAGATCGGCGTGGAAGTCGATGGAGAGATGGAGTATATGCCGATGGGGTTATATACGATCCAGAATCCCAAGATTGAAAGCAACAAGGTTACGTTTACCGCATATGATAGATTAGCAAGCAGATGCAATGGGGCATATTATTCTAAATTAAGTTATCCAACGGATGCAGTAGATATATTGGCTGAAATCAGCACGATGACAGGCGTGGCGATTGATACATCTACATTACAGCGAGGAATCCAGATCAATCAAAGAGCGATCATTGAGGAAGGTGATTACAACGAAGAAACCGATGAAAGCGAAGTGATCACAACATATGTAAATCCTTTTGATGGATATACATACAAAGAAACCATCGGATTTATCGCAGGATTATTTGGCAAATTTGCTATATGTGGAAGAACTGGAATGATCGAGTTTCGATGGTATCAGGATATTTCATATGAGATTCCAAGCAATATATTTTATAACGATCTGCAAGAAACAGAAGAAAGTTTCAGTATCAAAAGACTGACATGTGATAACTCAGATCAGACACTTTTATCTGGATCAGGAGCTACCGGCATAAGTATGCAAAATCCGGTTATGACACAGAATATATTAGACGGTGTTTACAATACTGTCCAAGGCTTAGTATTCACACCTGCAGCATTAAGATTTATCGGAGATACGAGACTTGATATCGGAGATATTATTACTGCTGTAAAAAATGATGGCATGAAATTCACAATACCGATCATATCATTGATAACAAGTTATGACGGTGGATTGATGCAGACAATTGCAAGTTATGGGAATACCGCCGAGGAAGATGATTCTGACACAAAAGGTCCTATAACCGAAATGGCAGAACGAGTTGAGTACGAATTAGCATTTGTAAAAAAACTCATGGTGGATAATCTTACAGCGACAAATGCAACGATCAAGAATCTGTCTGGAGATGTTTTGAAATTTAAAACAGGTGAGTTTGAAACTTTAAAAACTGATGTGGCAAATTTTAAACAGACATTCACAGATGACTTACAGGCGTCAAATGCAAAAATTAACACCTTAGAATCTGACCATGCAACATTTAAAGAAGCAACCGCGACGAATCTTAACGCGACAAATGCTAGAATTGCGAATATTGAGGCTGATTACCTAAAAGCTACAGATGCAAAACTTACCTATGCAACGATTACGAATTTAAATACTACCAACGCTGAGATTGCAAAGCTGAAAACAAAAGATGCAGAGATCGATAAATTAGTTGCAACAAAAGCTACGATCACGGACCTTAATGCAGCAGTCGGCAGAGTTGGAGTATTGGAAAGTAGTTATGCTAATCTCAACACGTTAGTAAACGGCAATCTTACATCTGACAACATTCAGAACTTAACATTGACATCAAAGAATACAACGATTGAAAACGGCATGATCAAAAATGCAATGATTGAGAATCTGTCGTTTGATAAGATCACAGGTATGGACATTAATACAACAAATCTGACGGTACATAGTTCTGATGGTAAGTCAAAATGGAGTGATAATACCATTCAGATTTCTGATGCAAACCGTGTCAGGGTCCAGATCGGAAAAGATGCTTCAAACGATTACAGCATGTCTGTCTGGGATAAGAATGGGAATCTGATCTGGGATGCTCTTGGAGCTACGGAGAAAACGATTCAGAGAAAGATTATTCGAGATGGTATTGTAGCGGATGATGCAAATATTTCTGGTTCGAAACTGGATATTAACAGTGTAATCAAGGAAGTGAATGGTTCTACGACGAAACTGAAATCTTCTACAATCGTTATGAACGATAAGAACCAGACGTTAGACGTCGTGTTTAATGAAATGGAAACAACAGTAGCAGATAATTTGAGCAGTGCTAAGCTGTATGCGGATGGTAAGTTATCCGATGCACAGAAGTATGCCTTAGAACAGGCAAACAGTGCGTTGAGCAGTGCTAAGAGCTATGCTGATAGTGCTGTGGATAATATAGAGGTCGGTGGTAGGAATTTATTGACTGGAGTTTCTTCTTATACTAAAGACGCACCTTTTGAAAAGACGGATTCAAGAGCAGATGGGTGGATTGTATATCAAAATATTATTACCTCTATCGAACTTGAAGCTGGAAAAAAATATGTACTACAAGCAAAAACTGATGGAAATTGGACTGCGAACCATGATACAAATGGACAAGATCCGTCTAAAAAACTTGTGACGTTATGGTTATGTAGTGATACAACGAATGACTTTTTTGATATGCGACAAGGATATGTTATATTTACTCCAGCCGTTACAGCCAAATATAAATTAAGAGTTAATCAATATTCGAACGGAACAGATGCTTACACTATTCATTTGTGGGATATTAAACTTGAAAAAGGTTCAAAAGCTACTGACTGGACACCAGCACCAGAAGATACACAATCTCAGATCGACAACATCACAGAGATCACAACATCTCACACAACAAGCATCAGTACGATGAAGGGACAGATATCAAGTCTGATTTCCGAAGATACAACGATCAAAGGAAACTATGATGCTTTGTTAAGTCGATATAACGCTACTGTAGCTACCGTGGACAGTATGAAAACTACGATCGGCGAACATACAACAATTCTAAACAATCAAAATGACTCGATCACAGCTGTCACAACGAAAGCTAATACGATTGAATCAAATTTAGCAGGAACAACGCAGACTGTATCTGAGGTTAAATCAAATTTAGCTGGAACACAGGAAAGAGTCACGAAAGTTGAAACAAGCCTGACGGGATTGACTACAAGGGTTTCTAGTACAGAAACGAATCTTGCTAATTTAGAAATTGGTGGAAGAAATTTAGTATTAGATTCCAAACCGCAAAAACAAGGGTCTTCTTATGCTGTTGTAAGTAGACATTTAAGCGTTGACTTACAAGCAGGTGTAACATATACAATATCGTTTTGTGGCAGAGTTGTTGATGGTGATGGATCATTAGTTGTGTTTCTTTATAGAAATGATTGGAAAGACTCAATACAGAAGTCCACTAAATCTAAGGAAAATACGGTTATTAGTTGGCAATTTACACCAAAGATAAGCGGTGCGTTCCAAATAGAAGCTTATTCGTTTTTATCGCAAGGTGTAGCTGGCGGAAATGTTTATTTAGATTGGTTCAAAGTAGAAAAAGGCAACAAATCAACCGATTGGACACCAGCTCCTGAAGACAATAAGATCAACGGGCAGAACTTAGTAAGTAATCTTCCTTCTAATTGGGAGCAAGGAAGTTTCCAAGACAGCAAAACAAATGTAGGTTGTGATTACGATACAAACAAGTCTTCTATGACAACAAGAATACGTGTTAAAGAATTAGTTCCTGTTTCTGGAACAATTACAATCTCAAACGCTTATAGCAATCAATCTAAAAAGCCAATTCAACATTGGATCACTGCTTTTGATGTTAACAAAAAGTGGCTAGGGAGTAGTTATGTTAGCACTGCTTGGAGCGATTTTCCAAGAACTGTTGATATGAAAGATGCTAAATACATTGCTGTAATTGTAAGGTATAAAGACGAGTCAGCTATTACTCCTTCCGACATTTCACAAATCTGTTTAAAGATCGAACGTGGTACTTCTGCCACGCCTTTCACATTAGCACCAGAAGATGTAAATGGAAAGATCGTAAATGTAGAAACTATTGCTAATCAGACCGCTAAGAAGTTTGAGTGGATTGTTAAGGGTGAAAGTACATCAAGCAATCTAGCATTAACAGACAATGCCTTGACTGCTATTGCTAATAATATTAAGTTGACTGGGAAGGTTACTTTTAATAGTTTTGATCAATCTCTGAAAGATACTATAAATAATAAAACGAATGTTTCATATTTAAATTTTAGTAGCGGTGGAAACAAACAAGGATTTTTTAAAATAGCAACACTACAAGTAAAACAGAATTATGCCAATCAAAATATTATTTTTGGCGTTAACCATAGGGAACATGGTTACACTGAATGTAGAATCAGATTTAGTAACGCAGGAAACACAGACCCTGGAATGGGGAGTTTTAAACAAACAGGAACTCCTGCAAGAGCATGGCGAATCATTAAAACCGCAACCAGTACATGGGATTTATATTTAGCCAAAACAGACTCTTGGGATGGTGGTCGTGTTATTAAATTTGATAATCCATACGGAGGCGGAGTATTAGTAACTTGGTCTGGAGCAAGTGCAGATCTGCCAGGTGGTGCGATAATTGCTGAACAAATGATTGCAGATCAAACCACTATTGATGGTGGAATCATTACAACTGGATATATCAGTGCTGATAGAATCGCAGCTGGTTCCATTACAGCAGACAAAATCGACGTTAATAGTATATTTGCCAAAGATATCACCGCAACAGGCACGATAACAGGTGCAAACTTGATAGGTGCGACTGGTACGTTTAGTGGACAGATTACAGCTACGGAAGGTAAGATTGGCCGCTATGATATTACGTCAACATATCTGATGACAAACAGCGGAAGCAATGCATCTGGTATTGGCGGAAATCAGGCTTTCTGGGCTGGCGCTGAAGATAGCAATTCTGCTCCTTTTAGAGTTGGTTACGATGGAAGTTTTGTGGCTGAAAATGCAACTATTTATGGAAATATAAAAACTGGTAATATTGGCGATGCAGGAGATACTGCATGGCTTGTTGATGGACACTTATCGGTCCAAGGTACAGCGAATGATACAAATATTTACTCAACATGGTTTAAATTTGGTATTGGCGGAGATTATTATTTAAAATCTGTTTCTGATGGTGTTGAATGTTATCGAAATTTATATGCAACGGATTTTATTGCAGGTGGTTGGATTTATAATGCTTCTGGTGGACATTATACATGGAGAGATAGAAATGATGCATATATAAGTTGTGGAAACTATAATAATACAAACAATGTTTACTATTATGCTGGATATCATGCATTCTATGTAAATAATGACTCAGGCTCTGGAATGATGTATATAGAAACATCAGGAGTTAGCTCCAGAAAAGGATTCCGTAACAGCTCTGACGAAAGAATCAAGAAAGATTTTCGACATTTTGACGATGATTTCATTAAAAGTTATATGCAATTGGAACCGATTAAGTATAGATTCAAAGATGACACCGACATTTCCTATCACATAGGTTTCAAGGCACAGAATGTAAATAGTGTTTTGAACGATTATGGGAAATCTCACAATGAACAATTTGGAATATGTGCAACGCACCATATAGACCCAGAGTATGCCGAAAAAACATATGGCGAAAATAACATGACTGAAGTTTACACATTAGCATATGATGAATTGATCGGAGCAAACACCTTTATGATCCAAAAGACCAGAAAAGATTTAATATATCAAGCAGGTCGAATTGACATGCAAGAAGCAATCATCAATGATCTGCAGATAAGATTATTGCAGGCAGAAAAAACAATAAAACAATTAACTTAGGCATTGGCTTAATCGCTGATGCCTATATTTATGCAAAATGAAAGGAGCATAACTATGTTAGAAACAAAGAAAAGCACAACACTTACAGGAACAATCACAGTAAAGGATGGGGATGTAGATAAACAGGTAGTTTATTTATCCGCAAATGTAACATCAGACGGAGCAGGTAATGATAATGTAAACCAGACAATCCAGGATCGCGATCTTTACAAAGCGAATAAAGTGCAGATCAGAAAAGATATTGCAGAGTTCACAAATAAGTTTTATGAGATTCAGGATGCAGAGGTAGAAGAATAGAATGAAAGAGAATATGGAAATCAGAGCAGGACCTCTATGGGCCCTATTTTTATGCGCAAATATAATAAGAAGAAAGGAAGATTTAAATGATGAAAGAATTTATTATGTTACTAAGCAACAATATGTTTTTCAGAATTGTGATGATTGAAGTCTGCCTAGATACGGTCTTAGGATCATGCAGAGCAATCAAAGAACATAAATTCAACAGTTGTGTTGGAATTGACGGAGCAATCAGAAAGGTCACGATGCTGATATCGATTTGTTTTTTGATGGGAATTGATATGATAGCACACATTAACGTATTAAGTCTTGTACCCCAACAGTATGTACAGTTCCTGGGAGTGGAAAAGTTAGGATTGTCAGAATTTTTTGCACTTATGGACGGATTATATGAGGCAGTCAGTATTTTAAAAAATGCAGCATTATGTGGCTTACCAGTACCGGTAAGAGTTAGAAATTACATACAGAAGTTTTTAGAAGATATGACAGAAGAATTACCAGATTAGGAGGAAAAATAAAATGGCAAAAGCAAGTACAATTATTAAAAAGGCAGTAAGTTATCTCGGAACAAAAGAAAATCCAGCAAACAGTAACAAAGTCAAATTCAATAACGATTATTATGGAAGAGTGGTATCTGGATCAAGCTATCCTTGGTGCTGTACATTTGTATGGGATATTTTTAAGATGTGTGATGCATCAGATTTGTTCTTTGGCGGTAAAAAGACAGCATACTGCCCAGACGTAGAAAACTATTATAAAAAACATGATCGTTGGCACTCCACTGGACAGGCAGGAGATCTTTGTCTGATGGATTTTGGAAAAGGTAGAGCATCTCACATTGGTATTGTTGAAAAAGCAAATTCAGACGGTACATATACAACGATCGAAGGAAATACATCAAGGAGTAGCGACGATAATGGTGGAGTAGTCATGAGAAGAACAAGGAGCAAGAGTGTGATCCGTGGATTTGCAAGACCAGATTATGACCCGGAAAAGTACACTGCAGTAAAGAAGACATCCGACAAAGGAGCAATCAAGTGGATGCAGAAGAAACTAAATTCACTGACTTCTGGAACTAACATTGAAGTGGATGGAATCTGGGGAAGAATGACCACAGCACAGCTCAAGAGATATTGGAAGCAATTAGGATGGAGAACAACAGGAACATACTGTGGCAAAAAAACTTGTGCAGCCTTATATTCTAACAGAAAGAATTAATAAAGGATTGCTTTCAGGTATGATGTAAGTTATTATAAAAATATAGAATGACTTTTGATAAATTTGAAAACCAAAAATAAACGTTGTAGGAATTAAACTATTTCTACATTATTGCTATAAGCACACCAAACAAACCGCATAAACTCGTACTTTTAAGCTTACATTGAAGAAGCTGCTAAAGCAGGTAAATTCTAAGGAATTGCACAAAAATTCATAGAAACGCATGATAAAAATTAGGCATTTTGCATAAAAGTGCCTAATTTTTATTTTTTTGAAAATAAGCCTAAAAATAGCCGTGCCCACGTCATGCCCACGGAAATTTTCTCGCGTGGGCATGACTTTTATAAAAATGACGATAAATTGGATTATTCAGACGATAAATTGGATTATTCAGACGGTGATATTTGATGCATATATGACTGTATAGTGTTTGCTCGAAAAGTATATATAATGAATGCGTGTATTTAACTTGCATATTTAGCAAATAAGTTTCATAATAGAATGTGTCGAACAAAATCAACTTGAAAAATTAGGGGGTTTCTGTCGACCCATGATAGTGCAAAAAATATAGGGGATCGACAGAAGGCGAAAACGCCTAAAATAGGAGGTGTTGCAGAAATATATGATTAGGGACAAGAAAGAAATGTTGAATTTTGAAGAGGTCGACAAAATAGAGACGTTTTTTGGCTTAAATAAGGGGATGATTTTGGGACGGGAATTAATAGAATCATAATGGAATTTAAATTTTCATCAAGAAGATCATACTTCTCCTGAAGCTCCTGAATTAATAGAATCATAATGGAATTTAAATAGTGTTGGGATTACAACTTGTTTTTTTGTTCCAGAAGGAATTAATAGAATCATAATGGAATTTAAATTAAATGACATTGAGCTTGTAGCTGCTGCATTTCCATCGAATTAATAGAATCATAATGGAATTTAAATATAATTATCATCGTTCCCGATGCTTACTTCGTATATGAATTAATAGAATCATAATGGAATTTAAATGTACAAGGTATTTGCACCGCCAATTCGTGATCAGAGGAATTAATAGAATCATAATGGAATTTAAATAGAGTCTTATGCTGATGAAGGCTGTGAATATGAGGATAGGAATTAATAGAATCATAATGGAATTTAAATTGTTTTTTCTCGTCCGTAATCGATCACAGCGTTCGGAATTAATAGAATCATAATGGAATTTAAATTTGGTTTTAAATGTCTTGAAAGAAGATATGAGTAAGAATTAATAGAATCATAATGGAATTTAAATTTCAATTCGGCATATTGAGTTACAAGTGCATCTTTTGAATTAATAGAATCATAATGGAATTTAAATTTTGCATAGGTAGTAGGCAACTACGCTAGCCAATACGAATTAATAGAATCATAATGGAATTTAAATTTCTCGTAGCCGTATTTCTTCATCAGCTCGCTCATAGAATTAATAGAATCATAATGGAATTTAAATTATGTAAATATAGTCACTCAACGTTTACTCCTTTTTTGAATTAATAGAATCATAATGGAATTTAAATTCATAATTACAGATGCGATACTGGCTGCTAATCCGGAATTAATAGAATCATAATGGAATTTAAATGACCTTGATACGCATTCCAATCACCGTTGCAAGCTGAATTAATAGAATCATAATGGAATTTAAATTCGTTTAAGTCCTCCTTCATTTCTAATTCTTTCATTGAATTAATAGAATCATAATGGAATTTAAATAGCGCAGATAGATTGATACTCCGCCCGATCATCATGAATTAATAGAATCATAATGGAATTTAAATTCGTCTAACTCTGTCGTATGATTAATCTTATCTTCTGAATTAATAGAATCATAATGGAATTTAAATTCTATACACTGTTTTTTTGCTTCTTCTGCTATTTTTGAATTAATAGAATCATAATGGAATTTAAATTGGAAAGTCACATAAGACTGACAGGGAACAAGAACTATGAATTAATAGAATCATAATGGAATTTAAATTGGAAAGTCACATAAGACTGACAGGGAACAAGAACTATGAATTAATAGAATCATAATGGAATTTAAATTGGAAAGTCACATAAGACTGACAG
>OHAH01000255.1_pt1 | contig 43192 bp, 29 predicted proteins | sample 1577071 | NCBI WGS metagenome assembly OHAH01 (sample SAMEA3541520, study PRJEB24748) | human gut metagenome | biome: human gut; feature: human-associated habitat; material: faeces | place: China | collected 2012 | reverse complement strand
AAGAATATCGCCTCGTTGCCTTCATTAAAAAGGAGGCAAGCCGCTCGAAGTCGGCAAATGCAGCGGCACGCGGAGCATTCAGCGCTTCGGCGCTATGACGGCATATCATCGCCTCCGTCTGGGAGAAAAGGTCTATATATTGTTGCTCTACACTCATGTTTTCAGATTATGAGTTTATAATTCACCTGCTTCTTTCCTTATCCAATCGAAGCCACGTGTTTCAATCTCCTTCGCCAATTCCGGTCCACCGGTCTTTACGATACGTCCACCCAGCAGTACATGTACCGTATCGGGTTTGATATAGTCCAACAACCGCTGGTAGTGGGTAATGACCATAGCACTGGTTTCCGCAGTCTTGAGTTTGTTGAAACCGTCGGCCACAATACGCAAAGCATCCACATCCAATCCGGAATCCGTCTCGTCCAAAATAGCAAAAGTCGGTTCCAACATCGCCATCTGGAATATCTCGTTACGCTTCTTTTCACCGCCGCTGAAACCTTCGTTCACGCTACGGTTGGCCAGCTTGTTGTCCAACTCCACAATGGCACGCTTCTCGCGCATCAGCTTCAGGAACTCACTGGCCGACAAAGCAGGCAGATGGCGGTACTTGCGTTGCTCATTCACAGCCGCACGCATGAAGTTCACCATCGACACGCCCGGAATCTCTACCGGAGCCTGGAAAGAAAGAAAGATTCCTTCATGTGCACGGTCCTCAGGACTCATGGCAAGCAAGTCCTTGCCATTAAAGGTAATTGAGCCGCGCGTCACTTCGTAAGCAGGATGGCCAACCAACACATTACTCAACGTACTTTTACCAGCACCGTTCTGTCCCATCAGTGCATGTACTTCTCCATCACGTATGGTCAAGTTGATGCCTTTCAATATTTCTTTGCCATTGATGCTGGCATGCAGGTCTTTTATCTCTAACATCTTTATATTTACTATTTGACTATTTACAATTTACTATTTATAAATCACCCCACGCTTCCTTCCAGCGAAATGGCAAGCAATTTCTGCGCTTCTACGGCAAACTCCATCGGAAGTTTATTCAAAACCTCTTTGGCATAACCGTTCACAATCAGCCCCACGGCATCTTCCGTAGAAATACCGCGCTGATTGCAGTAGAATATCTGGTCCTCACTGATTTTGCTGGTAGTGGCCTCATGCTCCACGATGGCCGTTTCATTGTGAATATCCATGTAGGGGAAAGTATGCGCGCCGCATTTGTCACCAAGTAGCAAGGAGTCGCACTGGCTGTAATTACGAGCATTGTCCGCTTTCTGTGCCACGCGCACCAAGCCGCGGTAAGAGTTTTCGCTCTTTCCGGCAGAAATGCCTTTGCTCACAATGGTGCTCCGGGTATTCTTGCCCAGATGAATCATCTTTGTTCCCGTGTCTGCCTGCTGATGGTTATTGGTTACTGCCACACTATAGAACTCCGCTGTCGAATTGTCGCCGGAAAGGATGCAAGACGGATACTTCCAGGTAATGGCCGAACCTGTTTCCACTTGTGTCCAAGACAGTTTACTGTCCACCCCTTTACAATGGCCACGCTTCGTCACAAAGTTATAGACACCACCCCGGCCCTCGGCATCACCGGGATACCAGTTCTGCACGGTGCTGTATTTCACTTCTGCACGGTCGTGCACTACAATTTCCACAATGGCCGCGTGCAACTGGTTCTCGTCACGCATCGGAGCCGTACACCCTTCCAGATAAGAAACGTACGAATCATCATCCGCCACAATCAAGGTTCTTTCGAACTGCCCCGTATTGCGGGCATTGATGCGGAAATAGGTGGACAACTCCATCGGACAGCGTACCCCCTTCGGGATATAGACAAAAGAACCGTCGGAGAACACCGCCGAGTTCAGTGCCGCAAAGAAGTTGTCACGATAAGGCACCACCGAACCGAGATATTTCTGTACCAAGTCGGGATGCTCGTGTACAGCCTCGCTGAACGAGCAGAAGATGATTCCTTTCTCCATCAGTGTCTCCTTGAAGGTAGTCTTTACAGACACCGAGTCCATAACGGCATCCACAGCCATACCGCTTAACGCCATCTGTTCTTCCAGCGGAATGCCCAGCTTATTGAAAGTCTTTATCAACTCAGGGTCTACCTCATCCATGCTTTTCGGTCCTTCCTTCTTCTTCGTAGGGTCGGCATAGTAGGATATGGCCTGATAATCTATTTCGGGAATGCGGAGATGTGCCCATGTAGGCATCTCCAATGTCAGCCAGTGGCGATATGCCTTCAGGCGGAACTCCAGCAACCATTCCGGTTCTCCTTTCTTCTCAGAGATAAGCCGCACTACATCTTCATTCAGCCCGCGCTCAATGATGTCTGTATGCACGTCGGTCGTGAAACCGTACTTATACTTCTCCTGAGTGAGTTCCTTTACATATTTATTGGGTTCTTCTTGTTGCATCACTTCTATAATTACAAATTATGAATTACAAAATCACGGTTCACGGTATCAGTCAAAGTCTCCGTTTACAATCTGCTCCGTAACCGCCTTTGCTGCGGGAAAGAATATCCCGGCAAACTCTTCCATAGGATAATATAACACTGATTCTTTCTTTTTTGTTTTGCTAATCAGCGTATTGTCTCCGTCTATAAATTCGATGACACCAATCAGCAGGCTCGTCAGCAGGAGGTACTTCAAAGCCCCTAGACCAGCCCCCAACCAATGATTGAGCCAGCCCAGCGAGACGGCCTCCATTGCCCGGGTCAGCAGAGAAGCCACCAGGGAGAAGAGCAAAGGAACAGCCAGCCAGATGAAGACAAATGCCAGTACTTGCGCCACTGTCATAGAGTCTGTCAACGTGGGGCACAGCTTCACTGCCAATGGAAAAGCTCAACAGCGATATCTATATATATAATAAGCCAGCAGACCGACAATCAGCCCCAGCAGAGAGGCCAATTGCTTCACAAAACCTTTCATGAAGCCGATGATTGCGCCCAAGCCGAAAGCAGCCAATATGATGATATCTATAATTGCCATAAAATTAATGTACCAATGTGACAATATGCTAATGTGCCAATATGCTAATGGGTCAATGAGCAAATAACTAATATGCAAAATGTGCCAATTGCCCTGCGGCATTTTCTGTACGCGCAGCCAATTGGCACATTAGCATATTTGCACATTATTCAATTATAATGTTTGCTTCACTTCTATTTCTTCGTAAGATTCGATAATATCGCCCACCTTGATGTCGTTGCAGTTTGTCAGGCTGATACCGCACTCGAAGTTGGTACCTACCTCCTTCACGTCGTCCTTGAAGCGCTTCAGGGCATTGATGGCACCCGTAAAGATTACGATACCGTCGCGTATCAAACGGGCCTTGTCGCTGCGTTTCACCTTTCCGGTCTTGACCATGGCACCTGCCACCAGTCCCACCTTCGTGATGTTGAACACTTCGCGCACCTCGATGGTTGCCGTTATCTGCTCCTTCAATGTCGGTGCCAGCATACCTTCCATGGCAGCCTTCACCTCTTCGATGGCATCGTAGATGACGGAGTACTTGCGGATATCCACACCCTCCTGCTCTGCCATCTTGGCGGCAGCACCCGAAGGACGTACCTGGAAACCGACGATAATCGCATCCGAAGCGGCAGCCAGCGAGACATCCGATTCGGAAATCTGACCGACACCCTTGTGGATTACGTTTACCTGCACCTGCTCCGTAGACAGCTTGATTAAAGAGTCGCTCAACGCTTCCACAGAACCGTCCACGTCACCCTTCACAATCACGTTCAGCTCATGGAAGTCACCCAGCGCCAGACGGCGGCCCACTTCGTCGAGCGTCAGCATCTTCTGCGTACGCAAACCTTGTTCACGCTGCAACTGTTCGCGTTTGTTGGCAATCTCGCGTGCTTCCTGCTCCGTTTCGATTACGTGGAACGTGTCGCCAGCAGCAGGTGCACCGTTCAAGCCCAATATCAGGGCAGGTGTAGAAGGACCAGCCTCCTGCATGCGTTGGTTACGCTCATTGAACATAGCCTTCACCTTACCGTAGCTGGTACCCGCCAGCACGATGTCGCCCATTTTCAAGGTACCGTTGGAAACGAGTACCGTAGCCACATAGCCACGACCCTTATCCAATGAGGACTCGATAATGGAACCGGTAGCACGGCGGTTCGGGTTTGCTTTCAACTCCAGCATTTCTGCTTCGAGCAGCACTTTCTCCATCAACTCGGGTACACCGATACCCTTTTTGGCAGAGATATCTTGCGACTGATACTTACCGCCCCACTCTTCCACCAAGAAGTTCATGGCAGCCAGCTCTTCCTTAATCTTGTCGGGGTTGGCAGTCGGTTTATCAATCTTATTGATTGCAAATACAATAGGAACACCCGCAGCCATGGCATGGTTGATGGCTTCCTTTGTCTGCGGCATCACGTTGTCGTCAGCAGCCACAATGATGATGGCAATATCCGTAGCTTTGGCACCACGGGCACGCATGGCGGTAAACGCCTCGTGGCCCGGAGTATCGAGGAATGTAATCTTACGTCCGTCGTCCAGCGACACGTGGTAGGCACCGATGTGCTGTGTGATACCACCCGCTTCACCGGCAATCACATTCGCCTTACGGATATAGTCGAGCAATGAAGTCTTACCGTGGTCTACGTGACCCATCACCGTTACAATCGGAGCGCGAGGTTCCAAATCTTCCTCATCATCCTCTTCCTCTACGATGGCCTGCGCCACTTCTGCGCTTACATATTCTGTCTTGAAGCCGAATTCCTCAGCCACCAAGTTGATGGTCTCGGCATCCAGACGCTGGTTGATGGATACCATCATACCAATGCTCATACAAGTGGCGATGACCTGAGTAACAGAAACATCCATCATGCTTGCCAACTCGTTGGCCGTCACGAATTCCGTAATCTTCAGTACCTTGCTTTCTGCCATTTCCATGTCTTCCAATTCCTGCATACGGCTGGAAGCCATGTCACGTTTTTCCTTACGATACTTGGCACCTTTGTTCTTTCCTTTGGAAGTGAGGCGTGCCAAAGTTTCCTTTACCTGCTTTGCTACATCTTCCTCGCTAACCTCCTGCTTGATGACCGGCTTCTTGAAGCGGTCCTTATTGCGGTTGCGGTTATTATTGGCATTGTTTCCACCAGGCTGGTTTCCACCTTGCGGGCGGGCACCCTGACCTTGCTGGGCACCAGCGTGTCCACGGTCGTTGCCACCACGCTGGAAGTTGGAAGCATTGTTGATGTCCACTTTCTCCTTATTGATACGGACACGTTTCTTCTTGCCGTTGGCATCGCCGGCAGCGGTATCCTTCAACTTGCTGTCATCACGGCGGATTTCCTTGATGATAGCTTCCTTCATCTGCTTCTTCTGATCCTGGCGAATCTTTTCCTTCTCTTCACGCTCCTTGCGTTTCTCCTCTTTCGATTTCTTCTTCGGGCGTGTGGATTGGTTCAGAGCCGCCAGGTCTATCTGTCCGATGACATTAATCTTCGAAACAAACTCAGGCTGATGTATCTTGAAGATTTCTTCTCCTTCTTCTTTCCCCTCTTTTTCAACCGGTGCTTCTTCAGCCACCGGTACGGGAGCAGGCGCTTCTATCATTTCTTCCTTTTTAGATTCTTGTTGAGCCTCTACAACCGGAGCAGGCTCTTCCTTGACAACGGGTTGTGGCTGCGGTTCCGAAACGGGCTGCGGCTCGGACTCAGATGCCGGCTGTACCTCCGGTTGCGGCTGTGGTTCCGGTTGGGGAGCAGGAGCAGGTTCCGGTTTCGGCGTTTCTACAACTGCCGGTTCCTCCACCTTCTTCTCCTCTACCGCTTTTTCCGCTTCTTTCTCTTTTTCCTGAGCAGGAGCAGGTCTACGGTTCAGTTTGTCCAAATCAATCTTGCCTACCGGCTTGAACTTCGGACGTGCGTCTTCCGGAACAACCGTCTTAATCTCCTCGGGCTTCGCTTTCTCCTGCGTTTCCCTATAGCCGTCAATAGACACGGACGCCTTGTTGCGGTCCTTGCTCTGACGTTCCTGGCTGAAACGCTCCGACTTTATCTTAAGGTCCTTATCTGTACTAAACTCCTTTTTGAGCAGTTCGAACTGTTCATCCGTAATTTTTGTGTTCGGATTTGCCTCAACGGTAAATCCCTTCTTTTGCAGGAACTCGACAGCCGTCGTAATCCCTACATTTAAATCTCTTGTTACTTTGTTTAACCTTATCGTCATACTAATTTAATGAATTAATGTGCCAATATGCTAATGTGCTAATTGGCTGAGAAAAAAGGAGTGTGCACTTCATCCGATATGCTATCTGCATTGGCACATTAGCATATTACCCACATTACCACATTACTGCTCCTCCTCTTCAAACTCCTGTTTCAAAATGCGCAATACCTCGTCCACCGTCTCTTCTTCGAGGTCCGTCTTCTCAATCAACATCTCACGGGGAGCGTTCAACACAGCCTTAGCCGTATCGATACCGATAGCCTTGATGGCATCGATAACCCAACCGTCTATTTCATCACGGAATTCGTCCAAGTAGATGTCTTCATCCTCTATGGCCTCATCCAACTCACGGAACACGTCGATGGTGTACTCAGTCAACATACTGGCAAGCTTGATATTCAAACCGCCTTTACCGATAGCCAGCGACACCTCTTCGGGTTTCAAGAACACTTCAGCCTTGCGTTCTTCCTCGTTCAAGCGGATGGAAGAAATCTTGGCAGGGCTCAAGGCACGCTGTATAAACAACTGGATATTGGACGTATAGTTGATAACGTCGATATTCTCGTTGCGAAGCTCGCGGACAATACCATGAATACGGCTACCCTTCACACCCACGCAAGCACCTACCGGATCGATACGGTCATCGTAGCTCTCAACGGCAATCTTGGCACGCTCGCCGGGGATGCGGGCAATCTTCTTGATGGTAATCAGTCCGTCATTGATTTCGGGTACTTCCATTTCGAACAGACGTTGCAGGAAGACGGGCGACGTACGGCTTAGGATAATCTTCGGATTATTATTCTTGTTGTCCACACGTGCCACTACGGCGCGGGCGGTCTCGCCCTTGCGGTAGAAGTCACTCGGTATCTGTTCGGTCTTGGGCAGCAACAGTTCGTTGCCTTCATCATCGAGCAGCAGCATCTCTTTCTTCCAAATCTGGTAGACTTCCGCATTGATGATGGTACCCACTTTATCAATGTATTTGTTGTAAATACTATCTTTCTCCAGTTCCAATATCTTGGAGGCCAGTGTCTGGCGCAAGTTCAAGATGGCACGGCGACCGAAGTTCGCGAAGATAACTTCATCCGTCACTTCCTCGCCCACTTCATAAGAAGCATCAATCTTTTGTGCTTCGGACAATGCAATCTGCAGGTTCGGGTTTTCCAAATCCTCGTCTGCCACTACCTCACGGTTACGCCATATTTCGAAGTCACCCTTGTCCGGGTTTACAATTACGTCGTAATTCTCATCGGTACCGAACATTTTCGCAATCACACTACGGAACGACTCCTCGAGTACGCTTACCATCGTGGTTCTGTCGATATTCTTCAGTTCCTTAAATTCCGAAAATGTATCTATCAAGCTGACAGTTTCTACTTTTTTGGCCATAGTCTTATTTAAAACTGATTAAGTATTTAGTGTATTTTATCTCTTCATACGTAAAGGTCAAGTCCTCGTCCACCAGCTTGGGACGCTTGGCACCTTCCTCTTTCACTTTCTTCTGAATGGTCACGACGAAATGCTGTTCGTCGGCTTCCTTCAACACGCCGCTGAGCTTGCGGCCGTCCTTTGCCAGCACTTCCACTTCCTTGCCGATGTGGTTAATGTACTGCTGCAGTACCTTGAAGGGCTGTCCGATGCCGGCCGAACCGACTTCCAACTCATAATCCTCATCCTCACGGTTCAACTTGGACTCGATGTAGCGGCTCAGCTCTACGCAGTCCTCAATCCAAACACCTTCTTTGTGGTCTATTTCCACCAAAATCTTGTCATCCGGGCTGATTGTCACCTCCACAAGGAAGTAGTCCTTTCCTGCCAGCCACTCGTCAACAATCTGACAAACAGTTTTCTTTTCTATCATAGATTAACCATTAGGAACAAAAAAGAGGAGCTTAATCGCCCCTCCACCTTTCATCCGTTTTCGGTTGCAAAGATATAAATAATCTGTTCGACTACAAAATATTAGAGAAAAAAAGATTGATTTAACGGTTCAAACGGGAATTATATTACAAACACACCCTTTCAACACTTCAAGATAAGGGGTAAAACATATAATCTTATGAGACAGAAGCTTATACTTTATGAAATGAATTATCACGTTCCATACTGCATGAGATGCACATGTCAAGCACAACGAGATGTGCATCTCGGACAACATGAGATGTACATCTCAAGCATACAATCTCTATTGTTTCAGGAAAAGAAGTAAGGAGATACAAACGGAAAGAAGATACTGTTGAAAGACAACGCGGAAAAATAAAAGGCCGATAGCTTGTTTCATGCTATCGGCCCTTTTACTATGGTTCTAAAGGTCTAAAAGACCTTGTCGTATCACTTATTCGGAGTCTCCCACTTCTTGGTATCCGTACAAACCACGTTCACCGTTTGGTCACCCGTCTGGATGCGGAAGTCACCTTTCTCCAAAATCCACTTGCCATCATAGCCTACGAAAGCAAGGTCGGAGCCTTTCAGTTTCAGAGTCACGGTCTTTGTCTCGCCCGGTTTCAGTTCCACTTTCTCGAAAGCGCGAAGACGGCGGGTATCGGGAGTAAGGGAGGCAACGAGGTCACTGCTGAAGAGCAACACGCTCTCCTTGCCGACACGGTCACCGGTATTCTTCACATCAACGGTGAAAGTAAGCACATCATCAGCGGTAAAGTCCGACTTATCCACCTTGAGGTTGCTGTACGCAAAGGTGGTATAGCTCAAACCGTAGCCGAACGCCCACTGTACGGACACCTGCGCGTCGTAGTTATAAGCGCCTTCCATCTGCTTGCCGATGTGTTCGCACGGTTTGTAGTCGTACGTAATCAGCGAGTTGATTTCCTTCGGATAAGTGAAAGGCATCTTTCCGCTGAAGTTGGCGTCGCCGGCAATGAGGTTTGCCAACGCATCGCCGCCGTAGTTGCCCGGAAGCATGGTGTTGACCACAGCCTTTGCCAAAGGCTCGATGTCGGCTATCAGGCGTGGACGGCCCTCGTTCAGCACCAGAATGACGGGCTTGCCGGTCTTGGCAAGAGCCTTCACCAGGTCGAGCTGGTTCTGTGAGAGGAAGAGGTTCGTCAGGTTACCCGGAGTCTCGCAGTAAGAGTTCTCACCGATGCAGGCAACGATGTAGTCGGCACCGGCAGCGGCAGCTACGGCTTTCTCTATCTCAGGAGCATTCTCTTCCCACCAGTTGCCACCTTGCTTATAAGTGACACCGGCTTCGTAGATGATGTTGTCCGCACCGAATTTATTGGTGAAAGCCTCGAGGATGGTATTATATTGGCCTGCATGCTCGTCTGCCTTGTCACCCTGCCAAGAGTAGGACCAGCCGCCGTTGAGGCAACGCATGGAGTTGGCATTCGGACCGGTAACCAGCAGTTTCTTGCCTTTTGCCAGCGGCAGTATGCCGTCTGTGTTCTTCAGGAGTACCAAAGACTCTTCGGCAGCCTGGAGTGCGGCGGCGGCATGTTCCGCACTGCCGAACAGCGGGAAGTCTTTCAAATCATAATAGGGTTTCTCAAACAGATTGAGGCGGTACTTCAGGCGCAATACGCGGCGCACCGCATCGTCAATGCGGCTCATGGGGACTTCGCCTTCTTCCACCAGCTCCTTCAGGAGTGTGCAGAACTTCCAGTCGTACGGGTCCATCGACATGTCGATGCCGGCATTGATGGCGAGCTTGATGGCTTCCTTCTTATCCTTGGCTATGTGGTCGCGGCTATAAAGGTTGTTGATGTCCGCCCAGTCAGTCACAATCATACCGTCCCAGTTGAGGTCTTCTTTCAGCCACTTGGTCAGCAGCTCATAGTTGGCATGGAAAGGCAGACCGTTGTTCATGGCGGAGTTCACCATCACGGAGAGGGCACCTGCTTTCACCATTTCCAGATAAGGAGCGAAATGCTTCTCACGCATATCCTGCTCGGTGATGGAAGACGGCGTACGGTCCTTACCGGAAACGGGAACACCATAACCCATATAGTGCTTCATACAAGCGGCAACGTTGTTCTCGCCAATCAGGTTGGGGTTCTCGCCCTGGAAACCGATAACTGCTTCACGTCCCATTTCGGCATTGACGTAGGCGTCTTCACCATAATTTTCCCACATACGAGGCCAGCGCGGGTCACGTCCGAGGTCGGTCACCGGGGCATACGTCCAGGGAATGCTTCCCGCCTTTGTTTCATAAGCGGAGATGCGTGCACCTTCACGTGTCAGTTCACGGTTGAAGGTAGCTCCCATATTGACGCCTTGCGGGAAGAAAGTACCACCCAGCGTATAGGTAGTTCCGTGTATCTGGTCTACACCGTACACACAAGGAATACCCATCACCTCCATGGATTTCTCCTGAATGCGTTTGATGATTTCCTGCCACTTCTCCACGCTTTGTGCCACACCGTTAGGCACGTTCAAGATGGAGCCTACTTTGTATTTTCCGATGACAGAGTCGAGCATCGCCTCGTCCAACTGGAAGCCCTTGGCATTCTCAATACCCTGGATACGCATATAGAGCTGCATCATCACTTCTTGCGAAGGCATCTCCTTACCCAGCTTGAACTCTTTCTCTAACTTATACCTCTTGACGATTTTCTTCAAATCATCTACAGTTATATCTTTCGGATTGAGACCGGCAAAAGGATTGGCGCGTTTCTGCAGGAGGTCTATGGTGAGTTCGCACATCTGACCGACTTTCTCGTCAAGCGTCATCTTCTTCAGCAAAGTCTCAATCTGCTGTTCTATTTTCTCGTCTCTTGGAATGGCAGGCGCAACAGTGGTCTGCGCCGTAGAAGTAAGTACTAACCCTGATAGGGCTAAAGATAAGATTAACTTTTTACTCATGGTTGTGATATTGGTTTATAATAGTTGCACTATCTGTTTATACGAGGCACAAAGATAAGAACATCCTGCCATACCAAAGGGTACAACAGGATGTTTTTTAGGGTATGATTTGTTATTTTTTCAGACAATCCAACTCTCATCTCTTCAAGAGGCTCATCGGTTCCTGAAGTTTCAGGATGTTGTTCGTCTTCTGCGTTGCGGCAGCTACTTCAGCCTCCAGCGTAGCCTTGATGTCGCGTGAGGAAGCCCCGACGAGGAACTTGTAGTTTCCGGGAGTTACCACCCATGCCGATGCAGCCTCATCGTAGGAAGCCAGGTCATCAGCATTCACTTTCAGCGTCACCACAACCGCTTCGCCCGGTTTCAGCTCCTTGGTCTTGGCAAAAGCCTTCAGTTCCTTTTCGGGCTTGTTGGCAGCAACATCGGGAGCGGATACATAAAGCTGAACCACTTCCTTGCCTGCTACCTTACCGGTGTTCTTCACTTCTACAGACACGGTATAGACACCGTTGTCTGCCTTGACAGCAGCCTTGTCGTAAGCAAAAGTGGTATAGGAAAGACCGTAACCGAAAGGATAGGAAACCTGCTTGCCAAAGGTGTCGAAGTAACGGTAACCCACGTAAATGTCCTCTTCGTAATTGGTATAGTCCACGTTCTTCACGTCGTTCTTCTTCCCGCCTTTGTTCATGAGGTCGGTGCTCACACGCATGTCTATCGGGAAGTTGTCGGAAGAAGCGGCATCTTCAAACTTCACCGGGAAAGTCATTGTCAGCTTGCCCGAAGGAGAAGCCTTGCCACTCAGCACGTCAGCCACACTGTTTCCTCCCTCCTGGCCTGCCTGCCATGCACAAAGAATGGCATCGGGAGCAGATTTCCAAGAAGCAGTTTCAATCACACCACCGATATTGAGCACTACCACTACCTTCTTTCCGGCAGCGTGGAAAGCATCGGACACAGCTTTCAACATGTTCTGTTCCTCTTTGGTGAGGTTGAAGTCGGCTACCATACGGTCAAGGAACTCACCGGAGGTACGTCCCAGCGTCACCAGTGCCACATCGGCCTTGGCAGCCTGCTCGCGGATGACTTGTGCGGAAACAGCCATCTCAGCCGGACGGGTATCGGGCATGAACCACTCTTTCTTATCTTTGGACAGACGTTCTTTCTCGGTTTTCAGGTAAGCTTCATAGCTATTCTTCAGCGCTTCATCCACCACATAGCCGGCATTCTTCAAGCCGTCCAATAGCGAAACGGTATAAGCGCGGTTCACGTTGCCCGAACCTGTACCGCCTGCAATGAAATCGTAGGAAGTGCAACCGAAGAGTGCCACGTTCTTCACGTCGGCAGCCAGCGGCAGAGCACCGTTATCGTTCTTCAGCAATACCATACCTTCCGTTGCCGACTGGCGAGTAACGGCAGCATGCGCCTTCAAATCAGGCTTGTTGGAGTATTTATATCCCTTGAAGTGGGGAGTCTGGAGAATCATCTCCAGAATACGCTTCACATTCTGATTGAGGATGGCTTCATCTAACGCTCCGTCCTGCACACCCTTCACGATGGCTTCGTACTGCTTGGGCAGACCGGGCTGCAACATGTCGTTGCCCGCCACCATCTGTGCCACAGCATCTTTACCACCGAACCAGTCGGTCATCACCATACCCTTGAAGCCCCATTCGTCACGCAGCATCGTTGTCTGCAACTCCTTGTTTTCCGAAGTATAGACACCGTTCAGGTAGTTGTATGAGGACATCACGGTCCAAGGAGCGGATTCCTTCACGGCAATCTCGAACCCTTTCAAGTAGATTTCGCGCAAGGCGCGTGGAGATACATGCGCATCCGTAGCCATACGGTTGGTTTCCTGGTTGTTCACAGCAAAGTGCTTGATACTGGTACCCACACCGTTGCTCTGCACACCACGTACGTAGGCGGCGGCAATCTTACCCGACACCAACGGGTCTTCGGAATAATACTCGAAGTTACGTCCGCAAAGCGGGTTACGGTGAATGTTCAGCGCCGGAGCCAACAGCACGTCCGCACCGTATTCCAGCACTTCGTTACCGATGGACTGACCTACACTTTCCACCAGTTCCTGGTCCCAGGTAGAGGCGAGCAAAGTTCCGATAGGGAAATGAGTACAATAGTACGTAGCCGAATCCCCCTCACGCTTGGGGTCGATACGCAGTCCGGCGGGACCATCAGCCAGCACCACAGCGGGAATGCCGAGGCGTTCAATCGGGTATGTGGTTCCTGCCGCACCCGGCACCAGCTTTCTCGTTGCACCGATTACGGCACTGTCACCCGAGAAACCTGCCATACCGGTACCCACTACCAGATGCGCCTTTTCCTCCAAGGTCATGGCGCCAATCACCTCATCCAGAGAGGACTTTCCAAGCTGCGGCACACCCGGTCCGCAAGCTGACAAAACAGCCATTGCTGCTGCCATGGATATGATATTCTTCTTCATAATCTTATTTAAATATCTTCGGTGCGAATTCTGTCAGGTAAATACGCCAGTTCTTCCAGATATGACCTTCTCCGGTTTCATAATATTCATATTTGTAACCCTTCTCGTCCAACATCTTGCGGTAGTCGTTATTGGCCTGGAACAAGAAGTCTTTATTACCGATAGCGATGTAATAGAGTGCCGGTTTCTTGGCAAACTGGGTTTTCAGTTTGACTTCAAGGTTGTCATAAATCGGAGACTTCACATCTTTGTTGGGCATGATGGCAGCCGAGAACAGCCCTACATAGTCGAACATGTCCGGATATTGCTTGGAGATGTGCATGGAGTGGAAACCTCCCATAGAGAGACCAGCAATGGCACGCCCCTTCTTGTTGGCCTGTGTACGGTAAGTCTTATCAATGAATTTCACCACGTCGGGGAAAGCCGTTTCGAAAGAACCTTCCATCGTCTTGGGCAGATTCATGCTGGGAGCGGCAAAACCCAGTGACGATTTACCCGGAGCAGCCTCCAACGCAGCGTTACCGTTGGTCATTACTACAATCATCGGCTTGGCCTTGCCTTGGGCGATGAGGTTATCCAGAATCTGTGCCGTACGTCCCAGTTCGCTCCATGCGTTCTCGTCGCCACCCATGCCGTGTAGCAGGTAGAAGACGGGATAGCGCTTGCCGCTTGTCTCATATCCGGCAGGCGTATAGACAGTCAGACGGCGGTCCATACCCAGCGTAGGGCTGTTGTACCATACCTTAGATACCGTTCCATGAGGAACTTTATTCACTTTGTAAAGGTCGATGCGCTCGTCACCACCGATGATGAATACATTCGTCACGCTTGCCACGTCTCGAATCATATAGACGTTGGCAGGGTCGTTAATCTTCAGTCCGTCTACCAGGAAAGTGTAGCTGTAGAGTTCCGGTTTCAGCGGTTCGGGAGTAGTGAATTCCCACACACCGTCCTTGTTCTCTTTCAAATCTGCCACACCCGGACCATCAAACTCACCAAAAGGAGTCTTGATTTTCTGCGTAGGCAGGAAGTCGCCGGTTACTTGCACCTTTACGGCTTTCGGCGCCTTCAAGCGGAAAGTTACTGTATTGTTGTCGTGTATCTCAGGTGAGACCACGGGAGCGCCTCCCCAGAGAGCTTGTTGCGCGAAAGTCATCGCACACATCAGCAACAGAGCTGACAAAATAGAAATTCTTTTCATGATACGTATGTTATTTTGTTATTAAATTAGTTATACCAAATCCTCTTATTTGAACAACTTCGGCGCGAACTCCGTCAGATAGATTCGCCAGTTCCTCCAGATATGTCCCTCGCCCGTTTCAAGATACTCGTACTTATAACCATTGTCGTCAAGCAACTTGCGAAAGTCGGCCACACCTTTATAAACAAAGTCCGTCTTGCCGCATGCGATGAAGTAAAGAGCCGGTTTCTTGGCAAACTGAGTCTTCAGCTTACCTTCGAAGTCGGTATAGACCGGACAAGTCGATTTATCGTTTCCGGTACTTGCACCGGAGAAAAGACCTACATAGTCGAACATGTCCGGGTAATACTTGGAAATATTGCAAGAGTGGAAACTACCCATAGAAAGCCCGGCAATGGCACGGTTCTTCTTATTGGCAAGAGTGCGGAAATTCTTCTCCACGAACTTCACGATTTCGGGGAACGAGAGTTCAAAAGCACCTTCCGCCACCTTCGCTCTTTCGTCGGGACGCATGGAGGGGGCAACAAAACCCTTGGGAGATTCACCTGCAGCAGCATCTTGCCAAGCATTGCCGTTAGTCATCACCACAATCATAGGTTTAGCCTTGCCTTGTGCAATGAGATTATCCAATATCTGCGAAGTACGGCCAAGAGCAATCCAAGCTTCCTCATCACCACCTGCACCATGAAGCAGATAAAATACCGGATAACGCTTGCCGCTGGTTTCATAACCAGCCGGAGTGTAAATCGTCAGACGGCGGTCCATTCCCAGCGAAGGACTATTGTACCACATGCGACTTACCGTTCCATGGGGTACCTTATTCACTTTATACAAATCGGCACGGTCACCACCGATGATAAATACATTGGTCACGGTAGCCACATCCCGAATCATGTAAACATTGCTCGGGTCCATCATTCTCAATCCGTCCACAATAAAGGAGTATCCATAAAGTTCCGGCTTCAATGGTTCGGGAGTAGTAAATTCCCAAACGCCATCCTTCCCCTCTGTCAAATCGGCAATGCCCGGTGCATCATAATCGCCACGAGGAGTCTTAATAGTTTGTGGAGGCAGAAAATCACCGGTAATCTGCACCCTTACAGCCTTAGGAGCTTTCAAGCGAAAAGTAACCGTGTTGTCGTCATGAATATCAGGAGAGACAACTGCCGCACCTCCCCAAAGAGCTTGCTGTGCAAAAAGGGTGACACAGCAGACCAGCAGCATCGCTGCCAAACTTAATAATCTTTTCATAATTTCTTATATTAAATGAATTAGCTTCTTGTTATTTAGCAAAGCAGCGACTTACAAAAGGCAGGCACATATAAAGTGCCGAATGCCAATATTCGCTGGTATGTCCACCATCCCGCACACGGAACTGGCAAGGGATACCGGCATTACGCATCGCTTGGAAAAACTCTATATTACGGTCCAGCAGAAAGTCATCATCTCCGCAATCCACAAACCACTGTACTGTACGAAGCTGTGCCTTACGCGCATCATCTGCCTCAACCACATACCTGATGCAACTATGTTCCTGCACAGAACGCGTCAGCACAGCCATCTTGTTTGTGGGGTCGGGATCTTTTCCCACCTCCTCACCACTGACGGGGATGTTCATCAAAGCACTCATGGCATAGGCAGCACAATACATATCCGGATAGCGTTGTGCATAGCTCGTCGTTCCACCTCCGCCCATAGAAAGTCCGGCAATGGCACGATGCTGCTTATCACCTTTCACCCGGTAGGTCTTCTCTATATAAGGAAGGAACTCCTTATAGAAGAAATCTTCGTAAGCCCATCCCGGCATGTTGAAGTAGCCGTTCCAGCAAGTGGCCGGATTTCCTCCGGCATTGGGGCTGACGATAATCATCTCGCAAGCCTCGCCCGATGCCACCAACTGGTCCATCACGTCCTTCACACGTTGGTCTGTAAACCAACTGGTATTCACCCCCGACATGCCGTGCAGCAAATAGAGGATAGGATATTTCCTATCCGTTTCATTGCTATAGCTTTGCGGCAGATAGATGGTGTAGGCACGGTGTGCTTTCAATACCTGGCTGTAAATGCTGTCGGTCACTACCTTGCTTTGCGGTCCCCATGCAGGATTTTGTGCATTTGCCATCCACAGCAAGCAGACGGCTAAAAGAGAGAGTATCAATCTTTTCATGGTATCGATTTAAAAATGTACTACAAAATAAGTGTTTTCCATTCTAAAACTAATTGATATATATCAGTTTTTCACGCATATACCCCTCATCTCTTCACCATCGGATGCACAGCCACAGGCACTTGCGCCCGCATGGCATCATGCACTTTCTGCTTGCGTGCCTTTGTCACCCTCTGTACCGCTGTACAACGCACATCGGCCGAAGATGCGGCAACCATCCACTGATATTCACCCTTAGCCAACTCCCAAGAGCTGTTTTTCTCATTAAAGGAAGCCATGTCCATCACGTTCCAAGTCAGAATCAGTGTCTGGCTCTCGCCCGGCTGGAGCAAGGCAGTTTTGCCGAAGGCCTTCAACTCCTTGGCAGGCTTGTCAAGTCCCCCATTCGGAGCTTTCACATAGAGTTGTACGGCTTCACGCCCTGCCACCTTGCCGATGTTCTTCACGTTCATCTTCAACTCGCAGCGGTCGGCATCCATTTTGGCGCTCTCTACCGCATATTCAAAAGCAGTATAGCTCAAACCATGACCGAACGGATAGGAAACCTCTTTACCGAAAGTGTCGAAATAGCGATAACCCACATAGATTCCCTCTTCATAGTTAGTGAAATCCACATTTTTTTCCGGTTCCTTCGGTTTCTCCTCTTTCTTGTTCGACTTGAAATTCATACCGGTACCCATAGCAAACGACGGCATCTTGAACTCGTAATCAAAAGGGAAGTTAGCATCCGACGGCGCATCGCCATATTTCACGGCAAACGTCATGGGTAACTTGCCCGAAGGATTCACCTCTCCGGTCAGGATATCCGTGATACAATTGCCCACCTCTTGTCCCGGCTGGAAGGCACAAACCACTGCATCTGCCAGTCCCTTCCAAGAAGCAGTTTCCACCGGGCTGCAGATGTTGAGAACCACCACCAGTTTCTTGCCTGCAGCATGATAAGCGGCAGACACCTGCTTAATCAGAGCCAATTCGTTCTCCTTCAGAAGGAAATCTTCCACACGGCGGTCACAGCCCTCGCCACTGACACGCCCCAGCGTAAGCACGGCAATGTCGTTGGCTTTCACTTGTGCAGCCAGTTCCTCGGCAGTGGGCAGGAACTCCTCGGCACGGGGCAGCGGAGTAAAGGCGAAAGGTGGTTTTCCGTGAGGAAAAAGCCGTTTCTGCTCGTCGGCCATATGCTTCTTGTAGCGGTTCAGCAATTCTTTGTCCACGGTGTAGCCCGCATTGCGCAAACCTTCTACCATAGAAACCGTGTAATAACCGATGCCCGTACTGCCAAAGCCCATGCCGGCAGGAACCATGTCATAGGAAGTAGTTCCATAAAGGGCCACTTTTTTGATGCCGGCAGCCATGGGTAGCGCCTGCTTGTTATCCAGCAGCACGATACCTTCCGCACCTATCTCACGGTCTACTTGCGCATGAGCCTCCAAGTCGGTTTTATTGGGATACTCGTAGCCGGCAAAGGTATGGCTCTTGACCACAAACTCCAGCACACGCTTCACGCTGCGGTCGAGGAGTGCCAAATCCAGTGTACCACTCTCTACGGCTTTCAAAATAGCTTTATACTGGCGGTCCTGCCCCGGTTGAAGCATATCGTTTCCTGCTACGATGGAGGTCACGGCATCTTTTCCGGCATTCCAGTCGGACATCACCAGTCCCTTGAATCCCCATTCGTCGCGGAGGATGTCTTCTGTCAGTTCACGGTCCTCGCAGGTATATTTGCCGTTCACCTTATTGTAGGCGGTCATCACGCTCCAGGGCTGAGACTCTTTGACAGCAATCTCAAAGCACTTCAAATACAGCTCGCGCAAGGGGCGTTGTGTCAGGCGAGAGTCGTTGTTATTGCGGTTGGTCTCCTGGTTGTTTACGGCAAAGTGTTTCAGGCAGGTACCTGTCCCCCGGCTCTGGATTCCGTTGATATAAGCAGCAGCCATTTTGCCGGTCAGCACCGGATCTTCCGAATAATATTCATGGTTACGTCCGCAGAGCACATTTCGCATCAGGTTGACACCCGGTGCCAGCAACACATCCAAACCATAATCCTTCACCTCCGTACCCAAAGTACGTCCCACCTTGTGGGCTGCATCCGGATTGAAAGTTGCTGCCACCGTGGTGCTGGAAGGAAATTCCGTAGCATGATAAGTACGGCTGTCGAATTCCCGCTTGGCAGCCATCGCCAACCGGTGCGGTCCGTCGGCAAGATAGGCGGAAGGGATACCCAGTCGGGGAATGTCGTAAGTACGTCCCGCTGTTCCGGGAAACTTGGTATCACTTCCCATCGACATCCCACAACCGATGACGAGGTGTACCTTCTCTTCGAGGGTCATGGCACTGACTACTTCGTCGATATTATCGGCACGCAGTCTGACTGACTGATTCGAACCGGTCGTCTGTGCAGTCAAGGCAGATGCCAGACAGAGTGAAAATAAAGTAATTGACAATCTTCTCATATATATTATATTTAAAAAGCCACAAAAGAAGCCCCCGTACAATTAGATGATTTCCACGGGGGACTTCTTCTACAAACAATTAATCAGTTAGAAAAATCTAATTTTGTCTATCTGCATCAGATGACGAAGTTAGATTTTGATTCTTTATGCGCTTTACCAACCTGCATTTTGTTCCATATTCGGATTCAAGCGGATTTCCTTTGCCGGAATAGGCAACAAATAATGTCTTTCCTTGAAACCATAACGCGTTTTATCCTTGTTATACTGAATGTATTCTACCGCTACATTATCCGGCTCATCTTTTCCTGCCTTATTTGACAAGATAGGTGTTCTTTCACCCTGATCCTTAAGCAAAGCCTCCGCATCTTTCCAACGGATAATATCCTGATAACGGGTATATTCAGAACAGAGTTCCAGTCTCTTTTCCAATTTAATGGCATCCAGGGTAGCTGTCTTGGCATCCAATCTTGCACGCTGACGCACCTCATTCAAGCAAGCATCAGCTTCGGATTGATTGCCATCCTTCAGGTTTGCTTCAGCCGCCAGTAACAAGACTTCAGCATAACGCATCCAACGATAGTTATTATATGAACACCAGAACCCAGCAGGAGATTCTACATTCGAGAAGCGACGCTTCCACATGAAATAACCTTCATTAATCAAACTCTGCCCTTTGGCAACCTTGACACCCAATTGAGAAATTTGGTCATAGGTTTTCATTGTCTGATTCAACCGATAACCATCTACACCCTCTTCCTGAACAAATGCATCATACAACTTTTTCTGAGGAACCATAAATCCCCATCCGGTACCATTAAACTGATTGTTAGAGCCAGACATATCCAACTTATCAGTGCGCCAATGATTCATCATCACCTCAAAGAAACTGAACTCATCCATGGAATTACTTGCATCAAAAATACGGTTACTTTCGAGCATACTTTCACAATTATACTCAACCTTGTAGGTCAAGATATCCTCATAATTTCCATCATAAAGTTTATACTTACCGCTAGCTCTAACCTCATTCAAGACAACAGCAACTTCATTGCATCGTTTGCCTTATCCTTGCGTGCTTTGGCAACCTTTTGGGTGACGATACAACGTATGTCTGCAAAGGAGGCAGCTACCATCCACTTGTATTCACCTTTTGCCAATTCCCAAGCATTGATTTTATCGTTGAAGGAAGCCATGCCCATCACGTTCCAAGTCAGAATCAGTGCCTGGCTCTCGCCCGACTGGAGCAAGGCAGTTTTGCCGAAGGCCTTCAACTCCTTGGCAGGCTTGCCCATACCACTCTTGGGAGCCTTAACATATAACTATACAGCTTCACGTTCCATTAGCTTACCAGTATTCTTCACATTCAAAAAGTAATCACCGTCAATATTGGTAATACAAGCGTTAGTAGTGCCTTTCTCCAGAATACTTACACCAATCATCTGTTCATTTAGGTTGTCCGTCACTATACCTGCCACTTTCAAGGCTTAGGTTTGCGCCTAACTGAAAGAGAGACAATACAGAAGCAGTACGGCAAATAACATATACCGCCTCAAGTTCATATTCTTTATTTTTTCATTTACAAATTAATTTAATTATTAGTTTAGCTTCGTACCATCGTTCATCGCCGTCACCCATACATTCACGTACAAGCAATCTAAGTTAGGTGGGAGGGAAGACCGTTGTTTCAATAAAAAAGATACCTATTTCGCATCATTTTTATAAAACATCTCTAATGCTTCACTATATATTATATCAAGACATCAACTTTATTATTTTCTTCCATGATAAATAAGCTCCTTCGTTTGTGGATCACGTGAGAATTGCATAAAATAATCCCACATCATTTTTGCTGCAGGTTTAAAATTCCAATGTCCATAATCATTGACCGCAACCATCTGAATAAGAGGTACCCCATTTTTACTCAACACACCAGTTTCCATCGAAATACCTTTATTCGTCCAAATTGTTTCACGATTCTCAAGAGTAATACCAAAAATAGTGTCCTTACTAAAATCTGGACGTTCTGTAACCGACATACCATTCATAATCTGATATATTTGCCATGCAGCAAAAAAAGCATTCTTCTGCCAATTATCTTTATTTATAAATGGTACTACAGTATCACTGGTTCCTGTTGCAGAAAAATAGGGCATTTCTACTGCACCACTCTTTTGGATCGCTTCACCCAACAAAGATTGCCGATCACAATCAAACCGGTAACTTCCAGGCAATATACCTGCCGAAAAGCCACCTACCGCAGCAAACAGATATGATTTTCGTATTCCTAATCCTGTAGAAGTGGCAGATCCAGCAGACAAACCTTCTGTGTAGACACGTGAAGCATCAAGCTGAGGATAAGTCTTCAACAAATAATATACAACCTGTTCAATACCATCCATACCCATCCGGGCATAATCTTTACTACCCTGCCATTCAAGTTCCACAACTACAAAATTTTCTTTTGCGCAGAGTTCAATGAAACCAGAGGTCTCAGCTTGTGTACGCGGATCATTCTCATTGCCATGCAGCAAGAGCAATAAAGGTACAGTTCCTCTAGGCGCTTTCAATGTTGCTTCAGGATGAAATTCATACCACAAAAAAGTTCCAGTACCCAGCAAATTCGTTTCCATAACCCGCCGAGTTATCCCCCACTCTTCAGGCATGATATATGGTTCAAGCTCATAAGTTCCATACTTTTCAGGAGTACCTCCCATATACCATGTATGTTTATAATTATTAAAACGATAGTTTTTAGACAACACTTGAACCCAAGCTTCCAAAAAAGTCTCTTTCAACGACGCACTTGTATCGCTCGATGAAACTACTTGCAACAGTTCTTCATCTGTATTGACATAGAATGTTAGGTTGCCCTTTACTGCAGTCTTAACAGCCTTATTAAGTTTTACATAAGAGTTGGTCACCTGTTTACTTCTAGCACCAGCAACGAATGTCGGTACAGGACAATCATCTAGTTCATACTTGCCAGGATTACCGCCAATAGTAACTATACCAGCCACAGCCTCAGCGTTCCGTGCTATGGCCTTGTTCACAAAAGTTGCTCCTTGTCCAATACCTATAACTTTTAGATTATTAACAACACGCATACCTTTAAAAAAAGTTTGGAAAGCCGACAAATCTTTTTCCATATCATAAGTATTACCCAAAGGATTCATAACACATACCGATGCAGAAAATTTATGTAGAATACTATCCATCCCCATCTCCTTAATCAAGGATTCAGCTTGAGTTACGTCACAACGTTTATCCGGATATATAAGGAAAAAAGGAGAAAAGCCCGCAAAACGGCCATCAACCTGCGTACAAGTATCACGATACATATATGCTTCTTGCTCTACTTTGGGGAGACGATCCAATATAATTGCATGATGCGAGTCAATACTTTTCCTTTTAATGACAATGTTTCTGACATCATAAACAATCTTGCAAAAACCGTCAGATATGCTACGAGTTGTAGAGGGTTGCGGAATTGCAAAATTATTGTATGGTCTGGCTCCATTTTGTTCTCCATCAGCCAACCGGCGGGACATTTTTTTCATAGTCTGAATATAGCTTAGAGACAGATAATTCTTTAAATATGGATAATGTCCACACCATATTCTACTGATACTTCCATCCGTCATCAGTTTCTCCATACGACAACAAGATTGATAAAAAGTTTCTATTGGAGACATTGGTACACATTGCAACCATACCTCTCCTGAGCCGAAAGCATCACCCGAATAACAATCTCCTTGTTCACGGTCAAGAAGAACAATAGAACCCGGTGTATGTCCTGCCATCAGCATAACTTCCAGTTTACGTCCTCCCAAATCAAATACTTGTCCTTCCTCCATATAACGTACCTTACCAGTATAGTTCACTGTTCGTTCCTTGATAAGTATACTATCGTTACGATGCATCCAAACCTCGTCGAAATAGCCGATACACCCAGCATGATCCGGATGTGCGTGAGTGATAATGACATCATAAGGTTTATTAGTGATACTCTCTACAATCTTATCCAAATCAGCGCAACGAGTACCCGCATCAATCAATGCAGCTTTATCATTACCCTCCAACAAATACATAGTAGTAAAATCCCATGTTTCAAACACCCATGTTTTATCTTTCAGCTTAGATACAGTCACCTCATCATTCTTGAAAACAACTTGTGACCATGTTCCCACAAAAGAAAATAGAACAACTATAAATAATAAACCTTTCTTCATAATCATATATTTAAGAATCTCTTGACACAGATAATACATTATAAACTACATAATCAACTTTCATATAAACTAGAGACAGCCTCCCCCCAGCAAAAAGAGAGAGGCTATATCATCAATCCACATCAATATCCCGGGTTTTGAACAATATTAGGATTTACCTCAATCTCATTTTCCGGATATGGCAGTAATTCATCACGATTAGGTGTCCAACCTGCCAATTCTCTTTCATTCTCTGTATAAGATACAGAAGTATCATACTGAGCATTATATATACCTTTAGCAGTAGTCAAATCATTTCCTTCTTTAGGAACTATAAGGAAGTTTGGCAATTTCTTACCTTTATCAGCCAACACAATAGGTGCATCTCCCCAACGTATCAAGTCTTGGAAACGCACTGCTTCCATAGCAAGTTCTAACCGACGTTCCAGCTTTAAGTCATCCATCGTAACATTTGACTTAGAAGGCAATTGAGCTCTTGTACGTACTTTATTCAGATAAATATCGGCATCAGGATCGTTTGTTTGAATACAGCATTCTGCCATCATCAGCAAGACATCAGCATAGCGAATAACCGGTGTACAGCTCTGATTACCGCACCAATATGACACATTTTCGTCATCTAAGCTTGCCAACCATTTCAAACGGAAATAGCCCTCATTGCCATATCTATTTGCTGTAGAATTTATACCAATGTTCATTCCTACAACTTGTTCAAAGGTACGAATCCAGCTACTTACACGATACCCATCCACTCCTTCTTCTGCTACATAAGCCTCATACAACGATTTAGTAGGATTGAAATAACTATAGCCACTGGTTGCATTAAATCTAAAATGAGAGGACGATTCCGGACCTGCTATAAACCCATAACCAAACGCCCAGTTAGCCAAAATACCATACCAGCCACCTTGTGCATACATATTAGCAGTATCATAATGACGGGTACACTCCAATACATATTCCTTACTTCCATTTCCTGCTGTATGATAGAAAATATTGATATCGTCTTCCAAATCATACTTACCAGAACCAATAACATCCTTGAACAGACTTTTAGCATCAGTAAATTTTTGTTGGTATAAGTAAGACTTGCCCAATAATGTCTTGGCTGCTTCCAAAGTAGCACGGGTACATCCATCCTTATCATCCACACTAGTTTTCGAAGTAAGCACACCGGAATTAATAGCTTCCGTCAAATCTGTTTCAATAAACTCCCACAATTTTTCACGTGTAGAATTAGACACTTTATATTCTTCCGAATTCTTCAACACCCTATCTACCAAAGGAGGATTACCCCAAAGAGTAGTCAGTTCAAAATAGCAAAGCGCACGATAGAACTTAGCTTCAGCAATATTGCGAGCTTTAATGACACTGTCCTCTGAATTGAATTTTTCTATCACCAGGTTACATAAATAGATCGTAGTATACAGATCCTTATAATAAGTCTCTATCCAGCCATTAGTAGGCATGGCTGCACTTTCAAATATTTCCTGTGCATAAGTCTGGTCTGATCGTGAACCTCCTGTATTAAAATCATCTGCCAAAAGATTCTTCACGAAAAAGCCGTTGGCATATTGCGAAGCTCCTCTATGACCTCCGGAGAAAGCCGTACGCCACGAACGATAAACGGCAGCAATAGCCTCTTCACAATCCTGGTCAGTTTTATAAAAAGCCTCTTCATTTGTCACACCTTGCTGTGGAATGTCCAATAAGTCAACGTCGCAAGATGTAAACGAGATCACACCTGCCATTAATCCCAATAATATTTCTCTTTTCATAAGTTTATTAATATTCAAAAGGTTATATATTAAAATGTTACCGATAATCCAAATACTACCTTTTTTGTTGTCGGATAGTTACCATAGTCTACCCCCATACCACTTGTGGTAGTAGAAGACACTTCAGGATCGAGTCCAGGATATTTGGTAAACAAGAAAAAGTTATCCAAAGATGCATAGACACGTAAGTTGTCTATCATGATTTTCTTTGTCCATTGTTTTGGGAAGGTATATCCCAACTGAATTTGCTTGATACGGAAATAAGAGCCATCGAAAACATAAGCATCAGACAAACCGTATTTATCCGCATTCGTCAGTTGCGGACGAGCATATTTGGCAGAAAGATTTTGTGGCGTCCAACGCTGATCGTACATCTCTTTCAACGAATACAGAATCCGGTTATAGCTGTAGGACATAAACACATCATTACCTACCGAACCATTACCAAATACCGACAAGTCAAAGTTTTTGTAGCTGGCTGTCAACGTAAGACCATAAGTAAAATCCGGCATTGGTTTGCCAATCATAGCCTTGTCATTGGCATTGATAGAACCATTACCATCATTATCTCTGAATACGGGATCACCGTTTTCATTCAAATGGTCTACTTGATAACCACGGAAATACCATACCGGAAAACCTTCCTCAAAAGCAGAGAATGAACCATTGGAAGCCATTGTAGTACTTCCTTCAATACGTCCACCACTAACGTGTGGATCAAGGTAAGTAACTTCATTCTTCAACGTAGCGATGTTTCCTGAAACCGAATAGCTAAAATCTCCAATATTATCGCGCCAAGAAGCTTCCAGCTCAAAACCTTCATTTACTACATTACCAGCATTCATAGGAGCAGCAGAATTTCCTGCCTCATACGGAATAATAATGTTAGATACAATCAAATCTTTCGTTTTCTTCTTATACCAATCCATACTCAAAGAAAAGCGGTCCTTGAAAGCGCGAAGGTCAAGACCAATATTCAATTGCTCAGAAGTTTCCCACTTCAAATCAGGATTATAAAGTTGGGAAGGCTGAGCAGATGTCATATAATTTATTTTACTATTGCTGAAAGGATACCCAGCTGCATTCGTAATCAAGGCATTAGAATATTTATACCCACTCAGATTACTTGTACTACCATTCTGTCCCCAACTGCTCCTCACTTTCAGAAATGTAATAGGAGTGTGATTGTTCTCTGCAAAAAAGTCTTCATTGGATATAGTCCATCCCACCGAAGCAGAAGGAAAGTATCCCCAGCGATTCGTCGGAGGCAATACAGAAGCATCAGCAGCGTCAGCACGCATGGCAAACTGAGCCATGTAGCGGTTCTTATAGTCATAACCCACACGACCAAAGTAAGACAGTTTGCGGTAAATATAATTATGTCCACCGGTACTTTTTACCGCATCGCCGGCCGGCCAGTCCACATCCGCATACAAAAGGTTATCTTTGGCTATCTTGTCTACACCAGCAGACACATAAATCTGGTCAGACTGCGAATAAGACATACCCAACATGGCAGAGATATTATGTGTATCCAACAAGGTGGTATTATAGTTGACAAAGTTCTCCCATTGGTAATAAGTAGTAGATAAGCTGGTGCGAGTTACGCCGTTTCTGTCTTTATTTGAAGCTGAGGCAGAACCATAATACAAATTGTTGTGAGTATAAGTATTATCCGTGGCAATACGATAACCCAAACGAGTGGTGAACACTAAATCCTTAATCGGAGTAAAATTGGCATATAGGGTACCCATCAGGCTGTTGCCCGTATTCTTCTTGTCGTTCATACGGATAGCCACCATCGGATGTACTTGTTCCATTGTGCCCAAACAGCTGTAATAATCACCATTGGCATTCTGTAAAAGTGTAAAACCATTAGCTATCTGTGCTTGCATCTGTGTGGGCAAAGCGTCAGCCGGATAAGTATCAGCAATGTAAGGAGCCAAGGTCATAACAGTAGCTATCATACTTACATAAGAAGTTCCACCACTACCATCACTGATGGCTTTGCTCGTATAATTGGCATAATTGGCAGTAGTACCCACTTTCAGCCAAGGCTTGATCTTGTAGTCAGCATTCAGCATGACAGAAAGGCGCTTGTAGGTATCACGGTCCTCACGAATGATACCATTATCATACAAATTATTAAGTGACAAGAAATATGAGCCTTTGTCATTGGCACCTTGAAAGGTGACTGTATGACGGGAAGCAGGAGAAGCATTAAATGCCACATCATACCAATCTGTTGACGACACTCCATCCCATACACCATTGCTTATCAACTCTCGAATATTAACGTCAGTAAAAGTAGGGTCAGCTTCCTTCATCTGTGTAAGGTACTCCTGAGAATTCAACAATTCAGGACGACGTGCTAGGCTGTTGATAGAATACTGGAAATCGTAAGAGATACTACTAGTACCCTGACTTCCACTTTTGGTCGTAATCAATACAACACCATTACCAGCCTGGGCACCATAGATGGCTGCCGAAGCGGCATCCTTCAATACCTCCATACTCTTGATATTATTAGGGTCGATAGAGCTTAAATCGTTGACGATAAGTCCATCCACTACATACAAGGGGTCAGATGTTCCATTGGAAGAGAAACCACGGATACGGATAGTAGGTGATGAACCCGGCTGAGAAGTAGTAGACACCAGCTGTACCCCGGCCGTCTTGCCTTGTAAGGCTTCTTCGGCACGGGTTATAGAACGATTCTGGATATCCTCGGACTTCACCTGCGAGATGGCACCCGTCACTGAACTTTTCTTCTGTACACCATATCCCACTACAACTACTTCGTCCAATGCCTGAGCGTCTTCTTTTAAGATGATGTTCATTACTCCCGCTACGGCTTTCCGTTCAAGAGCGACATAGCCGATATAAGAATACACAAGGGTAGCCCCTTGCTTCACATTCAGAGTATAGTTACCATCAATGTCGGTAATACAACCGTTGGCAGTACCTTTCTCAACGATACTCACGCCAATCATCGGTTCGTTCAGGTCATCAGTAACTCTACCATTCACCTTCACCGTCTGAGCTTGTACCAGACTGAAAGGGAGACAAATCAATAGGAAGAGTGTCATAGCCGCAAATCTCTCCCGAGCTGTTTGTTTCAGATTTTGTTTCATTTGATTAAATATTAGATTTATGTTAATAATAAAAAGGGCTCTTAAAAAAATGTCAGAATCCACGCACCGGAAAGGTCATCACCACCTCAAGCAGTTCCTTGTCATGATTGTACTTCATGCCACAATCATTATCGAAAATCATCGTTGCTCCCTTATCAGCTGTATAAGGTTCCCACTCGGGCAAACCTTCAGTATTGGGATTCCCCGTACGGGCAAAGTTCAGCCACGCACTGCTCATCTTGTCCGCCAGCACTTGTGCCGCCTTTCCGCCTCCGGTCATCGAAGCATGGCGCACGACATTGTTGAACACAAAAGGAATCTCCATACAATGCGTGCTGCGGAGTATTCCGTCCATCACGGGCGATTCCCAAGCAAACATATACATATAGACCGGTGCACCTTGCTGTGCCGACTTCAGTTTGGCCTGCTCCACTGCGCCGGGGCGGAAAATGAAGTCCACATCCACCAGGTCCTTGGGCTGATAACCGGGGTAGGCCTGCTCAAAAGCTTTCAGAAAATCATCCGTACGTTCACCATATTTCTTTTTAATCTGCTCCACAACCTGCTCCTTCGTCATGCTCCGCAAAGGCGGGAAGTAAGTGCTTGCGGTAAACTCGTGCAGGGTAGTGCCTATCATCACCGGAATGTCCTTGCTTTGCACCGGAGCCTGAGGGTCGAAAGGCTGTGCTGGCAGCACATCGCCATCTACCGTGGGAGCCCAGCCAAAGATAAAAGAAGCCACTCCTTCTTTATCAGCCTCTACACGCATTTTGGCAACGGCCTTTTCGCCTGCGGCAAGCAATTTGTCGTAAGGTACTTTCTGTAATTCATCTATCTGCGAAGCATTCAGTCCCAGCTCCTCCATAACCGCACTGCCAATGCGACGAGAATACTTTTGCTCCATCGTACGAAGCATAGATCCGCTTTGTACAATGGCTTTATGGAACAAGCCTCTCGCCGACGGTGTGGCAAGCAACGTAGAGACCTTGCCTCCCCCACCGGACTGACCGAAAATGGTAACATTCCGGGCATCTCCGCCAAAAGATTCTATATTCTTATTCACCCATTGCAGTGCCGCCACCAAGTCAAGCAGTCCGGCATTGCCCGATTTTGCATATTTATCGCCATAGGCGGAAAGGTCGAGAAAACCCAGGACGTTGAGACGATGATTCAGCGTCACAACCACTGCATCCCCTTTCTTTGCCAGATTTGTTCCGTCATACGAGGGAAGCTCCTGACCACTGCCGGCGGAATAACCTCCACCATGCAGCCACACCATGACGGGGCGTTTCTTCCCGTCTTTCAGTCCCGGTGTCCAGATATTCACCCGCAGACAATTCTCGTCAGGATAACCGTCATCCCAGTTGAAGGCAAACGCCTGTTCGTCGCTGTACCATCCCATGCGCTTGCCTTGCGGACAAGTAGGGCCATAGGCACGGCTGCTGCGGACGCCTTCCCATTTATCAGCGGCCACGGGCGGCATAAAACGTTCGGCTTTGGCATATGGGATACCTTTATATATATAGATACCATTTTCCACATATCCGGCTACTTTTCCTGATTCGGTCTCGGCAATGGCGGTTGCCGAAGAAGCCGTAATCTCCCCCTCCTGCCCACAAGCAGATGCTTTCTCTATTTTAGCTGTCCCTCCGCACGAGGAAAGTAGGATGGCGGTGAATGCTAACACTGACAAGAATTGCTTTTTCATATTATGTATTAGTTTTATGTTTTTATGATTGCAATATTAGCACATTCTCCCCAGAAGGATTTTCTACGTTATCCAAACGGCTTTCCCCGATGTTCAAAACAGCTTTCTCCAATGTTCAAATGTTTGCAGATTTGTTCAAAACATGCTCTCCGGCAGTCTCTCTCTCAATTTTTATGAGTATTTTCGCATCGTAATGCAGAGATTCGTTGAACAAAACAAATGGATGACATGCCAATGCTTTTAGTCTACACTATATATTATGAAATACATTAAATACCTACTTCTATTGTGTTTAATCACCGCATGCAACCCGTCGGACACAAAGACCGCACCGGAAGGCAGCATCGAAAGCCCGGTCATCACCAATGACCTCTCCAACCAGAAGGTCACCGCCTTTGCCGAAGATGCACAAGGACACATTTGGATAGGAACTTCACGAGGGGTGAACAAATATAATGTACATGAATATCATCAGTATTACTGTACGGATGACTCACTGGATATACCCGATAATCAAATCAACGACCTCTTCCGCGATTCACAAGGCCGGTTGTGGGTAGTCACCGTAAATGGAACCAGCCTATACACGGACAAAGATAATTTCCAAAATATCCCACTGGACTTCCCCAACAAGAACGGCATCCAGATACTTGAAAACAAAGACGGAAAGATTTTTCTGAACATGATGCACAACCTTGCCGTATATAATCCGCAAACACATAAATTTGACGTACCCATCAAGATATTCGACCCGAACTATACCTTCAACAACCGCTGCTTCATAGACCAGAGCAACAAACTGTGGGCAGTGACCCCGCTGTCTCTGCGCCGCTACAACTCCTCCACACTGGCACTGGAAGACTCCATTCCAATGCAGGGCTTTTCTCCCACCTACTTCTTCATGCAGGCTAACGGAATCCTATGGCTGGCGGGAAACTGCCAGATAACATTGTTCGACACACATACGCACAAGTTCAAGGAAACACCCCAAGCCCTCCGGAGCCATCCGCTGCTGCATGCCAACGTCAATTACATCCACCCTTACGGCAGCAACAGCTTGTTGCTGAATACCGACCAACAAGGAATGTTTCTCTACAACTACGTGGAAGGATACGTGATACATCAGAGCGAAAACGGTTTTCCCTTCGAAGTGCCTCACTTCAAGATAAGCACCATGTTTACCGACTCACAGAAAAACCTATGGATAGGCTCTGTAGACCAAGGGTATGTCGTGCGCTATAACTACAAAGAACGTTTCAACACCAACAACCATCTCAGTTCATACCTGAACCGGAAGTCAGTGCTGTCCGTGGCAGTGGACAAGGAGCGAAATCTCTGGATGGCCACCATGATAGACGGGCTGTACGTTTACAACATGGACAGCCACGAAGTGAAAGAAGTGGACTCGGCTGGACTTCCGGGAAAAAGCGCTACCGACAAACCGGACATCACACGCGTATTCGTAGATGATGAGGGCTACATCTGGCTGGCGGCCCTCTATGCGAGCAAGGTGATGAAATGCAGCTATAAAAACGGCATATTGAAGACAGAGGCTATTCATGACATCTTCCTACCACTGTCGTTTGCACAAGATAGCCGTGGAACAATTTGGGTGGGTACACACAGCCCCAAACTTTACGCCAAAAAGCGTGAAGAAAAAGAATTTGTCCAAACAAAAGTATTTTCCTGGACGGGAACCTTCATACCCGGACTCCTTCCACTCAACAACGGAAAGATGTGGGCCACTGCCTTCATGACCCCAGTCATGCAAATCAATCCCGACAATTGGGAAAGCGCTGAAGTACCATTCGAGAACACCGACTGGCAAGCTTGTATCCAACGTTCAGTATTCATCCCTACCGACATCTTCGAAGACAGTCGTGGAGATGTATGGATTGGAACCGTCAGCAACGGACTGCTGCACTATTCTGCCGCCACCGGAAAAATCGAGACCATAGAGGGTACACCCTGCCGGGACATCTCTTGCATTGAGGAAGATGCACAAGGCAATATATGGGCAGGCACACAATACGGGCTGGGCAAATATGACCGCACCGTAGGGAAATTTACCAACTACTATGCCGCCGACGGCATAGGCGGCAATCAGTTTTACGACCGTTCTTCATGCCGCCTGCCCGACGGGACACTGGTTTTTGGCGGTACGCACGGGCTGACTTTCTTCAACCCTATGGACGTAAGTACCAAACGGGAAATTCCACTGCTCTTCGAGGATTTGAAGATACACAACCGGTTGGCACGCCCACAAGACAGCAAAAGTGTAGACAAGCACCTTTCCTACCGACCGGACATCTGCCTGGACCACAATCAGAATGGTTTCAGCATCTCCTTTGCCGCACTGGACTACTGCGAATACGAACGCGTACATTATTATTACAAGATGGACGGTTTCGACAAATATTGGATTGATGCCCGCAACAACCGCGAGGCCTACTATGCCAATCTGCCTGCCGGTACCTACACCTTCAAAGTTAAAATAACCAATAACGACAAGAGCATTGTAGAAAGGGAAAATTCCATACGCGTCATCGTAAAGCCCGCCCCTTGGCAAACATGGTGGGCATGGTGCACCTATCTGCTCATTGCCGCCGCCATCATCGGTATCTTCATCCGTGCCTGGCTACGCATTAAGCAGGAAAAAGAAACCGCCCGACGCGCCAAACTGGAGAAGGACCAGGAACAACGGGTGAACCGCATGAACATGAGTTTCTTTGCCAACATCTCGCACGAGTTCCGCACCCCACTCACCATGATTTCGGGTCCGGTAACACAACTTTGCGAAAGTCCCAAAATAGAGGGAGAAAACAAACAACTGCTTTACATCGTACAACGCAGTGTGGGGCGCATGCTCCGTCTGGTGAACCAGCTGATGGACTTCAACAAACTGGAGAATGACACCCTGAAGCTGCGAGTGAAACGGACTGACATCATCTCGCAACTGCAACGCTTTGTAGATATTTTCCGCATCAACGCCAACGAGAAAGGCATCGCACTGAACACTTATGGCCTGGAGGATACTTTCCTCATGTGGCTGGACGTGGACAAGCTGGACAAGATTGTAGGAAACCTGCTTTCAAACGCCTTGAAGTTCACTCCGAACGGTGGGAAAGTGGAACTGTGCTTCGACGTCATTACCCGCGAAGAGGCTGCGCGTCTCTTTACGCTGACCGACAAAGACATCGACACGCAATACGTCAAAGTTGCCGTGGCCGACAGCGGGAACGGAATCCCCGAGGAACAGTTGGAGAAGGTATTCGAACGCTACTACCAACTGGACAATCAATCCAAAGGCACCTATAACTGGGGAACCGGCATCGGCTTGTACTACGCCCGCAGCCTGGCGCTGCTGCATCACGGCTACCTGAAAGCCGGTAACCGTACCGAAGGAAGCGGAGCCGTCTTCACCCTGCTGCTGCCGGTGAATGACCTCTCCTATACCCCCGAAGAATGTACCCTCCCCGAAGAAGAACAGAACAAGGCGTTTCCGATACAAACGGAAGAACAGTATCAACTGGAAAACACAGAGAGCATCCGGCAACAAAAGCAAACCCTGCTGGTGGTAGACGATGATACGGAAGTGGCCCACTACCTGAAGGCCCTGCTTTCTCCCGTCTACAAAGTTGTCTGCCGCTTCGATGCCGACAGCGCCTTCAAAGCCATGAGCGAAGAAGCTCCCGACCTCGTACTGAGCGATGTAGTGATGCCCGGAAGAAACGGTTACGACCTCTGCCGACAGATAAAGGAAGACTTGCAACTATGCCACATCCCCGTGATACTGGTAACAGCCAAAGCTACTGTAGAGAACCAGGTGGAAGGTCTGAATACCGGTGCAGATGCCTACGTGACGAAACCTTTCGAGCCCAACTACCTGCTGGCGCTTATCAAGTCCCAGCTGAAGAACCGTGAGAAAGTGCGCAGCCTCCTGAGCCGTTCCACCCAAACGGATGAGATTGAGGAGAACGTGCTCTCCCCACAGGACAACACCTTCATGACCGAGCTTTACCACCTGATGGAAAACGAGCTCTCCAATCCGGAACTGGACGTGGCGCGCATGACCGAGCTGCTGAAAATTTCCCGTACCAAGTTCTATTATAAGGTAAAGGGGCTGACGGGTGAGAATCCCAGCGTATTCTTCAAGACCTACAAGCTGAACCGCGCCGCCGAACTGCTCAAAGAAGGGAAATACACTATTTCAGAGATAGCGGACATGACGGGATTCAGTACGCTGTCCCATTTCTCGACCAGCTTCAAAAAACAGTTTGGAGCGACGCCGAGCGAATACAGCAAGTAAAAAGCCGGTCGGTTCAAATTTATTCATTACATTTGTACCATTCTTAAAAAAACTTTTTATCCATGGCACACCGACTGAATACCAACAAGCAGTTTATGATAGGCAACGGCATCCTTGCTTTCGCCGTGATTTTTGTAGTTGTCATCTTTGTCTACATGAGCATGAGGCTGCAACAACGGAAAGAAGGAGAACGCAACTTCATCGAGACATACACCATCACACTGACAAAAGGATTTGCCGGAGATTCCACTTCCATATTCATCAACGACAGCCTGCTGGTGAACCGCACCATTGCAGAGGAACCTTTCACCATCGAAGTGAAACGCTTTGCCGAACAGAGCGCACTGATGATTGTGAACAATGCAACCGAAAAGCTTTCCCTATTTGAACTAAGCGAAAAAGGAGGAGAATACCGCTTCGAGAAGGAAGGGGAAGAAGTGAAGCAGCTGGCACAGGAATAGCAGCTACTACATCAGAAGATAATCAGTTACAGAAATTTACAGTTTCCATTCCTTCAAGATAATTTCCAAAAACATCGGCAGAATGTGCTGCAAGGCAGGAGAAAACGTTTTAGTAAATCTTGGGTAACGATTTACTAAAACGTTGGTGAAGATTTAATCGTCCGGAGAGTTTTAGTAAAACAAAAAGAAGATGCTTTTACAGCCTCATTGCAAATCAAGAAAAGAAGTTACAATAGGCTCAAAAAAGAAGCGGTTCCTCTATATCTCCGTTCTGTACCTCCGAAGCTCCGCTCTCAATGCTTGTGCCTTTCCATCAGTCATCCCATCGAGCAACGCCCAAAAACGCTCCCCATGATTCATCTCGCGGGTATGTGCCAGTTCGTGCAGCAGCACGTAGTCTATCAGATGCTTGGGAAGAAGTATCAAGTAATAGGACAGATTGATATTGCCACGCGTGGAACAGCTTCCCCAACGCCCGCTGCTGGAATTTATCTTCACACTTTTATAAGGCAGATTGTGCTGCATGGAGAGCATATACAGACGGGGAGGAAGGATAATCTTCGCATTCCGGCGCAGAGCCTCTTCAATCACCTTGCGCAGCCAAGCCTGCAGATTCTCATCCGAGAAATCGGCATCAGGAGGACAGATTATCTGCATTTCCCCCAATTCCGAACGGGACAAGAACCGTTCCCGTTGTCCGCTGACCAATGTCAGTTTAAAGAACTCCGTATCAATGCGGTAATCCAAATCAATCAGCTTTCTGACCAGCTTCTGTCTGGCAGCCCTCAAACGCGGACGAAGCTGCTCGATGGCATTCTCTACCTCGGCAAGAGAAGTCCGGGGAGGCACAGTCACGTGAATTCCATCCTCCTTTGTACGGAAAGTGAGACGCCGTGCCCGGGCATTGACCCGGACAAACAAAGGACCTAGCTCTTTATCTTCTATAATGCGGTTTACTGTCATAAATCAAAGCCTCTCCCGTAGGAAGGGGCGGGGAAGAGGCTTTGCAAATGAACAAAGAATCGTCCAAAAAAGCAAGCAAACACCTGACAAAAGCGGACGGAGTGTCCGATAATGAACACTATGTAAAAGTTATTACACTTTAGTTATCAGCGACTTACACTTGTGGCACAATAATTGATTAAAGTATGATGACCGAGCGTCCTTTGAAAAAAGCATTTCTACATGCAACTTTTTCAAGGCAAATCACGTCTAACTAATAAATACTGAATCACAAAAAACAAAAAAATATGAAAGCTCTAACAACATTTATCGCAATCGCCTTATTGGCATTCAGTACAACCGCTTGTTCACAACAACACACATACCGTTCCGGAGGCTTCGGCAGCAAGACGGTCAAGGCAAGCAAGAATTATGTAACCAAAGACATAAAAGTGGACAACTTCACCAAGCTGAGTGTAGCCGGTAGCCCCGACGTGACCTACACGCAGAAGTCCGGCAAACCGACAGTGGAAGTATACACCTCGGACAACATTGTAGACTTACTGGATATCCGTGTCAAGGACAATACTCTCTACATCGGCTTCAAGAAGAATGTCAGCGTATCCTACAATAAACTGGAAGTACGTGTGTCCGCAGAAAAGTTGAACGGCATTGCTGTGGCAGGTTCGGGAGACGTGGAACTGAAAAATGGACTGAAGACGGACAACCTCAAAATTTCCGTAGCCGGTTCGGGTGACATCAGTGGAAACAACATCTCCTGCATAGACCTCGATGTTTCCATCGCAGGCTCGGGAGACATCAACAGCAGCGACATCACTTGCAATGACCTCCAAGTATCCGTTGCAGGTTCAGGTGACATGAAGCTGAACAACGTAACGGCCAACTTCACCAAAGCATCCGTTGCCGGTTCGGGCACCGCTATCCTGAGTGGCAGCACCCAAGAAGCTGAATACAGTGTGGCAGGTTCGGGTGATTTGTTTGCTTCCGATTTCGTCGCCAAAAAAGCATCCGCCAGTGTTGCCGGTTCAGGCGACATCAAGTGCCATGCCACAGATTTCCTGAAAGTACGCACTAGCGGAAGCGGCAGTGTGGGCTACAAGGGTAATCCGGAACTGGACTATCCGAAAAAAGGACTGTATAAGCTCTAACATTGGAAAATATAGACTTTAAGATTAATGAACCTAAACTAAATTCTCTCTCAAATAATTACCTATAAAGATGACGAAGGACTCCCGCGAGGAAGTTCTTCGTTCTTTGTGCATCCACCCATGCTGGGCGTACAAACAATAAAGGGACGCTGCATCACGCGGCGTCCCTTCTATTTTAGTTAGTTTTTATAAGATTTTGAGAGAATTGAAACTTCACAGCCTCAAGTTGTTTTAATAAAGCACACTAACTATTATGTTTAAAGCAAATGAAAATGTTATTTTAAAAGCAAATGAAAATATCTATTCACTGATTTCCAGATCTTTGTCCACCCGACGCAGGCTGTCCATTACCTGCTTCTCATGAGACACGGCCACATCTCCCGAGAGAGCTACCGACGGTGCGGAAATCTGTTTACCAATAGTATCGGCTGCGGCCACCTCCTCTACATCCGAGAAAAATGAATGTTGCATCACATTCCCCATCGAAAGGACCACTGCCACTACTGCGGCGGCTTTGAACAACGGCATGAAGCGTGCGGTCAATGTCAGGCGCCTTGCCTTGACTACCGGAACTTCCACTTCGGCAAGCACCCGGGCATCAAAATCCTCACCCAGATGCACTTCCTGCTGAAGCTGCTGATATACGAACAAATCCTTGTAGCGAAGCAAGTGTCCGGGAACATCGTTTCCGCTAAAGAAAGCACGCAATTCAGCCTCATCTTCCAAAGAAGTTTCGCACTGCCAATAGCGCTCCAAGAGTTGTTCTATATATTTAGAGTCCATAACCTTCTATATCAATAAACGTTTGTTTCACTTTTTGCCGCGCCCTGAAGAGGTTCACTTTTACCTGCTCCTCGGTCAAGTTCAGGACCGCTGCTATTTCTTTATAGCTCTTACCTTCCACATCCCTAAGCTGCATAATCAACCGCTGTTTTTCGGGAAGCTTGTTCATCAACCGATGTATCAACGCCATCCGTTCCTTGTTCACCAGCTTTTCGTAAGGGCTCGATGCATCGGAGACTTGCTCCATTTCGGGGAGCAGCTCCACGGTACGGGAGTCTTTTCGCTCGCTACGGTCTATCGCCAGATTTCTTGCCACAGTCAAGCAATAGGCCTCAATAGAACCAAACTGCGACCACTCGTCACGCTTGTTCCAAACCCTTATCAGCGTTTCCTGCACAACGTCCTCTGCCTCTGCCCTATCAAACGTAATTCTCAGGGCTAACCGAAAAAGCTTATCCTTCAGCGGGAGAATGTCATTGCGAAAGCTGAGTTCTTGCATCTCTAATAAATTGACGGTTAAGTATTCAGAAAGTTACAGCCTATTGCCGTTTTTTTTGAATTATTTTCGGATACGGGTTCCACTGTTCCCGTTGATGGCTGATGCTAAAGTGATTACGACTTCGGACACACCGGCATTCAACGCCTCGAAAGAGTTCTCCAATTTTGGAATCATGCCACCTTGAATCACACCATCTGCCACATATTGCTTGAATTCCTCCGGCGTTATCTGTGGAATCACGCTATCATCGTCGTTCTCGTCACGCAGCACCCCTTTCTTCTCAAAGCAGAATACCAAAGTAACATCGAACAAGCCCGCCAAAGCCTTGGCAGTCTCTCCGGCAATGGTGTCGGCATTCGTATTCAGCATGTGCCCCTCTCCATCGTGCGTCAGCGGAGCCATCACAGGAACCACACCCTTATGAATGAGGTCTGCCAAAAAAACAGCATTCACCTGCTTCACATCGCCCACAAACCCATAGTCCACCTCCTTCACGGGACGCTTCACGGAACGGATTACGTCCATATCGGCTCCCGTCAGGCCCAGTGCATTGACACCGCGCGCCTGCAAGCCGGCGACGATATTCTTATTCACCAGCCCGCCATACACCATTGTCACCACTTTCAGCGTTTCGGCATCGGTGATGCGGCGGCCATTTATCATTTTGCTTTCAATACCCAGTTGAGAGGCGAGCTTCGTGGCCGAGCGTCCGCCTCCGTGTACCAAGACCTTGCAGCCTTCGATGGCTGCAAAGTCATCCAACAACTTATAGAGGGTGGCTTCCTCTTCTACAATCTTGCCACCCACTTTGATTACAGTCAGTTTCTCCATTTTATTCCAAATAAGTATATCCGTACAGTCCGGAACGGTAATTAGACAAGAATTCCTTTCCTTCTTCCACAGAGATGCGCCCTTCCTTGACGGATTGCGTCACCCAAGTTTCCAGCGTACGTACCAGTTTCTTAGGATTATATTGCACGTAGTCCAACACCTCAGCCACCGTCTCGCCGTCAATCAGCTGGTCGATGGTATAGCCTTTGGAGTTGACGGACACATGCACGGCATTCGTATCACCGAACAGATTGTGCATATCTCCCAGAATCTCCTGATAAGCCCCTACCAGGAAAACCGCCAGATAGTAGTGCTCCTTGTCGCGCAACGAGTGCAACGGCAGGGTAGTCGTATCGGCACGCGAGCTGACGAAATTGGCAATCTTGCCGTCCGAGTCGCAAGTCATGTCCTGCAAGGTAGCCTCACGGTCGGGTCTTTCATCCAGCCGCTGTATGGGCATGATGGGGAACATCTGGTCGATGGCCCAGGAATCGGGCAATGACTGGAACAGCGAGAAGTTACAGAAATACTTGTCGGCAAGCAGCTTGCTCAACTTGCGGAATTCTTCGGGGCAGTGCTTCATGCCGCTGGCAATGGAGCTGATTTCGCGGCATATACTCCAATAGAGTTTCTCGATCTGTGCACGCGTATTCAGGTCGACGATGCCATGGCTGAAAAGGTCGAGTGCCTCTTCGCGTATCTGCTGCGCATCGTGCCAGGGTTCCAGCATGCTGCGCTGGCTCAAGTTGTCCCAGATGTCATACAGTTCCTTCACCAGTTCGTGGGCATCCTCTCCCGGTTCCCAGGCGTCGTCCATTTCGGGCAGAGAAGCTGTTTCCAGTACTTCAAAGATAAGCACGGAGTGATGGGCAGTCAGGCTACGTCCCGTCTCGGTAATGATATTGGGGTGAGGGAACCCGTGTTTGTCGGCAACATCGACGAAAGTCGACACCACATCGTTGACATACTCCTGGATGGAATAGTTGACGGAGCTTTCGCTGCTTGAGGAGCGTGTACCGTCATAATCCACTCCCATGCCGCCACCGGTATCCACGAATTCGATGTTGAAGCCCATCTTGTTCAGCTGCACAAAGAATTGCGAAGCTTCACGCAAGGCATTCTTGATGCGGCGTATCTTGGTTATCTGACTGCCGATATGGAAATGTATCAGCTTCAGACAGTCCTTCATATCTTTTTTCTCCAGGAAGTCCAGCGCTTCGAGCAGTTCACTGGATGTCAGTCCGAACTTGCTGGCATCTCCTCCGCTTTCTTCCCATTTGCCACTTCCACTGGAAGCCAATTTAATGCGAATGCCGATATTAGGTTTCACCTTCAATTGCTTCGCCATCTTGGCAATAAGATTCAACTCATTAAGTTTCTCTACAACAAGAAAAATGCGTTTGCCCATTTTCTGTGCCAACAGTGCCAGTTCAATGAAGCTCTCGTCCTTATATCCGTTACAAACCACGAGGGAACCCGGGTCTGTATTGACCCCTATCACAGCATGCAACTCCGGCTTTGAACCCGCTTCCAGCCCCAGATTGAACTTCTTCCCATGGTTAATCATCTCTTCCACCACGGGACGCATCTGATTCACTTTAATGGGATAGATAATAAAGTTCTCTCCTTTATACCCGTACTCGTCGGCGGCCTGTCTGAAGCAGCAGGACACCTTCTCGATGCGGTTGTCCAGAATATCGGGAAAACGCACCAATACCGGAGCTGCTACATCGCGCAACTGCAACTCGTCCACCAACTCTTTTAAATCGACGGCAACCCCATCCTTACGCGGTGTCACCACAACATGACCTTTGTCATTGATACCAAAGTACGAAGTGCCCCAACCAGTTACGTTGTACAGCTCTTCTGAATCTTCAATACGCCATTTTCTCATCAGTACATTTACTATTAGACTATTTACAATTTACTATTTTCCCACTATAGTGTGTCTTATAAAGGGGGCGACAAAAATACACATAAATCTAATATATCCAGCTCCTCGGACTGAAAAATACACATTTACAAGGGATTAAAGTCCTAAAAGTTGGCGTAACCGTTGCACGGATTCGCTAATCTGGCTGCGGCTTTCCAGATAACCGGCATCAAAGCGATAACGGGCCTGCGAGTAGAAAGGCTCACGCTTATCCAGCGCCTCCACAATGAAGGTGCGCAAATCTTCGTCCGTCTTGCCTTGCAGGATGGGGCGTTGCTGCTTCGCCACCCGGAGCCGGCGGAACAGAATATCGGGGTGTACATCCAGAAACACCGTCTGCCCGCAACCGTTCATATACTCCATATTGTCAAAAAAACAAGGAGTACCGCCACCGGTAGAGACCACGACATCCTCAAATTCCCCTACTTCATGCAGCATGTTTCGCTCCAATTCACGAAAAGAGGCTTCTCCCCGCTCGGTGAACAATTCACGGATTGATTTGTGAAAACGTTCTTCGATGTACCAGTCCAAATCAATGAACGGCACATTCATTTCGCGGGCAAAAGCCTTTCCTAAAGTAGTTTTACCGGCTCCCATGTAGCCGGTCAAGAAAATACGTATCATATCTGCTACGAGTTACAGGTTTCCTGCAAAGGTAGCAATTCCAAGCTGAAAACGCCTCTGTATCAGAGAAAAATTTTGATACGCTTGCTTAAATCTTCGAATTCCTTTTCTCCCGGTTCACCGGTGGGTGTACCGAAGGGCATCTGTGCAATCATCATCCAGTCGTCGGGCAGGTTCCAGGTGCGACGTACCTCGTCGTCAATCAAGGGGTTATAGTGTTGCAGGGAGGCGCCCAACCCCATATCTTCCAGCATAGTCCAGATGGCAAACTGGTGCATAGCGGAGGTATGCTGTGACCAAGTGGGGAAATTATCCTTATAGGAAGGGAATGCTTCCTGCAGCTTCTTGACTACAGAAGTGTCTTCAAAATAGAGCACAGTACCGTGTCCGCTGGCAAAACAGCCGTCAATCTTGGCTTCCGTCTTGGCAAAAGCCTCGGCAGAGATGCGTGCTTTCAGGGTTTCCTTCACGATGTTCCACAATTTCTTATGTTCGTCGCCCAGCAGCAATACAATTCTTGTAGACTGTGAATTGAAAGCTGACGGCACATTCTTTACGGCTTCACGAATAATGTGTACTATTTCTTCATCTAGCACCGACGAATCGCTGCCGATAGAGTAATAACTACGGCGATGCGCCATGGCTTCTGCAAATGTTCTCTTCATTTTTTGTCCTTTCTTTTTTTATTGAGTTTTCTCTTATTTATTTTATATCCACCATACAAAGAAACAAATAAAAGAGTTAAGTTGTTCGGATTTTCTTTTTTACCTTTGTCCGCAGTTATGAAGAAAGAAAAATATTACGTCGTATGGGCGGGAGTCAGCCCGGGTATCTACACTTCCTGGACAGACTGCCAACTACAGACCAAAGGCTACGAAGGAGCAAAATACAAGTCGTTCGAATCACGCGAGGAAGCGGAAAAAGCCTTTGCCTCTTCGCCGTACGCGTACATCAAGCGGTCGAGCCCCTCTCCTGCCAAGAGTATTCCCGGCGCCGATGCTCCCCTTCCTGCCGCCGTCGCAGAAAACAGCCTTGCCGTAGACGCCGCCTGCAGCGGAAATCCCGGTGCCATGGAGTACCGGGGAGTACACGTCGCCAGCCGTCAGGAAATCTTTCACTTCGGGCCGATGTATGGAACCAACAATATCGGCGAATTCCTCGCCATTGTCCACGGACTTGCCTTGTTGAAACAGAAAGGTTTCGACATGCCCATCTACAGTGACAGCGTGAACGCCATCAACTGGATAAAACAGAAAAAATGCAAAACCAAACTGCCGCGCGACGCCAAGACCGAAGAGCTTTTCCGCCTAATAGAACGTGCGGAGAAGTGGTTGTGCGAAAACACCTACACCACCCGCATCCTAAAATGGGAGACAAAGCAATGGGGGGAAATTCCGGCCGACTTCGGAAGGAAGTAAAAAAACGCGGTGATTTCGATGGCACTACCTGGCATAACAACGAGGGAATGCTCGCCGGCAAGTTT
>OHAH01000213.1_pt1 | contig 47093 bp, 73 predicted proteins | sample 1577071 | NCBI WGS metagenome assembly OHAH01 (sample SAMEA3541520, study PRJEB24748) | human gut metagenome | biome: human gut; feature: human-associated habitat; material: faeces | place: China | collected 2012 | reverse complement strand
CGCAGTGATAGGCTCAATGCGTCCAGAACCTGACCATAACTTTAAATATTGCTTAAAGTCATTAGCCAGTCGCGCAAACTTCAGCGTGGCATTGATTACCGGTGTGTTCGATTGCTGGCTTCTGGTTACATCCATGCGCACTGGCTGGTAAGTATGACCGCCAAGTACAATATCAGAAAACTCATTGCCAACTAGCCGGACATAACCAAATGAAGAATGATAAAAGGTTATGGTGTCATACAGTTTCCAGTTTGGTCTTTTCGACTGGTATTCACGCAATGTTGGCATTATGGATACTCCGGCCAGTCTCTGTTAACAATTTCATCGAGCCACAATCTTTGGCTTGGTGGATATTCAACGATAATATCATCAGAGCCATCATCACTATTATTTAACGTTTTTGCTATCACGTTTCCTGTCCATGTTACGACGCCACCATTGATGCTGGTTTGAACGGGATAGTCAGTAAAATGCAATGTCTGGTTTTGTCTTCCACTACCCCCAAGATCAACATCCATTGTAAACCATTCGTGGCATTTATTGAGATACTTGGGACTCCTTAACCACTGCATGAAAGCCCGGTCTTGCTCCAGAGTAAAAACCCACGTCAAACTCCATGTTACTGCAACATCGGTAGTTAACTTTTGAAATATTGGCGCCCCAACCGCAGGCTGATCGCTGCGGAATGGGGTTTGAGTCGTCATGTTCTTGCTGGCCCGCTGCGCCAGCGGAAGCCATGATGGGTAAGCTATAGCCATTATTCTGTTGCCCTTCTGGTTGCAGTGGTGTGGTTGGAGATCGCTTGTGCTATCGGGCCTCCCTCGCTAATATCTGCCACAATCGTCTCAATTGTAACAGAGCCGTCACCATTATCTCTTGCTGTTGATGAGGCTGTTGCTCCGCTGCTGTTATTGGTGACATTATTATAAATAATGATACCACTGCCACCGCCGCTAAGGTCTTTGTTGCTGATAACCTTTCCGTTGTCGCCAGGTATCATGTACTGATTGCCATTGCTGGCCTGGAAGATTTCAGGCAGGTTGTTCTCGCCAACCTGATACATAGAGCCAGCCTGTGCAGGGCCACCATTTTTCAATGCTCCAGCAACAGACATGGCTTTAGCCACACCAACGGTGGAAACAATGCCAGCCTGTGCAGGGATTGCGTTAGCGCCAGCCGTGGCAAGCGAGGTCATTGCCGCTGCCGGCGCCATAGCCGCTGCTATTCCTGCCGCCTGAGCGGCGGTTGCGGCAGATGCTGCTGCCATTCCTGCCTGTCCCATTATTACTGATTTAAGCCACTCCACACCCATCTGAACGAAAGAGTTAATAACCGCATTTAACACATTACTCCCTATTGACTGTAGCGCCTCGCTAACAGACATTGAGCCAGTCAGAACACCGGTCAAGGCATTGCTTGCTGTTTGCCCAAAAGCATCAAATGCAGCAGCTGCTGCTTGCGTAGCCGCATTCTGCTGGCTCCACTCCTGCCACATGGCATCAAGGCGCTGCTGTCGATATTGCTCCTCAATAGCTGCTCTAGCCTGCTCAACCTCCGCTATCTTTTGCGGGTAAGCTACTGCGTAAGCATTGAGCGCTGCTAAATCCTTCTGATAATTTGTTTCAACGGCAAACATTGGGGATGTCTGCGATTTTAATGCAGCGAACCCCTTGACAGCCTCGACTCTTTTTTTCTCTGCCTCTGCCTGAGCTTTGATCGCGTTGGCATTATCCCATGCCTTAGCCGCATATTGCCCGGCAAGATTAATCTGCTCCTGAGTGGCCCCCTTGCCAAGGGATTGCTGAGCAGCCAGTATTGACTGTTCGCGGCTAAGCTCTCTTGTACTTTCAGCGGTAAGCAGTGACTCCTGGCGAAGCTGCTCAAGTTTATTGGCGATATTCTCCTGCTCTGTGGCTGCCTTGTTGGCCGCTGACTGAGAATCATTTTGCGCTTTTTCTCTTGCTTTCTCAGCCTCATTTAAATCATATATCTGCCCTGCAAGCTCACCAGCTCTGGCTATCTGATTGGGGTTATCAGTTACCTTGGCTGCCTCCATTCTCGCCTTTGTTACTGCCCTTTGTCTTTCATCCTGTATTTTTAAAAGTTGGTTTTGCTCCTCAAGATTGAGGATTATCTTGTCAGCTTCTTCTGTTGGGGGCGACACTTGCAAGGATTTTGGGTTGAAGTTTTGGCCTGCCTGATTTGCTCGGTTTATCTCATCGGCAGTCAGGCCAAATGCTCTTGCTACAGCGCCCTGCACTCTCTCAAGGGTCGAACCTTTCTCAATCAGACCATCATGCACACCCATGGACGTGAGCATGTTGTTTGTAAGGGTCCTGCTTGCTTCGGCTGCCGTTTCCTGAGTTCTTGCTAGTTTTTCCTGAGCGTCAGCTAAATCTCTTGATTTTTTATTTAATTCATTGAGTACCCTTTCCTGTTCAGAAGCAAATTGCGACCCTTGACCAAGTGATTCAGCCACCTCTTGCGCGGCAGGAGTGAAGCTAAGATACCTCTCACGAAGTGCATCAACTTCACTTTGCAGATTTCTCACAGCATCCTTTTGAGCCGAAATTGAAATATTGGCGTCAGCTATCACCCCCCTGAGTTGGGTATTATTCATCGCCTTCATTGAGTCGTTTACTTTGTCCAGACTATCGGCAAAGCGGATTGCTTCTTCTCTGGCTTGCTGTGCTTTCTGCCAAAAGTAAAATATTGCCCCCGCTGCTAACATCGCCGCGCCTGCTGGCCCGCCTATCAATGCAAGCGCACCTCTGGCAAGGCCAATTCCTACCGATGCAGCGCTTGCCGCGGATGCTGCTCTCGCTGATGCCGTAGCCTGTGCGTTTTCAGCCTGAGCAAGGGATAGTGACGCTGCACTAGCTCTTGATTTTGCTGCAACCAGAGCATCAAGCGCCAGCATCTCTGCGGCGCTGCCTTTGGCGGCCTCATATTCAGCCTTGGCCACCGACAAAGATGTTAGCGCCGCCTCTTTATCAGCGAAAGCTTTTCTCTGGGTGGCATTGGCGGCAAAGAGTGCAGATTGTGCCTGCTGATTCTCAGCTATTAATTGCTGTCTTGATGCCGCTATATCTGATATTTTCGCGGCAGTGGACATTGCCAGCGCGCCAACATAACGGCTCCCCATTACGCCAGCCACAATGGTTAACGCTGTACCGAGAGCCTGAATATTTTCACTGGCCAGTATCACTGAATCGCTAAATATTTTTACGCCTGTTTTTACGGTTGCGTTTTCCCCAAAGAATCTTGCAACGTTATTTCCGGCTATCTCCAGAGACTGGCTGATGGTAGAAGTTGTTTTGGCGAACTCTCTCCCAATACTATCTCCCTGCGACAGGAGGCCATTGACTATGACATCCGTTGTCAATTTGCCTTGGGCGGCCATATTTCTAAGCTCACCGATGCCAACACCCAGAGAGTCGGCAAGAGCTATCATGAGCCGGTTGCCCTGCTCGTTTACTGAGTTGAACTCATCTCCTCGAAGGGCGCCAGATGCCATGCCTTGTGCAAGCTGGATAATTGCGTTACTCGCCTCCTCAGCTGACGCTCCTGATACAACAAAACCCTGATTGATTATTGTTGTCAGCCTTGTCAGGTCTTCCACGCTTACACCATAGCTTCTGGTAGACCTCTCAAGTCTGGCGTACAAGGTGGCCGTTGCGTCAAGTCCTGAGCGTGTTTTCTGCGCGATATCAAAAACACGATCAGTTACATCGGCAAGGGTTTCAAACGGCGGAACCGAATCTCTCACGGCGTTAGAGAGTTTGTTACTCATATCCTGCCACGCCTGAGCGTAGGCGCCAACCTGTTGCACGGAAAGTGCTGCAAGCAAGCCTTTTGCGACACCAGTGAGGCTCGACATGGTTCCTTCCATTGAGCTTATAGAGCGCTCCGTCCTGTTTACACTGGCCTCGAGCCGTCCCATGTTCCCACTGAGGTCATTTAGCATCGACTCTATTTCACGACTTCCAGCTGCTAACTGAGATGTGTCAATGCCAACCTCATAGACAATGCCGCCAACTTCTTCTGCCATTATTTTGCTCCTTTGCTTTTAGCGGCCTTTCTGGCGGCTTTCTCTTTCAGTTTCTGTTTATTCAGTTTGGCCCGCTCATAGGAAGCATCATACTGCTCGCGCGTCATGCCTTCCGGTTCCGGGTATTTTGATTTTATCATCTGCTGATACTCGGTCATGGTCAGGTCTTCGGCTTCCTCGCGGGTGATTCCGAAATGGGTGCGAGCTGAGATGATGTAATCCGACATTCTCAACTCACTGGTTGTGCGCTTTTGGTTTTCCGAGCGCTGAGGAACCTTGAGCGGAGACTTTCCGATGACGCCATGTTCCATCAGGTTGCGAGCAATAATAATAATGTCATTTACTGGCATTCGTCCGGTGACGTACTTAACACCGCGCGGAGTCGGCTTCCATGATCCAATGAGCACCGAGATATCATCATCGCAACAGGACTGCATGATGAGGCAGGCAGCGCTGAGCACTTTCTTGCCATAGGCAGGACGTGACAGGATTTTTGCCACCTGAATCTGCGCGCCATATGGCATTGATTGAATGGTGCCGAGTATGGCCGCGTATTCATAGCCATTAAGCGTAGCGTACATCTCGACAATCTCTTTCGGTGAGCCAAGCTCATTCATCGCCGCAAATGATGGTTTGAAGAAAAAATACTTGTCAGCCAGGGAGATGCGCATCTCTCCGATTTCTGTTAGCGGTGTGCGTTGTCTCATGTCTAAATCCTGTTTTCATAATGACGTAATTATACCATTGACAGGAGACGCAAGACTGACGTAGATTGAAAGCATAAGGTGATTGAGGGTTTGACATATGAACGAGACTGATGCTGATTTGAGATTTTACATTGACCTGTACGTTGATTGCGGGTTTACCTATGATGAGGCCGAGTTGATGGCGAAAAAATTACTTGCAATGGTAGGGGTGACATTCGATGAAAATAACTGATTGGTCAGATATTTTTTATTATTGTGATGGGGCTATTTACTGGAAGATAAGAACCTCAAACAGAGTGAAAATCGGAAGCGAGGTGAAGGCGGTGGGAGGCAATGGATATAAGATTGTTGGAATCTATGGCGTCAAGTATCTTGTTCATCGCATCATCTGGGAAATGCATAATGGGAAAATTCCTGACGGAATGCAGATTGATCATATAGACCACAATAAAACAAACAATAAGATAGATAACCTCAGGCTTGTCACTCCAAAAGAGAATAATCACAACATGAAGTTCAGGGTGACAAACAAATCAGGTGTTACTGGTGTTTCATGGGGTAAACAACATAAAAAATGGGCCTCAAACATAAAAGTTGATGGCGTAAAGATTCATCTTGGATTGTTTTCTGACTTAAATATGGCCGCTGAAGCAAGGAGAAAGGCGGAGGTTAAGTATGATTTTCATGAGAACCATGGTAAATGATGATGGATAACGAAAATCGCTATGCCTGCGAGCAATACCTTGATGCACTGGTGACGCTGGAACTATATGCAAAGTTCGCCATGCTCGAGCGCCGACCGGTAAATGGCAGCATTAAGGCGTGCTGGCAGGCTATCAGGCCGCGAGTGACCAATTACCTCAACCGGAAGATTTTCGACGGCGTGAGTCGCCAGGCAATGCCACGCGGTGCGCTATGCATGTTGCGCCGTCAGCTTGATGAGTGTGTATGATGTTGCGGGAGAAAACCAATGGTGGTTGACCAAACAGATGCTGATGTCATATCCGCCTATGCCGGACAGTGCATTGACATTAATTACGCGATTGCCATTCACTTAAAGCGATCTGAGTTTATGGCTAATCTGATTTTGTGGGCGATTAAAAATAAGACGAGGAAGGCGTGATAATGAGAGCCATTCATAAAATAAAAAAAGAAAGCCATGTGAACGAAATGATTGAATATTACGGCTGGATTTATGTCCATAAATTTAAATCTTCGCATGGTAACATGCGGAGGATAGCAAGAAGAATGGAGCGAGATGGCAAATTAAAGATGATATCTCAAGATAAGTTGTTTTTTAGATATGTCAGAACAGAATAAACCCCCTTTCGGGGGTTTTTTTTATTGCGTAACGGTAACAATACACTTGGTGGAGTCAACGTAATCAGGACTGGTTGCCGAATCCATCACGCGGCAGAAGTACGTACCAGCATCACCTGCGGCAGCAGTGGTCTTGGTGAACGTGTTGGTAGTAGCACTGCTGATCGGCGAAGTGCCTTTATACCATTGGTAGGTATAAGGCTCGACACCGCCAGCCGCAACTACCGGACCGAGCGTCAGAGTGTCGCCAGTAGCAACGGTTTTGGCTGCACTGATATCAGTAGTCAGCGTCAAATCTTCGATGCTGGACACGTCAACAGTAGAGCCATCATAAGGCTTGAATTCAACCGAACCAGTGATGATATCGTTAGTGCCACCATCGTAGCTCAGTGCGGTAATGTTGCAGTAAGCAACGACAACGGTATTACCGGTGGTTTGACGCACCCACAGTGACGGCTGGCGACGCGCTTTTACTTCGGTGACAAAGTATTTGATGAGGTTGTGCACGCCATACTCATCAGCCTTGTCAGCCTTACGAACTTCAAAATCACCGGAAATGGTGAGGTCTGCGGTAGTGACCAGCGTCGCGACAAAGCCATCGCCATCATCAGCCTCTGAGGTGGTGGTGCTTGGGCTGAAGTCGACGCCTTTTGAGGTCATGGGAGCAAAAAACTTCCAATCTTCCTCTACTGGCACAGCATCCCAGCAGCCATCAGCCAGCTCAATGAGCGACTTGCGACCTGTGATGATGCCGTTATCATTTGCACAAATAGCCATGTTTAGAATCCTCTGTATTTAGCTAAACAATCGCATTATATCATGTTGACAGCTTTTGATTGGTGGTGTAGATTTAACTTGCTGGTCGCAGAATGCAGGAAGATTGACAGGTGGCATTCGGATTTACTGTTAATTTGAGACGCCAGCAACTATCAGGTAAGAGCGCTGTTAAGTAGCTTCAGGGGACATCCCCGCACAGGTGACGACTTATGCGCAAAAGTAGATGTGGTAAGGCTTAAAGCGCTCTTTCCGATAGTTTTCGTGGCGACTTTGCGGGTTTTTAGAAACTGACCACAAAGATAAATGCAAACGAAGAAATGTATCTGGCAGTAGCCTAACTGCTAAACACCAGCAAGGTATTCCGACTCCTTGTCAATGAATTCGGCGCACTGGCCCGGTGTGATTAATAATGGGCACACAACAGGTAAGAGCATTGGGTTAGCGCAGCAGAGCAACCGTTAAAGTAGAGTCATAATCGAAAAGACGATTCTGTTTGGTCGATGCAATGAGTGCTCTTTCCGTTGTGGTGAATGCGCAGGCTGATGCGATGGTTTAGGGTGGGCGGTTTCCCATGCCTTTCCGGACTCGAGCGGAAAAACCGATTCACTAAGGGTAGGCAACGCCGGAGAACAGCACCGGCCACCACAACAAGACCAGACGATATATGAGTGTCTTAAAAAACAGATGGGAGCCGGTGGAATCCCGGCACACAACAGGTAAATCAATTTACCACCTTTGAGTTGTACGATTCATGTGGTTAAGTGAGTTGGTTTATCGTTGTGGTGAAGCTCAACGGCGAGCTAGGGAATAGTTTTGCGGTGAAGATTCCGGATAAGTAACCGCAGGATGCGCGTAACCCAATCAGCAGCGCACTGATGGAAGGTGGTTCGACTCCACTCACCACAACACAACGCACCATTAGCTCATCAGGATAGAGCAATTGCCTTCTAAGCAATCGGTAACTGGTTCGAATCCAGTATGGTGCACCAAATTCCCGTTTAGCTTAACTGGTTAAAGCACCCGACTCATAATCGGATGATTACAGGTTCGAATCCTGTCGCGGGAACCATCACTCACCAAAAACAACCCTCAGCAACAATTCATAAACAGGCCTTTTCTCTGTCGTAAGCGTAGGGCGGCCAAGCGGCGCCTGCAACTGAATCATTCCAATACAACTATCAACTGGATGCTCTTTGATGTATGCGATGACATCAAGCGCTTTTGCCTTTGTTTCTTCGATGTTGTACTGGCCCTGCTGGCCGACAACATAGAGCGAAAAATAATAATCATTGCTGAGGTCTTTGCTTACGTTCGTACCACCATTGGATTGCAGCACCATAAACCGGTCTGTGCCAACTTCGGTATCGTTCCAGAACTCAAGCTGAGAAGTCCACCCATCATAAAGACCGGCATCGCTAAGGTACTGGTTAACAAGCTCAAGCATATCTCTCATTTTAGCGTCATCTCTTTTTTGATTACCTGATCGACAAGCTCGCGTGTGTTTTCGCCAGCCTTGAGAAGGAATTTAGGCTCGCCGCTCTTATCCCATACATTTCCCTTTCCTTTAAGTCTCCCTGTGCGCGGAGTATTCGTGCCAAGCAATTTACCTGGTGCATTATGGACATACAGGGCGTAATTAGCGGAATACCCAATCTTGCCAGTTATGCGAGTGCCATTAACCTCAACAGTATCATACTGGCTGTTTATCAGAGCTGACGTGGCCACTGGCGTCATGGAGGCCGATTCAGTCCTGATGATATAGTTGGCGGCTTTTATTGCTGATACCGCCTTCTCACCAGTAATCTCGCCTACAATCTGCTGAGTGCGCTTGATCGCCTGCTGGATACCTCGCATTTTGGCGGCCATACATTACCCCGTTACCAGCGCAAAATCAGGTAGGTCATTGCGGTCTAGCGTATTGCCGTAATTCACGATGCTTCTAATCTGGTCAGCTCCGGCGGCCAGCGGGTCAGCACTGGTAATGGTGCCAAGCATGATGAAGTCGCCAACAGACGCATCCTGGTATTCCGTCCAGAATGTGTTTTTCTGTGCAATCTCATTGCCAGCTGTGCCGGTGGTTAGGTTCTTATCGAAGCCATAATCACACATGATGGACTCTGGCGCGGCGAATGTTGGCTTGCCATACTTATCCTTGCCAGTAAGCCGCCAGATTGTGCATGGCTGCGTATAGCACCATCTCGCTATCGCTGACATGGTGCGGCCTCAAGAGTATAAATCCAGCGCGGAACAGGAAGGCGCAGCAATACCAGAATAACCAGCAACGGCATGCACCATTTACGGATTGCGATATTTACAGTTAATATTGACGTTTTCATCTACAGTTACTCCCGGTAACAACCCGAAACCACGGCTTTGCTGCCCCATCAGGCTCTTCTACAAGGTCGCCTGTGCAGTCTGCCGTATCGAGTAGCTTCATCTGATTGTAAAGGGCCATCCACGGCTTACTGCCATAGCCAAATGACTGCGACGCACCAGATGGCGCCCGGTGGCTGGTTATGTATCTTCCGGCTGTATTTGAGGCGATAAGGATTGAGGCCCATAGCAGAATTGCATCCTGCCTACATGTGTCTTCAGGGTAATTAAGCTCAAGACACTCTGTGATGCTCGCCACCAGACACAGGATTCCCGTTGCGTCTGCTGTGGTGATAGTCACGCCTCTTGACGCCATGGCGGCGACAAGTTCACTTGCTGTCGGTGCTGCCATTCTTTTTGCTCTCCCGAATCTTCCACCACATCTCAAAAAGGTTTTTTGCCACCAGTGACAGCGCGCCAAGTATAGAGGCTACCGCTGCCCACTCGGTAATCGAATAGGGGAGCATTGAGGCAATGTATGATTGTGCGACCGGCGTCTGCTCTGCCACCTTCAGGCCAAGACCCGTGCCGATGGAGGTATAACCGGCTTTGTCGATTACCTGGCCGACAGTGCCACTAATTATCTGGTTTGCGGCGTGCTGAAGCGCGTCTCTCATTAATTATTCTCCGAATGATGAACTTCCAGCATCTGTACACCTGAACCAGCGAAAGCGCCATGACGATAACGCCGATTGCTATATCCAATTTCGCCGCCTTACGTTTTTCAGGACGGAACAGCGCGGGTTGAGTGTTGTTGGTTTAATTTTATCATAAAGTGTTGACGTAGATTGAGGGTGTCGCTATAGTGATGACGTAGAAACAACAATAAATGTTAGAGGTGGTGAAGATGAATGAATTCAAAGGTACGCCGGGGTCGTGGGAAGTCGAAGATAACGGTTATTTTTATGACATTAACGCGGTGCGCGGAACTGTTGGGAATGTTTGCTCATCCGCAAGTTGGTTTGATAATGATGAGCATCGCGGTCCGGTGGCAATGGCAAATGCGCAACTCATCGCTGCCGCGCCGGAGTTGCTGGAAGCATTGCAAAATATGGTTGAAGCATATCAGTATGAGGCGTCAATTGATAACCCAGCATTGCTGTCAGCGCGTGCCGCAATCGCGAAAGCACTCGGAGAATCCAAATGATCCACCACGAAATACGAAAAGAAGACCTGAAAGCGTGGGGTAAGTTCAAAATAAAGCTGGCATTAATCGTTATCGGATTCGCCATTGCCAGCGCAATCTGTTTATCAAAGTGAGGAAAAGATGACATCTCTCGGAAAAATTTACTCAGACAAAGAAACTCGCGGCGGAATCGTGGTCAACAAAGGTTATCAGGTTCCTGTCGACCAGCTTTATCTTGAGCCGGGGTACAACATCCGCGAAGCCGATGAGCAGCACGTTGAATACTTCGCGCAGTGCTGGGAATCAGGCCAGCCAATCCCGGCGTTAACTGTTATTCCTGATGCCGACGGAAAGCGCATCAAGATTCTTGACGGACAGCATCGTTATCTGGGCGCACTGCGTGCCATTGAGCGCGGCGTGCCAATTGCGCGCATTGAGTGCAAAGACTTCACCGGCGATGAGGCGGATAAAATCGCCTTCATGGTGTCTTCAAGTCAGGGCAAGCAGCTCGACCCGCTTGAGCGTGCAAAGGCTTATGTGCGCCTGAAAGGTTTTGGATGGACTAATGAAGAAATCGCTAAGAAGGTCGGTCGCTCAGTTTCTGATGTGCAGATGCACCTGTCACTTGGTGATGTGCCTGATGCTATCAAGCAACGTATCAATGCAGGACAAATCAGCTATGCCAACGCCGTTGCAGTGGCGCGCGAGCATGGAGATGATGCCGTTAACGTTATTGATGCTGCCGTTGAGGAAGCGAAAGCGCAGGGCAAGGATAAGGTGACGGCGAAAACGCTCAAGGCCAAAAAAGTTAAGCCGATTGACCGCCTGATTCAGTTGCTGAAAGAAGCAGATCACATGGTTGTTGCTGAGGGTCATGTGGCACAGGAGACCGAGGAGTTTTTGCGCCTTCCTTCCGCTGAGTTGAGTGAAGTTCTGGCTATTCTGGAGAAGCTGTGATGATTATAAATGAAGACGTGAAATTAATTCATGGTGATTGCCTGGAAGTTATGAAGTCTATTCCAGAAAGAAGCATTGATTTGATTTTGTGTGATTTGCCTTACGGTGAAGTCTCGCAGAAAAGCAGTGGATTACGCAAGTTAGATCGCGGTAATGCTGACAGATGTGAAATGGACCTATTTGAAGTCGCAGAACATTTCAACCGCATTTGCACAGGCAGTATTTATGCTTTTTGTGGAACAGAGCAAATAAGCACGTTGGTTGCTCACTTCCGTAGCTTTGGCCTAACAACTCGCGTTGGCGCATGGGAAAAAACAAACCCTAGCCCGATGAATGGTAAGCGCCTCTGGCTAAGCGGCCTGGAATTTTGTGTGTTTGCAAGGAAGTCAAACGCAACATTTAATGAGCATTGCAAGAAGGCTATTTGGCAAGCGCCGTCTGGCAGGGCAAAAATCCACCCCACCGAAAAGCCAGTATCATTGATGGAAAGGCTTATTCTGGCATCAACCAATGAGGGCGATGTGGTGCTTGATAATGTAATGGGTAGCGGCACAACAGGCGTAGCATGCATCAACACGGGCCGCAGATTTATAGGAATCGAAAAAGATGATGGGTATTTTGAAGTAGCAAAAAAAAGGATTTTAGGATGAACCACGAACAATTCATAGAGAAAAACCTGCGCGAAAAACTGCCAGGTATCGACAACTCGGCTATAGAGGCCGCAATTACCCACTACAGGAGCAACCAGAGTGAAAAGAATGGCAAGATTTTCGATGAATGCCTGAAGGTTGCAAAACAACACATGATAAAGGTGAAGTGATGAAATTAAAAGTTAGCAAGTTACTCCTTGAAGGTGCTTTGATATTTCAAGCCAAACAGGATGTGCGTTACTACCTGAATGGCATTTGCTTTATGCCTGATGGTCGAGTTGCCGCTACTGACGGTCATCGCGCCATGATTGCCAGTAAGCACGAAAACAAGATAAAAAGTAACGTCATCGTATCGGTAAGCAAGTCGCCAACTAAGCGTTATGCGCATGCGCTACTGGACACCAAAACAGGTATTGTTACTTACCATGACGAGCATGAAATCATGGTAGGCGCAGGGATTTGTTCCGAAATTAACGGCAATTACCCTGATATTGATCGCGTCATCCCGAAGCAGACAGCGGCAACAGAGCAAATCGGCTTCAACGCCAAATATCTGGTAGATGTAGAGAAGCTGGCGAAGCTGTTTAACCCTAAATATGAGGCGGTGCTATTTGAGCTTAATGGCAACACCAGCGCCGCCGTCGCAAACATTAATGCACCTACTGGCGAGACTGCAAAAGTTATCGTTATGCCAATGAGGATTTAGTGATGAAAAAGAATGGCGTTTTTACTCAGAATGATGGCTCAAAAGTTGCCCGTCTTGGCGATGGTTACGTTGGCATTAAAGCTGGCTATTGCAATGGAGAAAAGTTAATAGCTTTTGCGAATACCATAAATCGCGGCATTCCCGGCGATAAAACTAATGATACTGATGAGTCTGAAATTTACATCACATTTAAAGATAACGCCGCAATCCAGCGGCTGATTGATAATCTCATTCAACTTCGCGACCATAAGTAAACAAAGCCCCTTCTGGGGCTTTTCTTTTATCACGGAAGATAAGCGTCATCCTCAAACCACGAAACGTAAGCATTGACATTTTGCGTCGAAGTATCCAGCGATGTGATGCGTAACAGATAGGTGGTATTAGGCGCCATGATGACCTGTTCACCGAGTTTTGCCTGCGAATTACCCTGCCCCTGATTAGATGCGTTTCCTTCACTATACGTCGCGGCCACCGTCAGCTGGCCGATACTTGTCACAGTAGAGCCAGTCAGAAGCTGCGCCGTTGCAGTATGCGGCGCGATATCATTTGGGTTATTAATCTCCGCAGCGGTGCCGCCAGTAGCTACAGCTCCACGGTAGATTGACGCTACGACACCTTTCCCGGTGTAGCCAATGATGCGCCGATTAAAAACGACCTGTTTTGAGCCGGTAATAAAAATGCTGTCAAGGTTCGCGCCGCCAGCAACATCAGTCACGCGACGCGATGCGGTGAATAACTTCCCCTGCTTGTTGGCAAGCTCCGAGTAGGACTGCGCGACAACCTGACTTGACGGCACTGAGGTATCAGCTCGCCATACCAGGACTTTCAGGGATGCAACGCCAGCAGGGAGTTGTGACTTGATCACCTTCAGTCGCAGCGCCACGCCATAATAATTATTATTGTTAACGTCAATCCAGAAGTCACCAGATGCAAACGGCGATACCATTACGGAGACAGAGCCGCTTGTTAATGGTGCATGACCGCCGGAAGAGTTTAATGGCACAATCTGCACCTGCAATGCAGTCCAGTCTGCTGGCATGGTTTCGCTAAGCAAAACCTCTCCGTCAGCCGGAGTTGTGTTTATTTCGTACCTGACAGCCATGATAACCCCCAATAAAAAACCCGCTTGTTTGCGGGTTTATTTTACTTGGTTTTCTTCGCCTTTGGCTGCGATTCTTGCGGCGTTGCAACTTCCAGAATTTTCTCACTAACCGGGCGAAGTTTTGACTCAATGTGCGGAGTCGATTCATCAATCACGTCGCCAATGGCAAACTCGCGCAGACGACCATCTTTATCCTTGACAAAGATTCCACTGGCGATTACTTCATATTTAGCCATGATAACCTCTGATAGTTAAAAGGGGCTTTCGCCCCTTTGTTTTTACAGCGCGGTTTGCGTGCCGTAGCCGTTGAAAACTTTGCTTCGACCATTGAAATCCTTACGGATTTGCAGGCCCATAGCGGCCCAGGTCAGGAAGTTAAAGTTAGCATGAGGCGTGGTTCGCGGCTCTGCATAGGTGGATACCGGCTGAGCGACGCGAGGGCGGATATACAGCGCATTCTTCACATAGCCGACGAAATGGTTCCCGGTCAGCTTGAAGTTGGTGCCGATAGACGCGATGCGGCCAACGTTGCCGGTTTTGCCGAATGCGAGGATGTAATCCTCAATGGTGCCGCCTTTGAAGCCTGCCGCGTTGGAATACGGGCGGCTGAAGGAGCGACGCACAGACGGAGAAACCCACAGAGTAACCGGCTCGAACACGTTCTGCGCATCCAGAACCGCCTGGAAATCCTGGTTGAAGAACTCAACGATTTCATCAGGAGTTGCAGTTTGCAGGTCGATGTTCAGCGCGCCAGTGCCGGAGGCGCTCAGGTTAAGCTGCACGGTGTTTGGGTGGTTGGTGATACCGTAAGCAGTATAAACGCCGTTTACGTTCAGGCTTGCATCGCCGACCAGCAGATAATCAGCCATGTCTGCACGCAGGTTGAAAGTGGTGCTTTCCTGGTCATCAATCAGCGGGTCGAAACCTTCAGACTGCATACCCAGCAGCTCGCGCCACTCGCGGCCATAACCGGTTTTGAAGATCGGGATTACATCGCCGCTGTAGGAATAGCGGGTTTTATCCAGGTCTTCAGGCTCCTGCCCGGAGATGGTGCGCACAACCTTACCAGCATCGGAGGCCATGCGGCTAATCGCCACAGTCTTACCGATGTTGATGTTGGTCGCCAGCGTCATCAGGTCGGCCATCATGTCCATGCCGGACTCGTTGCGGAATACACGGGTGGTCACGTCATCCACTTCGCGCCAGTAGTCTTTCGTTACCAGCGCGGTGGCGTTCACGCCGTAGTCTTTCGCCAGAGCGTTTTCGCCATTGATGAAAACCTTGCGGTCAACGGTCAGGTGACGCCATTGCTCTTTAACCACCTGCGAGTTGGTGATTAAGCCTTTAGTAAAGATAATCTTTTCCATTGTTCGGCTCCTTACGCCGCAGGCATTGCAGCATTGCCAGCGCGACGAACTGCAACGAGTTCAGCGCCATCAGATGCTACGGTGTAGGCTTCATAAGCATAAAACAGGATATTTTCACCCGCTTCAGCCACTTTTAACGCGCCGGAGCCATTGCTTGCCAGCGGAGTACCTTTTACCAGCGCGGAGGATGCCGCAACCAGAGCGTGATACGTTACGCCAAATTCGCACTGCACTGCCATGCCGGTAGCGCTTGCCGGTACAGCTTCGCTCACGTCACCGCCGCCAACATAGTTGTGTTGCAGGACGTAAGGGAAACCATGACCGCCAGCAGTCGCATGCGCGATGATTTTGTCAGAGGAGTTGAAGTCGACCAGCGCACCCGGTTGCAGCGAGACGTTCATCAGGCCTTCGCGCAACTGCGGGTCGTTTTTGCGGGCCGGGCCGCCAATGATGGTGCCATAACGGATAGTAGCCATTATTCAGGTGCCTCCATATCAAAATCTTCTTCGGCACGGTTCGGCTGGAACCCGCCGGAAATCGGAGCCGCTTTACTGGTGAGCGCATAGGTTTCACGCAGTGCTTCGCCAGTCAGCGCATTAACAGCAGATTCCGGCAACTTCAGCTCAGCCATAATGGCGGTGCGCATTGCGGTCTCTTCTTGCGCAGCATTGGCTTGCAGCTGGTCGCGTAGAGTTTTGTTTTGCGCCTCCACATCGGCCAGTTTCTGGTTGACTGCGGTCAACGATTCCTGAACCGGTTTGAGGGCATCGGCTAATACAGCCTGTAATTCCTCGTTAGTCATTGAGATTTCCCCTTGAGTTGTTTTTACCGGTTCAAGCTCTGTCTTATAAACAGCCTTAACCCGTTCACCGACTAATTCTACCATATCCTCACGGACGATGTAGGACTGCATATAAATGGTGCCGTCAATCTCAACGCCGAAGTAATTATCATAAACGGCGACGATGTAAGGCCATACATCAGCCTGAGTCTCGGCCTTGATGATATTGCGGAGCTGTTCAGTAATATCGGTGAATGATAGCTGATTGCCAGTCAGGCGATTGATGGCACGCTGCCACCATTTGATTTTGTTTGCACTTTCGTCGGTCATTGCCGATTCCTCAAGGTTAACTACAACACGCTCAATGTCTTCGCCGTTAGCAGCAAAGATACCGACACCATCAGCAGGGCCGCCAGCACCGGGAATTCCAGGCGGAAGAATGGCGAGGTGATCCCACTCCATATTTCTGGCAATCCATGAATATTTTTTACCCTTAGAAGTTCCCGATGCCTGCTCACGGTTGAGCAACAGGCCGGTAGACACCTGAACAGGTTCGGCATCGGCGCTGTTAACTTTGAGTCCATCAATGCGCGACAGCAACTCCCTGCCTTTATCAGAGCGCTCAGCCACCACCTTATTAATATAAAGGTCTACCAGCGCCTTGCTGCCATCATGAGATGAGTTCTCAATCCATGCACCAACGCTGAACTGATTAGCGGCTCGCGTCATGTTGGCCGACACGTATTTCCCGTCAATCTTCGGGTGGTCATAGGGCGCTGGTTTCCCGTCAAGCCCATGGAATGATTTTTTAATCTCATCGCCAGGGTACAGGCCGCCATTCATGACAATGTCATCCACAACCGGCACAACATTCTTGATGACATAATGCGGGTCGCCATCAATGATTTTTTCACTGATGTTGCTGGCTGAGTTGATGGTGTACAGGATGTTAACCTGTAATTTATTATTCATGTGCTTGAATGCCTCCACCTCAGCAAGGCGCTTTTTAGCCGCCTCTTCGGTATCGTACTCGCCAAACTGGTGCGAGCCATCCTTAGATTTAACGACCCACTTGTCGCCAATTTTGACAATCATGACCTTTCTCCGCGCTTACTTTATGCCCGGATTATAACACACCATGAATATGCACCACGAAACGGACGCGAGAAGGTAAAGCGGAGACGCGGTAAAAGCGAAAAGAGTAGCAAAGAATGATATCAGTATGATTGGCATGGCTGCTACCTCCTGAGTGCAAGGTAACAGCCACGGAAAAGAATTTATTGAGGACTATTCTTATTTAACATTCCGCAGTTAATTTTTGCGCGGTTTACGGCATCCATGAACTTACCGATAGGCATCGTTTTGCGGATTTCAGCCAGAATGGCGCCGTGCAACATTCTTTCTTCGCCGTAGTAGAGCTTATCAAGGCGAGTGCGAACCAGCGCGCGGGTGCGCTTCATATGGTCGCGCGCTTTCATTGCCTTCTCCTTCCATACTCTGCCCGCATCATGATTCCCGGAAAGCTGGCGCTCAATAGCCTCAATCTCAAAGGCAAGCGTCATGTCGATATCCTCCAGTTCACTGACTGTTGCTTCCATTATTTCGCTAAGTTGTAGTTTCATTTACGACTCCACATCCAAATGTTTAACTTCGCCATCTTTGTATAACCTCCAGGGGATGCAAACGATGCATCCACCAATATTCATTTCAATGGAGTGCTCACCCTCTCTGAATGAATCTGCATGCCACTGGCTAACCGTGTCGTCATGCCATGTAATTTTAATTAATGCGCTTTTTGGTTTGCTCACATCCACTTCCTCCACTATCCACCCCATCTCTCTGCGATTATTGGCCGTGCGTTCACAGTTGGTGACAAACAGCACGGTTCCTGATTTATGCTTTACCGCCCACATGACTGACGCGCCCCGGCAAGCAGCTTTTCAAAAATCATCCTGTCACGGTTCATGCCAAACGGAATGACCTCCTGCCAGTAATACTTCCACGCTCCGCCGGGAAGCATTTCACGGTCAACCTGACCAATGCTTGCCAGATAGCGCATGCGTGCCTTGAGGATGGTGTAGTTGACGCCGATAGCCTCTGCTATCTGCTTGCTTTTGCGTCCCGGATTCGCCTCAAGATACGTCTGAATTGCCAGATCAAGCGCGGTATTATCGGGATTGAGGAAATACTTAAAGCAGCGCCTGCCATGGCTGACGCTTTCCTCTTTAATAATAAATCCCATACCCTCCAGCTCAATCAGATAGCCAGTAACGCTGGCGCGGTTTGTCATGCCAGTCTGCTTGCGTATCATAGCATTGGTTGCGCCACCACAACGCTCTATCACCGTGAGTATTTGCGTTTTAAAGTCCATGTTTACGCTCCAGTTCATCATGCTTGTAGTCTTCGACCGTGTATAGCTGGCCACCCCTGGTATTCCATGACCTCACCGCGGTGCAAAGGCGGAGATATTCGCCACCTTTCTTTCCGCAATCATTACACTCAATAATCCACGCCGAACCCTTTACGCAGGCGTAAACATCAAGGCTCCCGCATTTATGGCACTCAAGCAGCCCATTGCTGCCCATCATTGGTTTCATTTCACCACCTTCCCCATCATGTATTTAGCCTGAATGTTGCATAGTTTTCTCAGTACCCTGTCCCTGCGATAATTGCGTTTTATGCCAGGTCGCCTGCACTTGGTATGCAGCATCTGTTTCAATGTTCGGCGGTCAGGCTGGTTTTTCTGCCACGATGCCCTTGCATTGTCTTCCCTGATGTCAGCCATGATTAACTGAAGCAACGTGCTGGCTTTTCTCATTTCGCCACCCACTCACCAATATTGCTGAAATGCGGACGCCCTTCGCGCCATTCGATAATTTCGCGGTTTACCTGCCGTTGCATACGATTGCGAACCTCGCGCAATTCGCTTTCAACCCATGCGCGAGTACGGTCAAGTTCTTCCAGCTTGTTCAGCAACTCTTTTTCGTACACCTGATCAGTAGTCATTTTTTCTCTCCATCAGAACTTTGTAGTGAACGCCATAATATTTGAGTACCTGACTATGGTTATGCAGATACCCGTCATCATCTTCAATCGGTAGTCTTACCACAATGTAAAACGCCCGGTAGAGTTCTGTCCATCCATGACAACATTTGCGCTTCCTCGGCTTCATGGGCGGCCTCCATAGCAGCCAGGTCAATGCGCTGCTCGATAGATTTAATGATTGACTCTGGCACATTAAGCATTTGCAGAGTCTCCCGGCAATCGCGCTTATGAACCTCTGTCACCTCCTGCCACTTCTTCATTCCACACCACTCCTCGCAACTATGATACAATCTACAACACCTAGTATTGACTAATTGACGTAGATTAGTCAAGATGATTTCACAGGAGAGCGACAATGGCGAGACAACGCAAAGAACCACTGGAAGTACTGACTGAGATTATCGCTAAGCGCCAGCCGTTAAGCCTGCGAGATGTCAGATATTACGCGCACTGCTATGTAGCAATGCGTGAATGGAGTGCTGAAGAAATGTATGCGTTTGTGCGCGAACACTTCAGCGTGGATGAGAAAAACAAAGTTACGTTGAGAGGTGAGTGATGAAATACAAATACCATAAAGGAAGTGAAGCGGATTTTTACGACCATCCTGGCGCCATTCTTGTTGTGAAGTCAGCGATCAGTGGCAGGGTATACCATCTTGGCTTGGATTACGCAGGGCGAGATAAGGATATCGAAAAGGCTGGCGATATTGTTATCGCCCATCGTGAGCCAGTAACTGATGATGACTTGAATGGGCGCACCAGTTCCACAGAAGCCCTTATCACTGAGCGCGGCAGCCGCTACGGGAAATTCAAAGACGGCGCAGAAATAATGCGGTCGCTGAAGCGAGTTATGCATGACACGGAGGGGTGGGGCAACCTGACGGCAAGCCAGAAGGAAGCTCTCGATATGATTCAGCATAAAATCGGTCGAATCCTGAATGGCGACCCGACATACGACGATAGCTGGAAAGACATTGCTGGCTATGCAACATTAATTGTTAATGAACTGAATGGGGAGATCAAGTGATGGCACAATGCAAAAGCACCGAAGCACAAGAATCAGGGCACTTTGAGTGTAATGGGTTTGCCGCACGATTCAAAGGCAAGCACCTGACTATTGAAGTGACTGGAGACAAGGTCAATGCTGCATATGATTGCAGCCTGTTTACTCATGATGAGGTTGGGGTGATTATCAAGTGCATCCAGCACATCAACAAAAGTGTCAGCAAAGCGTCGATGGTGAAGCTATGAAGCGAGAGCCAGCAGCCTACATCATCACCAGCAACCGTGGTCGCCGCTATCTGGCGTTTGCTGGTAGTGTTGAGCATCAGAATGCGACCATGTTTGGGTACAAAATGGAGGCGCTTTATGCGTGAGATTGACCTTGGCATTTTCTAAAACAAAGCCCCTTACGGGGCTTTTTTATTGGAAGTTATCGCGATACCAATCCTGCCAGTCGTAAATCGTCATCTTTCTTTTTGTGGCGCACTCCGTGTTCTGGTTCTCCATAACGATACTTTCGTCGCTATTTTTTGGCGCCACTTTCGATAATTCGCACGCCTGACCTAGCATCTCTGCTGACGGAGGCGTCGGCGTCGAGTGATTGTTGGCGCAACCGCTGATAGTTGTCATCAAAAACACACACATTACGATTCGGGTCGGAGACATATTTCACCACGTTGCGGTAAATGGTTTTGTATTTGGTTTCAGTCACAACGCGCACCTGCTGAGATTGCTCCGTGGACTTAGCCTGCTTGCTTTGCACCTCCTGCCTGCGCTTTTCTGCGTCACGATTAACTTTTTCGCTGTGCGCATACCATCCCTTCATGTATCCAGCGCCATAACCAGATGCAGCAATGATTACCGCGACGCCTATGGCGATTAGAATTAACTTAATTCTGGTCATTTTTCAGCGCCTTAATCTCTTTCTTCATGCCGTGCATTTTTCCAAACAGCGAGGCAAGAAGGATGCTGTAGCTGATCGCCTTTACCGCAATCGGCGGAATGGCAGACCTGAGGTCTTCAGGCATGAAAGCCCACACATGAACCATGGCGTCAGGCCAGAGCTGAATCAGCGAGCAGAATGATGCCCAAATGCCGATAAGCCAGTTACTGATGCGCTTCATGACATGTAGACCTGACGTTCTGCCGCCCTGCGCTTGGTCAGTCCGTTCATGACTTTGCCATTGGCGCGATTCCATACCCGGAACTGGTCGGCGGCGCAGGTGTAGCAGCGGGCATTATGCTTTTTCAGCAGAGTTGATTTACCAAAGTTACCAAGGCCAATGTTGTAGGCCAGCGACACCATTGCATCAAACTGGCCCTGAGTGGTTGGGGCAGTGACGAGTGATGAGACGCCGCTTTCAAACTTTGCTACGTCATTGCGAAGACAATATTCAGCATGATTTGGAGTTACCGTGTCGCCTTTTGCAACCTTTTCTCCAGATGGATAGACGGTAGTGCCGTAACCGATAGTCCACGGCGCTCCGCCAGTGGCTGGGTCTGGATATGCCTTCGAGCTGTAACCCTCGAATTGTTTAATTAAATCAATGCCACGCTGCGATAGTTTCATTTTTACCTCCGGTGATGCAGATTATTTTATCACAATAGTCTTGACGTAGATTGAATCGTAAGCGATGATGTAGATACACAAACACAGGAGAGTAAAAAATGAAAAAATTAATCGCAGCAGCAGTATTCGCAATGGCTTCATTTGGTGCGTCGGCTGGCGAGTTTTGCAATGCAGTTGGTGAGCTCGGTGAAGCGGCAGCAGAAGCCCGTGATGCTGGCGCATCAAAGCAGCTCGCGCTGATGGTTTCTTCTGGAGGCCAGTATAGCGCTGAATTTAACCAACTCAGCAAGGCTATCGTAGATGGGGCATACAAAATGACAGACAAGACACCGAAAGAAGTGGCCGCTGTCGCCCGTGAAGTCTGCCTGTCAACGGTGGGCGACAAATAATGTGCCCGCTACTGATGTTTAAGGCCCGTAATCGCTACGTTAAGCTGGTGATGCGCGGCATGGATGAGCATGCAGCATGGCTGAGCGTGATGGGTGAACTTAGAGAGGTTTATTTAAATGAACAAAATAGAATGGCTTGAGTCTATGCGCACCCTTCACAACAAGAAAAGTAATATTTGACAGAGGCCGCCATCAGGCGGCTTTCTTGTGTGTATCCTGCCACGCCTCACGCTGCTTATCGAGCTTTTCCTGCGTCCTCTCAAGTATCACCGGCTTGCCATCCATCACTAATGCAGGTATCTGAGCACAGTGGCAGTTACGGCGGTTTGCGCCTTCGCTGTAGAACTCATCAATCTCTTCCGGGGTGTAATATTTCCCATGACGCGCGGCATGAGTAACGCGGGTGGTCTTCATCAACGCCGACTGCCAGAGCATGATGGTATCCATACCCAGCGCTACCTGCGCCTCTTTCACTTCGCGCCTGTTAGCCTCGCGCAGGGTGTTGGTGATTTCAGTCTGAGCAATTGACCGCGCATAGCTCCTTGACACATCCATGCGGTTAACGATGTTTTGCTCAACCACTCCCGGAGCATCGCCATTTGCAATGCCAGCAGTGATGACCTCTGCCACCTGTTGCCGCGTGTAATCAGAGAGGCCACCCCAGTCGTTATACGTGCGCGTGTACGCAAGTTGAAGCCTGTCGAGATACGGCTGAGAGTACAGGATTTCAGCAAGCGGCCTGCTGTCTTTGTATGCCGACGACAGGTCACTCAGGTCTGAGTTTGCCTTCTGCGTACCAGCATACATGGCGTCGCTGACATAGGATGATGCCCACATCCTGCCATGCGTGAAATCATCGGCCTCCAGCAGCTGACTATCAAGAATGCGCTGAAGTTCATCAAAGAATGTCGACGCACGGTAGGCAGAGAAATCATAATAATAATTTCCAGCCTCTGCGTTACCAGTCGCCACAGGAATGGCGCGGAACAGTTCGGCAACCTGGGATTTTAGCGTCACATACCTGGCGTCAACATCGCGCACCATCTTATTGACGCGACCCACTGCACCGAGTGGGTCTGTCAGGCTCATGCTTAATTTTGGCTGCGGAAGCCGGGCATTAATTTTGAGGAGGCGCATCGGTTTGGCCCTGCTGTTGGTCCTGCTGCGATTGCTGGTCCTGCTGCTGACCTTCCTGCAATCCTTCAGGAAGCTGCTCTTCCAGAGGCTCCATACCAACAATGCCACGCATCTCATCAGCGGTCATCAGGGCCATCTGTCCTGCATCGAATACAGATTTGTTTGCAGTGGCAAGCTTGACCAGCAGGTCTGCTTTGTTCAGCTCGGAAGGTGCAAGCAGGTCATCCCATTTGCAGTAATAACCGCTCTCTGGCGCTTTATCCAGAATGCCAAAGGAAATCATCCGGTCGATGAACACCGAAATGATGTAGTCCAGCCAGTCCTCGCGGCGCTGTTTGGCGCTCATGGCGTCGTCGGTTTTATCCTCATCGGATGCAAGGCGGCCAGTCTGCTGACCAAACAGGATGGTGAATGGCTTCTTGATGGATGCCGCAAACTGGTTGGCCGCAATTGTCCATGTTGGCCCTGGGTCTGCTGGCGTCACCGAGAGCACTTTGACATCAGCGCCCATCGTGAACATCGCCGCGTCAATTGCCTCATTCAGACGCGCTACATCCTCATTGAGCACATCAGCCAGTTCTTCCAGCGGCACGCCCATTTGCTGAGCCAGAGACTGAGCGGAAACGCTGTCTTTATTATAATTAACGTTGAGCTGCCGACTGGCATTCTTCAGGAATCCCTCAGCGCTTGAGCCGGTGACTTTCGCCATGTCGATGAGGTGGTTATACCCAGCACGAAGAAGTGGGACGCCAGAGTAAATGGAGCCATCCATCGCACCCTCGGCAAATACGATAATGCGATCGGGATGAATGCTCAGGGAGCGCGTTGGTTTTCCGTCGCTGTTGCAGGCGCCGACTACCGACTCCTGATATTCGTACATCTTCGGCTGACCATAGTCTTCGCTGGATTCGTCATTTTCCCATTCACTGACGCGGAGCTGCTCTTCCCACGCCGGAATGTAGCGGACAATGGCAGCATCCTTGATGCGTTTTGTTTTCGTGGTGTCTACCGGCTCATTCCACTGCCTTCCATCACGGATTTGCAGGATAAGGCCGGAGTAGCGGTTGATGAGGTTGCGGCGGTCTGCATCCTTGATGAACGGCGCAGCGCGCTTAAACAGCTTGTTGGCTGCTTTCTCCCATGGGGTGCTTGCTTTGTCATCGGCGCCTTCTTCGAGGATTTGCGGCGGAGTCTGCCAGCACTTATCGAGTACGCGATTGACGCCAGCGGTTGCCGGTGCATAGCGCTCATAGGCATAGCGGAACATCTCGGCGGTGATTTCTTCAGGGTAGCCACATTCGACATACAGTCTGGTGTGCTTTTGGTCTATGTTTACACCGCTAAACTCCCGACGCTGCCGCTCGATGAGCCTGTTATTGTTCGCCACTCGCTGCTGAATATAGGCGTTTACCGCCTCTAACTTTGACATTTCGTCACCATAAAAAATCCCATCGCATGGATGGGATTATAGCATGGTATCAGTCACCAAAGGCTCTCTCTTGAAGGGCCTGGTCATTGTTATGGAATACAGCAAGCTCTATTCTATCCCCAAGAACCAAACCGCGACATTTGGCGTACAATTTATAACGCTTTCCACTGAATCCAGGCTTAAACCATATCTCCTCAATCCACTTCCTGCAACCAACCGCAACATCATGAATCTGTTTTCTTGTCATCACTTCACCTCAACGCATTGCAAATTGTCAACATTTGGACTTACATCATTCCACGTCCGCTTTTCCTCAGCGATTTTCATTGCCGTAATGGCCGCCCTGCACTGCTCCATGCTTTGCATCGGCACCACCTGCATATTGGTCGTGTTGCTTGTGATTACGAATATCAGGAAGAAATACGACATCACTTCGCCTCATCATCAACCAGCGATCTGAACCATGCTGGCTGCGACTTCGCAGCGAGTTTATAGTCAACACTCTGAATGTAACGTGCAGCATCATTCAGCTTGTCGGAAAGATAATAAAGTGACTTCCTTGCTCCAAGAAGCATGGCAGCGAATACCAGCATCACAATCAGGTGCGGATTGATGATGCAGAACAGGATTGTTTTGACAGCTTTCATCACTCAATCTCCTCGCCATAAACCCAGCGTTGCAGGACTTCGATAAGCTGCGCGGCCTGGTGTTTGTCGATGCCAATAAATGACTCAACACCGTAGCCATTCACTTGATACAACTCCACGACAGGAGTTCCATCCTCAAGCTCTTGCTCAGTTACGTGCATGTCATATGCGTTTTCTGTTTCTTCAATAATCATAAATCACCACCATCATCGTTATTTAGCTCAACATTCCGAAAGAAATCATTAATCGTCTTCAGGCCACTATAACCACGACGCCGCTGCAACTCACACAGCACTTCATCATACATGCGCAGGAGAATAGCCTCATCCACATCGTACCTTTCGCACAGTGCCTCATCCGACACACCAGCTCTTGCGAGTGAGTATATTTTTTCCTTCTGCTCCCACGAAAAAGATGAGTATGCCTTCATGATGCCCCTGGTGATGTAGTTATGTCAATGCGCCTTGACGTAGATTCTAGCATGGCGTAGATTAAAATGAAACCTCTCGGAGAAATCTTATGAAATGTGTCATTTTCGAGCTTGATGGCGTGCTGCGCGATGCTGAGGGTAATGCCATTGCTGGCAACGTTGCGCTGGCTAAGTCGCTCTACTCTGCCGGTCACGATGTGCTAATTATGAGGGCAAAGCATGCGTATGAGTGGCTGCATGCTAACGATGTTTTTATGATGACATCATGACATCCCATCAGCAGATTGACGCTGACAGGGTGGCAATGGCTGTCGTGTCTGATGATGTTATTTATGCGGCCATGCGCAATGTGGGAATTCATTGCTGGCTTTACAAATAATTTATTATAAATATTGACGTGGATTTGTGGTTGGTGTAGATTGAAGTCATTGAGGTGGCAATGGCGCCGCCGGTGAGTGAGGTTAAATCGATGAATATTGAAAACTGGATTAGTAAAGCGAAAACAGCAAAAAACGGAAAGAAATATGCTGTTGCTCATCACCACGTTGAGTTCTTTCGCAAACCAGATGGCATCCCTAACGATGTTGCTGCTGAATGCACTGAAAAAGTTGTTGCAGACACTTATAAGGTATACGTGCTTTGCGAAAACTATTCGCGCGGGAAGATGGTAAAAACCTGGCGCATGGTGAAAAGCTACCAAAACAAGAGTGACGCAATAAATCACTGGGAAAATATCAAGTAACCAAACCGCCCCGGCAACGGGGCTTTTTCTTATCTCCTGCTCCTTCTAATCCATCCAGAGCCACGCTGTACGATGTGATCGTTGCATGCATATCTGATTGCGTCAATGAAGTGGTTCCACGCATCCACAATATTTGTGAGCACGTTACCCGTCAACTTGTCCACCTTGTAACTGTACATAGTGAACTCTTCCTGAGTCTGTGTGCAGCGGTCATGAATGATGATGCTGTCGCAACCCCTGAGCCAGGTTACACCATCCTCCACGCTCCCGGGCCACTTATTGCATGGATGGATATCAAATCCTGCGCGTTTGATGTGACTGATTGTTTCTGGCCGAGAGCAGTCCCCATACCATCTTGCCTTCCTGGAGAGTGGGAATGATTGCTCCATCGCTGTAGGTGTGTCGGTAATCTCAAGGCCTACACGGCCGTATTCGCGCGCGACGTAAAGGTTGCGGCGGTCATCAGGAAGTTTCTCAATGTAAACCTCAACCATCGCCGTTGCGTCCTGCGAGAATCCAAAGTCGATGCCAAAGTAAGGCCCATGCCATTCCGGCTTAACCTCGAAATCAGCAACGCGCCACTTACCGCCAAATACCTGCTCATCATTACGCTTATTAAAGCGCCCACCCCACACCCATTGATAGCGGTCGAAGTCGGTCTCTTTCATGCGTTGCATTTGGCTTGGGAGCGGAGTATCCCAGAACCACGGATTGTCTGAGTAATTACACTCCATAATCAGGTTTTCATCATCCTCATAGATGCCGCCATTTTCGCGCAATTTATTATAAAAAGGCTCAACCCATATTTTCCACGTCGGGTCATGCTCTTTATTTGGGTTGAAAGTCACCCATATCTCTGACCCTTCAGCGCGGACTGTTGGGGTGAGGATTTCCCAGCTTGTCTGGCTGACGTTTTCCGCCTCCTCGACCCAAGCTACTGTAATGCCAGCGAAGCCTTTTACGGTCGTCTGGTTGCGATACAGGCCTTTAAAGCGGAACTTTGCTTTCGTTACCTTGTGTGTTATTTCGTTGTTGATGACGCGAAACTCTTTTGTCTCGCCCTTCCTGTCAATCTCGTCTTTCAGCTCCTGATATGAACTATCCTCAATAGACTGCTGAATCTCACGAAAACAAGCTATCCTGTCAGGCTTAAAGCGTGCACGCTCCGTAAGTATTGTTGTTACTGTCCTTGTTTTTCCGCTGTTGTGTGTAACCGTGCCATCAGCAAGCAGGAAAAGATGATCGCCATCAATAGTGAACCCAGCGTATTCACCATGCCCGACATAAGACAATGACACCTCAGTCATCTTTCCACGGGTTGACTTGGTTTTCTCTGCTATCTTCCTTTTTACTCGGCATGGGATTGTATGAAGGTCACCACTAACGAACACCTCCCATACGTCCTTTTCGTATATTCTTTTCTCACCTTTATATTCAAAGGTGACATCAGTCTTTTTGATTATGCTTGACTTGAAGCCAAGCGATCTTGCCACATCCATCAAAGAGAAGGCCATTTCTTTATTTATTGATGTGAAAGAATAGCTTTTCTTTTTCTGGTCATAATGCGAATCAGTATCCAATAGCCCAGCCAGAATCTGAAGTCTTACCTCTCTGCTGTTTTTGATATAGCAGTCAGGTATGTGTTTATTATTAATCACCCCAAGCTGCTGCATTTTAGTTAGTAACGGGTTGGTGTTCTTCCCCATGCCAGCAGCTCGACCATTAGTTATCGCATAGACAGGGCATCTATCATCGTCGCGAACCTTTACCTGCATCCCGTATTTGCTTGCCACGTTGTGAATGTAGTCAACTATCTCTGGATCAGGCGTGCACACTTCAACACCACGAGATGAACCATCACCTAACCATAAACCAAGAAAGTACGGGTCAACTGGGACGCTTTGGTCATTAAAATCCCATCCTGTTCGCCACCCTTTAAAGACATGGCGGAACTTTTTGGAAGTTGCGCGCGACAAATATTCTGAAACACCAATATTCAGTATTACAGGTTCATTCGGGTAATAACGATAAATTCTTTTACCATCCGGTGTTTTTGTCTCGTCACTGATAGCAGATGGAATCTTTCGTAATGACAGTATGTGACTTGAGTTGACAGTGTAGTCATCAGCATATTTTTGATGAACCGTATACATGTCATCAAACCCCCGACAGATGTTTAAAACATTTCGTGGTTTACTGTCTGGACCCATAACCTTATCGCCAACAACGATATCCTCTACGCGTTTTAGGCTACCATCAAACATCCTCACCATCGTGCCGATGGCTAAGCATCCGCGCCCGCCAAACACAATCTTATTACGCTTGGGGTAAAGTAGCTTTTCCAGCTTTTCTGGTATCAGGTGATCAACGCCAATATCAGAGTCGCTAACGTCATCAACTCCGCTTTGCGTCATTTTTAGTTTGCGAACAATCTGCTTATCTGTATTAACAACACCGAACACCGCAGATTCAGGCGCATCAATCACGCCATCGCCAATAATCTCTTCGAGTTTTTCAATTGCTGGTGCTGAGAGTCTTTTGCGTGCCATATATAGATTCCTCATCAGGGCATCATTGAAGTGAATGCGGCAGGCGGTGATGAGTCGCTTTTCGGGTGCCCCCTAGCCGCATTGATTATTATAAATCAGTTACTGTTGCTGCTCCAGTAATTTCTCCAGTCGCTCAAGGCGTGCGGCGAGCTCTGTTACTTCTTCGATATCAAGCCCAGCCTTCAGAATGTCTGCCATCATCTTGCCAATGTCGGCTGGAACAACGCCAGTAGAGACGCCCTTGATAATCGCATCCATCTTCTGTACAGGTGTGCCGTCGGCAGGGAAATCAAACTCAACAGGAGGCGCTACAGGTTTTGGAATTGGGTTCAGTCGCAGGAATATTTCGCGCAGCATGCCGGTAGCCTGAGCATCTTCGCATGTCATCGCCTTGTTGATGTAGTACGTGACGAATTCAATCTCATTCATCGGCGTATTTGCAGCGCGCAATGCTTCAAGAAGCACTGTTCTGTAGCTTTTTCCTCTTGGTGGTGGCTGATTACTGGATGAAAATTTGTGCTTAGGGTTCGGATTTGCCATTTTATATGTGTCCTTTAAGTAACTCACATAGGACATATCTTACCACATGGCGTAGATAAAAAAGAAGCCAGCGCAATGCTGGCTTAAAGGGTGGTGAGGTGATGATCGATGAAACTATTATACACCATGATTATCGTGAAACCCATACTCTTCTTCTGCTTTCTTTCTTGCCAGCTCCGCATCAAGTATGTCGTTGAAATATCCAAGATGTATGAACTTCTTGTTAACCCTTATTTTTGCTTGCCACTTTCGCTTATCCTTCCTCCAGTGTACCCCAGTTACTCCACTACTATTGCTAGAGTACTTGGATTTGTTTTTTAGATTCCCTCCCCTATTTGTCAGCCTGAGATTTTCAATCCTGTTATCACCAGGGTTATGGTTTATATGGTCAATCTCCAATCCGCCAGTTATAGGGCCATTATGCATTTCCCATATGATTCTGTGCGCAAAGTATTTTCGTCCAGAGCACCAAATAGATGTATATCCTTTTGACCCTGAGTGGCCTGCAACCTTACCTTTTCTTGCCTTGCGGCCATCATCCTCGCGCCATATCAGGTTTCCGTTGTTGTATTCAAACAGCTCATTCCAGTCTATTCTTTTCATCACACTTACCGCTCCTGCACCACAAATCATTGCGTGGGGATTTAACATGAACCACCTCAATAGCATCAGGAAAGGCTTTGGCGATTGCTGCTATGAAGCGGTCGACGCCTTCTAGCCGAGCCTTCTGCCACACCTCCTGCTTTGATTTTTGCGGCATTACTGATATCTCGTCGTTGAGTACATATGCCGAAGCATGCTGTTATGCTCAACCACCATCATCATGCTGCCAACCTGAATGACTGCATGATGCTTACCAGTCTCCTCATAAAGAAAGTCAGCCTCTTCGCATGCAGCCTGAATGTCGCTCCACAGCATAAATCACCTCACAATAAACCAGATGACTAACGCAACAGCAATCCGGAATGCCAACAGTGACGCTGCAATAAGTCTGAGGATGATGTAGGGTTTCATTGTTTATCCTCCTGCGGAGCTGATGGCAGAGGTTGCCAGTGGGTTATCTTTGCGTATGTATCTACCCAGTAACCCCAAGGGTGAGGCTGCGAACCAGTTGCGTAGTGAGCAGTGAATACGAGCTCTCCATCAAATACATTAACTTCAATGTCACTGTATTCGCAATCAGCAGAAGGGGTCAATGGCATCCGTTCGCTTACCGGAATCCATTTCCCCGGAACGGTGGCCGGTTCACTTCCGGGTGACTGCTGGCCAGCTGCTAACGTGGAGTCGATGATATGCTGGCGCATCCAGTTAGCTCCACGTGCAAACACGTCTACCGGGTCTCCGTGGTAATCACCTATTTCATATGCCTGCTCTGGTGTCATTTCCTCCGGAGATACCGGTGCTGGCTGCGCGTGGCGATAGAGCTTAGTGCCAGGCTCAAAGGACTGGATAAGGCGGCGATAAGAAAGCGCATCCCCTCCATCATCGCCAACAACAATCACCGGCTCGCTGTCCATTGCTGCCAGCACCATGCGGGCCATCATCGCAAACTCGCTACCCTGATTAATCATTGGGTCGCTGACAATTTCTTCCAGGCGCTCTCTGGTTAATTTGCTGGTCATTAGTTAAGCCCTCACCCAGCCTTTGGATGTACTGCGGATCTTTCCCGATTTACGTAACGCCTGAAGCCGGCGATCGAGAATGCGGAAAGGTTCTGGCTTATTCTCATCCTTTGCGATGCGGCTGCATTCTTCTGCTACATCCATGACGTACAGGCTGGAAAATGGCATAGGATGCGCATCAATTTTGCTCATTATTTTTGAGTCGAGTAATTCATATTTGGTCATTGGTTGGCTCCTTCTGACTGATACTTTTCGAACCAGAATACTACCGGCGCGTTAGTTGGTTGAACCAGGCCGAATGATTCAGCTGTGCGGTAGCTTCTCGATGCCCGGCGAGTCACATCAACCTGAGTTGCAATGCGATTGCGAAAATCCTCAACCGTGCTGCACATTTTGAACAGGTTGCAGGGTATGCATGCTGGAACTATGTTGCTGACCGTATCGTTTTCAGGCCGGTCCATTGCGTAGCCATTGCTGATATTCCTTCGTACTGCTTCGACGTGGTCAGCGTGCCATTTATCGCCAAGCTCACAGCCACAGTAAGCGCAGCGCCCGCCAAACTTCATGCGCAGTTCTGCGCGCTGTTTTTTGGTTAGTGCCATCACTCAGCCTCCACCTTGATGCCAGAGGCGCGAGGAATGTTTACCTCAACAATGCGATCGGTGGCGGGGGTTTCCGGTGCCTCAATGTATTCAGAGAATGTGCAAGCTGGGCAGTTGCGATAACTTCCATTGCCGCCACATGCCTCCTTCAACGCCACATTCTCCGCAGCCAGCTGCACGCACAGCTTTGCCACCTTGAGGTATTTTCCCTCTTTGATTGAGATTTCACCAACGCTCTCAAGATTTTTAATAATTTCCTGAACTTCGTTAATTTCGATATCCATAAATCCTCACTTAACCGCCTGCAAACGCTCAAGCTCACGCATCAGTGCAGATACACGGCGTTGCCGCAAAGTCTCTGCATGCTCTTTTGCCTGCTGCTCATCAAGCCAGTATTCACCACGTTTAAAGTAAACATCGCCAACTACAGCTACCTGTCCATCAGCAAACAGCTGTGCGCTTTCGTACCTCTGAATACCACGGGTAAGCGCGTACTTCGTGACTCATATAGTCTCTGCGCTTGCCGCGTTAGCGATAACCAGTAAAACCACTGCCAGTAATTTATTCATCGTTGCTAAACCGGTTTAGTTTCCACCAGATGACACGATAACATGCTCTAGTGTTCTGCGCTTGCCTTCACCACTGAAAACGCGACAGACTCTCTTGCCGTTGCTGTATGCATGCATTGCCTGAGCCATCATAAAGTTTTGCGCTTTCACTGCGCCCATTTCTGGTTCAAGTTGAGTGCGCGTGTAGATTGCTTTGGTCATTCTTTATCACCTCTGGTTATGCGCCACCGAAGTGGCGCTATGTTATTTATTTGCCCTGCCGTGCAAGGTAGCGACCTTTGAGTTTCTGCCAGTGCCAGCGCATGACATGCTCATTATGGAAGTTACTTACTGAAAATTGTGTTTTCTTACTCATCTTTCATCACCTCTTTGTTGTTGGTGTGGTAACTATACGATGGCGCTCAATCTACGTCAATATGATGATGAAAATAAATAAACAATAGCAAACTAATAGTTTTGTAACGCAAGTTACTATATCTCTAAGAGGTTTTAAAGTCTATTGTTTATATATAAATAATTAGTAAGTAGTGGAGGAGAAAAAAGGTCTTATAGGGGCTCTACCGTCCCGAACGATTTTTGTTTGACGACTTTAAGAAGTGAGCATTGATGCGGGTTTCAGGCCTAAAGACCGAAAAACCAAAAAAACTTAAGGAATTTACTTTCTAAAGGTCGATTATTTTTTTTGGATTTTGATTGAGAATCTTTCGGTTTTTAGGCTTTCGGATTTTTTTTTCTTAAAAATCAAGAATTAATGATGATTTCGAAAGTCATTTTGAAAGTCTTCTCTTCTTTCATGGATGGTTCTTGCTGCTTAAGTAGAAAATGATACCACACAAAAAAATCCACGCAACCCGCATGATTAAAGGGTTCTTCATTATGCTGTTTTTTTTCATAAGAAATTCTCTAAAGCTCACATTTACTTTGCGTTGATTTTAGGTTAGATTGTTTACCTAAACAAGTGGAGGCGACGATGAAAAAAGATGCAGTTGTTTTTATGTTAATGCAGGCTACCTATGAAAAAGACATTGGTAACATGAGATCAAGAATACTTTCTGTCGTTGAGATGTTATCAACCACAAGGACTGATAAAGATTCTGCGGTAAGGGAGAGAATCATCTCTCTTGTCAGAGACTCTGGTGGGATGACAAAGAAAAAATTGATTTCAACGGCGGCTGGTATAGAGAGCGCCAGCAAAACAAAGGTTTCAGAAATACTCAGTCTTATGGTTGCTGATGGTTCCATAAAGATTGATAGCAATAGAAAGATAGGCAGCAACAGAGCAATAGTCTACGTCCTGGGGTCAGTGGATGATAGTTCTAAGCCAGAAATCAGGAAAGACTCAAAGCTCCCGCCTGATGAGCATCTTGCCAGAGCGAGGATGGTTAGAGGTATCATTATTGAGATAATGAAAAATACAACCGATAAAAATGCTGTGATAGAGGCAGCAATAAAAGAAAGTGGTGTACCGCATGACGTCGTACTAAAGCAGTACAAAAACGTTACAGAATACAACCTAACGCAGTTTGATTAACAAAAAAGCCCACTTACGTGGGCTTCTTTTTTTCATCAAAACGGACTAACCGCGCTGTCTCTGGCTCGCCTCGCGTCAAGGTGTCTCTTCAGTTCTTCCCTGTTGACGCCAAACGCATCGCAGAAGTTTGCCACGGCATTTCCAGCGAAATGCTCATCGGGAGTCCACTTGCCGCACTTTTTCGCCACATCACGATAAGGCTGTGAAATGAAAGCGGTGTTGCCCTTGTAGTTTATGCGGCAGAAAAATACATCATCCTCTATGCTGTGACCCATATTGCATCGGAACACTGGCACGCTGTGATAGTAGACTTCCATCAGGTTGCGTCCAGTCATCATGTTTAGCGCTGCTTCTGGCTCGCACTCAGCTTCATACTGGCTGTATGCAAAAATATCGCTTTGCTGAATTACGCGGATCATATGCTTACCTCATCATTAACTAATTTGTAGATGATGGCCCGGTTGCTTGTACGCTTGGCCTCTTTATCCTCAATAACCTCGCCGTCTTCAATGAGCTTGTCCAGCATGCGCTCAGAGTCAGCTCGTTTATAGTTTCCATCCTTGGCCACGCCAATGATGATCGCTTTGCGGGCCATTCCACGCTTGACGTACTCACGGACAAGCGATTCAAGCCCTTCTACGCGCCTGTCGTTGCTCTTGGAGTTAGCCCCTGACAAACTATCAGCCCGCATCATTAAATCGCTTGTTGATTTGATGGTGAGCGCAACGGCGTACCGTAGATGCTCCATTGTAATAACGCCAGTATCGCAGGCAAGAATCCCGGCTATCTTCGCCACCTTTACAGCGCATCGGTTAATCAACGGTTGATAACCCGTGCCATTTTCTACGTGCTGACGGGCAATCATCTTGAGCCATGAAAAAAACTCTTTTGCCATCGCTGAAACCTCTGGCGTTGCCTTTATTGCTCGCCTTTCTTTGCTGCTTATGATTGATTCAGTCCAGTTTTTGTAACCAGCAGTAGTGCCATTTATTATTGTTTTTATAGTCATTTGCATGGGCATTGGCAGGTCGCAGTATTCCACGTCTTCGTTTTCGTCTGCGATTTCCTGAAGCTCCTGCATAATCATGGCGCGACCCATGAGACCTGATTTGATGTTCTCTTCGGTAATGAGTTTTTTGAACTGGTCATCCGTAGATACACCAAACATGGAAAAGAAAGGATTTCGTATCGCACCATCTATACGACTAATCACATCTTCAAACTGACGCTTAATATCGGCAGGGTCTGCTTGCAACTCGTTTTCTTCGATCATCATCATGAGAGTGCCAAGCCTTTTTTCAAACTGCTTGACGTATTCATCAGTGATGCGCTGGTCACAGTACAGTATTTCTGCTGTGTATGACTCCATTAGTGCGCCAGCCGTGGCCATGTTGTACTCGCTGACCTTTTGTCCAACCACACTGCCTAGTTTGATGCCAATCTCATCCATAATGAGGTTAAACATCTGATTAGCTGCCAGCCCCTCATATATGGCTCTTTCAGAACGGATTTTACCGGCCACTGTCTTGCTGAGTCCTGAGCAGTCGATAATTTTTTGCAGGGCCGCAAGCACGTCACCCTTTCCTGAGCCAGACCCGGCGATGCCAATAGAAAAAAGATTTGGTACAGCCTTACGATTGGTAAGGTAAATATCTGAAGAGGCGCCGCAGATGATTGATGCCGCATGGATGGCTGCCAGAGCTGCAAGATATTCTCTTTTCTCAGCGCAGTTTCTGTTAATCCACTCCGTCAACTTTCCGACGAACCCTGGCGGAAACCGCACATCAACAGATTTGTAATCGACGGGGCATTCACCAACGCCCATCGCCATTTTTTTCTCAAACTTCTCAAGCAATGCAATCTCTTCTGGCGACGCCTGAAATGATACTGCACGAACCCATCCACCCTCTTCCGCCAGATGAACAAGAGTAGCAGCAGTGACGCGGTCCCCATTTCCCTTACCATATGAGTGCCAGTGGTAATCCATATCAGATGGGTCATACTTTGAGAAGCGTGATGACCATGAGTCCCACAAATCAAATCCGTTACCATCTGTTGCCTCATGAATTGCCATGCCAACGCGAATCCAGTCCTCATAATCTTCACCACAGTTAATGTGGTTCAGCATGTCCTGAAGTTCCTGCATGGAAAATGATTCGGCACCGAGTGAAAATTCCTCTCGCTCTGCTCGTTGCAATAGCTCAACAAGTGACGACGGAGGCTCTGTTATGGATGACGGAGAGCCATGCTCAGCCTCATAAAAGTTGCCTGATTTATGGAATGATCCACACCCTATCACGAAGCCTGAAGACTTGAAGTCAATTCCTTTGAATCGCTTGTCGTGAGAATTGAGCTTCACTCCATTTGGCAATTTATAATAAATATGCTTTCCGCCACCACCAGTGTTCACCACAAATCCTGATTCATCGGCAAGCTCCATATCAAGCGCCTCGCAAAGCGCCTCATACCCTTCATTGCCACCATTTCGCGGGTCAACATCCACGACAAGATAGCCATCGACCAGCACACCGAAGCTGTTTAGCTGGCCAAACTCGCGCATGTTTTCGAGTTGGTCATCTTCCCATATGATTCCACATTGCCAGTTTGACATTATGGGGTGCTTGCCTGCTGCGTCGCATTCAGGACGCTCGCAGGTGCATTTTCTGTCATGATCCATCGGGTAGATTCCTATAACAGGGAATCCTGCGGCGTGATAATCCTTGTATCCTGTCATTATTTCGCTCTCCATTGAGTAACTGCTGGGCGCAAATCTTCCTTTTTAAAAAGTCCGTTGGTTAGCTTATCTACCTCTATGGCAGCCGTTGCGCTGATGCGCCCACGGGAAACCCATTCGTTTACTGATTGACGAGAAACGCCAAGGCATCGCGCCAGCGATGCCTGTCCTCCCATATGCTCAATAAGAGCATCAAGAGCCTTCTTTTCCATTTCTTTGATTTGTTCAGCGATGGTTTTCATCTTTCCTCCTTCTAATTTATAGAAGAATGATAAACGCAAAATATTTTTATGTAAAGCTATTGACCTGACGAATGTCCTGTCGTATCTTTTACTCACACCAGCAACAACGCTGAGTGATTCGAGAGGACATTATGAGCTTATCAATGATTCAAAAACCAAAACCAGTTGCACCTATCATTACTCTTGTTGGCACCCCTGGCGTTGGCAAGACGACTCTGGCAGCGCTTTTTCCTAAGCCTGTTTTCATTCAGGCGGAAGAGATTACCGGCGTATTCGACGACTGGGACGAAGAAAACAAGCCTGATTCATTCCCGGTACTGAAACGAGCTGATGCAAAGCGCAAGACGAGTACAAAAGAAGACTTGTTGTCGCAGTTGCGCGCTCTTATCACAGAAGAGCATGACTATAAAACTCTGGTTATCGACTCTATCACCAGCCTCCACGCCATGTTTGAGCATGAGGTTTGCGAAAACTATGGAGTAGATAACGTTGGAGCAGCAGCTGGTGGTTACAACAAGGGCTATCTGGTTGTGGCTGAGATGCATGCTGAAATTATTAACGCATGCAAGTATCTTCGCTCTAACAAAGGGATGAGCATCATTTATCTTGCGCATGCTGGCATACGTAAGATGAAGAACCGACCTGATTCTGACGAGTACACCGTTTACACTCTCAACATGCACGAAGCCAGTATTGATGGTTACGTTGCGCTTAGCGATGCTGTTATCTATATCCGCAATGAGGAGTTTGTGAAGGGTACTGAGACAGATAAAAAAGGGCAGGTAACTAAGTTCGGTAAGGTTGTGCAGACTGGGCAGCGTGTACTTGTCACCTCTGGTGATGGCCGGGTTGGTTACGTTAATGCGAAAAATCGCTTCAACCTTGAACCTGAGATTCAGTTTGATAAAGGCGAAAATCCACTTCTGACAGAGATTAAGTATTATGCGTCTTTACGAAATAACGAAACAGCTTAACGAACTGCTTGCGATGGAAGATATTCCACGCGAGCAGATTGAAGACACCATTAACCTGATTGAGGAGGAGTTTGAAGGAAAGGCCGAGATGGTTGCCGCTTATATCAGCGAGCTTGAGGCGGATGAAGCTGGCATGAAGGCTGAGATTGACCGTCTGTCAGAACGCAAGCGGGTGCTAACTGCGAAGATAGATAACCTGAAAGATTATCTTCGTCAGAACATTCTGGCATCTGGAAAAACGAACATCAAAGGCAAGCTGTTCAGCATCACGCTTGGCAAACCATCTCCTGTTTTGGATGTGCTTGTCCCGGTTGAGCAGTTGCCAGAGCAGTATCGCGTTGTAAAATTTTCGGCAGATAATGCAGCCATTAAAGCGGCACTGAAAGCCGGAACTGAAATTAAAGGTTGTGCCATCACCGATGGAAAACCAAAGCTGATCATCAAATAATCGAGAGGACATAAAAATGGGATTCTGGAATCTTTCTGACGGTAAAGAAGTTGAGTCAAAATCTGAATTTGAGGCTGGTGGTGGTTTTGAAGTTATTCCTGACGGCACTCGCGTGCTGGCTGCTGTTGAGGAGTGCAAGGACGATGAATGGGAAGGTGAGCGCTTTTTTAACCTGAAGTGGCGCATCCTGGATGGCGATTACAAAAACCGCATCATATTCCAGAAGCTGAAAGTTTTCAGCCAGAAGGATAAGCAACGCGATAACGCCATCAGCATGCTGGCAGCAATTGATGCAAACGCTGGTGGCAAACTGATGGCTTCAGGGAAAGAACCTACTGATTTCGCTATCGCAAGCGCTCTGGCTAACCGACCGATGATACTCCTGCTTCGCGTCTGGCAGTCTGACGATAAGCAGAAGTCAGGCAACTACGTTGCCGGGGTATTTGGTCGCCAGCAGACTAAAGCAGCTCCAGCAGCAAAGCAACAAAAGCAAACGGCAAAGCCGCAGGATGGAGAGCCGCCGGTTGACTTCGACGATGATGTGCCATTTTGATTTCAAAAAGTAACCAAGGGCCATTCGTGGCCCTTTTTTTCTAAAGGAAGATTTATGTATCAATTAAAATGTGATTATTGCAATACTGCGACAAGACTGGCAAAAGGAAATGAAATTTATCCGCATAGACCCGACCTTGCATCACTTAATTTTTATCTTTGCGACTCATGCGGTGCATATGTTGGATGCCACAAAAATGGAGATGGTAAAAGACCACTTGGACGTGTAGCTAATGCTGAATTACGAAAAGCAAAAAGCAAAGCACATGCTGCTTTTGACCCATTGTGGAAGTCAGGAAGGATGACGCGCGGTGCTGCTTATACCGCGTTGGCAAAAAGCATGGGTATTTACAAAGAGCAATGCCATATTGGTATGTTTGATATTGAGCAGTGCGAGCATGTTGTTGCATGGTGTGAGGGCCTTGATTTATGAAATATACGCTAAGGCCATACCAACAGGAAGCAGTTGACGCGGCTATGGCTCACATTAGAAGCACCATCTCATCATGCGTTATTATTCTCCCTACTGGCGCAGGCAAGTCAATGGTTGTCGCTGAGCTTGCAGCACGCATCTATGAGATGAGTAAAAAACGCGTGCTTTGCATTGCTCCCACAGGGGAGCTTGTGACGCAGAATCGCTCTAAATACCTCTTAACTGGCGAGCCAGCAAGCATGTTCAGCGCCAAGGCTGGCCCTAAAAATCTGCGCCACCCTGTTGTTTTTGGCTCTCCTGTCACAATAAAAAACTCTATTGAAATGTTCGGCGATAAATATGGAGCTGTAATTATTGACGAGTGTGATGGCATTACTCCAACCATTAAATTTATTATTAATGAGATGAGGCGTCGCAACCCAAAGCTGCGCATCATTGGCATGACCGCAACGCCTTATCGCCTTGGTACTGGTTATATCTATAAAGAGCACTATATTGATGGACCAACCGACGAAGAGACGGCGATTGAACCTTACTATGACAAGGTTGTTTATGAGCTTGAGGCAAAATTCCTGATTGATAACGGCTATCTGACTCCTCCAGTTACTGAGCACGTAGAAGAAGAATATGATACCTCTGGACTTGAGAAGGATAAACTTGGGCGTTATACAACGGCATCCGTAGAACGCGCCATGGTTGGAAAAGGACGCAAGACGTCTCGTATCGTTGAGGATATTGTCAGGAGATCAGCGAATCGCCGGGGAACTATGATTTTCGCCAGCACGAAAAAGCATGCCATGGAGATTATGGAATCTCTGCCTCCTGGTAGTTATAGCTATGTTTTCGGTGATATGTCTACTGCTGAGCGCAACAAGGCTATATCAGATTTTAAGGCGCAGAAGGTTAAATACATCGTCAACCAGAATATCCTTACGGTTGGCGTCGATGTGCCACATTGCGATCATATTGCTGTAATGCGCGCCACAGAGTCGCCGCGCCTGTATCAGCAGATAATAGGTCGTGGAACCAGGCTCTACGAAGGTAAGGAAAACTATCTCGTTAGCGACTATGCAGGAAACATAGAGCGTCATTTTGCGGAGACAGGAGACCTGTTTACTCCTGAGATTAAAGCAACACGAAAAAAACCATCTGTTCCAATGGAAGTAAAATGCCCATCATGCGGATTTGTTAATGAATTTGGAGTGCGTCCAAATCCAGAAGGCCTTGAGATGGACAGTGAGGGATATTGGCTTGATCTCGCTGGTGACAGAATAATGGTAGACATTTATGATAAATCTGGCGAAAAGATCGGACAAAAGCCAATGCCCGGACACTTTGGGCGCCGCTGTAAGAACTATATTATGGTTGGTGCGCTGCGTGAAATGCGTCGCTGCACGTATAAATGGTCATTCAAAGAGTGCCCTGATTGTGGTTTTGAAAATGATATTGCTGCTCGTAACTGCGTGAGCTGCAAAGCAGAAATTATTGATCCAAACAAGAAGCTACAGGAAGAGGCTGCAAGACTTGATGCTGCGCCAGATGCAACCAAGCAATCAAAAGTTACAATGATGAGCATAACTCGCCACTATGTAAGCAGTGGTGATGATATGTTGGTAGTTAAGTTTGCTATTGAGCAGTCGCCATGGTTCGTTAACAAATTCTTTAAACCCATGGCAGAAAATACGTGGCAAAGAAGAGAATGGGAAGACTTCAGTATTAAATCTTTTGGAGAGGTACTGGAAATAGATGAAGCACTATCTAGAAGAGAAGATGCCACACATCCTACTGCCATTATGTTCAGAAAGGATAAAGGCAGCAAATATTACAATGTGAAAGGAATGTATTGGGGTGAGTTATGATTTTTCCTGAGTGGTTAAAGATTTATGGTGAAAAGGACTACCGCAATAAAAAATGTCCTGTAGAAGATGCTGAACTTGTAACATTCATAAATCAGTTGAAGAGAATGTATCCTGACAGTTTTGGGCGCCTTGTTCTTCACGTCCCAAACGAGGGGAAGAGAAGAGCGCACGAAGTTAATAATCTAAAAAAGAAGGGAGCTTTAAACAAAGGAGCTTCAGATATAATAATCCCTGGGAACCCATCACTTGTCATTGAGATGAAGAGGAGAGACCATACACTTTGCGAATGGGAGGATGGTCAGCTTGAGTATCTTGAGGCGAGTAAAAAAGCAGAATGCTTTGTGTGCGTATGCCTTGGGTGGGAAGCAGCCATGATGGCATTCAATGACTGGAGAGCAACGCATTACCCTTTGAAAAAGCCTCATGATAAGAGCATACAAATTGATAGTTTTTGAATGAAACCATCAAACACACAAAAACCACCGGCAAACGAGCCGCCGATGGATGATGATATTCCGTTTTGATGAAGAAAGGGCCGAATGGCCCTTTTTGTTATCTCATTGTCATTACACGATATATTGCATCTTTTATTAAATACCCTCCAGTAGCAGGGGCTGGATGTATTCCGTCAGAAGCAAACCATGAATGCGTAGAACCGTATGCATAATCTGCCGCATTCTCTCCGAAAATGTATTGCAGGTTTATAAATGTGCAATTAAGATCTGCGGCTACCGTTCTGGCTCTGGCGGCCATTGAAGCCATCGATACCGGGTTGTCAGTTCTTTGGTTCTCACACGGCATGACAAACAGGATATCAGCGCCGGGCAATGTCGCCCTGATGCGGGCGATAAAGGAGCGCAGGTTAGACTCAAATGCAGTAGCGCCACCAGTTATCCTCTGGTCATTTGTGCCGGTAATAATAATCACCGTATCAAGAGCTAATTCTGTTAAAGCCTTGCCAAAATCAGTAGCGTCCATAGATAACCATGATGCAAGACTTGAGCCAGACGCACCTAGCTTATGAACGCTAACGCCTGCCCCTGTTCCTATTGGTTTTAATCCGCAAAGCGAAACTGTACCAGAAACGTTTTCTATATTTAGAACGTTAGACGCATTTACGGTCGCTGGCGGGTTAATATCGACAAAAAGCAATCCACTACCTTGCACGTTGAGCGTCGTCCACGCACCTCCATCCCAGTTATATCGAATAACACCGTCGCTTGTACCGACAAACCCAAGGCGGCAAGTTGACCACCCGCCGTCCGAGGTGCCAGGGACCGTAGCCTTCAGTGCATCCCCTGGTGTAGAGGACGTAACAACAGCAGTATCTGGACTGGAGTTGGTTGGGTTTTTCGTGCCGCTATAACTAAACAACCATGATCCTGTCCATGTGAATTGCGTTGGCAGGTCGCTGCTGACTGAGAAAATGTTGCCGTTAATTATTGATGCGGATGTGCTGTGACGGCCGAATGATACCCAGCCAACACCAGGGCCGGATCCATATTTAGCACGAATCGCTTTTGCTAAAGGTTTCGCGAATCTTTCGGTTAATGTTCCCCATGAATCGCCAAAAATACCAACATTAAGAATGGCCGATACACCGGCTTCTAGTTGCCCCAATTTCATCCGAGTAACGCGAAGCTGATAGGCTCTCTCTACATAATCGACGACTGGGGCTGCTGTAGTTGGTATTAAAGACGGGTCCAGCTGTAATGCATATGGCTGGTAACTTGTGGATTCATTACCTTTTTCGAATTGCATCGTATCGAGTACGGTATTTGCGACTGACATTCGTACATAAGCTGCCCCAACCGGAATAGTTAAAGTCCTGGCTGTTGATGGAGAGGCTAGCGCTTCAACGCCAGAAATATAATTTTTGTTTGCATCGTAGAACGCGGTTTGATGCGAAAAACTTTGGGTGTAATTCTCTCCGGCTATTACGGGAATATAGTCAGCAGCAGAATACGATGAGTTAGCGATTAAATTACCTGTCGTATAGTTAACGTAATACCCCGATGTGACGGCAGCTTTATCAAAAAGGTTAACTCCTGGAATGAAAAATGATGCTTTATCCACTGTGACGGCGGCCTTTTGAATTGAAGAAGTAGTCACAACGTTGTTTTGCAGAGGCACTGCATAGGGGGCCACGGGTCTACCAGGCACAGTTGGATGTGCTTCGGATGTAGCAGACATCAAAAACACTGCGTCCAGCTCTACCGTACCCGCATTAGCGGTGTTTTCGATACGCACATCCAGCATAACCGCCCCAGATGGGACTGTTAGAGTGCGCAAATACCGATTGAATCCTGTTCCGGTGGCGTATAATAAATCCTGTGTCCCTATAGCAGTACCAGACGCATTACGAAAAACAAAAGCAACGCGCCCACCAGCGTTGGCGTACCATGCGATAACATTTAAAGATATGGTATCCCCGACAGCCACGGCACAATCGGCGAGCCATAATCTGCGAGCGGCAACGGCGCCCGCGGCGGGGCCAGCCACAATAGCCGGGAAGCCTAATTTAGCATTGGTCGACAAAGCCGCGGTTAACGTTCCGCTAACAATGTGTGTTTTGCTTCCCACGGTAGGATTGGATAGCAATACCTCAAATAGCGGATCAAACAAAACATTCAAACCGGAATCAACGGCTTTTGATGCTTTGTCTACTGATTGTTGTGACGGCATTGCACGACCAGTTGCTGTTAGAGTACCAGCTACATTTTGATATTCCAGCGCCAGAGATGTACCCGAAGCATCGCGCACGTATGTGTAAGAGTTGACCGGTATATTAGCAATATCAGCCTGTGCATCAGAAAGTGTCATATATTGCTTACCAAGAGGAATAAGATTTTTTCTTACCCCATCAATGGTATATCTTTCCACGCCGAATCTATCAGTGTACGTCTCACTACCTGAGTTTACAATCTCGTCAACTTTTTCACAGTTGTATCTAAAATCATTCAGGTCGTTAGACGGGACTGGCTTGTTAGTTGGGGTGGTAGCCATTGGCTGCAATCTCCGTAATCATTGATTGCCCTATTGTATCATGCAACAGGGTTGGTGTAGGCGTACATGGCGTCATTGTACTCAGTTACTGTAAGAGACACTGTGCCATCTGTACCTGGAGTTTTCTGGCTGACTGTCCATAAAGTTGAGTCAAGCTCAACCTCTGTTGAGATGGCATATCTTGATTCTGACTGAACGTTAACACCGTCAAAAATGTTTAACTCGAAGTCAGATGGTAATGCGCACTCGAATGTATTCAATCCAGTAACGGTACAAGCCAATCGATCTGACACATTTCCATTGGCGCCAGTTATAACCACAAATAGGCCGCTTCCTGCCGTGAGCTGTTCACTGGTGGTAAATACGTTTCCAGACCTTGATCGGATAACGCCTGTTTGCTGTACAGAATCATAAATGTCAACAACGGAAATCATATCGCCAACGTTTACCCACTCACCATCAGCAAGCGCTTTTATCTCCATTCCACGGCGTGAGTACATGAGACGGTTGCACTCAAGCATGGCCCGGTCTGTTGCCTGATACAGGTTTCGAACATATAGCATGTCGAATTTTTTCGGCTTAGTTGGCTCTCCCGGTTCGATACCAGAAGTGCCAACTTTATAATAAACGTAAGCCTGTTTGTTGGTGTTTGGGTCTCGGTACTGAACACTTACGCCATCATATGACCCTGGCAAATTCATATCATAAGACATTTTATAGCCATCGGCCTGCGTATTTCTGGTATTGAACACGGTTTCAGGAGTTGATTTTTGCTCATCCCTTGAGAAAGACAAGACGCCATCATCCCAAAACACGGTTACACGCGCTGCATCACATATGGTCTGAATTCGTTCACCGATCGATTTATCCTCATCGTCAAATGTGTAATCAAAATACCCAAGACGCTCATCAGGCAGTGCGTCAGCTATTTCATAGAGTCTTACCACGTCAATAGTTCTTTCAGGTTGACCAGCAGTAATAAGCCAGTTATGCAGCACTGAATCTGCAAAACTTCTTGATGGAGTTAACGTATAGTCGACTGTCCCGGTTGTTCTGTTGTATCCAATAGTCCAGCGGGTGATCAGCGCATTATATTTGCGCTCAGTAACTGATGTGGGCTGAAGCGTAGCCTTCACCGTGACTTTAACAAGGGTGTCATCAGGATAAACTACATTCTCGCGGATGTTGATGGCATGCGCCGCCTGCAACGTTACGCGGTTGCCAGAGTTTGAGTTGTTTGTCCTTTCAATGCTGATAGCATACTTAGCCAGCCCATAAGCAGGAGTTAATTTATACGTGCGATGATAGGTTTTTGTTGTCTGATTGAATGGGTTGTCAATACTGTCTGCGAGCTGCTCCTCGGTTCCGGGAATTGCGTCTCCATTATCATCAACCGCCCATACCTTGATCAGATAATCCGCCGTGCCACTGGTTGGCCCAAGCTCAGACTGAACATGAACCCATACCTGCGTCGATTCCACGGCTCCAACATATGGGCCAACAACGAGCGCCTCATTATCCACAATCTGGAAATAAGTATTGTTGATGGTTGCGCCGCTCAGGTTGCCAATATTTGCGCCAGTCAGGTTATTGAAGGTGAAATTATAAAAATACTGAATATCAGGAATGACGCCTGTCTCAGTTTCCTCAGCTGAAATGATGTTGCCGCTGAGTTCGATATTTTTTGTTACAGGGCCAGATGTTGTATTGTAAGTAATATTTATTGTTAATGTTACTGAGTGTGGCAAAGATAGCCCCATAAAGTAATCAAAATCAGTATTTTTTGGTATGACCATTAACAGCTGACCGCCAGCATAATCACCGCTGGTAACAGATGTTGTTGTTGCAGACTCAACAGGAGTTGTATCCGATTCGTTTAGCCCTGGAACCTCCTGACCATCAAGCCCGTCGAACTGATAAGGCTCAATGATTTGTCCAATCACATCACCTGGATTGTAGATGACATGAGTGGCGCCTGGCAGAGAGCCAAGGTTAGTTTCCGCATAGCGAACCGATGAAATGGTATATTTCCCAAGGCCAAAATTCATGAACTCGGTGACGTACTTCAGATCGTCAATGTATTCAAAAAGCGATTCCTGAATCAGGTCTGGAAATGCCCTTACCTGACCGAAGTTGTCAGGTCTTGCCTCTCCGTTTCGCGCAATATTGGTTTGCGATTTCAGGATGTTATTGGGTGATTCAACAGTCGTGCCGGTGCTGGTTGATGGCGTTGATGCTTTTGGCAGCAGAAAAGAAAGAACCTTAGTTACAGGCTTGAGTATCGTGCTGATAAGGTCGCCAATGGCGCCGCGAGGCTGACAGTAAATGTTAACAATATCGTTTTGCTTTAACGATATCGACAATTCATCATCAGGGCCAAAAATGCGGCCATTCAGTGCAATCCTGATATCAGATGGAAGGCCGGAATTCTCCAGCCATCTCCACAGATTAGTGCCAGCAGGGACATTACCCGTCTCTTTTGGAACACCTGGCATCTTCTGAATGTGAATAACCGGCATAAGTCAGGAACCTTAATTTTGTTGATAATTTTTCGAGTGTTTTAAGGCGGTCTGTCTTGACTGCCGTTTTCTCTCGCGCATGCAGTATTTTATCACGCCCCCACCATAGCGCGACATGTACCGGATGACTCCCTCTATAGGCAACCACCACATCGCCAGCTTTTGGCTGTTCGGTATCTTTCCAGAATGAAACTTCTCCATTGAAACAAGTGACAAAATCTCCGCCACTTGAATATGAATTATCATGATGGACATTAACATTCATGCAAAGGCGATAGAACAGCACCACCAAACCCCAGCAGTCCACTGCATCAACGTGACAACATCTGTCGACGTATGGCTTTCCAAGCATCATCCTTTCAAAATCGTCAAACGGTACGCAGTCCGGGAAATTCTGTGATGTCATAAAGTTTTGCCACGTTGCCATTAATTGGGTTTTTTATGGAGATGGAGACAGTTACATCAGACTGATCAAGCGTCACATCGTTCACATAAAGCGTATATGGTTTTAATGGTGTGTCTTTGTCGGTCTCGTCAAAACGCTGGTATAACGCAGTGATAGGCTCAATGCGTCCAGAACCTGACCATAACTTTAAATATTGCTTA
>OHAH01000194.1_pt1 | contig 48906 bp, 52 predicted proteins | sample 1577071 | NCBI WGS metagenome assembly OHAH01 (sample SAMEA3541520, study PRJEB24748) | human gut metagenome | biome: human gut; feature: human-associated habitat; material: faeces | place: China | collected 2012 | reverse complement strand
AGTCATATTAACTCCACAACCATCATTAATAGCTTTTTGAATCTTATCAAGATTAACACTATTAGTAATAGTTTGATTTATTTTTTCTTTAAAGCTATTAAATGTATTATTAGTAACATATCCATTAAGCAAATTATTAACTTCTTCTTTATTATAAGTTTCAGACTTAGTATAATAATTTTTAAGTAAGTTATTAATTTCTTGTTTAGTATAACTATCAAATGAAGAAGTATCACCCATTACTCTCCATTCAGTACCATTCCAATAACAAATCTTTCCATTACGATATTCAATCTGTCCTTTAGCCCAATTACTACAAGTTACATTAGGAAGATATTCAGACTCTTCACCAACCATACCTGCAAGCTTACAACTATTTAAATTAATAGTACCATTCTCAATAATACCACCTTCAAATACAAGTTCACATCCAGCAGGCATTGTAATAGTTTTACCACTTAAATCAAAAGCATAACGAATAATATAACGAGTATTTTCTTCGTTAAGCATATCTTGAGTAAGAACAGCTTTATAATTAAGATAAATATTATTCTTAACTTGAACTAGATTTTCTTCATTAAAATAATATTTAATATTATCTACTGAATTAACATATATAATACCAAGTCTTGGACGTTCATCAGAAAGACAAGTATTATAAATATTATAATCTTCACTATTTCCATAGACAGCAGTGTTGACCCCCCGTAGAGGATGAACTCTATCAGTAGGTTCTACAATAGTCCATCTAGTATAATAATTATAGAACCCAACTTCATCATGAATAGTCTTAACTCTAAGAATAAATAATTTATGATAAGTATCATAATAAATACCAGCAGTATTGCCTAAATCTGTTCTAATAACTTCATATTTATCAGTATTAAGAATTATTTGACCATATTGTTCACAATAAGTATCATCAAGAAAACCATCAAATAAAAGCTGTTCTGCATTACTTGCATCATCCTCCACGGGGAGTAAGACCTTGCGAATTATTTTATATCCTTTACCACTTTTATATTCAGGCTCATAAGGTCTATCTTTAAGACTAAGACGATTAACATTACAACAACCTGGACTTAATCTAATAGTAATATCTTCTTCATCAGGATAATTAATAATATTAACTTTACCATCTCCTGCAATCATTTGTTTAAGAGCTTCATTAAGCATATCCCAATCAATAGTTCCATTAGCAATTGGAATCTTAGCACCATTCTCTTCAAGATACTTTTCACTAAGAATTTTTGTCCAATTATCATCAGAAACCCAACTAGTTTCAACACCAGCTTGTAGATTACTACCTATATAACTTTCAGTTACAGAAAGATTATGTTCAGCGTCATAATAGCTAATAGTAAGACTATTACGTCTAAAAATAGCAGGAACAGCTTTACGAGTATTAACTCTAGTTCCTTGATATGGAATCCATAAATGATTAAACCGAGAAAGAACAACAGTTAAATCATTATTTGTATCTTTGTCAAGAATATTTTGAAGATAAGTAATAGGAAATACTTTATCATAACTATTCTGACCCAGCTTTTCATATAGTTGTTTATTGTTCATAATTATGTGATTAATTTAAATACTTTAATGAGTAAATAAACAATATAAGCATTAGTAATATTGTTATATTAAATAGTATTTTCATCATGGTTCAATTAAAACTCTTACATTAAATACTGTACTATTAGAAGTCATAGTAAATTGGCATAACATAGTAAATGAAGAAGTAGTTGTATTAGCAGTAATACTAATAATATTATTACTATTAGATACAGAAACATTATTTGAAGGTGTACTAACACTACTTAAAGTACAAGTATATTTACTGCCACCACCATCTTTATTTTCAAACCAAAATTGCAATTTACCAGCGTTCATTATAGAAATATTAGTAGGAATATATACATAAACACCAATAGGAGTTTTCTTAATATCATTATAACTTGCTTCTCCTTTATATATTGAATCTACATTTTTACTATCTAAATAAATAGGTAATGCAATATTTTGACTAGTAAAATAATCATTTTTAATAACAAGTCTACCACGCATGGGATTTGCTCTTTGTGTTCCTTTTGTAATAACATTATGATTTAACCAATTCCATTCAATTTTATATTCTTTTGCTGTATCAGAATTATTTGCAGAAAGTTTAAATGTTATTATAATCATGCTAGCATAATTAAAGGCATTTGCAACAGATACATCACAATTAACTTTATTTGTTACATTTACATCATCCGGATTATAATATACAGATTCAGTTCCGCCTGAACCAGCAACACCATTCCAAGTCCAAAGTTGAGTTGTATATAACTTATAATAAACACTTATAGATATAGAATTAGCATCAGCAACTGTATCAATTTCATTAGTATAAGGATAACCTGTAAAATCTAATCCACTTCCATCAGGATTAGTACCATAATATTTAGTATGATATACTTTAGCACCATAAGACCTAGCACCAGCAGATTGTGTAATATTAATAGATTTACTAACTCCACTATAAGTAGCAGTAACAGTTGTACTTCTACTTGTTGTAGCAGTTCTATTACCATAAGTAAGTTTACTACCGCTAGTAGTACCATTTAATGTACCATCTCCAGATTTAGTTAATGTAGGATTACCATTTTCAGTTTCAGGAAAATTTTGTCCAATACCATTCCAAGTATATTGTCTACTACGAGTAGCATTACAAGTAATAGTAGAACTACCGCCAGCAGCAGCAATATTAGTAGGACTAGCAGAAATATTAACTGACCATCCAGACCAATTACCATAAACTTTACTTCCAGCTCTTTGTTCAATATCACAAAAGTCAATAGCACCATTATAATTTGCAGTAACTCTAGTTCTTCTAACACTTGTACTAGTATTATTACTATAACTTAAAGTATTACCACTTAAAGTTCCGCCACCACTTCCTACACTAAGATTTGGAGTACCATTTTCGCTTTCAGTTCCGCCTGAGCCAGCAACTCCATTCCAAGTCCAACTACGAGAACGAGAAGCACCATAATTAATAGTAACAGAGCCTCCTGTTGCTGGAACAGTATAACTATTAGCATTACAATATACAGACCAACTAGACCAACTGCCATATGATTTACTACCGGCAGATTGACTAATAGTTATATCTTTAGTTGCACTATCTATTGTTGCTCTAAATACAGAACTACGAGAACTAGTAGAAGTGTTATTTCCATAACTAACAGTAGAACCACTTAAAGAAGCAGCACCATTAACTTTACTTAATGTTGGAGAACCACTAGCATTTTCAGTATAAGTTGTTCCTGTACCATTCCATTGCCAAGTACGACTTCTAGTAGCAGAAGTAGATAATGTAGCATTTCCACCAGCAGCAGCAATAGTTGTTACATTAGCGCTTAAACTAATAGACCATGCTCCCCAACTACTATAAGTTTTAGCACCAGCATTTTGAGTTACAGTAGTATCTTTAGTTACAGAATCCATTGTAGCTCTAATAACTGTACTTCTAGCACTTGTAGAAGTATTATTATCATAACTTACTTTATTACTAGCAAAAGAACCAGCTCCACTAACTTTACTAAGAGTAGGTGTTCCAGTTCCTGTTTCAGTTCCACCACTTCCACTAACTCCGTTCCACGTCCAAGTTCTTGTCCTACTTGCAGAAGTAGTTATATTTGAACTACCACCACTAGCAGCAACATTTCCGCTATTAGAAATATTAACTGTCCATGCAGACCAACTTCCATATTGTTGAGCTCCAGCAGACTGATTAATAGTTATATCTTTAGTAGTTGAATCAATAGTAGCACGAATAACAGTTGATTTACCACTTGTACTAGTATTATTTCCATAAGTAACTTTAGGACTAGTCCAATTACCACTTCCGCTAACTTTACTTAATGTTGGAGAACCGTTTCCAGTTTCAGTACCACCTGAACCAGCAACACCGTTCCATGTATAACTTCTAGTTCTACTAGCACTAGTTGATATAGTAGCTGTTCCACCTGTTGCACCAATACTAGTTTTATCAGCACTAATATTAACAGTCCAAGCAGACCAATTACCATAAACTTTAGCACCAGCAGATTGTGTTATAGTAATAGACTTAGAAACACTATTGCTAGTAGCAGTAATAGTTATACTACGACTATTTGTTGTAGTATTGTTACTAGCAGTAACAGTTTTACCACTTAAAGTAAATCCACCAGCACTACCACTAAGTGTAGGTGTAGCAGTTTCTGTATCAGTATGTGTAGTACCAACTCCATTCCAAGTCCAAGTACGAGAACGACTAGCATTAGTAGTTATCGTAGATGAACCACCACTTGCAGCTATTGTTTGCGTGCTTGCCGAGATAGAAACAGCCCAAGCAGACCACGCTGAATACACTTTCGCGCCTGCCTGTTGCGTTATCGTAACCGTTTTGGACAATCCTACATAACTAGCTGTAAGTGTCACTGAACGGGCTGAAACGCTCTCATTTGATGTAAATTTTATTTGATTTCCACTAAGACTAGCACTACCACTAATACTAAGAGTAGGAGTAGCAGTTTCACTATAAACAGTACCAGTGTTATTCCATTTATAAGTTCTACGTGCAACATTAGCGGTAATAGTTCTAGTACCGCCTTTAGCTTCAACACTAGTTCCATCAGTTTGTAAATCTAATACCCAATCAGTATAAACTTTAGCACCAGCAGCTTGATTTAAAGCTGCACTAACTTCTTTAGTTTGTTTATTTTCTAAAGTAAATACAACACTTAAAGTACCACTTTTAGTATTAGTAGATTCATTATTAGGTATAGTTAATACATTATTACTTATACTACCTAAAGTAGTAGAACTAGTAAAACTAGCAGTAAGATTAACAACAGTTTCAATCCAAGTTCCTGCATAAGTAGAGCCTTTGGTTATACTCCCCGTAGAGGATGCATAATCAGTTCTCTTATATCCACTCTTAACAGAACTAGTAGGAAGTTTTAAATCATAAGCACCACCAATATTAGCTATATTACTATTAACTACTGTCAACGTACTAGTATCATATATACTAGCTTTACTACCTTTAAACGTAACAGTATAACTATCTTTAGCTTCTGTATCATCAACTAATACAACTAATTTACCATTAGTTATAACTCCTTTTTCTATTCCATCAAATAAAACTTTAACTCCATCAGTAGGAAAAGTAACAGTATAAGAAATAAATCTTTGTTCCCATTCTAATTCTACATTATGAGTTATAGGTAAATAACCACTGTTACCACTAATAGTTTGAGATTTATAATGTTCAGCAGTAATATTAGCAGTATAATCAGTCTTAACAGGAATAGTAAATACAAATTTAGTATTATTTTCACTTATAACAGGAGTATAACCATTAATAGTAACAGTTCCGGAAACATTTAATTTAAACGTAATAGTAATTTCAGTATTCTCTGGATAAACAAGTTTAGAACCTTGATATATTTCAAATACATCTATATTACCAAGTTTAATATCATGTATTCCAATATCTCCTTGATATATAGCCATAGCTTAAGCGTCTGATTTAACTATATAAGTAGTATTGTTATCTTTTTGAGCAATAGCTGCATATTGAGTAGCAGTACCAACCCATATTTTAGGATTAACTATTGGGTCAATAGTAAGTTTAGATAATCTATAAAGAGTTTGGTCAACTATCTGAATAGTATTATAAACATATGAACCATCTTCTGATAAAGCAACATGATGAATTGCATTAGCATTACTCCATTGAATAATTATAATATTATCTGTATATCTAACATTAAATGTACCATATTTACCATTATAAAATACAGAATTAGGTTTACCAATAGCTGTAACAAATCCAGCAAAATTAGTAAAAATAGAATTAATAGCAGCTAATACTTCTTCTTTACTACCATCATTTGTTAATAATATAGTAATATTACCAATATCATAAGATTTAATAATTGAATTACTATTTATAGCTACAAAAGTATTAATACTTTTAGTTTCTTCACCTCCAACTCTAGCTAAACCTTTATCCCAACTTAAATCAATTTTATTAATTCCACCAGCAGAAAAATAAGTAATCGTAGCACTAATATCATGAGCGCCTATAACAATTCTATCAAAATTAATTCTACTATTGTTATTATCAATAGCAATAATACTTCCGCCTTTTAATAATATTTCTTTTACTTCATCAAAAGTTTTATCACAAGTAAAATCTTTTTGTCCATTAGTATATATTCCAGTAGGAACAGTAACAACTACACCATAAACAGGAATAAATCCTTCAGGGGTACTTTTATTTTCATATAATTGTTGATTAATATCTTGCATAACTTTATAAACTTTAAATGGTGGCACTTATTCAGTACCACCATGGTTAATATTAAGTTGTTTTCTTTTTAATAACAAGTTCATAACCGGCAGGAATTAAAGCTTTAATAGCATCAGCAATAGCTTTATCAACTTCAGCTTTAGTATAAGTATTTTCTACTGTTGGAACATTGTCAAACTTATTATTAATTTCTTCTTTAGTATAAACATTATTACTAAGTTCAGTAATTCGATTAGGTAAAGTTTCATCAAGTTTAACTTTATCAGCGGCAGACATAACTCCAGATTCAGTTTTACTAACAATAGGAAATGTTATACCATCATTAAAAGATTTACTTTCATAAACATTTGTTGTATTATTAAATTCATAATGATGTGAACCAATCATGATATTTCCACCAGATGACCTAAATAATTTAATTTGTGTACTAGGAATATATTTAGGTAAACTATTAACGATATCAGTAGTTTTCTTACCTTTACCACCATCATAAGCAGTACCTGTAACTTCACCTAAAGCTAAAGTTTCAGATATAACTGAATATTTAGTTCCAGACCAACGATAAGTCTTACCACTATATTCAGTATCTTCACTTATATCAACATAAATTTTACCTTTTTCAGGAGTATAATATACAGGAGCATCTTCTATATATTTTTCAGCAAAATGAGTTTCATCAACATAATATCCTTCAAGAACATCATCAACATAACTTGGTAATTGACTTGCTGGAACTTTACCATTTCCATCAAGACTAGCAATACCATTTGCTACACCACGTTTAGCTTCAATAGCTTCATTACAGAATTGAATAATCTTCTCTTTAATAATAGGATAATTATCTATATTACTAAGGATATGTTCAACTGTAGATTCAACCTTATTCTCAATAACAACTTTAAGATTAGGATGATTATCAATATTATCAAAGATATTTTCTATATTACCTTTAATAACATTAAGTAATTCAGTAAAACTATTAATATTTTCAAATATATAAGTAACTCTAGATTCTACTTTGGTTTCAATAAGATTCTTAAGAATAGGGAATCTATTAATATTATTAAATATATATTCAGTTCTACTGTTTACAGCATTATTAATACATGTAACAAGAGAAGGATAATTATTAATATTAGCAAATATATTCTGAACACAATTACAAACTAGATCAGAAAGAATACCAATAAGTTTAGGATAATTATTAATATTATTAAATATATAATCAACACGTTCATTAATATTATTCTGTATAGTTTCTTGTAATTCTGGATATTGACCAATATTCTTAAATATATCAACTACTTTATTAACAGTATTAGTAATAATAAGATTTTTAATAGCAGGATAATTATCAATATTATTAAATATGTTGCCAATAGTAGTTTCTACATGAGCATTAATAGCATTAGTTATAAACTGATTAAGAGCAGGATAAGAAGAAATATTATTAAAGATAGATTCAGTCCATTGTTTAATATATTGATTAAATATCTCTTTAAGCTCAGGATATTCATTAATATTATTAAATATATCTCTAATAATAATAGGCAAACTTTCAACTGTACTATTCTTAATAATTTCAACTAGTTTAGGATAGTTATTAATATTATTAAATACATTAATAACAAAATCATTAATAAAACTAGTAATAATATCAAGAAAGTCTTTATAATCACCTATATTAGTAAATATCTCTTCAAGTGCTTCTGCTAAATCTTTAATAACAGTATCAAAAGACCATCCTTCCCAATTATCTGGATTAGTCCAAGCAGCATCACTAATATCATCACTATTATATCGTTGTGTCCAATTAATATTAGTTGCATCACGATAAGTAATAATATATCCTTTACGACGATAAATTTTATCAAGTTTATTAACAGTATCAGCAAAAGTACCTTCCCAAGTTAAATAAACACTATTACAAGAAGCTAATATTCTATCTAGTCTAGTACCAGTTTTACCATCAAATATAGCTTGTATAACAGTTAAAGGATATATATTATATCTAGTATCATTTTCTTCACAATACTTATCCAGTATATGAATTGGCATATTGCCTTCTTTATCACACTGAACTTTACTAGGATCAAAAGATTGACAATTAGTACCAACAAAAACATTTTCTTCTTCAGCCATAATTACCACGGATTAGAAACACGTTTAATATAATGTAAAGCAATAGTAGGCATAAGTTTATTAATAGCAAGATAATTATCTGTCCATCTATTACCACTTATTTGTTGCCAAGTCATTTCACCAGTATTGCTAATATTAGGTCCAGTCATATACCAATTAGTAGAACGATTAATGCCAAGATTATCAAGTCTATTTCTATCAGTACCATAAGGATAACCATTTTTAACATCACCATTTAAATCACCTGATATAAATCTCCAGTTACTAGGTGCTATAACATGATGGTTATTATCACCGGATTTAGTTTTACCAACAGCAACAGCATGTTGATGTAGAGGCAAATCTGTACCACCAATATAAAATGCATATGCACTTATATTACGACCAGGAGCAGCAGGGTCATATGTATCTTTAATATTTTCAAGAACTGTTTTCCAATCAAGATTTCCTTGTTTAGGATTATTATAAATATTAATACCATTAGGTATATAACCCATAACAAAACGCCCTTGTGCAGCAGTATAAACTTCCCAACCATTAGGAGGAGTTGAAGTATCCCAAAGCATAATAGAACCAATAGGAACAACAGCAGTAATCCAAGCTTGAATTTGACTAGCAGCAACTCCACCACCTTCTCCACTTCCACCACCTTGTCCAAATCCTTCTCTAACTAATTTATTTTTAATATCAGTATAGAGAGAATTAAAATCTACATCAAGTCTACTAGGTTTAGTTTCACTATCTGCAAATTTATTCATAACAAGATACTTACCTGTTCTAGCTTCACCAAGTTGAGTTATAGACATAACATTATGAGTACCATCTCCGCCTGAGCCACCACCACCTTCAAGACCAGCAATAATATCATTAATTTCTTGCTTAGTATAATAATTATTAAGTATAGAATTAATAATATTACGTACTTCTTCTTCGGTTAGTCCACCTCCGCCAGAACCTCCACCGGCAGCATTAATAGTAATAGTACCATCATCATTTTCAACAAAAGTAATATTAGTACCCGGTCTAATCTTATTTTTAAACATTGATACATAATTACTTTCAAAATATTGTTTATACTCATTACTGATATTACTACCACTTTGATTTATTTTATTAAGAATTTCTTCAATCTTATTATTAATATATTGCTCAAGATTGTTAATACTACCTTCAACACTATTATTTAAATCTCCAATCTTATTATAAATATCTTCAAACTTAGCATTATATTCAGTAATAAGATTATTAATTCTAGTGTTAATATCAGTTATATCTTGTTGTAATTCAGATATTTGTTGGTCATGAATTTCAAGATGGTCATTAATCTTTTTAAGTTCTGCAAGAAGCCAAGCATAAAACTTTTCCATCTCTTCTCTTAACTTCTCTAAGAAAGCTTCAAATTCAGCACGAGTAAGATATACAGATAAATCAAAACCCATACTTACCCATTTTTCACCATCCCAAAACCAATAAAAATCATTAGTATAAGCTCCACCCCAACCAACAATTTCAACTTGTTTATTATCTTCACCTAAATCAAGAGGATGATAAAGTATTTGACCAGTAGCCCAATTTCCATCAAGAGATATAGATTCTTTATCAAACATATCTTCTTGACGATAATTACTAAGAAGTCTACATTGATTTAATTTAACTGCACCATCATACATTCTACCACCTCTCCAAAGAATAATACTATTATCTGGAAGTTCAATAGTTTGTCCAGCTAAACAATAATCATATTGAAGTATATAAATAGTATTAGGCTCGTTAATCATATCTTGAGTAAGAGTATTAACACCACTAATCATATTCTTACGAAGATATTTACGAGCCTTTCCACTATAATCATTTGTATTATAGTCTTTATCTGCAAATTTAAGAAGATTATCAACAACTGTTAAATCTTCTTCATCAGCGGTATTAGTAATTTGTGAAGCAGTAAACATTTGTTTAACAGTTTCACTAAGCATATCAGGGGTAATTTGTCCATCAAGTATTTGAACAGCATTATCTACAAAATACTGTTTAAGGACTTGTGCCATATAATTAACTACTACATTACGACGAAGATAATTATCTTGAATGTTAATACCAAATTCATCAGCAACAGCACGTTCTGCAATGGCTCTAGGAAACATACCACTAAATGCTTCTACAAATTTAGAACCAATTTCAGAATCAGCTTCAAGATGCCATTTCTTAGCATTACTAACAGGAGTTATTTCATCAAGAATATAACTCTTTTTAGTTTCAATAACATAAACTTCACAACCTACTCCAATTTGTTCCCATTTAAGAGCATCTCGATCTTCCATTGTAGATACCACCATTCTAGCAGCTTTAAGCCCTCTTTGAACAACAGAAATAAGTTCTAATATTTCTTTCTTGAAAACTTCATAATCTATAACTAAATCTTCTTTAAGTTTAGCTATAGGTTGCCAATATTCTTCATTAGATAAAGAAATACCAGCAGGAACAGCTTTACGAGATATATAACTAGCATAGAAACCATCATGAACTATACATAATCTATCGTATGGTCTATCACTCCATTGACCATTACAAGTAAGACTAACTTTACCAAGTTCTTCTTCTATTGTTTTCATACATTCTCTAGGTTTACCAAATTCATATTGTAGACCCCCCGTAGAGGATGGAATACATTCACTTTATTCATTATTATAATCAACATCACTAAGACTATAAGTTTCATTATACTCTTTACCTTCTTCTTTTCTCTCCCAAAGTTTACCTGTTTCAGGATCAACATAAAATTTAGGAGCATCACCACAACTAACTATTGCATGAATTTTACCTTCTTCATCAACAGGAAGTGTAATAGAACCACTATACTGAACTTGTTCACTACCTTCATAAATAATATTAAGTTGGCCTTTAATATATTTAAGAAGAGTTTCAGCAAGTTTATCTTGACCAAGTTGATATGCTGCCATAGCAGATTGAAACATATTCCAACAAGTAACAATATTCTTATTATTACCTTTACAAGTAGCAGAACAATCATTAAGCATATCAAGTCCATATTGTGCCATAAGAACTAATAGTTTGTGATAAACACAAACATATTTACTAGGAACAGTCATATAAACATATTGAGGATTAATCTCAACTTGTTCAGTTCCATCAGCTTTTACATAGACACCATTAACATAATTATCATCTATTTGTTCACTCATTCTAACATTAAGTTATTGTATGAATTAATAATTGATTTTTGTTGCTCATCAGAAAGCAATTCTAAGGCTTCTAGTGCTTGAATCAAAATTTGTCCTTGTGTTAGCTTGCACCAATTTTTTTCGTTCAATGGGAAGCCTAATTCTGCTATTCTCACCTGTTTTTCAGCCATGTTTGCAATGCGTAATTGCATCTCTTTAGATAGCTGTTTTGGATTATTAATATAACCTCTTATCATAATATCATCTTATTTAAAAGCCTTATTAATAATATATGCAGTATAATCACTAACTCTAATATCAACACGTTTATTAAACGCAAGAATACGTTGATTAGAATCAAGATGTTTATTATAAATTATATTAATAATATCGCCATATATATCTTCTTTCCATTCTTCTCTCATATAATGACTAAGATAATCTTCATCCCCACGATACATATTAAGTTTAGAATAAGCATCGTAATAAACGCTATTAACTAAGTGTCGAGCATTATATTCGATTTGGTCACGGTTACTATCAACATTATTAGTAATAATAGTAGAAGCAACAAATTTAGCACATTCTGAAGCTGCATTAACCATAGCAATAGGAACTACAGCTTTAGACTTTTCTCTATCTTTATCAATAATATCTTTAGTAACTATATTAAGAAGTTTGGCAATATCATCAAGAGGGTCTTTTTTGTTATTATCAATTATTTTATTAATAATAAGATAAATAACAATAACAATACCGGGAACTAGACCTTGTTCAAAAGCATTTTGTATTAATTCCATTTTTATGAATACGAAAATAGGGACTATCAGTATTAACACTAATGCTAACACCAATAGCCCCTATTTGATTAATATTACCTAATATTTACCTAATCAAGTCGGGTAGTAGGTTATGCTTTTTCTTCAGTAGCAATAGCTTTAAGGATAGTTTCAACAGTTGTAATAGCAGTAGCTCCAGTAGGAAATGCTATTTGTACAATCTGATGAACAACTTCATCTCTAGTTTTCATTTCGCGTGGAACAGCAAAACGAAGAGTAAAGATAGTATATCCAGCATCTGCACTGTCAGGTTGTTTTAAAGGATTAATAGGATATGCAGGATACAGTTCAGTATAAGTATCACGGTAAGTATATTCAATACCTGCATTAGCAGCAGCCTTATTAGCTAAATCAATAATATAAGCAGCGTCACCATAAGCAGGTAAACCGTGAGTTGTAACTGTGACTGCAATACCAACTAATTCATCAGCACCAAGAATTTCGTAATCAATACCTTTAGACTCAGCAGTTAAAGTAATTTTAGCATCAGCAACAGTTGCTTTAATACCGTGTCCAATAGTATTATTATTAATTTGGTTAGCTAATTTCTTTGCTACATCATTAGCAGTAGGATTAAGACCAGTATGAATGGTAGCAGTCCAACGATTACGTTCATTGAACTTTAATCCTTTTTTCACAATCATAATAGAATAATCAGAATAAGCATTTACATCTCCGATAGTAAGATTAGCAGAGAAAGTAGTAGCAATTTGATAAGCACCTTTAACAAAAGTAAGATGTTTCTTATAAGCTGGAAGAACTACTGGACCATTTGCTTCACGACCAAGATTAATGTAAAACTTATCGGTAATCTTAGTACCGTCAGCGTCAATAGTTTCCTCGCCATTAGCAAGATAAGTAAAAGCAACCGCTCCAGCAGCAAGAGGTAAGCTCGCTCCATAAGCGACATTGCCCGCTAACAAAAACTGTCTCATTTTTAATTTAATTTAGAGTTTAACTTTGTTTATCAGCTCCATTAGAAGTAGCACCAATACTAGCAAGATAAATCTGTACTGCACGCATAACTATTTCCATATGTAAATAAGGAGGTAAATCACAATTAACCCAATCTTCTTCTCTATCTTCATCAAACTTAACTTTAGCAGGTTCTTTAATATAAAGATATTTAACTAATTGAGGTTTAACTGTATTATTGCGTCCAGTATATATATCAACATTAATACCAGATTCATCTCCAAATATAGTAACTATCGGAGCATCTTTCGCAGCACGATTACAAAAATCTCTTAGCGTTTGACCTAAATCTTCAGCTTCAATAATTCTGCAATCATAAATTGTCTTACCATTATAACTAACTTGAAAGCCTGTATATAGCATTATTCCGTCGCTATCAATATTAATTTTATAAGGGTCAACTTCTGTTCCATTACCTGTAATATCTTCGCCGTTAACAGTACCCGCTGTGTATAAAGTTCTAAGAGCATTAACAGGACTAATAGAAGCATTTTGTCGAGCAACCTTATCATTATAAGGAACTGGTCCAACGTTTTCTACTATTACATTTCTAGCTTTTTCAATTATAGCAGCATTAAGACAAATATCTATATCTTCCATGAGAATAGCACGGACGGTCTGCATACCCATCTGTTGTGCTAGTTCTCTGAACGTCACGTGCATCTCCCCAATGTTCATAATCAAATGTTTTTAAGTTTATTTTTATAAGCACTAACAAGAGCACTATTAGTAGGATTTTTAAACCACATAACAGCTTCCTTAACATTAGCACCAATGAACTCGCCATCAGGAGTAGTAATATTCTGATTATGAATTGCTCTGATAAATTCTCCACGAGAAATAAGAACCTCAATTAAAGATTTAATAGTAATATCTTTATCATTACAAAGTTTATTAAACTTAGCAGGTTCATTTGTACTAAATTTATCAAGATGAGTTTGTTTATCGACAGTATCCATAGCCATACCGTTAGGAATATTAATATTATTGGCAACACAGTATTGAATAAATACAGCATCAAACAAATCACTATTCGTGAGAAGTTTAACATAATTGCCTTTAGCAGAATTAATTTCCTGACGATGTTTAGCAAGACGCTCAGCTTCTCTTTGGTCATCTTTAAAATAAAATCTAATAGATGGGTCAGAATTAATAAGAGCAATATCTTTAGCTACATCTTTATACAATAAACAATGACGATAAATTAGATAATCATCAAGAACAATAGGATAACCATATTTATACTTTTCACTTTCAAGAAGATTTAACTTAGTAATCTTAGCTTCAAGAGCTTCTCTAAGTTCTTTAACTCCTTTACGGTTACTATTCATATAAGCAGTTTCAATAGCTTCTTCTTCAGCTCTAAAACGAAGATAATCTCGTTTACGATTCCAAAAGAAAGAAATATCAAAAGTCTTACCTAGTTCATCAACTGACACACTAATATTATTAAGATAAGCCTTAACCCGTGAAATAAAGTTTTCATTATTAGGAGCAAGACCAATTAAAGCAGGAAAATAAGATTCAATCTCACCTTTATTAGAAGAAAGAGTACGAGAACTACGAACACAACTACCAATCTTATCCATTCGTTTAGGTAATGTTTTATCATTAACTCTACGATATAATGAATAATTAATAACTAAATTAATAGTAATAGTTCGTTTTTCAGTATAAGGTTCATCAAGACTTTCATCTCTAACTCCTACTGTATTAGCAGGTTGGTTATTTACTCCATCCTCTACGGGGGGTATAACCTGTTTATCTGTATTTATATTAGAAGCAGCAGGAGTATTTTCTCCTGCTTTATTAGCTTCATTTACTTTGTTAAAATCCATATCTTAAATAGCTTCTTTTAAATGATTATAATACACATTTCAATAAGAACATCTTAGTGGTATTATCTACCTGCAAACCAATAGAGCCTTTAACTTCATAACGAGCCATATCAATTTCAGTAGCTGCATGATTAGTATTAGGCAATCCCCAGCAAGCAGGAATATCAGTCATACCTTCAATAACTTTAGCTTTATAAGCCTGTCCTTTTTGACGTACTATACGAACATTCTGATTACCTTTATAATTACTCATATCAATCAAAGCAGCTTGATGAGAAGTAATAGGCAAACCTGTAGTAGGATGAATCATACCATTTTGCTTAGCAGCTTCAGCATCAGTACCCTTATCGAAATAAGCATTATGAATAACAGTAATAGTATATCCATCTGGAGTTTTATACTTATTAAAGTAACGTCCATAAGAAAGACCATCACCATTATCTTGAATCATCTTTTCACCAAGAGGAGTAATAAATCCGTTTTCTTTAGCATCAGTTCTGATAGCCATTTCAAAGTCACGAATAAATCCTTTACCGCCCATAAGAGCTACATTCTTATCACCATCCTGAGTATCACGGTCAAGAACATCACCGATTGTACGTTCAAGTTTATTAATAGTCAGAACTTCACCATAAGTATCGTAGTTAGATTCACGACAAATTTCTAACATACCAGCAGTACGAGGAATAGGGTTACCATTATCATGGTCTTTCAAAGGAATAGTACCATCAGGTAAACGGTTATATTCAGACTTCCACAAACGTTCTTCATTCATAACTCTCATGTGCAAGTTGAACTGTCGCATCTCTTCGTTAATCCAAAGATTAGAAGTACCACCATTATCATTTTGGAATTGATATTGAGTAACAACATTAGCAAGATTACCAGCTATTTCTTTAGAATAACGATAAAACTCAAGTTGAGAAGTCATTCCAGCAGGTCCCATAGTATTGCTTCTATTACCTTTAGAATAAGATTCAGAAACAGTAGGAGCACTTATTGCCCAATACATACCTTTAGCCAACCATTGAGGGTCAACATAAGCATTAGGATTAGGAGAAGTAAGTTTCAAAAGATAAGCATAACCATAAGCAGATTCACCTAAGTCTTTCTGAATACGAACTTGAGTAACACCATCGGGAGCAGTAAGACCATGTTGTTCAATAAACCAATGAGTAGAGAAATGAACTTCAAATTCACTACCATTTTGACCCGGTTTAGTAATAGCAGTATTAAAGTAAGTTACAAAGTCTGTAAACTTCATACGACCCATAGTTTTCCAAGTCCATTGTACAGTAGCAACATCTTTAATACCACGACTACCTTGACCTTCAGTAATAAAACTTAAAGGAAAACGGTCATCATCCATACCATAATTATAAGTCAGAAAACTATTAATTTCTTCTGGCTTTTGAAGCTGAAGATAAGCAATTGATTCTTCATTAGAATAACCTCTATCTTCATAACGAGTTTGTCCAATAACACGTAATGTTTTCATCTACAAATTTACTATTATGTTAATAACCAAAACGCTCATCTTTCAGAGCATCTTTTTTACTGTCAGGTTTAGTTATTTTAATAGCTCCTTTTGTAGTTTTACATTGACTAGCAGTAAGTTTCAACTTTTTAGCTTCTTTATCAGAAACAGCCATTTCTATCAAACTATCATAACCTTTACCTGTATATTTAAGCCAAGCCTTAAGCAGTTCTTCATCGCGTCTTTCAGCATGAGATAACTTCATTAAATCATTTTCATAACGAGAAAGTCCTTTATCGTCAACTTGATAGACATAATTAAAGAAATCTTCGGGAGTTGTAGAAATTTGTTTTCCATTACGTTCAATAATAACAGTTTCTGGAATACGATAACCAGCAATTTGTCGTTTATCAATACATTCTTTAACTCCAGTCCAAAATTCTATAAGCTGTTTCTCTTCTTCTTCTTTAACACGCATAGCTTCTTTAGCATTAGCTTCACGCATTTCATTATCAGCTTTCTGAAGAGCTTCAAGTTCTTCTTTGGCAACATTGAAAAGTTCATTACTATCTTTCAAATATTGAATATATTTATCAACATTACCACGACGATTAAATTCTCTAAATGCTTCGCGAATAATAGCTTCTTGCTGACTTACATTTTGTTCATCTACTTCAATACCACTTCTATCACGTAATTCGCCAAAACCTTCAAATGAATTACCATTTGCAACATAATAATTAAGAAAATCACTAACAACAGGATAATCTTCAAATAATTTATTAACTCCAGCTTTAGCAAATTCATCACGTTTTAAATCAAGAACGGATTGAACATAACTTGCAACTCCTTGAGGAGTATTGTCAAAAGTAACAGGTCTGCCATCTTCTGAAGTAACAGAAACACCAACAAGTTCTTGAATTGATTTAATATCAATTTTATCATCTTCTTTAGCATCTTCTACTTCAAATTCTTTAAGATAAGCAGCAACTTCATTTTTAGCTTTAAAGATATTACCTTTATCGTCAATAAGATTACCGTCTTTATCAACAGTATATTTATTATCTCCATCTTCGATAATAGTACCTTCTTCTAAACCATGTTCAGCATCAGCGTCATTCGCTTTGCTAGTAGGCTGACCCCCCGTGGAGGATGAAGATTGGTTATCTTTATTAGCATTAGAATCACTATTACCATCTCCATTACCATTATTAGTAATATCATCAATAGGATTACCATCAACATCTAACTGCCCTGTTTTACCTGTATCAAGGTCTGTAATGTCGTCAGTAGGTTTTCCATCACCATTAGATGTTTCACCATTAAAACCAAAACTATCAAAATTAGGCATAATTCTTTGTTTTTAATTAATTACTATACCACAAATATAAACTATAATAATAATATAAGTTTTACTTGTATCGTTAAAATATGTTCACCTTTAAGCCGATTTGCCGACTAACATACTATTGCTAACTAGGATATTTATTACTGATAACCTAACCTGTCGCTTTCAGAGAAGCCGTGTATGAATCAAATTTTATCATAACGATTAATCTATCACGAAATGAATAAAGTGCTTAAAATGAGCTTAAAATGGCTTATGTGATGTAAAGAAAAATGAAAATGGGCTGAACCTACTTTCACAAGCAAGTCCAGCCCTATTATGAACAAAATTTAGAAGTACAGTCGATTATTTACTTTTACTATCATAGCGATTTTTATTCGTTTTTGCAATCTTAACTTTATCTTCACTTTCTTTAAGTTTAACAGCTAATTCTTTTTCTTTAAGTTGTGCTTCAACAGAAGTCTTTTGAGCATCTAAACTAAGTTTACTACGTTCAAGATTAAGTCTAGCATTTTCCATACGTTCTTCAGCTTGACTCTTTTCAGCATCACTAAGACCATTATCAAAACTCATAATATTAGCATTTGCTTTCATAGCCTCAATTTGACCATCAAGATATTTTTCAACTCTAATAGTTTCTCTATCTTGTTCTGCTTTTCTATCAATTTTAGCAAGTTCAAATTCTTGACGAAGTTGTTCTGTTTGTTGAGAAACACGTTCAATATCAAGTTCATGCTCACGTTGAATATTTTGATACTTATCAATAAGCTTACTAATTTGAGCAACATTATCTCCACGTATAGCAGCATTAGCCATATCCATATTACCATTCTGAGCAGCACTAAATGCAAGCTGTTTATATTGTTCAAGTTTCTCACGTTCTTTAACAGAAGTTTTACAAGTAACAATATAGTTAGCAAATATATGACTATTAACATCAAGACTTAAATATCTAATATCGCCATCTTTAGTTTTATAAGAAGTATTAAGACCATCAATCCAAGCAAGTTTAGTATAATCCATTTCAGCTTGATAATCTCGTTCTCTCATTTTATCAAATATAAATTCAATAATAACAGAACCCATACTTCCACGAATAACTGCTTCATCAGTAACTCCTTTACCAGCACTATTAGCAATCTCACCATAACGTTGTGGAGTCATATCACATTCCATTTTAGCAGTCTGTTCAATCTCTTGAATAAGTTGTCCAAGTTCAGTAATATAATTATTCATACGACTTTCAAGATAACGAACATTTTGTGCTTTAACAAGATTAGCGTCATCTTCATCATCAATATAAAGCACACCATCAGCAGCCATACGATATATAGTATTAGCAGGCTTTTTACCTAGAAGAGATTTAGCAATCATAAGAACATTCATCTTATTCTTAGCAATAGCCATTTCTCTATGATAAGAAACGATATTACGAAATACTTGATAAGGAATAACTGTATCTACAACACTAAATCTTCCAAAACCTGGAAGAAGTTCTGCAATACCATTATAAGGAAGTTTACCATTCCTATTGTAAGCAATAGGACGAGCCTTATAAGGATATATGCTTGTAGCACGAGAACCAATTCTAACGCTCTCATAAACTTGTGGACGCCACACCCATTCAATACTAATATCACCACCAGCAGGGTTAAGCTGATAAGTTTCATCAACAATTCTTGTTGTAACAAATGCTCCATTACTATATGTAAGAATACCTTCTTTTATTTCACCTCTCCAAACAGTATGCCAAACTTCAAATAAACCATTATTAGCATCACGAGCCATTATATTAGTGTTCTTAATATGTTGTAAATCATCTTTATTAAATTTACTACATATATCACCAAAATAATACATATACTTATCCCAATTTAAAAGTGCTCTATCGCTAGAAGTAGTAGCACTATATTGATAATATGTATCAAGAGCTTCACGTTCTTTTTCAGAAAGATATTCATAAAATTCATCTATAATTTGTTGTTTAGTTAACATACGACGTTCAGCAAACATATCATAATCTTCTGCAAACATACTATCGTTAGGAACAGGAAAAGCATCTCTAACACTAACAACACGTTTAATTAATTGACTACCTACAACATCTCTATATGTATAACAAGCTCCAAAAGCAACAAATTCAAAATAAGCTCTAGCGTATATAGTAAAAGCATCAGTAAGGTCATCAATAACATTAATTAAATCTTGTCCTTGTGCACTAATATCATCAATAAAATTTTCATTAAATTCTTTAATAAAAGCTTCAATATCAACAGCTTGTTCAGGATTAAATTGTTCAGGATTATTACCTTCATTAACAAACTGCATATAACTTTCTTGTATCTTCTTAGCAACAGCTTGTTCTGCAAGCATCATAATTTGTTTACCAAGTTCAGCATCTCTAGCAAATACAACTTCTGGATTATTAGCTCCAACAATAAAATCATGTGGATTTTTGATATATTCACCAATATATCTTCTAATAATACCTTTCATCATATCATAGTTACGCATAGTAGCTGGAAAACGAGTAAGATTTTCATCTTTTTCATTATAAGGATTAAGAGTTTTTCTATAATATTCTCTAGGAATATTACCAAGAAGAATATTAAACTTTTCTTCTACATTAAAATCAGCTTTACAAGCAATACCAGCTTCTATAACATAATCACAGCATTTAGCATACCAATCAACTTCTTGTTTTTCAGCATAACTAACATGCTGATTAGGAAAATCAAGTCTACCAAAATTATACATATCTTTATTTGTTTAATCTTAAAACCATTGTCTATTAAAAATATCTGTTTTATCATTCTCTTCTGTAACTTTCTTACGACTAGCAAGTTCTCGCTTACCTTTAATATCAATAGATTTCCAATATATACCTAAAAGTATAAGACTAGATATACGGTCAAAGTTACCTTCAGCATTAAATTTTTTAAGTTCAAGAATTGTTTGATAATCAAGAAATCTTTCAAAAACATAAATATCTTCTCCAAATTCATTCTTACCAATAACTTCATATAAGAATTCTTTAAGTAGACGAAGACCATCTAGTTTCTTAGGACCACTACCAATATTATAACCATAACTAGTGCTAACTTTTTCTTTAACAGCAGAATCCCAAACATATAAAGGTTCATAACCTAAATATTTAGTAGCTTTCCATTTACGAAAATTAGAAACAGTTTCACCACGATTTATTTCTACAAGTCCAGTACCAATACAATTATACCATTTACATAGTCGATAAAACTTTTCATCAGCTTCTTCTAGTCGTTCAGTACGTCCATAATATGCAGCACATAACTTAGGTTTAAATCCATTACGTTCTCTAGGCATTTCAATAACAAATATACTATTATGAGAATGTCTATCAGTAATTTCTTTTTTATCTTTATCAATACCGACAGGGTCATAAACTGCAACATAAGTACCAGGAAGAATAGTTCTTATAAGTCTATCTTCAAAATAAACTTCTTCATACTCTGGAGCAAACCAAACTCTTATACAGCCATGAGGATCTTCATTACCACGTCTAGGAACTCCTTGAATATAATCATAAGTTTTAATATCAGGATTTTCAATTCTTATACGAGCATTAGATTTAAAATAAACTTTTTTAGTTCCATCTTCGAATAATTCTCCGTCAGTATAAAACTTATAACTATTATCAACTCTAAGTTTATCTTCAAATTTATTAAGAGCTTCACTACTAAATATATTTTCACTAGCACTACTAAAAGATTCAGCAGGAAATAAAGCACGTTGACCAAGATAATTAAGATATTCTGCAAAAGTCTTAGCAGCCTTTTTCTTTTCAATTCTTTCTCGTGCAGCAAGCTGAAGCCCTATTCGTAAATTACTATTTCCATTTTCATCAAAACCTTTAACTCCATCTATTTCTCCTTCAAGACCCCAAGCATAAGATTTAAAAAATCCACAAACTTCATTACGAGCATCATTATCAAAAACATTTTCAAAAGCCATAAATCTAAATGCTCTAGGATTATAAAAGTTTTGTTCAAATATTTGCATATTAGCAGCAGTAGCAGTTCCCCAAGCCATAAGAGTACCAGTAGTACGAGTACCAACAGTCATTGTAGGTTCAGTCACATTCATGAACTCATCAAAGTTTTGCATTGTAGACAACTCTTCAACTTTAATAGTAACAGCATCTTTACCAATAGCACAGTCTGGATTATTAGCACTAACACTTAAAAGAGAACTAGACCAACTATCATCAGCTTCAACTCCATTTTTCATACGATAACCAAGTTTAAAACTATCAGTAGTAGGACTAAATATTCCTCTTTTAAATGGAGTTTTCTCTTCAAAGAACTTTAAGTTATTAACAGCAAAGTCACTTAAACCCCCTTGTTTAATCAAATATTTATTATCAGCCGCAACATGAATAACAACTTTATGTTTAGATAAGTTAACTTCATTAGAACTATCAGCAGCCATAATATAAGAAAAACCTCCACGTCGAGTTTTATCAATAATAAGATGCAAACCATTACGTTTACAGAATTCTATAATTTGCCAAGTCCAAAATTGGGCATCAATAAAACTAGGAAAACTATAAATCTTTTTAGCAGTAGCTCCATGTTCAGTAACAATAACAGATGATTCATCTGTACGTTCCATACGAGTATAATTAAGAAAATTATAATGACCACCTGTTATCCAAACATCTTCTATACTTCCATCTGGATTTTGCCAACAAGGAGCAGAAAAACCATTACGTCGTCTATCACATTCTCTACGTCTAAATTGTCTATGAGGAATACTATCAACTTTAAATTGTGTATATCTACCTGTGGCTTGATATGTTCTAGCAGCTTCATTAAAAAGTTCAGTATTAACAAATTTGCCAGGTCTAATATTTAAAAGAAAACCACCACTATCTCCAATTAAAAAGTTATTATGAGGGTCATACCATCCACAATCACTAGCTTTCTTATACTTTTTCTCTTTATCAGGTTCTTCAATGTATTCTAGAAAAGGATATTTACCATCAGCCATAATATTTTATTTAACTAGTAAACAAACAATAAAAGCGATAGCGCAAACAGCACCACCGCTTACCAAATATCTATTCTTACGTTTAATACGTTCAATAGACTTATTTAAATTATCATTTACTTTATTACTATTATCAAGATTATTTTGTAAAGTTTCAACTTCTTTATAAAGAGCATTATATTTAATCTTATGAAGATTAATTATACTATCTTGTTCATCAATAATATCTTTATAAAGTTTAGCTTTAATAATTTTAGTATTAGCAATCTTAATCATATTAATAGGGACAAGAACAGTTGTATCAGTAGTGTTGACTCCCCGTGGAGGATGCACTATATTATCAATCTCACTCTGACACCAACTTCTTGAATAACTCCCAAGTAGCACTATCATTAAGACTAATAACTTTATTTTCAATATCTTTTTCATGTTCTTTAAGTTTATAAACTATACTTTCTCTTTCAGTTATAACTAACTGTATAGAATCAATCCGAACATGATTAATAGCGGTGTCACTTTTATTATATGAATTGACTTCTACACTAAAACGACTTATTGATAAATACAGAGTAACACATAAATTAATAATCGCTATTATAAATATTGCTATTAACATCTTCTTCATAATTCTATACAGTATTAAGTTAATCTTTTATTTCGATAAGTTTATTAAGTAAATCAAGATTCCATCTACCAGTTTCTTTAAGACCAAGAACTCTTTGAGCCATCTTGATAGCTGCAACTTGACCACAATTCACGTTAGTATCAAATAGTTGTTCAGCAACTCTCTGACTATTAAAATCATCAAGTTCAAATACATCCCAATAACCTATTTTATACTTTTCCCAAACAAGTTTCTGAAGCTGAACATCATTATCAAGTTTAGACTTAAACTCTTTACTACCAACAGTATAATATTTCTTATAAGAATCAATCATAGTCCAACCTTGCCAAGTAGGATTATATTTACGACTGATACCTTTATAAGTTTCTCCACCAGCATCATCTTTATCGTTTACATAACCACCTTCTTTAATAGATAGTTTTTTAAAAGCATCTCCAAAGTAAGCCATAATTTAATTTATATAAGGATTAGTACAATATCTAAAACAATCAACAGCATCATAATATTCATCTTCATCAAATTCTTTAATTGTAACCCAAAACCAAAGAACTTTAATTTGAACTTTATAAATCAAAAATTCAAAGCCATCACCAATATGATGTTCATCGCCAATTAATCTAATATTTTTTCTACGATTAACAATATACATAATATTTTATTCTTCAAGAGTTCTACGAATCCAACCTCTAAGATATTTGATATTATTTCCTTTTCCTGCAATATCATTATAATATCTAATACGTTCAAGTTTATATTTAGCTACAAAATAATCAGCACTAATTGTAGTATCAGATTTATAAGCATTGAGAGAATCTTGAGTTCTACGAAGTAATTCTTTAGTTAAAACTAATTCATTAATAGCAGTAGAATCAGTAACAGGAACATAACGAATTTCAGGAACTGGAGTAATACGTTTAGTGCATCCACTAGATAAACAAATAGCAAATATAACTAAAACAATAAAACCAATAATTACTCCAATTAAATTATCTTTATTTAATTTCATATAGCAAGTTTAAATTGAGTTTGAATACCACTAGCTTTAATTTGTAATTCTCTATCTTTAAGAACTTTATTAATATCATCACGTAGATAATTCATAGTAAAGAACTTAGTAGTTTCAACAGGATTCTCTTTAATATGATAAAGACCATCAGAAAACCTTTTTGGCATACCATATTCATTAAGTTCAAAATCACTATCAATATGACATAACCAAATACCTTTAATAGTTAAACCAAGTATATATTCAACAGCAAAAGCATACATACTAAGTTGAAGATTATATATAGCACCATTACAATTAGGAAGATGATTAAGAGGAGCTAAAAGTCGTTCATCTTTATCAACCCAAACATTAGTTTGTTGTGCAGGTCTAACTGTTTTATCTTTCTTATAATAACCACTACTAAATTTTAATCCACCACGATTAGTTTTCCAATCACCTACAACAGCACAATTAGTATCTTCATTAACTAGAAGAATATCAATAGTTCCACTAATTAACCAATCTATAAGAAACATACCAATCTCACTATAAATCTTATATCCTCTTTCAGTGTACATTTTAAACGCATCATAAATAAGAGGATAACGATTATTAGTAAGTTCAATAAAATCTTTAAGATTAAGTAACTTATAACTAGCTCCAAAATTTGGAATATCAGCAATAGTAACCATTACACCATCTTCACGCTTATCAAGATAATTAATAGCTTGTTGAAACATAGATGCTCCTTTAACACCATCTTCAAGACCATTATGAGTATTAGTTCCACGTTCACATGCTTCTTTAGTAATAGTAGACCATTGTTCCTCTAGTTTCTTCTCACTTATTCCTAACTCTTTAGACTTCTTTCTCAACCAATAGTTCTTATCGAATTTAGGTTGATATTGATGAAGAATTTGAGTTGTACTAATATAGCTATTATTTAAAGTATCTGCATAACTATGTTCTTCTTCATGAAAAATAAGTCTAATATCATTATATCTTTTATCTTTAAGTTCCATATTAATATTATTAAGTTCAACACTAGCTTGGACCCGCTTCGGCACTACGTGCCTACGCTAGACTCCCCGTAGAGGATGGAGTGAGTCAGCATTAGCTTATTCTTCAATCATACTAGAAATAACTTCTGTACCTCCTCTACCAACAGTATTCTCTTGTTCATATAGAAGATTTTCCTCAGCTACATTAAGAGCTTTAATCGTGTTTGGAAACTGATTAGCTAAATCATTAATTTGTTTCATATAACCAATAACAACTGGAACATCTTCTAGACTAGCACCATCAGATAACTTGTCATTCAGCAACTCATTTAACTTGCTAGCAGCTAGAGCAACATTATGAATACCACGCTTAATATTAAGTACAGCTTCCATACCAGCTCCAGCTTTTTGGTTATAATATCGTTTAATAAGTTTCCAAACAAGAATATCAGGTTGATAATTTTTAGGTAAATCAAAGTTTTCAATAGCTTTCTTAAGAGCTTCTTTTTCACTAAGACCTTCTTGTAGACATGGACCTTTAGGATCACCAAGATAATAAATAACTCCAACTTCTTTAACATACATCTCTTTATTAGGAGATTTATCTCTAGTATAAAGAAGACTAACATCTCTATCAAGAAGTTGTTTAAGTGTAGGAGCTTTTGGCATACCAGTTTCATCTATGGTCAGCATCCAATCCAATTCCAAACCGTTCATATATTTCTTCTACTTCTTCATCAAATTCAATAATTTCAAGTTTACCCATAGCATATAGCCAAAGATTAGCATAAGCAGCACTATGTTTTTTACTTAGTTTAATCCAAATAGGAAGAAGTTTCTTTTTAAACTTAAGTTCAGTCTTAATCTTTTCTTCTTCTTCATAATGTTTTTGCTTTTCTTCTTCCATAACTTTAGCAATATATTCTTTATACTCTTCTCTAGTCATAGTTTTTCTAGCTTCTTTAAAGTCTTTATAATGACTAATAAGTTTAGAACGATACCAATTCTTTTGAATAGTACCAATATGAGGAATAGCAACACATTTATCTTTTCGTATATTAATACTAGCTTCTTTTTCAAGACTTTCAATAATAGATTTACAAAGTATTCTATCATCTCCTTGAAATCCAATATCATCTAATATATTATTTATATCTTTATAGATAAGAATATAATCATCATCAAAATCTTCTTGAGAACTAGTATTAGCAATATTAAAACTAGTATTAGTCTTAAAATCCATAATTGAAAGTTTAAGAACTCTTCTTAGATTACTACTATAAACAAGAACACAAGTACCTATAATTTTAAATTATACATAAGTAGTTCTAAGAAGAGTTCGATTATTTAGACGAAATGGCTAATTAGCTTTTTCAGCAGAATGATAAACAAAAGGATTAATAGCTTTATGTTTATCAGTAATAGCGGCTCTTAAATCATTAATAGCTATAACTTTAAATTCAATAAACCAAACTTTCTGTCCTTTTTTATATCCTTGATTTTGTCCAAAAGTACCAACAGTAATAGAACGAGTTAGTTCTGTATCATTAGTAATATACTTATTAACAAATTGAGGACTAAGAACATTATGTTTAAGATAAAGATGATAGCCACGTTCAAGAGTAGAACGGTCAATTATAATCTTATCCATTTGATTCATACCAATAAGTTCAGCATCTTCTTTACTAATCTTAGCAATAATTGGCATAACCTCAACAGTAACTACTTTATTATTGATAACGCCAAATAAACTTTCATTTTGACAAAGAGCCACAACACAATAATGTTTAGCAATAACTACATTAGTAAGAACAGCGTCAAGTGCTTCACTTGTTATTTCGCTAATGTCAGTAGGTATTTGAATACCAAAATCTTTAAATTTACTTTCAACTTTAATCATAACACTAAATTATTTAGTTTTAATAATACTATCAATACCAATATTTCCAAGTTTAAGTTTACTAGGAACTTTAATCTCTTTTTTATTCCTTTCACCACTATGAAATTCTCTAGTGTATTTAGGTTTAGTTTCACTTTTATCTTTACCCATAACTTAATTGTTTTTAGCAAATGTAAGAGTTTAGATGAATCTACCAAGAGAAAAACTATTTTTAACATTTACATCATAGAGGATTATATGATTATAAATATGCAAGTCATACTCCCCGTGGAGGATGAAGATGAGTTAGACTTAATCATATTAGTATTAATGATATTAATAGAGATAATAATAATAATGATAGTATTGATTAACTTGATGTGATTAATACTGATTGTATTCATCCTCTACGGGGGGTCTAGCGGAGAGCGAAGCTCGGAGCGGTCACAATGAATCTATATAATATATCTTTATAGTAATTATAATACATTGATTATCAATAAGTTATAATACATATTATGTATTATGCTGAATACCTAATTCCCCATCAGTATGCAAATTAAGTGGCAAAAATGACTACCTTTGTGCACGAAATCTATTCCATTTTGGAACACATTTCGCTAATTTCCTAGAGTAATATATTTTTATGTTAAACTTAATACTGTTATTGTTATGACTTTTAAAGAAGATTTTAAACCTAGTAGAGTTTATAATAAACTTGTTATTGATGCTATTAATAAAGATATAGCTAATGATAGAAGTATTATTATACCTAATACTTTTGATATTGATATTAAAAATAATAATAAAAAATATCTATGTGGTACTGGACGTATGGAATGTTTTGATACAGGTAAAATTATTAAAAGATATTATTCTAATGTTGGTATTAATGCTTGGAGAGAAATAGTTGAATTAAGAAGTATAATTCTTCATGAACTTTTTTATTTTATTAATTATACTATTTGTTTTAATTCTAATGTTGTTAAAATTAGTAAGGATTTATTTGATGCTGTTTGTAGAAATGGAATTAGAAGTGGATGTAATAAACGAGATTTTGCTAATGCTATTGTTACATTAGAAAAACTTAATATTATTCGTAGAACAGATAAACGTAGTATGTTTGAAGTTAATCCTAGAGTTATATTTAAAGGTGATATTAATAAATTTCATGAAATTATTACTAAAGGTAAACTTGATGATTCTAAAATAAAACTTGATAATAATGTTAATTATATAGATAGAATAGGATTAGTTAAAGATGATAATTGTATTATAATTAAAAATAAACAAGTATATAAAAGTGAACTTGATTATTTATATGATGATAATGAAAATAATGAAACTGAAATAATTGAAGCAGAAGAAATTGATACTGGTAAAATTGATTGGGATTGGTAATGACGATAGTAGTGCTAGTGAGTATAACCACCGGTCATGTTAAACTTGATTGACTACCCCCGTCTAAAATTGATAGAAGCAATGAAAATGATAGAGATAATGAAGATGAGAGTAATGATGATAGTAAAGATGATAGTAAAGATGATAATGATAAAGATGAAAGTTATAGCGATAGTAATGATAAAGATAATGATATTTAAAATTGAATGTATTGGTGTAATAGTGAGGCTAGTGAGTAGGAGGGGTGGGTCATTAAACTCGTCTTGACTACCCCCGTCAAGTTCTAGGAGAAAGTAAAGTTCTCACTCTCATTATCAACATTAAATATTTTGAGATTATTCATCTCATTACATTACTAACTATTAATACTAATCATTATGAAAACAAACAAACCATTGTTGTTAGTTGCAATCATACTGATGATGCCAGCTATCATACTAGCATTGAAAGTAGAACCAACTAGTGATGAACAGATTACTGCTGTTGTATTTGGAATACTATCGGCTATTGTTAGTTATCTTAGTAGAGATTAATCTCTACTAGATGATGCTGCTCATTATCAACATTAAATACTTTGCAGTTGAAACGAAACAACTGTCAGTAATGCTACTGATTAGCGTAATTAAATACTTAATAGTCATGCCAGACGTTAAAGATTTAGCGCAAGCTGCACAGAGTGCTGCTGCTGCTCCTGAGAGTGTTAATGTAGTTAAACCAACTACTAGTGTTAACCAACCTGTTCAACCTACTGTTGATACAGATAACCAAAGTTCTGCGCAAGTGGAAACCATTGATGATGTTGTTAGACGCATCTGTACTGATGGTCATAGTTATGTAATGACTACTGTCATTACTAATATTGATTGTCAAGAACGTACAGGTCGTAATGGCAAGTCTTATCTCAATGCGTTTGTTACTATTGCTAGTCCTGTTAAAGGTGCTCAAAGTATGCCTGATGGTACACATCGAATGGGTATGCTTGGAGCTATTCAGATGCCATTCAATCAGATACTGCTTGTAATGCGCAAAGACAAGTTCTACGGTAGATTTGTCAACTATATTGGCGAAGCTACTGAAGCTGGTTTTGCTAGTATGTATCTGACTGGTGTTGCTGTCAAAGTTCTTTGTCAGTTTGTACCTGCTGGTGTACAAGACCGTAATCCGTTTACTCGTAAAGATAATCTTTACAATGTTGTGGATTATGATAGATATGTATATCATATTGTGGGTATCGAACAGCCGGCTGACCCTGTTCTTGTTGGTGCATATAATGTACTTATCAAGCAGATTATGGATGATGCTCGTGCTGCCATTGCTGCAAAGCGTGAAGCTAAAGCTAAAGCGGCTAGTTTTGTTGCAACTGCAATGAACGATGACGATATGCCGTTCTAATGAACATAGTGCTACTGACCTTCGGGTTGGTAGCACTGATGTTATCAACAATAGTTTTGTTGATGCTGTCGCTAGTGTTCGACATGGAAATGCTCATTATCGACATTAAATATATTGCAGTAAACGAACTTAACAGTCTGATAAGACTTGTCAATCAAGACCTAGCTGTAAGTTCTGATAATACTAATCCTAATAATAAACATCATGAAAGTACATCGTATTATTGCTATTATTGAAGTTGAGAATGATAATTCTATAACTTCTGTTGAACTTATTAAACTTAGTCTTGATAATATTGAGCATCCTCTTGTTATTACTAATATAACCACTAATGGTAGTGCTAATAATATCAAACAAGTATATGATAGTATTGATAAACGTAGATTAGATATTGCTATTAAACTAAAAAGTATCGCTCGTTCTATTAATGATGGTCTTGATGATTATGAATGTGGTATAATTGGTCGAGATTATAACGATAGTGAATGTAATGATGAAACTAAAGCTGATTAACTAGATAAATGCCATGTAAATTTTTTTCTATAATATATATTATATACGAAGTATATTATATATATATATTATACCCTAGAATCAGCGAAAGATATTGATACTGATATTGCTATTGGTAATGATAAGACTAGTTATATTAGTGAACTTACAACAACTCATCTTGTGAAACAAGATGATGTTGGTATGACTGTCGTGACTGGTATTGATACTGATATTGCTCATGGAGATTTACTCTCATAACAAAAAGTTATAGATATGAAATTAGAGGTGACGAGAGGTATTGAATGTGGAGAAAGAGTAAGTGGAGATGAAAGTGGACATTGTAGAGTTTGTGGAGAATGACATGGTGGAGTTGAATGTGGTTCAAATAGGGTCAAATTGAGGTTGAATGTGGAGATGGGAGTGGTTATGGTCATACTAAAAAAATTAATCCTACTAGTATTCCTCTTAATCCTATTAATAACACTCCTAATAATCAATCTAAACCTATTGTTTCAACTCCCTCTCTTTCTCTCTTATAACTTCTCGTTATACTATCATGATCTCTAGTTCCAGCATTATAACCTTTAGTTATATCTTCATAACCATTAGTTATATCTTCATAACCATTAGTTATAACCTCTAGTTATATCATCGTTGTTAGTATTAGTTCCAACTCCCTTTCCCATCTCATTATAACTTTCAGTTATACCACTATCAGTTTCAGTCATAGCATCATCATCTCAATCTCATTGACGTTCGTCATGACGATTAGTCATACAATCGTTATTAAGACTATCTCTAACAGTATTATCAAGTCTAATAAGACTTCTAGTCATAATGACTAATAGCATTAGTTCTAGTTAATAATAGCACTATTAATATTATCAGTATTATAATGACTATTAATACTAGTCATGCTAATATTACTGATGATATTACTAATGATATTCTTAATATTCTTGATATTACTAATTCTCTTTATACTAATGATACTCTTGATACTATTGATATTTATTATACTCATGGTAAGTTAATTCCTATTGCTATAACTATTTTAGTTATTTTAATATAGCTATTGATTATTAGTTAGAATTATAGTATAAATAAATTATAATATATTTGAAGTATTATATTTAATTGTTATATTTGTCGTGTTGTTCAGTAGAGTAATATTGCTACTGATAATAATATTAATCTTAAACTTATAAGTGTTATGGTAAATTTTGATAATGTTACTAGTAATGTTCAATCTAAGCCTAGAAAGAAAACTATGGCTGAAAGTTTAGAAGAAGCTAAACAAGAGGGTAAACTTGTTGTTCCTGAAGAAGATATACAAGTTAATGCTGTTGTTAGTAGTGAAACTGTTCAACCTAAGAATAAAGCTAGGAAGAAGAAACAAAGTAAAGTTCGTAAACAGGAAGAACAAACTAATGCTATTAGTCAAGCTAATGAAGATAATGACTTTAAAGATGCTAAGACTGATAAACGTGGTGTTCCTGTTGGAATTAATGTTCCTCAACATATTCTTGATGTAGTTTGTATTGTTAAATTCAATGCTGCATTTAGACGTCATACTTCTCTTAATATTCTTCATGCTCTTGAAGATGATGGAAGAATATATAATGCTAAAGGTGCTTATGTTGACTTCTTATGGAATAAGTTTAGAGTTACTGCTGATGGTGGTCTTCGTAGAGAATATAGATATACAGATGATTTATTTATTGATGCTTTAGTTAAAGCTCATGCTGATGTTGCTAGTGATAGTCAGCGAGTTATTGGTATTATGATTGATACTGAAACTGAACTTCATAAAAAGAATAAAGATTCTGAAGCTAGTTAAGTTTGTAGTATAGACTCCCCGTAGAGGATGAGATAGTGCTGTTGAGCTTATTAAAGCTAATTCTCATATTCTTGCCATTTTTATCCATTTTGTTTATTGGGTTTGTTATAGTTAACACGTTGATGATAACTATCCTCTACTCGGAGTTTATTTTATATATAAAGATATGGAAAGAACTGATATTTATTTTGTTGAAGATGATACATATCTCAATAATAATGTTGAAGGTGTTGAAATTCATGCAGAATGTCTAAGTCAAGATTTTGACGATATTGCTTGGGAACCAATAGTTGATGATAGTCCTACTGTTGATCCCGAAAATGATATTTTTGGCTATTATAAATAAATTTATATTGTTATGGAAGATATTAATATTTTTATTAAGACTTTATTTGAAAAACCTTGTGATGATAAACGTTGTGATGCTTGTAAATTGAAGAATGAATGTAAATCTATCAATCAATTTATTAAAGATATCAAAAATAAAGGTTTGACTAATCAACAAATTGCTAGAGCTATTAGTTTATTTATTTTTATTCGTAGAGAACGAAAATATATTGCTGATTTTGGTATTCATGATGATTCAATTATTAAAGAAGTTACTACAAATAGATTTGAAGTTGATTGGCTGATTAATCGTTATGAAAGTATTCTTGACAATAAAGATGAACTTAAACCAATCATTGCTGCTTTTCCTGAATACGCTAAGAATTTGTTAGAGATTGTTGTTGGTAATAATGTTATTATAAATAAACGTATTGCTAATTACATTATTCATACTTCTGAAATTGAGCATAAAGCTATTATGGAACTTCTTAATTGCAAAGAAGAAGATAATAAACTTAAAAGCTTTAGTGATGATGAACTTAAACAAGAACTTAATCGTAGACAAAATGCTGGTAAATAATCCACATAAATTGATACTCTAAATACTACGGTCTGTGAAGATAGTAGTATTATTTCACTTGCTGATGATGGAAGAATTGAACTCCGAAACTATGATATTGTTATTATCCGTTTTAATTTCTAATTGTAACTTTGTAATAGTACGGTCTGTGAAGATAGTGCTATTAATATTTATCATAGTCCAAGTGTTATATGTCATATTGATTTATTTTAATTTTTGGTATTAATTAATGTCGTTATTACTGATTGTGAAATTAGTAATATTGTTCGTGTCAAACATTTCGTTTTATACGATTTCGTATTTGTAGTTTTGCCTAGCATTGTCTGTGAAGATAGTGCTAGGCTTTTTAGTATGTATATTATTAACTTTAAATATATAATTAAAATGGATAATTTTGATTCTCTTATTTTTGATGGTCTATTAGATAGATACATTGAAGAACAAGCTAAGTTTGAAAAAGGACAGGTAGTATATATGGAATATACTTATCAATATCATAATCAAACTAAACTTGGTGTTTGTGTTGGTATTGTAACTGGAATTGGAGTTACTAAGGTTGAACGTACAATAGGTAATAATAAATATATTGATTATCCTATTGTATATACTATTACTCATGCTAAAGGCGTAAGTTATAATGTTAGTGAATGTAAACTTGGTTCTGTTGCTGAACATATTCTTAAAGAACGTCTTAAACGTAATGGTAAGAATAATGAACAGAATAATGAGGCTGCTACAAATGACTAGCTATTTATGTTCATAATACATTCACAGATACGGTTCTTTTGCTCTCTGTTGAATTTTCATATATAATCTGATTAATCTATCACGATTAATATTGAGTTCAATACAGGGCAAAAGAACTAGCTAATAAATGTTAAACTAAAAATTTAATACAGTTTTATTATGAATTATATTGCTTATAAGAATATTGATGGTACTATTACATCTGGATTTAAAGTTAAACTTTATGATATAGTTACTTTGAATGTTGGTTATTGGAAAGATAAACTTGCTATTGTTCTATATATTAATGAAGATAAAAAACAAATTAAAATTCGTATTATTGAATGTGGTATGAACTTAACTCTTAAAGTTAAAGATGTTCAATTTGTTAATCATAATAATAGAACTGCTGCTCGTTCTTATATTGATTTATGTAATAAACTATCTAAAACCTTTCGTGATAAATATACTGATAAACATTATATAAAAGATAATTGGTTTACTGATAAGTTTATTATTAATGATATAACTGCTGATACTATTGCTAAAGGTATTGGTCAATATATTACTAATATTGATAGCGATAGATATTCTGTTAGTGCTATTATGTGGCTTAGTGATATTAAAGATTATATAGATGCTTTACTTAAATATGGTGATTTTGATTTTGTTGCTAAAGCATTTAAAATCTATAATATTACTGATACTAGATTTGAACTCATTCGTAAACTTTATCATTATTTCTATGATTGAAAATGTTTCTCATTTTATACTTGGTATGATATTTGGTTTATCTGTATATCTTTTTATAAGAATTACCATTGTTAGTAAAAAACTAGATAGACTTATTAGAGATATTAATGATACTCAAAATTGGATTAGAAAGATTCAAATTGATATTTGCGATATTAATAAACAATGGGAAGTTAAAAGAGATAGGGATAGAAATAGACTAGATAGAATTGAAGATAGGATTGGTAAACTTACTAGTGATTTTAATGATATTATTAGAAAGAAAGTTTAATGACTAGCTTGCTTCCATCCTCTACGGGGGGTCGCCACGGAGCGTAGCGTAGTGGCTCTACTAATCTTACTATTATTGAACTTATTATAGTTTTAACTATTAAATATAATTGTTTTATTAATCTTTAAAAACGTAAAATACTTATGAAAAAGTATGATGAAGTTTCTGTTGTTCGTCAACTTAATAATGTTGGCGCTGTTATTGGAATCAATCCTGCTAGTAAAGTTATTAAAGTAGCTAAAAATAGTGCTATTGGTAATGGAACTAGTGGTAAGATTGATTTTCTCACTCATTATTGTGGTTATCATGTTGTAACTGTTGATGTTATACAACAACAAAAAGAACGTGATGAAGAAATTGCTGCTAAGAAAGCTGCTAAAAAGGCTGCTCGTAAAGCTAAATTTGCAGAAGATAATACTTTTAAAGGTATTACTCGTGCTGTTGATAAACATATGTGTACTATTAAAAGAAAGTAGTATGTTATGGTTAGCTTTAAATTCTCATTTGGAGTTGTAGGTAAATCCAAAGAGAAAGGAATAGTTAATAAATATGTTATTATAGTTGCTAAATGCGAAGGTATTATTAGATATATTGATGGTACTTATAAAGTAGAATATAACGGTAAACTATATAGCATTACAGGTGAAAGTTACAGAACTAAAGGAAAGAAAGTTATTTATGCTCGTCGATTAGATAAGTATAATCATCGAATTAAAATTATAAGAGATAGTGAAAATAGAAAAACTGTTGATACTAGATTTTATATTCCTTTTGCTGCTGGACTTATAGCTAAAGGTAAAATTGTTAAAATGCCTTTTGCTAAGGAATTGTTTCATATTACTACGTGTTATAATCGTGGCGATAGTGAATCTACTATTTTAGCTTTTCAAGAATGGAAAGAATATGAAGATAAAGTTAAAAATAATCTTATTGATGTAAACAACGAATTATAATGATTGGTAATCTTAATATTGCTAATAGTAATAGAAAAGATATTAACATTAAGTTTACTAAAGACCAAGAAATAGCTGTGCATGAACTTATTGAGTTTCTTGCACAGCCTTGGGATGATAAGAAATTTATTAATGCTCTTTGTGGTGCTGGAGGAACAGGTAAGACATTTGTTATTAAATATGTTATTAATAATTGTAAATGGTCTGGTGGTGTTATAGGTTGTGCTGCTCCTACACATAAAGCTTGTAGAGTTCTTAGTAATTCTATTGGCGGAAAAGAGGTTAATACTATTCAATCATTATTTGGTTTTAGACTTGATGTTAATATTGAAAATTTTGACCCTGAGAATCCTGCTTTTAATCCTGTTGGAAGAGATAAACTAGATGGACTTAAAGTTTTAATTATTGATGAAGCTTCTATGCTTAATGCTAAACTTGTTAAGTATATTAGTAATAAATGTAAGAAACTTCAGATTAAAGTTATAATGCTTGGTGATTCTAGTCAGCTTCCTCCTGTTAATGAAAAAACTAGTCAAGCTTTTCTTATTGCTAGTAATACTTATTATCTTAAAGAAGTTGTACGACAAGGAGATAATAATCCTATTAGTAAACTTCTTAAACTTCTTCGAGAAGATATAGATAGTAAGAATGGATGGAAATTTCTTGATTATATATCTAAGAACAGACAAGATTATAATGAAGAAACTAAAGGATTTTATGTTTGTGGTCAAACTGAATTTTCTGATTTAATTGATACTTGTTTTAATGATGAAGAATATACTAAAAATATTGATTTGTATCGTATTATAGCTTATACTAATAATCGTGTTGCACAATGGAATAACCATGTTAGACATATGATTATTAAAGATGCTGATAAAAGTCTTATTACTCGTAACGATTTAATAATGAGTTATACTACTGTTGTTAATGTTTTTAATGATATTATTATAAACAATAGTGAAGAATATATTGTTAAAGATATTGTTGATACAGTTGATAATGATTATGAGTTTAAAGGATTTCTTATTAAGTTTCAAGCTATTCATGGTGGAAGTGTAACTCAACCTCTATTTGTTATTGACCATTATGATAACTATACATTTCAAATGTATTATAAGAAGTTGACTAGTCTTATTGATGATGCTAAAAAAGCTAGTAGTTCTGAACGTGGAAGTAAATGGAAACAGTATTTTGATTTTAAACGTAAATATCTTATCGCTTCTAATATTACGAATAGTAATGGTAAGATTTTATTTAGTAGAGATTTAGATTATGGCTTTGCAATTACTTCTCATAGAGCACAAGGTTCTACTTATAAAAATGTATTTGTAGATATTAATGATATGATTTATGATAAATATGGTCATCCTTATACTAATAGAGATGAAATGCTTCGTAGATTATATGTTGCTTGTTCTCGTGCTAGTAATCAATTAGTATTATCGTATGGCAAGTAAAACTGTTGACGAATATCCTGATTGTGAAAGATGTCCAAATCGTATATTTAATACAGGTAAATATATACAAGGTGGTAGAGGAAGTATTCATGGAGATATTGTTTTCCTATTTCCTAGAGGTGATAGAGTTTATTGTGATGATTATCAATTATTTACTGATATTGGTAATCTTTACGATGAATACTCTGGACGAAATAATACCGAAGATGTTTATATGACTTATAGTGTTAAATGTGCTTGTTCTAATAATTATAATACTTATCTTACTGCTGTTGATAAATGTCGTAATATTTTATGGAAAGAATTAGCTAGAATTAATTACAAATATCTATTTGTATTTGGTGATGCTTATCGCAGTATTAGTGATAATCCAATTCCTAGATTTATGGCTACTGGCGGTAAATATGTATTTAGTAATTATTCTCCTCTTATTAAATTTAAAGATGATAATCTTTATCATGTATTTAAACAACATTTTGCTGATGATATTAATTGGGCTAATCAAAATAGAAATAACTATGGATTAAATTATATAAATGATTAATTGTATAGCTTATGATGTTGAAGTTTTAAGAAATTTCTTTTCTGTTACTTTTGTTAGTATTAATAGTTATCTTAAAGTATTTAAAGATTGTGTTAATGCTGATAATAAAGCTATTCCTTTAGTTCAAAAACTATCTGTTGAAGAAATTAAAGCTCGTCTTAAAACTGTTGAAAAACATAGTTTTTATATAACAGATACAGATGATAGTCAATTACTTTCTATGATAGGTTATATTAATAAGACTAGATGTTATAAAGATTCTAATGGAGCTATTATTCGTACTGACTTGTATGGATTTAATAATTTCAATTATGATAATCTTATGATTGCTGCTTTACTTAGTTTTTATATGCGTACGAATAGTACGAAAGAACTTATTAATAAGTTATATGAAACTAGTAAAACTATTATTTCTAGTCAAGATGATAAAGATAAATTTAGAACTGATTTTTATCTTAATAGTCTTAGAAAATATAAACTACCATTTACAGGTGTTGATGTAATGCGTATATTTGCTCTTAATAAAGCAAGTGTAGTTGTAGATAGTAAAACAGGTGAACGTAAACCTGTTCCTAAAGGTCTAAAGCAAACTTCTATTAATCTTCAATGGTATGAACTTCTAGAATATGAACTTCCTGATATTAATGAAAAAGAAGCTGAATTATATAATGAAATTCCTAGTCTTAAAGGGATGAATATTAATCAGCTTAATAAACTAGTAGATAAATGGGATAGATTTATTCTTGATGAATATATTGAACCTATGATGTATTATAATCTTAATGATGTTTTCATTGTAGCTGAAATAGTTCGTCTTTATCCAGAAGAAATTAAATCTCGTTATGCTATTAGTAAAGCATACGATGTTGATGTTCTTAATTCTAGTCGTAGTAAAACTGCTGATATTCTTTTTGAGAAATTTTATAGTAAATTTAGTGGTCTTGCCCCTGAACAATGGAAAGGTAAGAAAACTGAAAGAACTGCTATGAGTTTTAAAAAAGTTATTTTTCCTTTTATTAAATTCAAAACTAAACCTATGCAAGACTTTCTTGATGAATGTCTTAAAACTACTATTTATAGAGTTAATAAAGATGCGTTTAGTAAAGAAGTTAAAATTGGAAATGTAACTTATACTGTTGCAACTGGAGGTTTACATAGTCAAGATAATCCTGTTGAACTTTGGAGTAGTGGAAGAGAATTATTTCCATCCTCCACGGGGGGTCAACACGATGTACTTGGCAATGATGACTATGTTTATATTCATGCTGATATTAATAGTATGTATCCTAGTATTATTGCTGCTCATAAAGTAGCTCCAGCTCATCTTGATACTAATGCTTTTTGTAATCTTATTGGTTGGCTTAAAAATAAAAGAGTTGAAGTTAAACACAGCGATGAAGATACTGTTGACGGAATTGATAGAGATACTTTAGCTTTAGTTTTAAAGATTGTTATTAATTCTGTTTATGGTAAACTTGGATTTGAAAATGGTAATCTTTATGATAGATTAGCTGTACTTAAAACTACTATTAATGGGCAGTTAATGATGCTAATGTTGGTTGAGGAATTAGAGTTACACAATATTCATGTGTTAAGTGCTAATACAGATGGTATTGTTATTAAACTTTATAAACGAGATATTGATGTTTATAATCGTATTAAAGATGATTGGGAACAAACTACTAAACTTAAGTTTGATACTGATTATTATCATTGTCTTGTTAGTAGAGATATAAATAATTATCTTAGCCAATTTAGAGTTATTAAAAATGGTGTTCATAAACTTAAACTTGAATCTAAAGGTGCTCTTAATCCTATGATGTATTCTCTAGATTTAACTAAAGGTTATTCTATGCCTATTGTTGCTCAAGCTATTGAAAACTATTTTCTTAAGAATAAACCTGTAATGGATACTCTTCAAGAAGCTACTAATATTCTTGACTTTTGTCTTACTCAAAATGTAGGTAGACAATTTCATGTAGAAGAAACTAAGATTGAAAATGGACAAGTTACTCATGTTATTTGTCAAAGATATGTTAGGTTTTATGTTTCTAATAGAGGTTATATTATTGAGAAAGTTCATAATGATAACGGTTCTCGTAGTAGAATGGCAGCTGGTTCTGTTGTAACAGTTATTAATAGTCTTGATGATAAAGATATTTCTCTTAGAGATATTAATTTTAAATTTTATTATCAAGAAGCTATGAAAGTTATTAATCCTATCAAACTTAAAATTTCTCCTAAAGGTAAAGGTAAAAGTAAAATTAAAAAATATAGTGGTATGTATAATCTTATTTTTAATGAAGATGATTTTGGATGAGAAATATAGTTGAAGAAACTTATGATAAACTAATTAACAAATGGGGTTCTAAAGAATATAAAGGTATTGGAACTATTAATTGTGTTCCACCTGTTGATTATTGTGAAATTATAAGTAGAATTATTAGTCTTATGAGAAATAAGAATGATAATATTAAAATACTTATTGTTACAGATAATTGGAAAAGAAGAACTGAAATTGTTGATAGTCTTAAAAATCATAATATAAATATAGATACTATTAATATTCTTACTCATACTTATGTTAATAGTAGATATAATTATAGTTATGATATTTCTATTGTTGTTGGAGTTAACGAATGGAATTTATCTTGTAATACAGTTTTTAATCATGCTAGATTTAAACTTATGATTTTAACTGAAAAAACTATTAATACTTCTACGTTAACTAAGATTTATAATAATATTCCACCTATTAATAATATTCTAAATTCTAGTGGTATGCGAGCTATACTCCCCGTAGAGGAACACAGAGAGCAGATTTTATTTACTAGTCAAGAAGATATTACTAATTATGATAAATATACTGAATTTATTACTCAGACTATTCAAGTATTTGGTAATCTTGATAATATTAAATGTGCTCGAAATGGTACTCAAGACGGACGTAGTGCTATGCAATATATTATAGAAATAGCTGAATATAATGGATGGAGTGTTGATATGGATATGACTAATCCTTTTAGTAAACAAATTGATGAATGTTATAATCCTCTTGTTCTTGCTGAACGAGTTAAGACTTTTTATAATATTGTTCGTGAACGTATGCTTATATGTTCTGATAATGTTTGTAAGCTAGAAAGAATAGTTGAAATTATTAAAGATAATCCTGATAAACGATTTCTTATTATTAGTAAGAGAGGTGAATATGCTGCTACTGTAACTAAATATATTAATGATAAATTAGGTGAAATTTGTGGTGATTACCATGATAAGATTGAAGATAAAGTTCTAGTTGATGATAATGGTATTCCTGTTTTGTACAAGTCTGGAAGCAAGAAAGGGACTGCTCGTATAATCAAATCTAAGGCTATTTCCACGCTGAATTTGAAGTCTTTTAATGATGGCTTATTAAGAGTATTATCTATAAAAAATAATTCAACTGACAGCCTAAAAACAAGCGTAGACGAATGGATTTTAACCTCACCTTTATGTGATACAATAGATGAACTTATTTATCGTTATAATAATGTTAATTGTAGTCAATCAAAACTTAAAGTACATAAACTTTATATAGCTGATACTATCGAAGAAGCAAGTCTTAAAAAGGAAAAGTTATCAGTTAACCATGAAGTTATACAGAATGTTAATTCTGATATTAGTGCTCAAAATTTTGATGATGTTGTTTGCTAGTATAAATATAATAGTTACATTTGTTGTGTAATCAAAATCGCTCTTTGATAGAATGGACGAAGATAAAGAAGTTAAAGTTAATGATACTACTGTTGCTGTTAGTAATAGTGGTATTGAAAAACAACATGGTGTTCAACATTCTGTTGCTCCATATCAGCTTAATTATATGAGTGAAGCTGAAATTGCAAGTCTTGAAGTATTTATCAAACGTGTTATGCGTAGTGATAAATGTGGTATTAAGTCTGTTGAAGATGGTCTTGCTATTGCAATGAGAGCTAAAGACCTTAGACTTCCATTTTCTACTTGCATTGAACATATTCATGTAGTTCAAGGTAAAACAGGTGTTGATGTTCACATTATTAAGGCATTACTTGTCAAAGGCAGCGTGAGTTGGGAAAAAGTAGATAATTATCGCGCTCTGTACGAATATACAGATGGCTTTAATGCTTATGATGAAGATAAACTTCCATCTGACTGTATTAAGTGTCTTACTCCCAAAGAGGCACAAACTAAAAATGCAGAAGATAAAGACCATGAACATATATACGTTTATCCTGTTAAATATTATAAAGATTATAATGGTAATGTATATAAAGAATATCAACTTAATGGTAAGTTTGAAATAGCTACTAATACTAATGAAGCTAAACAAATTGCTTCTACTGGTAAAGTTCCTGTTTATAGAATACCTGCTGTTCCTATTGATTATATTACTAGTTATCGTTTTTATCGTAAAATTGGAGAACGTAATATGGTTGCTACTGGTGAGTTTACTTATAAAGATGCTATTGTTGCTGGATGTTTTGAAAAAGATACTTATAAGAAATATCCTAAAATAATGATAAGTCATAGAGCATTTGTTTATGGTGCTCGTGAAATTGCTAATGATTTAATTATGGGCTGTTTAAGTACAGAAGAATTAAAGACTATGCAAGGTATTGATTTGAGTAATGAAGATATTATTGATATTACTGAAGTTCAATAACATAAACAAGATAGAGAAATTATTATTAAACAAAACAGTCGTATGACTGATATTATTCACTTTTTAAATAATTATAATTATGAAAGACTTTAAGAAAGGTTTGAGTTTTGGTATGGGTATTGTTAATGCTGGTCAAAGAGCAGTTAGTGAAGAACCTGAATTGGTAGTTGTTTCTACTCCCGGTAGTTTCCGTATGACTGCCCAAGTTTCTAAAGCTCTCGGCATTGCTCATGGTGAATATGTAATGTTCATTAATAACTGTGCAAACATTGATAATGCTATTATCAATAAAGTACCCGAAGTTGTTGCTTTCTGTGAAGAACAAGGTTTGGATATTGAATCTCCCGAAGCTGCTATGGCTGTTCATGCTGAATTTGATATTTGGGCTTTGGCTAAAGGTATTGCTGAATTAGATAAGAATGGTAATCCTTGCACTACTCGTGTTCGTATGACTAAGAATGATAAGATTAAGTATGTTAATACTTATTTCCAAGAAACTCTTGAAGGTGCTTTATCTTCTTCTAATGAAGAACTTAAAGCTGCTCTTGGTCGTGAAGGTATTACCGAAGATGAACAGAAAGAACTTTTGGTTAGCTGTATTCAAGGTGATGAAGTTGCTAAGATTAAAGGTTCTAAATGTGCTAATACTGCTGCTTTGTCTGGTATTGGTGTAACTCTTAACTTTACTGATTCTAATGTTTGGAAACAGTTGAAAGCTGATATGACTGATGAAGAAGCTACTTCTAAGAATCGTGTTTATACAGTAGATATTGATAACTTGCAAGAAGCTGTTGTTAATAACGGTCATAAAGATATTGTTGTTAAGATTGCAATGCTTACCGAATATAAAGATGAAGAACCTATTCGTATCGGTAAGAAAGCTGAAAAAGAAGAAACTGCTGAATAATCAAATCTTCGTCCTAGAAATATAGTATCTTGAACATAGAGCTGCATTGTTAGTATTGCTAATGGTGCAGCTCTTATTTTATATAATAATTCTTTTAATTACTTTAATTATGTCGACAGAAAAAGAAATTAAGAATGAAGCTACTGTTGTAGCAAGTGCTGAACAAACTGCTAATGCAGAAGTACAAACTCCTAAAAAACGTAGAGGTAGAGGTATTAATAATGATTTACGTGATGTAACTCGTAAAAAGTTTGATGAACGTACTGATTGTAATAAAGCTAATGGCTTGTTTATTGGCCATCTTGAAGATGTTAAAGTTGATTGGGCTACACTGAAAGATGATGTTCAAGGTATGCCTTCATTTGCTGGTATGAGTATTCCTTATCTTACATTTACTTTTGCTAGTAATCATGAAAATATCAATGAACGTCGTTATGTAACTCAACGTCTTCTTCCTGCTGAAAGTAATGTTGAAACTATTCCCGGTGGTAAAGGTGCTTGGAAAGTTGATAACATTTTCCGCTTTATGAAACATATATATAATGTATTTGTTCTTAAAGGTCGTAATTTAACAGAAGAAGAAATTGATGCTCTTACTTTGCCTTTTGAAGATTTTGATGAAAATATGCAGTATGTACCTGTTGAGGCTGAAGAAGTTATAGCTGGTTATAAGACTGTGTTTGAAAATTATGTTAAATTACTTAACAATAATGGTAAACCTGTTTATAATGATGCTAAAGGTAAACCTATTACTATTTGGATGAAGCTTCTTCGTTTCGTTAAGAATGATGGTAAATGGCGTGCTGTTGTTGGAAGTAAATCTTCATTTGGTGATTTAGGATTTCCTACATTTATCAATGATGGAGTTATTGAACTTTATAAAGAACAATCTGCTCCTAGTTTGCATATTGACCCTTATAAAGAAAGTATTGTTTATCAAAAATCTGCCGAACAAGCTAAACAGCCAAATGTTGCTATGCCTGGTGTAGGTGTAATGCCCGGTGTTCAAACTGCTGCTCCTATGAATCCTGTTGGTGGATTTAATGGAGGTGGAGATTTTAGTCCATTTGGTGGCGGTAATGATGCTGCTGGTGCTTTTGTTAATCCAACAGAAGATTTACCATTTTAAAAAATTAAAGTTAGTTAAATAGTTGTATGTAAGAGGATTGGGTACTATTTTAGTACCTAATCCTCTTTTTTTATATGTTCACGATAAAGGTCAAATTAGAAATATTATGAAAAGAAATATTAATAATACTATTTTAACTAAAGATTATATTTTCTCTAAAGTTAGTCAAATTACTATTTTTAGCACTTATACTGGAATTAGTGTTGAAGATATACAGCATTGTATAGATACAGGAGAATTTATATCTAGTCCTTTTCGTGAAGATACTCATCCTAGTTTTGGTTTTAGATATGATAATAGGAATAAACTTAAAGGAAGAGATTTTGCTGGATATTGGTGGGGAGATTGTATAGATGCTGCTGCAACTGTACTCTCTGAAATTGTTCATAAGCAAATTGATATTTCTATTAAAAGTCAATTTCTATTTGTTCTTAAACATATTGCTTATACTTTTAGAAATATTATTTATGGACAAGATAAAGATGAAAACAATGATTATAGTATTACTAGGGCTATTAGTAATGTACGTAATCATAAACCTATTATTGAACTTGTTACTCGTCCGTGGAATAATTTAGATGCTAAGTATTGGGGACAATTTGGTGTTAATCTTAATTTTCTTAATACTCATTTTGTTTATCCTGTTGACCAATTTTATATTAATCGTTCTACTAATCCTATTCCTAAATATTTTTACGATAAAGATAAAACAGATTTATGTTATGGTTACGTTCTTGGGCAAGATAAAAGAGGAATAGTTAATGTTAAACTGTATTTTCCAAATAGAAATAAGAAAACTGAAGTTAAGTTTATAACTAATAGTAATACTATTGAAGGAATTATTAATCTTGAATTAGATAATTATGACGTTATTATTATAACTAAATCTACTAAAGATAGATTAAGTCTTGAATGTTATCTAAAGAGTATTAATCATTCCATCCTCTACGGGGGGTCTACCCTTGAATTTAAAACTATTGGTATTGTTAATATTCCACATGAAACTTATAAACTTCGTCAAATTGAATATGATTGGCTTCGTAGTAAACTTAATCGAAATGGTTTTCTTATTAGCCTTATGGATAATGATAGAACTGGTCTTATGGAAGCTGTGATTCTTAAGAATGATTATGATATTATACCTATTATTATTCCTAAAGAACTTGGTGTTAAAGATTTTGCAGAATTGAGAAGTAGTTATTCTATAAATGTTATTAATGAACTAACTCAACAAGTTATTAAATATATAGAAGATAATTATGGAGAAGAAACTGAATTTACTTGGGATACGGAAGAAAGTAATATTTTGCCATACTAAAAGTCTAGCTGGTGTTGCATATACTGTTATGCGTCCAATTACTGAAGAAGATGAACAAAATCTTGATAAGTTTGAATATCTCGATATAGATAATAAACGTATTGATAAAAAAGATATTTATTGTTATGGAGAAATTAATCTATCTTCTAATGACGATGTTGAATATATCAAAAAGTTTAGCTTACTTGATACTGATAATGGTGGAACTATTCATAGTAATTTTAATTATCAAGAGGGTTGTGCTATTATTGAAGGAATAGCTAAAACTTATCCTACATTTGATATTATTGAATGGTTTAAATATAATCACTGTCTTATAGGTAAACCAACTCGTATTATTATTTATAAATGTAAGAAAGAAAATCTATGATAATAAAAGGATATGAAGAAAAGCTAGATGATAGAGATATTAGATATATTAATTATATTATTGATAAATCTACAATGGCTGATGCGATTGAATCTTATATTAAAGATTTAGATTGTACTACTATTTATCCTGATGGTTCTCGTCCTAGACAAACTATTAATTATGGTTATCGTATTACTCTTTCTAGTATTGAATATATTCTTGATAAAGCTTATCTTATTCTAGAACATCATCCAGAAAAAGCTCAAAGTTATATTGATTATCGTAATACTATTATTAAAAGAATTATTGATATACATGAAAAAAATCTTGATTTCGAGAGAAGAAACCCAGTACGATATTATAGTAAAGAACCAAGGAAACGCGCTAGAAGTTCTAGCAGAGTTAATCAATCAAAAGATGTCTTTACAGGTCAACCCATTGATGTTAGCACCGGTATTGCAAAGGCTATTAAGCCTAAAAAGGAAACGATTGCTCAGCGTAAAGCTAAACTTCTAGGTGGTAAAGCTGTTAGTTTTGCATTTAATGGTTTAAAAATAAGTGAACATAATGAATAAACTTTATCGTAGAAATAACAATGGTGTGCCTACTGTTTGGTGGGCTGAACTTGACAGTGGTACTAATAGTATCACTGTTTTTTATGGTCTTGTACGAGGTAATATTCGTAAAGAAGTTTATGCTGTTACTCAAAAAGATGGTCAAAAAGAACTTGAAAGTAGATATAATGATAAGATTAAACAAGGATATACATATCTTAATGAACTTTGTGATATGCAGGGTTTACCCCCCGTGGAGGATGGAGATAATGATACTCTATTTAATTTTCTAAATACTTATCTACCTAAAGACCTTAGTAATGGAAACAGTAATCTTCTACTTCCAATGCTTGCTAAAACGTATAATGGTAATGTTTGGAAAAAAGTCAGTTGTATGTATGGTCAGTATAAGATTAATGGTCTACGTTGTATTGTTACTGCTTATACTCAAAATGATATGTTTAAACCTGTTAGGCTTCGTTTCCAAAGTCGTGAAGGTCTTACTTGGCATACTCTTGGCTATCTTGAAGATTATTTGCTTGCTACTATTAATACAAATATTATCGACGATATGATTAACGGATTTGCAGCACTTGATGGCGAAGTTTATCTTCCCGGTTATACTGTTAATCAAATTAATCATTTTGTTAAAGATGCTAATTGTGTTCAAAATAAACTTCTTCAATTTTGGTGTTATGATATTATGATGGAAGGTAATCAAACTCATAGAAATACATATCGTTATCATATTAAATTGCCTGCTTGTTTTAATAATATTAAAGAACATTATAATAATAAAGAACGATTAATTATTCTTCCTAGTGAACATATTACTAATGATAATGAAGCTATTTACGCTAGAAATCATTTTATTAATCTAGGATTTGAAGGTCTTATACTTCGTAATACCGAAACTGATTATCAATATGGTAGGCGTAGAGCGAATTATATGGAGAAGTTTAAAGGTGTTGCTGAAGGAGATTTTATAATTCTTGATATTTATAAAGAAAAGAAACGTGATTTACCTATTCTTCTTTGTAAAAATGATATTAATGATGAAAAATTTGAAACTCGTTTAAGTGTTAGTCATATTGTTCAACAAGAAGTTTTATTCGATTCTCAATCTTATATTGGTAGAACTGTTCATATAGAATATGGCGAACGAAGTGGTGTTGCTAGAGTTCCATTTCATATTAAAACTGTTGTTATAAATGGAGATACTAGATTATAATGTAATTAGAAATAATAATTTTGATAGAACTAAATCTTATTTTAGTTGTTATTATAAATCTATTATTCTGTTTACTGATTATGATGCTAAAAGTTATAATTTTGCTGTTAGATATAATGATATAACTAAAAGTAATGAACTTTATGTGATTTTATATAATGATAATAGAATTAATAATAGTGTTCCTATTATTCGAGATGCTAATACTGGATTTAAGTTATATATTCCTAATATAGTTATTAGACTTCTCGATACAAGATTGCGTAATGCTTTTGTTGTGTCTAAAGATGATTTTAATATTAATGTTAAGTTTGTAGAAGGACGTAATGATTT
>OHAH01000169.1_pt1 | contig 53033 bp, 57 predicted proteins | sample 1577071 | NCBI WGS metagenome assembly OHAH01 (sample SAMEA3541520, study PRJEB24748) | human gut metagenome | biome: human gut; feature: human-associated habitat; material: faeces | place: China | collected 2012 | reverse complement strand
AGCCAGTAATGGGTTAAGTGATAACAGGTGTCTGGAAATATAGGGGCAAATCCACCGAGCTTTACCGCAATCTGCGCCCCCTGTATCCCAAAACGGTAATCCGTATCCGTAAAGGTAGCTCTAACGGTGTGGAACTGACCGGACTGCAACTGGACGAAGAAAGAAAACAAGTGATGAAAATTATGCAGAAGGTGTGGGAAGACGACAGCTGGCTGCATTGATTTTGTCAATAGACGCTTGTTTTTACTAATCAAAAAGGGTTACATATGAGTGAGAGGCGATGTCAATCAGATATCGCCTTGTTTTTTGTCAAGAAAAGAATAATAGGCTAAAAATGAAAATTAATAATGTAGCGTTACCAATATCTCTTGCTGTAATCCTAACTGGTTGCGTGCCACATGCTTCTAACCGAAATATCACTGCTATTGAAGTGGTGAAGCCTGCTATTGGGCAAAGTGCTACCGCCTACATGGGCGATCCCATTATCACATCTGCTACTGGATTTAAAACGGACGTACTAGAACTTGGTGCGGCTAATGGTGCATTGTCTTCTATCGCTGCTGGTACATATTGCAGTGAGGGGAATGGAATTTACCGCAATTATCATAACCCTCAAGCTGTTGCGTTAAAAAATCTCTATGGGCAAATCGGTAACTATGTTGATTATGTTAGTTACGATGCTGCAAAAAATGAGATATCACCGCCAAATGGTACTTCTTATACTGCATCAGAAATTTCTATCAAACGTGTTCCTGATGGGCTGTGTCGAGTTAGTAACTCATTGGTTAAGACTATCGAATACAATGGAAATGCAGGCGGTGTAATGAAGTTCACCTATCGTGAATTTGCAAACGATATGGCTCGTGCAGCATTTACAACAGATTTTTCTGTAGATTCTAAGGGAAGTGACGTTATCGCTTACAAAGGTGCCAAGTTCAAAGTGAACAAGGCTGATAACTCGTCTATTTCTTATACAATTATTTCTGGCTTTGACAAGGCTGTCACGTTCTAGGTTTCACGCTTACTGAGTATGTTACGATTTTGCACATTCTGCATAAACGCGCATGTCTATGCTGCATGAGATCGCATGATCGTTTGAGGATCTTTTGTGTTAAGGCCCGCCAGTTCTGGCGGGCTTTTGCGTAGATCATGCAGGTGCATGAAAACCGCTACATAAAGCGGGCAGGCGTGGCGGGGATACGAGCGCGCGAAATCCCTCTAATTTGAGCTAATCTGTTGAAAGTCATCCATTATTAATGATAAAAATTAGATGCGGATAATAAAAGTTAACAAAAGGTTGCAAAATTGAACATTAATTTTGATGTTGTGATCAAGAGCGATGATCATCAGGTTGATATGGATTATGGGTTGAAGACCCTGGCAGGAACTTCTAGAGTTGTTTCAACTATGGCTGAGGCAATTTTAAAAAAAGAGGTTTCGGAAAGAAGAACGAGTGTTAATGATATTAGGACACAGCTAAAGCAGAGTTTTAAAAGCTCTTATGGGCAAAATTTCTGTATTGAAGTTAATGATCCCGTTTTAAAAAGATAATTAAAGAAAATGGGACACGATGTTTTTTGCGAAGTTATGTCCTATTATATTTCAGAGTCTATGTTTTTGGAGGCTAATAAATTAAGTTCGGCTGCTCAGGATGTTGTAAATGATCTTAATGATATAGAAGATAAATTGCTGGAGGTATTACGTCGAGGATTAATTGATATGCATAAAATAACTACAATGAGTAGTTTTAATGTCGAGCTAAATCATCACCCTCGTGGTAATAGGCAGCGAATTGCAACATTAACGCCGAAGACAGCTAAACATATTACAGAGACCGAAGAGGGTACTAGTGAATATCAGATTGATGTCATTTTTACTCGTTTTAATTCAATGACAGGTAACGGTCGGCTTATTGTAAGAAATGACGATAAAACAACCGCCTTTGGTCTTGCAAAAGGATTACGATTTGTTCCTTTGCACTTTAAAAAGAAAATTACTGAGAATCTTCATAAGAACAATGGATTAACTAAGCAAAATTGGCAATATGTAACGTTAACTGTACATGATTTAAAATTGGCTGGCGGGGAAGTAGTAAAATATTTTATTCATGAGATTTCATAGAATGAAAAGAATAATATATATTAGTTTTATCATTATAGTTGTAGTTATATCTATGTATTTTTACAACTTTAATACTGGAAAAGGGTTATCTAAAAGTACTGAGGTTTGGGGACAGTTCGGAGATTATTTGGGTGGGGTTGTTAATCCCATTCTCACTTTTTTATCAATTGTGTTATTGATTAAATCAATAGATTTACAACGTGATGCTAATGCAAGTATCATTAATGAAAATAAGAGGCAGGAAAAGCTCGATTATCTGAAGAATTTTGAAATGCGATTTTATAGTTTGATCGACGCACAACGCACTGCATTCGAAAAGTTTACATTATTAAATGTTGATGGGGTAAATATAAAAGGAGTTGAAGCTGTAAATAAACTTGAGGATTTTATTTTTAACATGAAGAATGAAGGTAAGAGTAAGGAGGTTGTTTCTAAATTTATTACAGATTGCGATGTGTCTGAATCAATCTACTCTTCAGTACGGCGCTTTTATTTATTAGTCCGTCTCATAGATGAAAAGCTGGAACGTGAAGAGCGGGATGAATATTATGAGATACTGATTAATATGACTGATTTTCCGTTGGTTAGATTAATTGTTCTTGCATTATGTGTCTATGATTGGGATATAATAAAGTATATTGACTCTAGTTCTGTTTTAGCGAAGGATGAGTTGGTACAATATCGTGCATATTTTCAATTGTGATTTTAATAAGTTCATTGTTCGAATATGAAGAGGTATAAGGGGAATCTCCCCCCTTATACTTATCTATAGTTATGCCAATTGATAATCTATAAAATTAACAACTGTCGCGCCAAGCCATTTATTAATCTCTTTTATGCGAATTTGTAATGGAAGAAGTTCATTTATCACAAAAACCTTACTGGCCTTCTCCACATCACCAAACCCGCCAACATTGCTGGGCATAATTCCCATCATCTGAGGCGGCACGCGGTGCGCAGCCATCATGTCATCACGGCTCACGTTCTTGATATTCAGAAACTCATCCTTCGCTGCGACTTCCGACAACGGGATAATCTGAAGTCCGTCCTTTTTGCCGTTAGGCGAGTACATAAACAGGTTGCGGAAGTTGCCAGGACCTTTGGCGCTTTTCATCGCATTGCGGAGGTTGTTCACGTCCTCCTGGTTCTGCGCGGCATCGGTCATGTACATGATGAAGCCTGCATGGCTGCCGTTGATGTAATACTTACGGCGGAACAGCGTGGCGGACTCGTTGAGCAGGGCTGACGGAATGGCAGAAAGATAACCGGGCAGGCCGTAGATCTCCTGGTTGATGTCCGGTTCCATCAGATGAAAAATGCTGCCTTTCGTGAACTGATACGGCTGCGTGGTCATGCCGTATTGCACAAACCAGTAGGTATCCAGGTCTAATCCGCGTCGGGTGTATTTTGCCAGAGCAGGCTCAAGGGCGATAACTTCACCGAACCGGTTCGTGCGTTTCTCCAGGTAGGCGTTACCAAAAACCAGATAGTCCTGCACAAAACGTGAAAAAGCCTGCTGGCTGAGCAGCGGGTGAGGGATGTAGGTGCTGGTCAGAATGTTGCATTTCACTGCAATCGGTGAGCTGTGGTGCACGGCGGCGCGAAAGGTACGCGCCAGTCCGTCAAAACTCACTGGCGGCTCATACCAGCGATCTGTCTGTACGCATTCCACATAGTCCAGCAGTTCGCGGCGGTCCAGAACAGGAACGGGATCGCCAAAGCTGAATGCTTCGGCTGAAGTCTGGCTTTTATGCTGAATCTGGTTCGTCGATGCAGCGCGGTTCTTCTTACTCTTTCCCATCAAAAAATCTCCACAATATTGCTGGTATTGGCGGACTCGCCCTGCAGCGGTTCGTTAAACAGTGCGTGCATTGTTGCCCAGGCCAGATCGGCATGGCTGGCTTCTTCGCTGCGGCTGGCTTCATAGGTCGGGCGGTTGCCGCTGGCGGTGGTGGCGCGACGGATTGCCATAAATGACTGCGCTATGTCGGTGTGTCCGGCGTCAAACTCCAGACGACGGTGACTGATAATGTCGTAGGCTTTGAGTACCAGGGCGTTTTTAACGTTGGGGTTGTAGACAAACTCCCGGACGGCAGGAAAGAACGCTTTCACGTTCTCGTAAACCCCGTGACCGACACCTGTCGAGTCGATGCCGATGTATGTCACGTTGTACTGTTCGGTCAGTTTTTTGATGGCGTCAGCCTGGGCGCGGAAGTCCATCCCGCGCCACTGGTGACGCTCAAGAATGCGGAACTTACCGCCCGGCACGGCTGGCGGTGCCACCACCACGCACCCGGCGCTGTCGCCGTTTTGCGTACCTTTTGACGGGTCATAACCGATCCACACTTCGCGCCAGCCAAACGGGCGCAGGGCCAGTGCATGAAAGTCGGTCCAGACTTCCCAACTGTCCACCATGCACGCCTGCAGCTCGCTGAGCGGGAACACGGACGCGAGATCGTCCACAAACTCGCACATCAGCAGGTTCTGGTATTCGTCCGGGCTGTACTCCATGCGCAACTGATCGAGGTCGAAAAGGTTACATCCGCCGCGCACTGCATCTTCCACGGTGACTATCTGGCGGTATTGCCCGTCTGCGCACAGCAGGCCGGGGGCCAGATTGCTGTGGGACAGGTCGATGTCCACCTTATCGGCTTTGTTGCGCCCACGGTTGAACAGCGCACCAGACCAGAACGGATAAGCACTGTGTGTCAGGCTGGATGGCGTGGAAAAATAGGTTTGTCGCCATTTTTTGTGAATAGCCATACCGGAAGCCACTTTGCGCAGCTCCTGGAATTTCGGTATCCAGAAATATTCATCCAGATACAGGTTGCCGTGGTAACTCTGGGCCGTGCGGGCATTGGTGCCGAGGAAGTACAGCGTGGCCCCGTTAGGAAGCACCATCGGATCGCCTTTCAGCTCCACCTCCACTTCTTTGGCGAAGTCGATGATGTACTGCTTAAAGACGTGGGCCTGTGCCTTGCTGGCGGAAAGGAAAATCTGGTTACGCCCGGTTAGCAGGGCGTCAATCAGGGCTTCACGGGCAAAATAGAAGGTCGCGCCGATCTGGCGTGACTTCAGCAGGTTGCGGATGCGGTTGGTTTTTCCGGCTTCCCACCAGTGGCGCTGGTAGTTGAACATGGAGGAATGGAAGATTTCTTCCAGCTTCTCAATCTGTTCATCGGTGAAAACGTTCTTTTCCGGCTGACGGCGCGGGCCTTTGTTGCGGTTGGCGACGTTAGGGTTTAAGTCGGCTTCGTTGCCGCCATTGTTAAACTTGCCGATCCGCGCATGGCGCTCCGACTGGCGCGCCAGCAGGTCAATCTCTTTGAAATCTTTCCCTTCTTTGTGCTCCTTCATAATGAGCTGGCAGTAGCGTGCGGCGGTGGTGAACTGCATCTGATCCAGCGGCCCATAGTCACCCCACTTGTCGCGTTTTTTCCAGCTGTGAACGGTTGCAACTTTCTCGCCCAGCATTTCAGCAATGCGGGCTACGCGGTATCCCTGAAAGTACAGCAGCATGGCCTGCCGACGGGGATCGAGATCTGCGGGTGTCAGTGTGGTGTTCATGGCACAAACCTACAGCCTTGAATGAAGGCTTTCCCCGCCTGCGGTTTGTGTGGTTGTCGGTACAAATACCGCGCATTGTTTCACTGCCCCCATCACCGCAACCATAAGGCTCCAGTAAGTTTTTTCTAACGGAGCACGGCTCATGACAGTGAAAGCAAAGCGTTTTCGCATCGGGGTGGAAGGTGCCACCACCGACGGACGCGAAATCCAGCGTGAATGGCTGGAACAGATGGCAGCCAGCTACAACCCGGCGGTGTATACCGCGCTGATTAACCTTGAGCACATCAAGTCTTATCTGCCGGACAGCACCTTTAACCGCTACGGCAAGGTGACGGCGCTGTTTGCTGAAGAAATCACGGAAGGTCCGCTGGCAGGCAAGATGGCGCTGTATGCCGACGTTGAGCCAACGGAGTCCCTGGTGGAACTGGTGAAAAAAGGCCAGAAATTATTCACCTCTATGGAAGTCAGCCCGAAGTTTGCTGATACGGGCAAAGCCTACTTGGTCGGCCTGGCTGCCACTGATGATCCCGCCAGTCTGGGTACGGAAATGCTGACATTCAGCGCCAGTGCAGCCCATAACCCGCTGGCAAACCGCAAGCAGAATCCTGCCAATCTCTTTACCGCTGCAGAGGAAACGGTGATCGAACTGGACGAAATCCAGGATGACAAACCGTCCCTGTTTGCCCGTGTCACGGCGCTGTTCACCAAAAAAGAGCAGTCCGATGACGCCCGGTTCTCTGATGTGCATAAGGCCGTGGAGCTGGTCGCCACTGAGCAGCAGAACCTGAGTGCGCGCACCGAAAAATCCCTGTCTGAGCAGGAAGAACGCCTGTCTGAGCTGGAGACTGCCCTGCAGGCACAGCAAACCGCCTTTAACGAACTGGTGGACAAGCTGAGTCATGAAGACAGCCGCCAGGACTACCGCCAGCGTGCAACAGGCGGTAACGCCCCCGCTGACACTCTGACCAATTGCTGATGGAGCACAAAACCCGATGAAGAAGAATACCCGCTTTGCTTTTAACGCTTACTTGCAGCAGCTGGCGCGTCTGAACGGTGTGGCCGTTGAAGAACTGTCCAGCAAGTTCACTGTAGAGCCGTCTGTGCAGCAGACGCTGGAAGATCAGATCCAGCAGTCCGCCGCATTCCTGACGCTGATTAATGTCACGCCAGTGACTGAGCAGTCTGGTCAGTTGCTGGGGCTGGGGGTTGGCAGCACCATTGCCGGAACCACTGATACCACAGCTAAAGAGCGTGAGCCTGTCGATCCGACGCTGATGGTCGATGTGGAATATAAATGCGAGCAGACTAACTTTGACACGGTGCTGACCTACGCGAAGCTGGACCTGTGGGCGAAGTTTCAGGATTTCCAGGTGCGTATCCGTGACGCCATCGTAAAACGTCAGGCACTGGACCGCATCATGATCGGCTTTAACGGCGTGAAGCGTGCGAAAACCTCCAACCGTAGCGAAAACCCGCTGCTGCAGGATGTGAACAAAGGCTGGCTGCAGAAAATCCGTGAAGATGCACCGGATCACGTCATGGGCAGCACCACCACGGGCGGTGAAACCACACCGGGTGCGGTGAAAGTCGGTAAAGGTGGCGAATATGCCAACTTGGACGCCGTGGTGATGGATGCCGTCAATGAGCTTATCGACGTGGTCTACCAGGACGATGACGATCTGGTGGTGATTTGCGGTCGTGAACTGCTGTCTGACAAGTATTTCCCGCTGGTCAACAAAGAGCAGGAAAACAGTGAAAAACTGGCTGCCGATATGATCATCAGCCAGAAACGCATGGGTGGCCTGCAGGCCGTGCGTGCGCCGTTCTTCCCGCCGAATGCGCTGCTGATCACCCGTCTGGATAACCTGTCCATCTACTGGCAGGAAGACACTCGCCGCCGTTCAGTTATCGACAACCCGAAACGTGACCGGATTGAAAACTTTGAATCCGTTAACGAAGCCTATGTGGTTGAGGACTACCGCTGCGCCGCACTGGTGGAAAACATCCAGATTGGCGACTTCAGCGCCGCCGCAGCAGAAACCGGAGCGTAATCCATGAGCCTGAGTCCCGCACGGCAGCATCGCCTGCGCGTTCAGGCTGAACAGGCCGCCCGCGAGGGCGGCAGTGTTCGCCACGCGTCGGGCTATGACCTGATGCTGCTGCAACTGGCGGAAGACCGCCGCCGTCTCAAGGGCGTTCAGTCCACGGTCAAAAAAGCGGAAATCAAGGTGGAGCTGCTGCCGAAATACGTCGCCTGGGCAGAGGGTGTCCTGGCTGCCGGAGGCGCTCAACAGGATGACGTGCTGATGTACGTGATGCTGTGGCGCATTGATGCCGGAGATTATGCCGGGGCGCTGGAGATCGGGCGTCATGCCCTGCGTCATGGTTGGGTGATGCCGCTGGGTAATCGCAATGTGCAGACCGTGCTGGCAGAGGAAATGGCAGACGCGGCGCAGAGCGCAATGCTTGCCGCCACCGGCTTTGATGCCGATCTGTTGCTGCAGACGCTGGAGCTGACAGACGGTCTGGATATGCCGGACCAGTCACGGGCGCGTCTGCATAAAGCGATTGGCGCTGTCCTGAGTGAAAGCAACCCGGCTTCCGCCCTTAATCATCTCAACCATGCGTTACAGCTCGATCCCCGCTGTGGCGTGAAAAAAGACAAACAGCAGCTGGAGCGCAGACTGCGCAATGACAGCCGCTGACAGAACGTGCCCCCGCGCACGGGCGGCACGGGGTGGCGAAAGGCACTGCCACATCAAAACCCCGTCCACCGCCCTCTATTTCAGGAGAAAGCAGCATGAAGTTTGTTGCGCCAGAACAGGCACCGGAACAGGCGGAAATCATCAGAAACACGCCGTTCTGGCCTGATGTGGACCTGTCGGAGTTTCGCAGTGTCATGCGCACTGACGGCACGGTGACGCAGCCGCGTTTAAAGCAGGTTGCGCTGTCGGCAATTTCGGAGGTCAACGCAGAGCTGTATGAGTTTCGCAGACGCCAGCAGGTGCTGGGATATGCCTCGCTGGCAGAGGTTCCGTCGGAGCAGCTGGACGGCAAAAGTGAGCGCATTCAGCACTATTTCAATGCGGTTTACTGCTGGGCACGCGCCATGCTCAACGAACGATACCAGGACTATGACGCCACGGCATCCGGTGTGAAGCGAGGCGAAGAACTGGCAGAAGCCAGCGGTGATTTGTGGCGTGACGCCCGCTGGGCCATCCGCCGGGTGCAGGATGCGCCGCACTGCACAGTGGAGCTTATCTGATGAAAGTGCGTGCGCATCAGTATGACACGGTGGACGCGCTTTGCTGGCGTCATTACGGGCGCACGCAGGGTGTCACGGAGCAGGTACTGAAGGCAAATCCGGGGCTTGCCGAATATGGCCCCTTTTTACCTCACGGGCTGCAGGTGGAGCTGCCGGACATTCCGACCACCACCACCGTGCAGACCGTCCAGCTATGGGACTGAATTATGACGCTTGAGCGAATCAGCGCCTTTATCACGTATTGCATCGCCGTCGTGCTGGCCTGGCTGGGCGATTTGTCCATCAAGGATGCCTCAACGCTGGGCGGCCTGATGATTGGTGTGCTGATGCTGGCTATCAACTGGTACTACAAACACAAAGCCTACCAGCTTCTGCGCGACGGGCAGATCTCGCGGGAGGACTATGAATCCATCAATCGTTAAACGCTGCCTTGTCGGGGCCGTGCTGGCTATTGCTGCCACGCTGCCGGGTTTTCAGCAGCTTCACACCTCCGTGGAGGGGCTGAAACTGATTGCCGATTACGAAGGTTGTCGTCTGCAGCCGTATCAGTGCAGCGCGGGTGTCTGGACCGACGGCATTGGTAATACGTCAGGCGTCATTCCCGGCAAAACCATTACGGAGCGACAGGCAGCAGAAGGGCTGATCTCCAACGTGCTGCGTGTCGAGCGGGCGCTGGAAAGGTGTGTGAAGCAACTGCCGCCGCAGAAGGTGTATGACGCTGCGGTGTCGTTTGCCTTCAACGTGGGAACGGGCAATGCCTGCAGTTCCACGCTGGTGAATTTACTCAATCAGCGGCGCTGGGCAGATGCGTGCCGACAGTTGCCGCGCTGGGTTTATGTGAAAGGTGTTTTTAATCAGGGGCTGGATAACCGCCGTGCGCGGGAGATGGCCTGGTGTTTACAGGGAGCAAACTGAAATGAAAAAGAAATTAATCAGCGGACTGTTTCTGATGTTATGGATGGCGCTGTTAATCGCAGCAATGGTGTATCCGCAGGGGATTTTTCCGGTACTGGCAGCGTCCGGCGTTTGGGTAGCCTGTTTGCTGACATGGGCGGTAATTCCGGTAGCACTGGCTGCGTTAATTAAGAATGGCCCGCTCTGGCAGGAGTTAAGGGCATCTTTGCTGAAGACAATTACCCGAAAAGAAAACGTATTTACCAGTTGGGTGATGCGATTGCTGATTGTTGTAAGTCTCGCCTGGACGGGGTGGGCTATTACCCTGGTCTTTTATCTACTGACCGTTATTGCCTTCTGGATCACCCGTAATCAGATGGCGCAACAGGTAGCAGCATGAACCGGTTGCTGCTGGTTGTGCTGGCGTTATTACTGGCGGCGCTGGGCTGGCAGACGTGGCGGCTGGCTGATGCCAGCCAGACCATCAGCACGCAGGCAGACGAGCTGCAGAGCAAAAGCCAGGCACTGGCAAAGAGCAACAGCCAGCTTATCAGCCTGTCCATTCTGACTGAAACCAATAACCGGGAGCAGGCACGGCTTTATGCAGAAGCAGAACAGACCAGCGCGCTGCTGAGACAACGACAACACCGGATCGAGGAACTGAAACGTGAGAACGAGGATTTACGCCGCTGGGCTGATACTCCTTTGCCTGCTGACATTATCCGGCTGCGGGAACGTCCGGCACTCACCGGAGGTGCAGCTTACCGTCAGTGGTTGTCCGCGAGTGACGCCGTGTTGGCTGGAGCAGGCAGCGCCGCGCACTAACGGTGATCTGAACGCATTGCTGGATGAAACGGAGGCCGCCTGGGCGGTCTGTGCAGACAAAGTGGACATGATTATTGCATGTCAGGAGCGAAACAGTGAACAAACCACAATCCCTACGCCACGCCCTCAATAAAGCAGTGCCTTATGTCCGTAATAACCCGGACAAACTGCATCTGTTTGTGGATAACGGTTCGCTGGTTGCCACGGGGGCCAACTCCATGTCATGGGAGTACCGCTACACCCTGAACGTGGTGATTGAGGATTTCAGCGGCGACCAGAATCTGCTGATGGCCCCGGTTTTGCTGTGGCTGCGGGATAACCAGCCCGATACCATCAATAACCCGGCGTTACGGGAAAAGCTATTCACCTTTGATGTGGATATTTTGCGCAACGATGTCTGTGATATCAGCCTTAACCTGCAACTGACGGAACGTGTGCTGGTCAGCACTGACGGCAGTGTGTCGAGCGTTGAAGCTGTAGCAGAACCCGATGAACCTGAAGAAATGTGGACGGTGAAACGTGGCTGAACTGCAGAAGGTGGACGACTGGCTGAGTGCCTTGCTGGCGAATCTGGAACCAGCCACGAGAAGCCGCATGATGCGCCAGCTGGCGCAGGAACTGCGCCGGACACAGCAGCAGAATATCAGGATGCAGCGCAATCCAGATGGCAGCAGTTATGAACCGCGCAGGGTAACAGCACGCAGCAAGAAGGGGCGCATCAAACGTCAGATGTTTGCAAAGCTGCGCACCACAAAATACCTGAAAACTGCCGCCAGCGCCGACTCTGCCAGCGTGCAGTTTGAAGGTAAGGTGCAGCGCATTGCCCGTGTTCACCATTACGGCCTACGTGATCGCGTCAGTCGCAAAGGACCGGAGGTACGGTACGCAGAGCGGCAGTTGTTGGGGAGCAACGATGAGTTAGAGGCCATCACTCATGATATTTTACTTCATTGGTTGTCAGGGTGAGTTATATAAAAGGGTTTCTATAATCACTAAAATTCCAGTTGATATGATGATCGCTGAATTCTGCTTCTTTTAATATGACGAGGCAGTTTAATCGTTTAAATTGTGAGTAAAAATCCTTTAGTGCAAAACTGATTGTTTTAGAGCCTCTTTTCATCGGCATGGTTTGGAATTGACCATTGTGAAATAATGCGTTCCTTAAGCTACAGTAAATATCAAGTGAGATGTCATGATGTTTATTGTTTTGTTGATTTATATTAAACCCATGCTTTTTGAGGTAACGATACATTATTGGCGTAATGTTTGATTTAAAATCATTCTCACGTTCTCGAACTAATGACTCAAGGCCGGAAAAAAGTAAGTAATATGATACATCAAGATAATTTATTGGATTAGAGAAAACCAATACATTTTTATGAAGTATTGTGGTAAATGGTCGATCTCTAGCAATGATGATCTTATTTATAGCAAGTTCAATAAAGTAGCGTCTTGAGTTTTTGGAAAAGCAATCTTCAAGAATGATTTCTCCTGAACTTGATAAGTTAATATTAGGAGTTATAAAGAGAGGGAAATCTATGGGTAAGTCAAATTTATGAGTCTTATTATTTAGTTGGTGTCTGATAAATACTGCTCTCTGTTCTATAAAACTCAAAATTTTCTCTAGATGAAATATGATATCATCTGTTTCGCTCTTGTCTATGATGTCAAGTTCAAGGAGCGCAGTAAGATATAATTTTTCCTTGTCTTGTCTATATTTTTTTAATTTAAAAAAACTGGTTTCTATTGGATACATTGTCCCGAATGAAAAGTGAGTTATCTTTGTTAGAGTAAAGCCGTAAATACCAACAGTAAACATTCAATCTCCATTTTGTATCTTCATTCATACAAATTTCTTCGCAATGATAGGACATTCTAATGTGAGACACTTTAGAAATGAACGCACAATTAACCGAAATCATGCGCCTTATCACCAACCTGATCCGCACAGGGGTAGTCACCGAAGTGGACAGGGAAAACTGGCTTTGCCGGGTGAAAACGGGCGAGCTTGAAACCAACTGGATCAGTTGGCTGACGCTGCGTGCCGGGAATGCCCGCACATGGTGGCGACCATCGGAAGGTGAGCAGGTGGTGCTGCTGAGTCTGGGCGGCAATCTGGAAACCGCCTTTGCGTTACCCGCCATCTATTCGAATCAGTTTGCGCCACCGTCGACGTCGGCGGACGCCTGCGTGACAGAACATCCTGACGGTGGCCGGTTTGAATACGAACCCGCCACCGGGCGCTGGTATGTCAGGGGCATCAAATCAATGGTCATTGAGGCCGCTGACAACATCACCATGAAAACCAGTGAGTTTGTGCTGGAGGCTGACCGCACGCGTATTAACAGCGAAGTAGTGATGAATGGTGGTGTTACCCAGGGCGGCGGTGCAATGAGTTCTAACGGAATTGTGGTTGATGCACATCAGCATACTGGCGTCCTGAAAGGCGGCGACACAACCGGAGGCCCGGTATGACGCTTTATAGCGGGATGAACAATACCAGCGGTAAAGCCATTACTGATATTGACCATCTGCGCCAGTCGGTGCGGGACATTCTGCTGACGCCGCAGGGTAGCCGCATTGCTCGCCGTGAATATGGTTCCCTGCTGTCGGCACTGATAGACCAGCCACAAAATCCGGCGTTACGCCTGCAGGTCATGTCGGCAGTGTATGTGGCGCTGAGTCGCTGGGAGCCACGGCTGACGCTGGATTCCATCACCATCAACAGCAATTTTGACGGTTCAATGGTGGTGGAGCTGACCGGGCGGCGGAATAACGGTGTGCCTGTGTCCCTTTCCGTATCAACAGGAGCAGAGAATGGCAGTGATTGACCTTTCGCAGTTACCTGCGCCGCAGATTGTGGATGTGCCGGACTTTGAGACGCTGCTTGCCGAACGCAAGGCAGAATTTGTAGCGCTTCATCCGAAAGATGAGCAGGAAGCAGTGATGCGTACGCTGGAACTGGAATCTGAACCCGTTACCAAATTGTTGCAGGAGAACGCTTATCGTGAGTTGCTCCTGCGCCAGCGCATTAACGAAGCCGCGCAGGCGGTGATGGTGGCTTATGCCATAGGGAGCGATCTGGACCAGCTCGCTGCCAATTACAACGTGAAACGCCTGACGGTGACGCCTGCTGATAATGACGCTGTGCCACCCGTTGCTGCTGTGATGGAAAGCGATGAAGCGTTACGCCTGCGTGTGCCTGCGGCTTTTGAAGGGCTTTCGGTTGCGGGGCCAACCGCAGCTTATGAATTTCATGCCCGAAGCGCCGACGGTCGGGTGGCGGATGCCAGTGCAACCAGCCCGGCACCTGCAGAGGTGGTACTGACTGTCCTTAGCCGCGAAGGCGACGGAACAGCAGAAAAAGACCTGCTGGATGTGGTGGAGAACGCCCTGAACAGTGAGAACGTCCGCCCGGTGGCTGACCGTCTGACGGTTCGCAGCGCAGAAATCATACCGTACCGCGTGGAAGCCACCACTTTTCTCTATCCGGGGCCGGAAGCAGAGCCGGTAATGGCAGCGGCAAAAGCCAGCCTGCAGAAGTACATCGCCAGTCAGACGCGTCTTGGTCGGGATATTCGCCGTAGCGCCATCTTTGCTGCCCTGCATGTTGAGGGTGTTCAACGTGTGGAACTGGCTTCTCCGCTGGCGGATGTGGTCCTGAACAAAACACAGGCGGCATCATGTACGCAGTGGAGCGTAACCAACGGAGGAACGGATGAATAGTCTGCTGCCACCGGGTTCAACTTCACTGGAGCGCCGACTGGCGCAGACCTGTAGCGGGATTTCTGATCTGCAGGTGCCGCTGCGTGACTTGTGGAATCCGGCGACCTGTCCGGTCAGTTTCCTGCCTTATCTCGCCTGGGCGTTCTCTGTGGATCGCTGGGACGAGAGCTGGACGGAAAGCGTCAAACGACAGGTGGTGAAGGATGCTTTTTATATTCATCAGCATAAAGGAACCACCAGTGCCGTGCGGCGGGTGGTGGAGCCGTTCGGCTTCCTGATCCGCATTATTGAGTGGTGGCAGACCGGAGAAACACCGGGCACATTTCGCCTGGACATCGGCGTGCAGGACCAGGGCATCACTGAAGATACCTATCTGGAACTTGAGCGGCTGATAAGCGATGCCAAACCATGTAGCCGCCATCTGATCGGCATGTCCATCAATCTGCAGACAAGCGGCCCGCATTGGGTGGGGGCTGCAAGCTATCTTGGCGAAGAAATCACGATCTATCCGTATATCAACGAAACAATTATTTCTGGCGGCACCGCGCATGAAGGCGGGGCGGTCCATGTTATTGACACAATGAGAGTGAATCCATGAGCACAAAATTTTATACCCTGCTGACGGATATTGGCGCGGCGAAACTTGCCAGCGCCGCCGCGCTCGGTGTGCCGTTAAAAATTACCCATATGGCGGTCGGCGATGGCGGCGGAACATTGCCGACACCGGACGCAAAGCAGACTGCACTGGTAAATGAGAAACGCCGGGCTGCGCTGAATATGCTCTATATCGACCCGCAGAACAGCAGCCAGATTATTGCCGAACAGGTGATCCCTGAAAACGAGGGTGGTTGGTGGATTCGTGAAGTGGGCCTGTTTGATGAATCCGGGGCATTGATTGCCGTGGGCAACTGCCCGGAAAGCTATAAGCCGCAACTGGCTGAAGGCAGCGGGCGCACCCAGACCGTGCGCATGGTGCTGATTACCAGCAGCACGGACAATATCACCCTGAAAATCGACCCTGCCGTCGTGCTGGCAACCCGCAAGTATGTGGATGACAAGGTACTGGAGCTGAAGGTGTTCGTGGATGATAAGATGGCAAAACATCTTGCCGCACCGGACCCGCATTCACAGTATGCACCCAAAGAAAGCCCGACATTGACCGGAACACCCAAAGCGCCAACGCCAGCGGAGGGGAATAACACCACGCAGATTGCGACCACCGCGTTTGTTCAGGCGGCACTGATGGCCCTTATTAATGGTGCGCCAGCCACACTGGATACGCTGAAAGAAATTGCCGCTGCCATTAATAATGACCCGAAATTCAGTACCACCATTAACAATGCGCTGGCACTGAAAGCGCCGCTGTCGAGTCCGGCACTCACCGGAACGCCAACAGCTCCCACGGCGGCGCAGTCGGTCAACAATACACAGATTGCCACTACCGCTTTTGTGAAATCGGCAATTGCAGCAATGGTGGGTTCTGCACCTGCGGCACTGGATACGCTGAACGAACTGGCAGCGGCGCTGGGGAATGATCCGAACTTTGCCACGACAATGCTTAATGCGCTGTCAGGTAAACAACCGCTGGACAATACGCTTACCAATTTGAGTGGAAAGGATGTCGCTGGTCTTCTCACATACCTTGGTTTGGGAGAAGCGGCTAAAAGAAATGTAGGGACAGGGGCGAATCAGATACCTGATATGGGTAGCTTCACGCTTTCTGTTTCAGGTACTGGATATCAAAAATTACCATCTGGTTTTATTCTTCAGTGGGGCTCAATCGGCGCTCCAGGCATTGCACAGGATGTGGTAACCCATTTCCCGATTGCATTTCCGAACAGATGTCTGCGTGTTTTGGTCTCACAAGACTACACACCAGATAGCGGGGCTGTTGGTTATATTGCCTGTGCAGGTTTTAGTTCCGACCCGGTTAAATTTATATCCAGAGCCAGTACTCCAGGTCTCGGCGCTTCATTTTTAGCGTTAGGCTGTTAATTTAGCTATATGGAATGAGAAATGAATTATATATATTCCGCGACTACAAACTCTTTCTATCCGCTGGAGATGAAAGAGAATTACACTCAAGCTGACTCATGGCCAGATGATGCTGTTGAAGTTGATGAGCAAGTGTATATTGAGTTTTCCGGATTACCGCCGAAAGGAAAAATCCGTATCGCTGGAGAAAATGGTTTTCCTGCATGGTCTGAAATTCCACCACCAACACATGAGGAACAGATTGCTGCAGCCGAACTGGAAAAGCAGCAATTGATTAATCAGGCCAACGATTATATGAACAGTAAACAATGGCCTGGTAAAGCGGCTATTGGTCGTCTGAAAGGTGACGAACTGGCGCAATATAATTTGTGGCTGGATTACCTGGACGCACTGGAGCTGGTTGATACCTCCAGTGTGCCAGATATTGAATGGCCTACGCCTCCGGCAGTTCAGGCCAGATGACATCCGGCGCTGTGCTGGTATCTGTTGCCGTCACCGCGTCAATGTAATCCAGCACAGTGTTAAGTCGGGTGGTCTCTGCCTGCATCAGCTTCCGCCCGGCCTGCAATTTAAGTTGAACCAGACTAATGGAAGCCATTGCAGTATTAATCAGTGACTGACGCTGTACTTCTGCCGCGTCTACTGCGGCGCTATGCTGTGCCTCAGTATCGGTCACCCATTTCTTACCATCCCATTTATCGAATGGCGTTAACGGGGCGATAGTGGTTGTATTTTCAGGATAATCACCCGGAGCTGTGATTTCTTTGGCGTCTCCCGTTTCGGTGTTATAGACGATTTCACCGCGATGGTCTGGTACATATTCCCATGAGTTAAAATCTGCAGAACGGCAAATTGCATAACCAGCTTTATATGAGCCAGGAGCATCAAAACAAGAACATGCAGGGATACCGACGCCCACAGCAAGATATTCAGTTGATGTGGAAATATATTCCCGTGTTTCACCATCATAGTTATAGACAGTAATATTCCCCGCCTTCGTGGCAATAAGTTCGCTATTTAATACGGCGTTATCCATTATGCAGCCCTCACGATATAGTTAAATGCAATATTTCGTGGACGGGTTTCACTCCCGCCAGTATTACCGATACTCCCTCGTGAATGAAGTGTCGGTGATGGGATCAGACTCCCTCCTGTATTTGTGGCATCAAGTCCCCGTCCTTGTGTGTATGTCTTTTTGAAAATCGTAGCCAGTTCCCATTCATCTTTTGTGTCGTAACCATCATTGGCAACAACAATATGGCGGTGTTTTTCCAGCATCCCTGTCTGAATGCTCAATAAAACACGTCCTGCATCAATACCGCGCCCGTCATCCCAGCCACGAATAAACTCACCACGTAAATCAGGCAATTTATTTGTCGGATAAGCCTTTGCCAGTTCCGGGTATTCTTCAGCAGAAAAAGCCGCACCATTGCATTTCAGCCAGCCTGTCGGCGGAGTGGCGGAAGGCCACGGAACAGGCACACCAACAGGTAATGCAGAGCCTTCTCCCAAACCAACGTTTAAGAAAATGCAGAGGTAACAGCTAACTGGCATCATCTCCGGTTTTTATTCAGGGGGATGCTCATGCTTATTGGCTATGTACGCGTGTCAACAAATGACCAGAACACCGATTTGCAACGTAATGCACTGAACTGCGCGGGATGTGAGCGAATTTTTGAGGATAAAATCAGTGGCACTAAGTCCGACAGACCGGGGCTGAAAAAACTGCTCAGGACACTATCGGCAGGTGACACACTGGTTGTCTGGAAGCTGGACAGGTTGGGGCGCAGTATGCGGCATCTTGTTACGCTGATAGAAGAGTTGCGCCAGCGTGGCGTGAATTTCCGAAGCCTGACTGACAGTATTGATACCAGTACCCCAATGGGCCGTTTCTTTTTTCATGTCATGGGTGCCCTGGCTGAAATGGAACGCGAACTGATAGTTGAACGTACCAGGGCAGGGCTGGCTGCAGCTCGTGCCAAAGGCAGAGTAGGTGGGCGTCGTCCTAAGTTGACCACCGAACAGTGGGCACAGATTGGACGTTTACTCGAGGCCGGAGAATCAAGACAGCGTATTGCACTGATTTTTGATGTGGGCGTTTCTACCATTTATAGAAAATTTCCGGTGAATGAGAGCAATGAATCGCCCTGAGTCAGCATTATTTTGATTTTTCCTGTAAGCGGACAAATACCGTTATTTTGTATGAATAACGGTACAACTGCGCTTAGCTGTTTGTCAGGCACAATCACTTCAACATAGGGCGAAGCCTAATCCAATCAGGAGGTTCGCCACTATGGCTCAGGATTACCACCACGGGGTGCGCGTTGTTGAAGTCAACGAAGGCACCCGATCCATTACCACGGTGAGCACCGCCATCGTGGGTATGGTCTGCACGGGCGATGATGCCGATGCAAAAATGTTTCCTCTTAATAAACCCGTGCTGATCACTGATGTGCTGACTGCCAGCGGTAAAGCGGGTGAGTCCGGTACTCTGGCCCGTTCGCTGGATGCCATCGCTGACCAGGCAAAACCCGTGACCGTTGTTGTGCGTGTGCCGCAGGGTGAAACGGAAGACGAAACCACGACCAATATCATCGGCGCTGTGACTGCTGAAGGTAAAAAAACAGGCATGAAAGCCCTGCTAGCTGCCCAGTCACAGCTCGGCGTTAAACCGCGCATTCTCGGCGTGCCAGGTCACGATAACAAAGCCGTTGCGACTGAGTTGCTGAGCGTGGCTCAAAGCCTGCGTGGGTTTGCCTACCTGTCAGCATATGGCTGCAAGACGGTACAGGAGGCGATCACTTACCGTGAAAACTTCAGCCAGCGCGAAGGAATGCTGATCTGGCCTGACTTTACTGGCTGGGACACGGTGCTGAATGCCGAAGCAACGGCATATGCCACCGCCCGTGCGCTTGGTCTGCGCTCCAAAATTGATGAGCAGACCGGGTGGCACAAAAGCCTGTCCAACGTGGGCGTGAACGGTGTCACCGGAATTTCTGCAGATGTGTTCTGGGATCTGCAGGACCCGGCAACCGATGCGGGACTGCTTAACCAGAACGACGTCACCACGCTTATCCGCAAAGACGGTTTCCGCTTCTGGGGTTCCCGCTGCCTGAGTGATGACCCGCTCTTTGCCTTCGAAAACTACACCCGCACGGCGCAGGTACTGATGGACACGATGGCAGAAGCGCATATGTGGGCGGTGGACAAACCGCTGAACCCGTCGCTGGCCCGCGACATTATCGAAGGTATCCGCGCCAAAATGCGCAGCCTGGTCAGTCAGGGCTATCTCATTGGTGGTGATTGCTGGCTGGATGAGTCGGTGAACGACAAAGACACGCTGAAAGCCGGAAAACTCACCATCGACTATGACTACACGCCAGTGCCGCCACTTGAAAATCTGATGCTGCGTCAGCGCATCACCGATCAGTACCTGGTGAATTTTGCCAGCCAGGTCAGCGCGTAAGGGGACAACATGGCTTTACCACGCAAATTAAAACACCTGAACCTGTTTAACGACGGGAACAACTGGCAGGGGATCGTTGAATCGCTGACGCTGCCGAAATTCACCCGCAAATATGAGAAGTATCGCGGCGGCGGAATGCCGGGTGCAGTGGATGTGGATCTGGGGCTTGATGACAGTGCGCTGGACACAGAATTTTCCATTGGTGGTACTGAACTGCTGCTGTTTAAACAGATGGGCAAAGCCACGGTGGATGGCATCCAGTTGCGCTTCACCGGCTCTATCCAGCGTGACGATACCGGAGAAGTGCAGGCCGTGGAGCTTGTGGTGCGTGGGCGTCACAAAGAAGTGGATTCCGGCGAGTGGAAGACGGGCGAAAGCAACACCACCAAAGTGACCAGTACCAACAGCTACGCGAAGCTGACTATCAATGGTGAGGTGCTCTATGAAGTGGACCTTATCAACATGGTGGAAATTGTGGACGGTGTGGACCTGATGGAAGCGCACCGCAACGCACTCGGCCTCTGATGTATCTGAACGGCGCGGGATTCCGCGCCAGAACCCAATTTACAGGACAACAAAATGAGCGATAAGCAGACTGAAAAGACCATTCAACTGGATACCCCTATCAAGCGCGGTAAAACAGAAATTACCGAAATTGTGTTGCGTAAACCTCAGTCTGGTGCGCTGCGCGGCACACGCCTGCAGGCCATTATGGATATGGATGTCAACGCGATGATGACCGTGATCCCCCGCATCTCCAGCCCGGCACTGACTGCACAGGAAATTGCAGAGATGGACCCGGCAGATCTCACCGCTATGTCGGTTGAGGTTGTCACTTTTTTGTTGAAGAAGTCGGTGCTTGCCGGTTTACCGACAGCCTGACGGTTGACGATCTGGTGGCAGATATCGCCACCATTTTTCACTGGCCGCCATCCGTTACTGACGTTATGCCGCTGACCGAAGTGCTGGAATGGCGGTATAAAGCGATTCAGAGAAGCAGGGCCAACGATGAGTGATAATAACCTGCGCCTGCAGGTCATTCTTAATGCGGTTGACAAACTCACCCGCCCATTCCGTGCTGCACAGGCCAGTTCGAAAGAGCTGGCTGGCGCAATCAGAAACTCCCGTGACGCATTAAAGCAACTCAATCAGGCGGGTAACAGCCTGGAAAAATTTCGCAAGCTGCAGGCAGATAACAAAAAGTTAGGCGACAGGCTGAACTATGCCAGACAGAAGGCTAATTTGCTTAGCTCTGAGCTGGAAGCGATGGAACAACCATCACAACGGCACCTTGTGGCTTTAGGTCGGCAAACGCTGGCAGTCCAACGCCTGGAAGAACAACAAAAATATTTGCAGAAGCAAACGGCGCTTGTGCGTGCAGAACTGTACCGGGCGGGAATTTCTGCGAAAGATGATGCGGGAGCAACTGCCCGTTTAGCCCGTGAAACATCACGTTATAACCAGGAACTTTCGAAACAGGAGGCACGGCTGAAGCGACTGGGGGAAGCTCAGCGCAGGATGAATGCGGCGCGTGCCAGTTATGCCCGTTCACTGGAGGTGCGTGATCGTATTGCAGGTGCCGGAGCCACCACCACGGCTGCAGGGCTGGCAATGGGTGCGCCAGTGATGGCAGCAGTAAAAAGCTATACCAGCATGGAAGATGCCATGAAAGGTGTGGCAAAGCAGGTCAATGGTCTGCGTGATGATAATGGCAACCGCACTGCGCGTTTTTACGAAATGCAGGATGCCATCAAGGCTGCCAGCGAACAGTTGCCGATGGAAAACGGTGCGGTGGACTTCGCTGCACTGGTTGAAGGTGGTGCGCGCATGAACGTCGCAAACCCTGACGACAGCTGGAAAGACCAGAAACGTGACCTGCTGGCCTTCGCCAGTACGGCAGCAAAGGCGGCAACAGCCTTTGAGCTGCCAGCGGATGAACTGTCAGAAAGTCTGGGGAAAATCGCCCAGCTCTACAAAATACCTACCCGCAATATTGAACAGCTCGGCGATGCGCTGAACTATCTGGATGATAACGCCATGTCGAAAGGGGCGGACATCATTGATGTGATGCAACGTCTGGGCGGTGTGGCTGACCGTCTGGATTATCGTAAAGCGGCGGCGCTGGGTTCCACCTTCCTGACACTGGGCGCTGCGCCGGAGGTTGCAGCCAGTGCAGCAAACGCGATGGTGCGTGAATTATCCATTGCCACCATGCAGAGCAAGAGTTTCTTTGAAGGGATGAATCTGCTGAAACTCAATCCTGAAGTGATTGAAAAGCAGATGACGAAGGATGCGATGGGAACTATCCAGCGTGTTCTGGAGAAGGTGAACGCACTACCGCAGGATAAGCGACTGTCTGCCATGACCATGTTGTTTGGTAAAGAGTTTGGCGATGACGCGGCGAAACTGGCAAACAACCTGCCGGAACTACAGCGCCAGCTAAAACTGACAGCGGGCAATGATGCGCTCGGTTCCATGCAGAAAGAATCCGACATCAACAAGGACTCACTTTCTGCTCAGTGGTTGCTGGTTAAAACCGGAGCGCAGAATACCTTCAGCAGCCTGGGCGAAACGCTGCGCCAGCCGCTGATGGATATTCTGTACACGGTGAAAAGCGTTACGGGAGCGTTGCGTCGCTGGGTGGAAGCTAACCCGGAACTGACGGGCACACTGATGAAAGTAGCCGCTATTGTGGCTGCGGTTACCGTAGGCCTCGGCACTTTGGCTGTGGCGCTGGCTGCAGTGCTGGGGCCGCTGGCAGTCATCCGTCTGGGGTTCTCTGTGCTGGGTATCAAAACGTTACCTTCCGTTACGGCAGCAGTAACTCGAACCAGCAGCGCGTTGTCCTGGCTGGCTGGCGCACCACTGGCACTGCTGCGACGCGGGCTTGCTTCATCGGGCAACGCCGCAGGTTTACTTACTGCGCCGTTGTCGTCTTTGCGCCGCACGGCATCACTGACGGGAAATGTCCTGAAAACTGTAGCAGGTGCGCCGGTTGCACTTTTGCGGTCTGGATTATCCGGTTTACGTGCTGTTGCTGTGATGTTTATGAATCCTCTGGCGGTACTGCGCGGTGGACTGGCCGCCGCAGGCACGGTGCTGCGAGTACTGGCATCTGGTCCACTGGCGATGCTGCGCGTTGCCCTGTATGCCGTATCTGGTCTGTTAGGTGCTCTGCTCAGTCCGATAGCTCTTGTGGTTACTGCACTGGCGGGCGTGGCGCTGGTTGTCTGGAAATACTGGCAACCCATCACCGCATTTCTTGGTGGCGTGGTGGAAGGATTCAAAGCTGCGGCAGGTCCCGTCAGTGCAGCATTCGAACCGCTTAAGCCCGTGTTCCAGTGGATTGGCGACAAAGTACAGGCGTTGTGGGGCTGGTTTACTGATCTGCTGACGCCCGTTAAGTCGACCTCTGCCGAACTGCAGAGTGCAGCGGCAATGGGGCGGCGATTCGGGGAGGCACTGGCGGAAGGGCTGAATATGGTCATGCATCCGCTGGACTCCCTGAAATCCGGCGTTTCCTGGTTGCTGGAGAAACTCGGCGTTGTCAGTAAAGAGGCCGCAAAGGCGAAACTACCGGAAAGTGTGACGCGTCAGCAACCTGCGACGGTGAATACAGACGGTAAAGTGATGATGCCATCGGGTGGTTTTCCGTCATGGGGATATGGCTTTGCGGGGATGTATGACAGCGGCGGCTATATCCCGCGCGGGCAGTTTGGCATCGTCGGTGAAAACGGGCCGGAAATTGTTAACGGCCCGGCAAACGTGACCAGCCGGAGAAATACAGCTGCACTGGCTGCCGTTGTTGCCGGAATGATGGGCGTTGCTGCCGCGCCTGCAGAGCTTCCACCGTTGCATCCTTTGGCACTTCCCGCGAAAGGCGGCGAAGCGATGGTGAGTCGTGCAGCCACTGTGCCGCCCGTTCAACGGATTGAGGCACCGACGCAGATCATCATTCAGACGCAGCCAGGACAAAGTGCGCAGGATATTGCGCGGGAGGTGGCACGCCAGCTTGATGAACGTGAACGCAGGCTGAAGGCAAAAGCCAGGAGTAACTACAGCGATCAGGGGGGATACGACGCATGATGATGGTGCTGGGATTGTATGTGTTTATGCTGCGCACCGTGCCGTATCAGGAGCTGCAGTATCAGCGCAGCTGGCGACATGCGGCAAACAGCCGGGTTAACCGACGCCCGTCAACGCAGTTTCTGGGACCGGACAACGACATGCTGACGCTTTCTGGTGTTCTTATGCCGGAGGTAACGGGCGGCAGGCTGTCGTTGCTGGCTCTGGAGCAGATGGCAGAACAGGGAAAAGCATGGCCCCTGATTGAAGGCAGCGGCACGATTTACGGCATGTATGTGATTGAGGGACTGAATCAGACTAAAACGGAGTTTTTCCGCGACGGTATGCCGCGCCGGATTGAGTTCACCCTGTCGCTCAAACGGGTGGATGAATCCCTGTCCGATATGTTCGGTGATCTCAGTACGCAACTGAATAATCTGCAGGACACGGCAACATCTGCCTTAAGTGATATCAGTAAAACGGTGGGAGGGCTGCTATCGTGAATTTCAGCTCTGAACTGCTTAACAAAGGCAACAAAACTCCCGCATTCAGCATCAGTATTGAGGGCAGGGATATCACTACTGTGCTGGATAACCGTCTGATGAGTCTGACGTTGACGGACAATCGGGGCTTTGACGCGGACCAGCTTGATCTGGAGCTGGACGACGCCGACGGAAAAATCGTGCTGCCGCGCCGTGGTGCGGTCATTACGCTGGCGCTGGGCTGGAAGGGGCAGCCGCTTTTCCCGAAAGGGACATTCACGGTGGACGAGATTGAACACACTGGCGCGCCGGACCGCCTGACTATCCGGGCGCGAAGTGCTGATTTTCGGGAAACGCTGAATACCCGCCGTGAAAAATCGTGGCATAAGACCACCGTCGGGGAAGTGGTGAAGGAAATAGCCGCGCGGCACAAGCTGAAGATGGCACTGGGTAAAGACCTGTCGGATAAGCCCGTGGAGCATATAGACCAGACTAATGAGAGTGACGGCAGTTTTCTGATGCGGCTGGCGCGACAGTACGGTGCCATCGCGTCGGTGAAAAATGGCAATCTGTTATTCATCCGGCAGGGGCAGGGCAAAAGCGCCACTGGTAAACCTCTGCCAGTGATCACTATCACACGCAAGGACGGCGACAGTCACCGATTTACCCTGGCAGATCGCGGAGCCTACACGGGCGTAATTGCCAGCTGGTTGCATACCCGCGAACCTGCGAAGAAAGAAAGCACCACGGTGAAGCGTAAGCGCAGAACTAAGAAGCAGAAGAAAGAGCCAGAAGCGAAGCAGGGCGATTATCTGGTGGGTACGGATGAAAACGTGCTGGTACTTAATCGCACTTATGCCAACCGGAGCAACGCCGAACGAGCGGCGAAAATGCAGTGGGAACGCCTGCAACGCGGCGTTGCGTCATTTTCGCTACAACTGGCAGAAGGGCGGGCAGATCTCTACACGGAAATGCCTGTGAAGGTCAGTGGTTTTAAACAGCCGATAGATGATGTGGAATGGACCATTACGACTCTGACGCATACCGTCAGCCCGGATAACGGTTTTACGACCAGTCTGGAGCTTGAAGTGAGGATTGATGATTTCGAAATGGAATGATTCTTCGCAATGGAGAACTTTTAAGTTTGCAAAATGGAATAATGCGGTATCATTATTGTGAATTTAGCAAAAATGGGGAGAACTCGAAAAATGATGATTTGCCCACTGTGTGGAAGTGCAGCCCATACTCGCAGCAGTTTTCAGGTATCTTCATTGACCAAAGAGCGTTACAACCAGTGCCAGAACATTAACTGCAGCCATACTTTTGTTACCCATGAAACTTTTGTTCGTTCGATTGCAACGCCAAAAGAGTCAAATCCGGTTCAGCCGCATCCAATGAAATCAGGACAGGTGGCGCTCTCTCTTTGACGCTGCCGCCATTTTGTCGCCATCGTTAAAAAACAGTGCTTCTAACATCATGATTTTAAACAGCTTAAATTTCAGGCAACAAAAAACCCATCAACCTTGAACCGAAATGGCGGGGTTGATGGGCTCCACAAAATGGGGACATCAAAGAAAAGCAGTGGCACTAATTAAGACTGATGCCCTGCGGAAAAGTTCTGCGGTTGTGCAAAAAAATTTCATTTTCAGGGCAACTTCAGTTTTATCCTAATCCTGGCCATACCATGACGATGATTGTCCCTGCCAGCGTCAGCAGGACGTTGGCGATTGCATAGGTGCCCGCATAGCCCAGCGCCGGGATGTTACTGCGAGCTGTATCACTGATGATCTCCATTGCCGGCGCGCAGGTACGTGCGCCCATCATTGCGCCGAACAACAGCGCGCGGTTCATTCGCAATACATAAGCACCGAACAAGAAACAGATAACCACGGGCACCAGACTGACAATCAATCCGGCAATCAACATCTGACCGCCAATCGCGCCCAGGCCGTTATTAATACCGCTACCGGCGCTCAGACCAACGCCTGCCATAAACACCATCAAGCCGAACTCTTTCACCATGCTTAATGCACCCTGCGGAATGTAACCGAAGGTCGGGTGGTTAGCACGCATAAAGCCCAGCATAATTCCGGCGAATAACAACCCGGCAGCGTTCCCCATGCCGAAACTGAATGTGCTGAACTGGAAGGTGATCATCCCGATCATCAGCCCAATAACAAAGAAGGCGCAGAATGCCAGCAGGTCAGTGACCTGGCTGTGAATCGAGATAAAGCCGATGCGATCGGCGATGGTTTTTACGCGGCGGGCATCGCCGCTGACTTGTAAAACGTCACCTTTGTTAAGCACGACGTTGTCATCTATCGGCATCTCAATCTGGCTACGAATGACGCGGTTAAGGAAGCAACCGTGATCGGTCAACTTCAGTTGTGCGAGACGTTTACCTACAGCGTTATGGTTTTTAACGACCACTTCTTCAGTGACGATACGCATGTCGAGAAGGTCACGATCGAAAACTTCTTTACCGTTACGGAAGCTGGGATCGAGTCGGGCATGGGCGTCGGGATAGCCTACCAACGCTATTTCATCGCCCATTTGTAGCACGGCATCACCGTCTGGATTTGCCAGAATCCCGTTACGTCGAATACGTTCAATGTAGCAGCCGGTTTGTCGATAAATACCCAGTTCACGCAGATTTTTGCCGTCGGTCCAGGCCACCAGTTCCGGGCCGACGCGATAGGCGCGGATCACCGGTAAATAAACCTTACGGTTGGCATCAGTGTCCAGGCCACGTTCGCGGGCGATTTGCTGGGCGCTGGTCTGTAAGTCCTGATGCTGCAATTTCGGCAAGTAACGCGCACCAACAATCAAACTCACCAGACCGATTAAATAGGTTAAGGCATACCCGAGGCTCAGATTATCCAGTGCCAGTGAGAGCTGCCTGCTTTCCATGCCGGAATGACGCAGTGTATCGCCAGCACCGACCAGAACCGGTGTCGACGTCATAGAGCCTGCTAACATACCGGCCGTCAGGCCAATATCCCAGCCAAACAGCTTACCTAACCCTAAGGCGATCACCAGCGCACTGCCAACCATCACCAGTGCTAACATTAGGTAATTTTTCCCATCGCGAAAAAAAATGGAAAAAAAGTTCGGTCCGGCTTCGACCCCGACGCAGAAAATAAACAGCATAAAGCCAAGATTAAGCGCATCGGTGTTAATGCTGAAATGTTGTTGGCCTAATAACAGCGATACGACTAAAACGCCAATGGAATTACCCAGTTGGATCGAACCAAGTCGTAACTTTCCGAGACATAGCCCAAGCGCGAGGACCACAAATAATAACAGAATGTAATTCCCATTTAACAATTCGGCGACGTTTATATTCACGGAGGCTAACTTCTTGTTTACTAGTAAGCTGTTGAAAGAAATGGTAATTTACGATAATGTTTTTTACCAGAATTCAGGGCGCAGATTCATTCAGCGCACCTAAACGATAGTAAAGTAACAATATATTTTACTAGTGTAATCACATTAGGTATCAACGGCTATATGAATTGCGTTGGCCTATATTAGCATGGAATGCGAAGCGGCTTTATCTTACTGAACGCCACACTGGCGAAAAATGTGTTCGATAGACGCAGTGTCAGGAGGAACGAGTGAAACATAAACAACGTTGGGCGGGGGCAATCTGCTGTTTTGTCCTCTTCATTGTGGTGTGCCTTTTTCTGGCGACGCACATGAAAGGCGCTTTTCGGGCTGCCGGGCATCCTGAAATCGGCTTGCTATTTTTCATTCTTCCTGGAGCAGTCGCCAGCTTCTTTTCACAGCGTAGAGAAGTCCTGAAACCTCTGTTTGGCGCAATGCTGGCGGCACCCTGTTCGATGCTCATTATGCGGCTGTTTTTTTCACCGACGCGCTCATTCTGGCAAGAGCTGGCATGGTTACTAAGCGCGGTGTTCTGGTGTGCGCTGGGGGCACTGTGTTTCTTATTTATCAGTAGTTTGTTTAAACCACAGCACAGAAAAAATCAGTAAAGCCCTCAACGCGAGGGCTTGTCAGACGATCAGGCGTCCAGATTTTCTTTCACCCATGCAGCAAAATCGGTATAGCCGCCGATATGTTGCTGATCGACAAAAATCTGCGGCACGGTTTCTACGGGTTTACCTGCCTTTTGTTGTAGATCTTCTTTAGTGATCCCTTCCGCACGAATATCTACATACTGATACTGAAAATCATCGCGTTCATTGCTCAATTTCTCAGCCAGATCTTTTGCACGCACACAGTAAGGGCAACCCGAACGACCAAAAATAACGGTTTGCATTATTTCTCTCCTCATAGATTTATGCCTGTAATGATCACGCTAAAATGTATTCGCTGAAAGTAGGTTTAACCTGTTGCATTAATTGCTAAAAGCTATAACTGTTAAACACAATACAGTGAAAAGTTTTAGACTGAAGGCTCACTTTGCAGAGGGAAGCGTATGCGCGCGATCGGTAAATTGCCTAAAGGCGTGTTGATACTGGAATTTATCGGAATGATGCTACTGGCGGTGGCGCTGCTGTCGGTAAGCGACTCCCTGTCGCTGCCTGAGCCATTTTCTCGGCCAGAAGTGCAGATTCTGATGATTTTTCTCGGTGTTTTGCTCATGCTTCCCGCTGCGGTGGTGGTTATTCTTCAGGTGGCAAAACGTCTTGCCCCACAGCTGATGAACCGTCCACCGCAATATTCACGTTCAGAAAGAGAAAAAGATAATGACGCCAACCATTGAACTTATTTGTGGCCATCGCTCCATTCGCCATTTCACTGATGAACCCATTTCCGAAGCGCAGCGTGAGGCGATTATTAACAGCGCCCGTGCGACGTCCAGTTCCAGTTTTTTGCAGTGCAGTAGCATTATTCGCATTACCGACAAAGCGTTACGTGAAGAACTGGTGACGCTGACCGGCGGGCAAAAACACGTAGCGCAAGCGGCGGAGTTCTGGGTGTTCTGTGCCGACTTTAACCGCCATTTACAGATCTGTCCGGATGCTCAGCTCGGCCTGGCGGAACAACTGTTGCTCGGTGTCGTTGATACGGCAATGATGGCGCAGAATGCATTAATCGCAGCGGAATCGCTGGGATTGGGCGGGGTATATATCGGCGGCCTGCGCAATAATATTGAAGCGGTGACGAAACTGCTTAAATTACCGCAGCATGTTCTGCCGCTGTTTGGGCTGTGCCTTGGCTGGCCTGCGGATAATCCGGATCTTAAGCCGCGTTTACCAGCCTCCATTTTGGTGCATGAAAACAGCTATCAACCGCTGGATAAAGGCGCACTGGCGCAGTATGACGAGCAACTGGCGGAATATTACCTCACCCGTGGCAGCAATAATCGCCGGGATACCTGGAGCGATCATATCCGCCGAACAATCATTAAAGAAAGCCGCCCATTTATTCTGGATTATTTGCACAAACAGGGTTGGGCGACGCGCTAAAACCGCCACGTCGATGTATGATACGCGGGCTTTTGACCAGGTCTGACAGAGAGGTGCAGGGTGAAAATTGCCATATTGTCCCGGGATGGAACGCTCTATTCGTGTAAGCGGCTGCGTGAAGCCGCTATACAGCGCGGTCACCTGGTTGAAATTCTTGATCCGCTTTCTTGCTACATGAACATAAATCCTGCGGCGTCTTCTATTCACTACAAAGGCCGCAAGTTACCCCATTTTGACGCAGTGATCCCGCGTATTGGCACCGCCATTACCTTTTATGGGACGGCGGCACTGCGCCAGTTCGAGATGCTGGGGAGCTATCCGCTCAATGAGTCGGTCGCCATTGCCCGGGCGCGTGACAAATTGCGTTCCATGCAACTGCTGGCGCGTCAGGGCATCGACCTGCCTGTCACGGGCATTGCGCATTCGCCAGATGATACCAGCGATTTAATCGACATGGTCGGTGGTGCGCCGCTGGTGGTCAAGTTGGTTGAAGGCACGCAGGGAATTGGCGTCGTGCTGGCGGAGACGCGTCAGGCGGCGGAAAGCGTGATTGACGCTTTCCGCGGTCTGAACGCGCATATTCTGGTGCAGGAATATATCAAAGAGGCGCAAGGGTGCGATATCCGCTGTCTGGTTGTTGGCGATGAAGTGGTCGCTGCGATTGAACGGCGGGCGAAAGAGGGCGATTTTCGTTCCAATTTGCATCGTGGCGGCGCGGCAAGCGTCGCCAGTATCACACCACAGGAGCGTGAAATCGCGATAAAAGCCGCGCGAACGATGGCGCTGGACGTTGCTGGTGTGGATATTCTGCGTGCTAATCGCGGGCCGTTGGTGATGGAGGTGAATGCGTCGCCGGGGCTGGAAGGAATAGAAAAAACCACCGGTATCGACATCGCGGGTAAAATGATCCGCTGGATCGAACGCCACGCTACGACAGAATATTGCCTGAAAACGGGTGGTTAGTCGCAATCACATTACTGATCATGGTTTTGCCTGCGCTTTTTGCGTAAGCTGTGCCGGTCTTTTTATCGAAAGAGGTTGTACAAAATTATGACATCGCTGGTCGTTCCTGGTCTGGATACGCTGCGTCAATGGCTCGATGACCTGGGGATGAGTTTTTTTGAATGTGATAACTGTCAGGCTCTGCATCTGCCCCATATGCAGAATTTCGACGGTGTCTTTGATGCCAAAATCGATCTGATCGATAACACGATCCTGTTTTCTGCCATGGCGGAAGTCCGACCTTCAGCCGTATTGCCGCTGGCGGCGGATTTATCTGCCATCAATGCCAGTTCGCTGACCGTGAAAGCATTTCTTGATATGCAGGATGATAATCTGCCAAAGCTGGTGGTTTGCCAGTCTTTATCCGTTATGCAGGGCGTAACCTATGAGCAGTTTGCATGGTTCGTGCGTCAGAGCGAAGAGCAGATTTCGATGGTCATTCTTGAAGCTAATGCCCATCAACTGCTGTTACCGACTGATGATGAAGGGCAAAACAACGTTACCGAAAACTATTTCCTCCACTGATAACTCCTTTCGAGCACGCAGTCGCTGGTGCAGTGGCTGCGCGCTGCAAAATTATCTGCTGTTTTTAACCTTTTCCTAAAGATTATTTCACTTCTCTTGTGTCGATTTGGCTTTATCACATAGAGCAAATATGCATAAAAATTTGTTAAATACCGTTTTTTAATCCGAGCTATAGTCTCAAACCCTGGCTAAAGTTATTCTTGCGATGCTTTTATATGGCGAGCAGTGCTGGCCGGGAGAAAGTTCTCTTTTCTTACACCGCGCCGATAAAAAATATGCACGTTTATTGCATATCTTTCAGTGTGACAACTTTTGTTCGTTTGTTAACGAACTTTCAGAAGGAAAGAGATATGACCGCCTTAAATAAAAAATGGCTATCGGGTCTGGTTGCGGGTGCTCTGATGGCCGTCTCTGTCGGCACGCTCGCGGCTGAACAAAAAACACTCCACATTTATAACTGGTCTGATTATATCGCCCCGGACACGGTGGCCAATTTTGAAAAAGAAACCGGTATTAAAGTCGTCTACGATGTTTTCGACTCTAACGAAGTACTGGAAGGCAAATTAATGGCCGGGAGTACCGGCTTTGATCTGGTGGTTCCATCTGCCAGCTTTCTGGAGCGCCAGTTGACTGCGGGAGTTTTCCAGCCGCTGGACAAAAGCAAATTGCCGGAGTGGAAGAATCTCGACCCGGAACTGCTGAAGCTGGTCGCCAAACACGATCCCGACAATAAATTTGCTATGCCCTATATGTGGGCGACGACCGGGATTGGCTATAACGTTGATAAAGTTAAAGCGGTGCTGGGCGAAAACGCGCCCGTCGATAGCTGGGACTTGATCCTCAAACCTGAAAATCTGGAAAAACTGAAAAGCTGCGGTGTCTCTTTCCTGGATGCGCCAGAAGAAGTTTTTGCTACCGTGTTGAATTATCTCGGCAAAGATCCCAACAGCACTAAAGCGGATGATTACACCGGACCGGCAACAGATCTGCTGTTAAAGCTGCGCCCGAACATTCGTTATTTCCATTCATCTCAATACATTAACGACCTGGCAAACGGCGATATTTGCGTCGCTATCGGCTGGGCAGGTGATGTCTGGCAGGCGTCAAACCGCGCGAAGGAAGCGAAGAATGGCGTGAATGTCTCGTTCTCGATTCCAAAAGAAGGGGCGATGGCGTTCTTTGATGTATTCGCCATGCCTGCGGATGCCAAAAACAAAGACGAAGCCTATCAGTTCCTGAATTACCTGCTGCGCCCGGATGTAGTAGCGCATATTTCCGACCATGTGTTCTATGCCAACGCCAATAAAGCAGCCACGCCGCTGGTGAGTGCGGAAGTCCGTGAGAACCCAGGTATTTATCCGCCTGCGGATGTTCGTGCGAAGCTGTTCACTCTGAAAGTGCAGGATCCGAAAATCGACCGTGTGCGCACCCGCGCGTGGACCAAAGTGAAGAGCGGAAAATAATCCGCAGTCGTAGATGCCGGAGGGGCGCACCACACCCGCCGGCAATTCGCACCATTATGGTGCGCTTGCACACATTCAATGCCGGAGAGCAGCCGTGAATGACGCTATCCCTCGCCCGCAGGCGAAAACCCGTAAGGCGCTGACGCCGCTATTAGAAATCCGCAACCTGACCAAATCCTACGATGGTCAACATGCGGTGGATGATGTCAGCCTGACCATCTACAAAGGTGAAATCTTCGCGCTGCTGGGCGCATCCGGCTGTGGCAAGTCCACGCTGCTGCGTATGCTGGCAGGTTTCGAACAACCTTCTGCCGGACAGATAATGCTTGATGGCGTCGATTTGTCACAGGTTCCGCCTTACCTGCGCCCCATCAATATGATGTTTCAGTCTTACGCGCTGTTTCCGCATATGACCGTGGAACAGAACATCGCTTTTGGCCTGAAACAGGACAAACTACCGAAAGCGGAAATTGCCAGCCGGGTCAATGAGATGCTCGGCCTGGTGCATATGCAGGAGTTCGCCAAACGCAAACCGCATCAGCTTTCCGGTGGTCAGCGACAACGTGTGGCCCTGGCCCGAAGCCTTGCGAAGCGCCCGAAACTATTACTGCTCGATGAGCCGATGGGCGCGCTGGATAAAAAGCTGCGTGACCGGATGCAGCTTGAAGTGGTGGATATTCTGGAGCGCGTCGGTGTGACTTGTGTGATGGTCACCCACGATCAGGAAGAGGCGATGACCATGGCGGGGCGCATCGCCATTATGAATCGTGGGAAATTTGTCCAGATTGGCGAACCGGAAGAGATCTACGAGCATCCGACTACCCGCTATAGCGCCGAATTTATTGGCTCGGTAAACGTCTTTGAAGGCGTACTCAAAGAGCGTCAGGAAGATGGCCTGGTGCTTGATTCGCCGGGGCTGGTGCATCCACTGAAAGTCGACGCGGATGCCTCGGTGGTCGATAACGTGCCGGTACATGTGGCGCTGCGCCCGGAAAAAATCATGCTTTGCGAAGAGCCGCCCGCCAATGGTTGTAACTTCGCGGTGGGGGAGGTGATACACATTGCCTATCTCGGCGATCTTTCGGTGTATCACGTTCGTCTGAAAAGTGGGCAGATGATTAGCGCCCAGCTACAAAACGCCCATCGTCATCGTAAAGGGTTACCGACCTGGGGCGACGAAGTGCGTTTGTGCTGGGAAGTGGACAGCTGTGTGGTGCTGACGGTTTAAGGAGCAAAGATGAGTACACTTGAACCTGCTGCCCAGTCGAAACCGCCGGGCGGATTTAAGCTGTGGTTGTCGCAGCTGCAAATGAAGCATGGGCGCAAACTGGTCATTGCGTTGCCATATATCTGGTTGATCTTGCTGTTTCTGCTGCCATTTCTGATTGTCTTTAAAATAAGCCTGGCGGAGATGGCGCGCGCTATTCCACCTTATACCGAACTGATGGAGTGGGCTGACGGGCAACTGTCCATCACTCTTAATCTCGGTAATTTTCTGCAACTGACCGACGATCCGCTCTATTTCGATGCTTATCTCCAGTCGCTACAGGTGGCTGCGATTTCGACATTTTGCTGTTTACTGATCGGCTATCCGCTGGCGTGGGCGGTGGCGCACAGTAAGCCTTCGACCCGTAATATTTTATTACTACTGGTGATCCTGCCGTCGTGGACCTCGTTTCTGATCCGCGTTTATGCCTGGATGGGAATATTAAAAAACAACGGTGTGCTGAATAATTTTCTGCTGTGGCTGGGGGTTATCGATCAACCGCTGACCATTCTGCATACCAATCTGGCCGTTTATATCGGCATTGTTTACGCTTACGTGCCGTTTATGGTACTGCCGATTTATACCGCGTTGATTCGTATTGATTATTCGCTGGTGGAAGCAGCGCTGGATCTCGGTGCACGACCGCTGAAAACGTTCTTTACTGTGATCGTGCCGCTGACTAAAGGTGGGATTATTGCCGGATCGATGCTGGTGTTTATCCCGGCTGTGGGCGAGTTTGTGATCCCGGAACTGCTCGGTGGCCCGGACAGCATCATGATCGGGCGCGTGCTATGGCAAGAGTTTTTCAATAACCGCGACTGGCCGGTGGCCTCGGCGGTAGCGATCATCATGTTGCTGCTGCTAATTGTGCCGATAATGTGGTTCCACAAACACCAGCAAAAAAGCGTGGGAGAACACGGATGAATAATTTACCGGTAGTTCGTTCGCCCTGGCGGATTGTGATTTTGCTGCTGGGCTTTACCTTTCTCTACGCGCCAATGCTGATGCTGGTTATCTATTCGTTTAACAGCTCGAAGCTGGTGACGGTGTGGGCCGGCTGGTCAACGCGCTGGTATGGTGAGTTATTGCGCGATGACGCGATGATGAGTGCGGTTGGTTTAAGTCTGACAATTGCGGCCTGTGCGGCGACGGCGGCGGCGATCCTCGGAACTATTGCGGCGGTGGTGCTGGTGCGCTTTGGCAGGTTTCGCGGATCAAATGGCTTTGCCTTTATGATCACCGCGCCGCTGGTAATGCCAGATGTCATCACGGGCTTGTCGCTGTTGTTATTATTCGTCGCGCTTGCTCATGCCATTGGCTGGCCTGCGGACCGCGGTATGCTCACCATCTGGCTGGCGCATGTCACTTTTTGTACGGCTTATGTGGCGGTCGTTATTTCTTCAAGATTGCGGGAACTGGATCGCTCGATAGAAGAAGCAGCGATGGATCTCGGTGCGACGCCGCTGAAAGTGTTTTTCGTCATTACGCTACCGATGATCATGCCCGCGATCATTTCTGGCTGGTTACTGGCTTTTACTTTGTCGCTTGATGATCTGGTGATCGCCAGCTTTGTTTCCGGGCCGGGAGCCACCACGTTACCGATGCTGGTCTTTTCCAGCGTGCGGATGGGGGTGAATCCGGAAATCAACGCCCTGGCAACATTGATCCTCGGCGCGGTCGGAATTGTCGGATTTATCGCCTGGTATCTGATGGCTCGCGCAGAAAAACAGCGGATACGCGACATCCAGCGTGCAAGACGTGGCTGAAGACACTAAAATTTGCCAACCTGGCTACATAATGCCGCGCATGTCGCGGCATTGTTTTCATGGAAGACGAAACGTTGGGATTTTTTAAGAAAACATCTTCATCTCATGCTCGCCTGAATGTGCCTGCGCTGGTGCAGGTGGCGGCGCTCGCCATTATTATGATCCGTGGCCTCGACGTGCTGATGATTTTCAATACGCTGGGCGTGCGCGGTATTGGCGAGTTCATTCATCGCAGCGTACAAACCTGGAGTTTAACGCTGGTCTTTTTAAGCAGTCTGGTGCTGGTTTTCATTGAGATCTGGTGTGCGTTTTCACTGGTGAAAGGGCGTCGCTGGGCGCGCTGGCTATATCTGCTGACACAAATCACCGCCGCAAGTTACTTGTGGGCGGCTTCGCTGGGGTACGGTTATCCGGAGCTGTTCAGCATTCCCGGTGAATCAAAACGTGAAATCTTCCATAGCCTGATGCTGCAGAAGCTGCCGGATATGCTCATCCTGATGCTGCTGTTCGTTCCCTCGACCAGTCGGCGGTTCTTCCAGTTGCAATAATGTGTATAATCGTCGCCCCTGATGATGTGAAGGTCAATGTATGCAGTGCGCACTTTACGACGCGGGTCGCTGTCGTTCCTGTCAGTGGATAATGCAGCCGATTCCAGAGCAACTCTCCGCTAAAACCGCCGATCTTAAAAATCTGCTCGCCGACTTTCCGGTTGAGGAATGGTGCGCGCCGGTGTCAGGCCCGGAACAAGGGTTTCGTAATAAAGCCAAAATGGTGGTGAGTGGTAGCGTTGAAAAACCACTGCTCGGTATGCTGCATCGCGATGGCACACCAGAAGACCTTTGTGACTGCCCGCTTTATCCTGCCTCATTTGCGCCCGTTTTTGCGGCGCTAAAACCGTTTATCGCCCGAGCGGGGTTAACGCCCTACAACGTGGCGCGTAAGCGTGGCGAACTGAAATACATTCTGCTGACTGAAAGCCAGAGTGATGGAGGCATGATGCTGCGCTTTGTACTGCGTTCTGATACCAAGCTGGCGCAACTGCGTAAGGCGCTGCCGTGGTTACACGAACAACTACCGCAGCTGAAAGTTATTACCGTCAATATTCAGCCGGTACATATGGCGATTATGGAAGGGGAGACGGAGATCTACCTGACCGAACAACAGGCACTGGCGGAGCGTTTTAATGACGTACCGCTGTGGATCCGTCCGCAAAGTTTCTTCCAGACTAATCCGGCGGTCGCCAGCCAGTTGTACGCCACCGCGCGCGACTGGGTACGACAGCTGCCGGTTAAACATATGTGGGATCTGTTCTGCGGTGTGGGGGGCTTTGGTTTACACTGCGCGACGCCTGACATGCAGTTAACCGGGATCGAAATTGCATCAGAGGCCATTGCCTGTGCAAAGCAGTCAGCCGCTGAACTGGGCTTAACGCGTTTGCAATTTCAGGCGCTGGACTCCACTCAGTTTGCCACCGCTCAGGGGGATGTGCCGGAGCTGGTGCTGGTTAACCCGCCGCGCCGCGGCATTGGTAAACCGCTGTGTGATTATCTCTCAACGATGGCACCGCGTTTTATCATCTACTCCAGCTGTAACGCCCAAACTATGGCGAAAGATATCCGCGAACTGCCTGGGTTTCGTATTGAACGGGTGCAGCTTTTCGATATGTTCCCGCATACCGCGCACTATGAAGTGCTGACGCTGCTGGTGAAGCAATAAAAAAGCCGCATGTGCGGCTTCAGATTGCTGACAAAGTGCGCGTTGTTTATGCCGGATGCGGCGTAAACGCCTTATCCGGCCTACAAAAGCGTGCAAATTCAATACATTGCATGGGCCATGTAGGCCTGATAAGCGTAGCGCATCAGGCAATTTTACCTTTGTCATCAGTCTCAAGCCGCGGTTGCGGCTTTCTGAATCTTACTGTGGGAACCACTGGTCACTGATTTTTTGATAAGTACCGTCAGCTTTAATTGCTGCCAGCGCGTTATTCAGTTTTTCCAGCAGGGCTTTGTTATCCGGACGTACAGCGATGCCCAGGCCGGTGCCAAAATATTGCGGATCGGTCACTTTCTCAGTAGCAACACCAAGTTGTGGATTGGTTTTCAGCCATTCGTTTACCACCGCTGTGTCACCAAATACCCCATCAATACGACCATTTTTCAGATCGATAAAGGCATTCTGATAACTGTCATAAGAGACAGTTTTCACTTCCGGGTGCTGATCCTGAATATATTTCTGGTGCGTAGTACCGTTTTCCATCCCAATACGTTTGCCTTTCAGATCGGCAAACGTTTTGTAGGTATCTTTTTTGGCAATCACGACGGCTGAGTTTTCATAGTAGGGCGTGGTAAACGATACCTGTTTGCTACGCTCCGGGGTGATATCCATACCGGAGATTACGGCGTCATATTTTCTGAATTTCAGGGACGGGATCAGGCTGTCGAACGCGTGATTAGTAAAAGTACATTCTGCCTGCATTTGTTTGCACAAGGCTTTTGCCAGATCGATATCAAAGCCGACAATCTCATTATTAGCACCTATAGATTCAAAGGGTGGATAGGTGGCTGAAACGCCAAAATTGATTTTCTCTGCGGCAGAAGCACCGAAAGTAAAGGAAGCAAGTAAAGCGGCAAGAACTAACTTTTTCATGATGGAACTCCCGTCTGTCAATCTTATGATTTTTGGCCGTGTCTGCGGCATGGGATAACAATGCCACCAAGTGAATTTATATGCAATAAACATGATTAAATAATTTAAATGAAATAAAAAAGACGGACAACTTAGTGGGTTGTCCGTCTTCATTATAAGAATTTATGCACTATGTAGGCCGGATAAGGCGTCCCCGCCGCATCCGGCACAGGCACCGTGCTGATGTCTGATGCGACGCTGGCGCGTCTTATCAGACCTACAAAACCCCCCGGCGAATGTACGCAGCCACATTAATTTCGCCGTTCGAATGCCAGCGCTTTGCGCTCGATCAGACGCATCATCAGCGTCAGCAGGCCGTTAACGACCAGGTAAATAATCCCTGCCGCACCGAACACCATTACATCGTAGGTGCGTCCGTACAACAACTGGCTGTATCCCATCACTTCCATCAGCGTAATGGTGTATGCCAGAGAGGTACTTTTGAATACCAGCACCACTTCGTTGGAATAAGAAGAGAGCGAGCGTTTAAAGGCATACGGCAGCAGGATCGCCAGCGTATCTTTTTTGCTCATTCCCAGGGCGCTACAGGACTGCCACTGACCTTCCGGGATCGCACGAATTGCACCGTAAAACAGCTGCGTGGTATACGCCGCACTATTCAGCGACAACGCAATCAGCGCACATAACCACGGTTCTGACAACAAATGCCACAGTGCCGGATACTCCTGCAAAGTCGGAAACTGGCCCGGCCCGTAATAAATCAGGAAGATCTGCACCAGCAGCGGCGTACCGGTAAACAGCGTGATATAACCCCGCACCAGCCACACCAGCACCGGCGTTTTCAGCGTCAGGATGATGGTAAAAATCAATGCCAGAATCAGTGCCACAATCAGCGAGGCAACGGTTAGCGTCAGGCTGGTGTGTAGCCCTTTCATCAGTTCGGGTAAATACTCAAACATTAGCTGGGCCTCCGCTCAAAACGTGTCGCGCGCAGGTCAATGCGTTTGAGAATGTACTGACTGAGCAGGGTGATCACCAGGTAAATCGCCGCCGCCACAATGTACCAGGTAAATGGTTCCTGGGTACGAGTAGCGATGCTTTTTGTTTGCAGCATTAAATCATTCACACTAATCAAACTGACCAGCGCGGTATCTTTCAGCAGCACCAGCCACTGGTTACCGAGGCCAGGCAGCGCATGACGCCACATCTGCGGCATCACCAGACGGAAAAAGATAGCCGATTTCGACAGCCCCAGCGCCTGACCAGACTCCCACTGACCCACCGGCACCGCTTTCAACGCGCCCCGAAGCGTTTGCGAGGCATAGGCGGCATACAGCAGTGACAGAGCGATGACACCACAAAGGAACGGGCTAACGTCGAAGTTCTCAATGTCCATCTGCACTGGGATCTGCACGAACCCAAGATTGATAGTGAAGCCATCCGAAAGCGTCAGCAGCAGCTGCGAGGAGCCAAAATAGATAAACAGCACCACCAGAATTTCTGGCAGGCCACGCAGAATGGTTACCAGCGCTGAACCTGCCCACGCGACAGGACGCCATTTTGCCGACTCCCATACCGCAAAGAACATCGCCAGCGCCAGCCCGACAATCAATGCACAAACGGCAAGGCCGACGGTCATCCCGGCGGCGCTTGCTAAAGGAAAAAATTCATTCATCAGGAATTACTTCTGGAACCATTTGTTGTAGATGGTTTCGTAAGTGCCATCTTTCTTCACTTTTTCCAGCGCAGTGTTGAGTTTCTGCTGCAGCTCAGTGTTGCCCTGACGTACCGCGATGCCGAGGCCAGTGCCGAAGTAATCTTTATCGGTCACTTTGTCGCCCACCGCCGCCAGTTTCGGGTTATCTTTCAGCCACTCAGTGACCACTGCGGTGTCACCGAAGACGCCGTCGATACGCCCGTTTTGCAGATCCAGTTTTGCGTTCTGGTAGCTGTCATACGGAACGGTAGTGATTTCCGGGTGCTTATCCATAATGAATTTCTGGTGTGTCGTCCCGTTCTGTACGCCGACTTTTTTGCCTTTCAGCTGATCAACACTGGTGTATTTGCCTTGCTGACCCACAAACAGGGCAGAGTTGTCATAGTACGGGGTGGTAAACAGCACCTGCTTTTCACGCTCCGGAGTGATATCCATGCCCGCCATCACGGCTTCTACGCGACGGAATTTCAGGCTTGGGATCAGGCTGTCAAACGCCTGGTTAGAGAAAGTGCAGGTTGCATCAATCTCTTTACACAGTGCTTGTGCCAGGTCGACGTCAAAACCAACGATCTGGTTGTTTGCATCAATCGATTCAAACGGAGGATAGGAGGCTTCGGTAGCAAAACGAATGGTTTCGGCAGCTGTGGCGGAAAGACTAAAACCTGCAATTAACGCGGCAATCAGAACTTTTTTCATTGTTGTTATCCCGAATCTTAGTGAGAGAGATAGTTTTTAAATGCTTCGGTTTGCGGCTCGGTAAAGCAGCTCGCGTCGCCTTGTTCTACGATATGACCATTTTCCATATACACCACTCGGCTGGCGGTTTTACGCGCCACTTCAACTTCGTGGGTGACGATCACCTGGGTAATATTCGTTTCTGCCAGCTCACGAATGATGCTGACGATTTGTGCCGTAATTTCCGGGTCCAGTGCGGCGGTCGGTTCATCGAACAGCAGTACCTGCGGTTCCATCATCAACGCACGGGCAATAGCAACACGCTGCTGCTGACCACCAGAAAGATGCAGCGGGTAACGATCGCTATAAGGTTTGAGACGCAGACGTTCCAGCAGTTTTTCTGCACGGGCCAGCGCCTGATCTTTACTCAACCCCAGTACACGGCAGGGCGCTTCAATCAGGTTTTGCTGCACGGTCAGATGCGGCCACAGGTTGTATTGCTGAAACACCATGCCAACGTTACGACGCAAATCGCGAATCGCTTTGTCAGAGGGTGTTTTGGTGAAATCGAAATGGTTGCCTGCAATGTTGAGCGTACCGGAGCGCGGCATCTCAAGCAGATTGAGTACACGCAGCAGCGAGCTTTTACCCGCGCCGCTGGGGCCAAGTAACACCAGCGTTTCGCCCTGTGGGCAATCCAGCGTGATATCGAACAGCGCCTGATGCGCGCCGTAGAAGCAATTAATGCCGTTTAATTGAATACTCATTGACACTCGTATACTGGCAGTCTGATAGCTATTGAGGTCGAAGATAGTACCTTTGACAGAATAATTATGCAATATTTCTGCTTTAAAAGTTAAAAGCAAAGCGCATTATTCAATAAACATAGCACAAAATAACGGGGGCGGTGGTCGGCGAGCATAAATGTCGGCATTCCTCACGAAATGCCGGACAATTTACGGGGTTTATTGGTTGATCAAGGCGTTAGCGATTCTCGATGGACTGACGGAGCGTACCCGCCGTGGCATGAACGCTACCGCCTAAGTAACGCACATCGTCGATGACCCAACACTGGCCTTCCTGAATCATTAACACTTCATCCTGCCAACCCTGGTCACCCTGTTTGAGATCCACGCGCAATGGAATGTTACGGGCATCACGATTAGGGATAGTCGATGCACTGGCAACGTGGGCGCTATCTGGCAAGGTGGTTCGACTGGAGAATGGATCGTTGGTCAGTAGTTCCCGATGGTTATTATCCCGGGAGGCATCGCTAAGCAGTGTCGCCAGTTTGTCGCTCAGATAAGGGCGCAAGGCGGTGATGTCGTTGCTGCGGTGCAAAATGCGGTAGTCATAAAATTGCTGGGCCACGTTATCCGGGCCTCCTTCAACGCAAGGACCACTGCGTGTGCCGTTATCTTTATAAGCTGGAGTGACTGTGGTGCAGGCACTGAGGAGCAGTGCGCAGGGGATAAGCATTGTCAATTTGCTGTAGCGCATAATGATTTCCTTATAAGCGATCGCTCTGAAAGCGTTCTACGATAATAATGATATCCTTTCAATAATAGCGTATCAGTCTGATAATGCTTTTGAGATCGAAGGCTTAGCAAACAAGGAGATCGATCATGCAATTTTCTACAACCCCAACTCTGGAAGGCCAGACCATCGTTGAATATTGCGGTGTGGTGACCGGCGAAGCGATTTTAGGTGCCAATATTTTCCGTGATTTCTTTGCCGGTATCCGCGATATCGTTGGCGGACGTTCCGGTGCGTATGAAAAAGAACTGCGTAAAGCACGGGAGATCGCCTTTGAGGAATTAGGCTCCCAGGCGCGGGCGCTGGGGGCCGATGCCGTCGTCGGTATTGATATCGACTACGAAACGGTCGGGCAAAACGGCAGTATGCTGATGGTTAGCGTCAGCGGTACGGCGGTGAAAACGCGTCGATGAGAAGATTCTTCTGGCTGGTCGCTGCCGCTCTGTTATTGGCAGGGTGTGCAGGCGAAAAAGGCATTGTCGAGAAAGAGGGATATCAGCTTGATACCCGACGCCAGGCGCAGGCGGCGTATCCGCGCATTAAAGTGCTGGTGATCCACTACACCGCAGATGATTTTGATAGCTCGCTGGCGACACTGACCGATAAGCAGGTCAGCTCGCATTATCTGGTCCCTGCGGTACCACCGCGATACAACGGTAAACCGCGCATCTGGCAACTGGTGCCGGAACAAGAACTGGCCTGGCATGCGGGGATTAGCGCCTGGCGCGGGGCAACGCGCCTTAACGACACCTCTATTGGCATTGAGCTGGAAAACCGTGGCTGGCAAAAATCGGCCGGAGTGAAATATTTTGCCCCGTTTGAACCGGCACAGATTCAGGCGCTTATTCCACTGGCGAAAGATATTATTGCCCGTTATCACATCAAGCCGGAAAACGTAGTGGCACATGCGGATATCGCACCGCAGCGCAAAGACGATCCGGGGCCATTATTTCCCTGGCAGCAACTGGCGCAGCAGGGGATTGGTGCCTGGCCGGATGCGCAGCGGGTTAACTTTTACCTTGCCGGGCGCGCGCCGCACACACCGGTAGATACCGCGTCATTGCTGGAGCTTTTGGCGCGCTACGGTTATGACGTTAAACCTGATATGACACCGCGCGAGCAGCGGCGCGTGATTATGGCATTCCAGATGCATTTCCGCCCGACGTTATATAACGGCGAAGCGGATGCAGAAACTCAGGCGATTGCCGAAGCATTGCTGGAGAAATACGGGCAGGATTAGCGCGGCAGTTTTCCGTGGTCGCGTAGCCAGGCGGCAGTTTTCTCGATACCTTCATCCAGGGTGATGACCGGCTGATAACCTAACTCTTCCTGCGCACGCGTAATATCCAGCGTAAAGTCAAAATTCAACTTGGAGACGCCGTAGTGGGTCAGCGGCGGCTCTTTTGCTGACTTGCGGCCTAAACGCTCCATGCTGCGGGCGATCATATCCAGCATCGGGTAGGGGACGGAACGAATACGACAGTCAATATTCAACTCGTCGATCAGCTTCTGCACGATGCTGCGCAGTGTGCGATGCTCGCCGTTGGTGATGTTGTACACACGCCCGGAAGGTAGCTTATCGCAGGCTTCCTGGCTTGCCAGCCACATTGCGTGCACGGCATTTTCATAGTAGGTCATATCGACCAGCGCACTGCCGCCATGCGGTAACAGAATACTGCCGTAGTGGTGCATCATATGCGCCAGACGGGGAATAAAGACTTTATCGTGCGGTCCGAACAGACTTTGTGGGCGCAGAATAGTAAAGCGCGTTTGTGGATTCGCCTGCGAAAGCATATTGATCACTTCTTCGCTGGCTGCTTTGCTGCGGGCAAACTCGTTGGCGAAGCGGTGAGGGCGAAAATCTTCTTTAATATCGCGATGGTGGTGATAATCGAAGTACAGGGAGGGGGAAGAGATATGAATAAAGTTACGCACACCCCAGGCGACAGCCCATTCACCCAGGCGGCGAGTGGCGCGAACGTTAGCCAGATCGAAAGCCTGTTGTGTCCCCCAGGGTGAGGTAAAGCTGGAGCAGTGCCACAGCGTATCAATGCCCGCGAGCATCACTTTAGCTTGTGATGAAACCAGCTCGGTCAGATCCGCCGGAACAAACTCTGCGCCCATTTTTTCCAGCAATTTGCCCATTGCCTCGTTGCGACCGGTCGCTCGCACGCTGATGCCTTTCTGGCATAAAAACTCTACCGCGTTTCGACCTAAGCCGCTGGTGGCGCCGGTAACCAGTACCTTCATATCAATCCACTGTTGTTGAGAAAATAACGTGCGCATTCTTCCGTGATTTCCCCCATGATGCAATGGGAAACATGAAAGAATAACGCAGGTTTTGTCGATTAATCTGTGCTTTGTTCTGCCAGTCTGGCGATTTGTTTTGCCATTCCGCGAAAAATAAACAGATGCGCGGGGATCATCAATAACCAGTAAAACAGCCCCGGCATACCGTGCGGATGCCAGAAAGCGCGGACATCGATAGTACGATAGTCGCCTTTATCTTCCAGGCTAAAACACAGTCGTCCCAGCCCCGGCGCTTTCATGCCAAATAACAACGTAAGTTGTTTTTCCGGTTCAACGACAATCACTTTCCAGCTATCCACCGCATCGCCAGTCTGTAAATATTCGCGCTCCGGGCGGCCTTTCGCCAGCTTATGACCGATCGCGCGGTCCATCAACGCCCGTGTCTGCCACAAAATATTGCCAAAGAAATAACGCTCTTTACCGCCGATTTGGTTCACTACCTGCCATAAAGCAGCAAGGCTGGCGGACGTTTTAACGGTAAACCCCGCCTGTTTGGCAAAATAACCGTACTCCGGTCGCCAGCGGGCAAAGGCCTGAGCGTCGTAGCCCCAGTCGCTGGAGTTGACCAGTTTTTCCTCCTCTTTCAACGTGCTACGTACCGCGTCATCGAAAGCGATCAGCCGTTGTGGGATGAGTGCACGTAGCGCGGTATCATCCGCCAGCAGATCGTGTTTCAGCCCCTGAATCAACGCCCTGGCGGTGGTGGGCGGTACGGAAGTAATCACATTGAGAAACCACACCGAAATCCAGCGGGTGGGGAGGGGGATGGGGATCAACCAGCGGCGCTTACCGCTCACCGCCATAAAATGTTCAAACTGTTGCTGATAACTGAGCACCTCTGGTCCGGCGGCTTCGAAGATGCGGTGTTCGCTGGCCGGATGATCTAACAACGCAACCAGATAGTGCAGCAAGTTTTCCAGCGCAATGGGCGTGGTGCGTGAACGAACCCAGCGCGGAGGCGTTAAGACTGGCAGGTTGTAGACCATATCGCGCATGACTTCGAACGCCGCGGAACCTGCGCCAACGATAATTCCGGCCCGCAGTTCGGTCACGGGTACATTCGCTTCACGCAGAATGTCCGCCGTAGCCTGACGAGCACGCAGATGATCCGACTGCTCATGTGGCGGGGCCTGCAACGAACTAAGAAAGATTAATTGCTTAACTGGTACTTCACGTAGCGCATCGCGGACGTTGAGAGCCACCTGGCGCTCCTGAGCGATAAAATCGCCGCCTTCGCCCATGCTGTGCACCAGAAAATAGACCGTATCGATATCCTGCAACAGGGCCGGTAGGTTATCCGGCCAGCTGAGATCGACTTTATGGCAACTGACGTTTGCCAGTTGCAGCTTTGCAAGCCTGTCGACATGACGTGCCGCCGCCAGGATCTGATGCCCTTGCTGGCTGAGTGTGCGCACCAGATGCTGACCAATGTAGCCACTGGCACCGAGAACTAAAATGCGTTGCGGCACGTCTCTCTCCTTAACGCGCCAGGAATGCACGCCAGTGGGCGGCGACTTCCGCCAGTTGTTCGCGCGAGACGTCAAGATGCGTCACCAGGCGGACAATCGGCGAGGCGTTAATCAGCACGTTTCTCGCTTTCATGTATTCGCCTAACGCGGCAGCATTTTCTTCCCCGACGCGAACAAACAGCATATTGGTGTCCTGACGCATCACATCCGCGCCTGCTTCACGCAGCTGCTCCGCCATCCAGGCAGCGTTGTCGTGGTCTTCCTGCAAGCGCGCAACGTTATTTTTCAGGGCATATATCCCGGCGGCAGCCAGAATGCCGGACTGGCGCATCCCGCCACCTGTCATTTTCCGCCAGCGAATGGCACGTTTAATGTAATCACGATTACCGACGAGTAATGAACCGACTGGCGTCCCAAGACCTTTCGACAGGCAAATGGTGAACGAATCACAATATTGCGTGATCTCTTTCAGTTCGCAGCCGTAAGCCACCACGGCATTAAAGATGCGCGCACCGTCAACATGCAGCGCCAGATTGCGCTCGCGGGTAAATTCCCATGCTTCTTTCAGGTATTCCCGCGGCAACACTTTGCCGTTGTGGGTGTTTTCCAGACTGAGTAATTTGGTGCGGGCGAAATGGATATCGTCGGGTTTGATTTTCATCGCCACTTTATCCAGCGGTAGCGTGCCGTCGGCAGCCGCGTCTATGGGTTGCGGTTGAATACTGCCCAGCACCGCCGCGCCACCGGCTTCAAACAGATAGTTATGCGCGGCCTGACCGACAATATACTCTTCGCCGCGTTCGCAGTGACTGAGCAGAGCGACCAGGTTGGCCTGAGTGCCGGTAGGCAGAAAAATGGCGGCTTCTTTACCGGAAAGCTCTGCTGCGTAGTCCTGCAGAGCATTAACGGTAGGGTCGTCTCCGTAAACGTCGTCCCCAACCGGGGCGGCCATCATCGCTTCGAGCATGGCGCGGCTTGGTCGGGTAACGGTATCACTGCGTAAATCAATCATGGCATGTCCTTATTATGACGGGAAATGCCACCCTTTTTACCTTAGCCAGTTTGTTTTCGCCAGTTCGATCACTTCATCACCGCGTCCGCTGATGATTGCGCGCAGCATATACAGGCTGAAACCTTTGGCCTGTTCGAGTTTGATCTGCGGTGGAATGGCTAACTCTTCTTTGGCGACCACCACATCCACCAACACCGGACCGTCGATGGAGAAGGCGCGTTGCAGGGCTTCATCAACTTCAGACGCTTTTTCTACACGGATACCCGTAATGCCGCACGCTTCGGCAATGCGGGCAAAGTTTGTGTCGTGTAGTTCGGTGCCGTCAGTCAAATAGCCACCAGCTTTCATCTCCATCGCCACAAAGCCCAGCACGCTGTTGTTAAAGACGACAATTTTCACTGGCAGTTTCATCTGCACTACTGAGAGGAAATCGCCCATCAACATGCTAAAACCGCCATCGCCGCACATGGCGACCACCTGACGTTCTGGCTCTGTCGCCTGCGCACCCAGCGCCTGCGGCATGGCGTTAGCCATCGAACCGTGGTTAAACGAACCTAACAGGCGACGCTTGCCGTTCATTTTTAGATAACGTGCCGCCCACACCGTTGGCGTACCAACGTCACAGGTGAAAATAGCGTCATCGGCGGCAAAATGACTAATTTGCTGCGCCAGATATTGCGGGTGAATGGCTTTCTCGCTCGGTTTAGCTAAATCGTCCAGCCCTTTGCGGGCGTCGCGGTAATCTTCCAGCGCTTTATCCAGAAACTTGCGATCGGCTTTTTCTTCCACCAATGGAAGCAATGCACGCAGAGTCGACTTGATATCGCCGACCAGTGCCATATCCACCTTGCTGTGAGCGCCGATGCTGGCTGGGTTGATATCAATCTGAATGATTTTGGCATCGGTCGGGTAGAAGGCGCGGTAGGGAAATTGCGTGCCGAGTAGCACTAACGTGTCGGCGTTCATCATGGTATGGAAACCTGACGAGAAGCCGATTAACCCGGTCATTCCAACATCATACGGATTATCGTATTCGACATGTTCTTTACCGCGCAGGGCATGAACAATAGGCGCTTTAATTTTCCCGGCAAACTCAACTAACTCTTTATGCGCCCCCGCGCAGCCGCTGCCACACATCAGGGCGATATTGCTGGAATAACGCAGCAGTTGCGCCAGTTTGCGTAACTCTTCTTCTTCCGGCGTCACGACTGGTTGTGGCGCATGATACCAGTGCATGGTTGCCCCTTCTGGCGCAGGTTTTAACGCCACGTCGCCTGGTAACACGACAACCGAAACGCCACGGTTAAGCACCGCTTTGCGCATGGCAATCGCCAGTACTTGTGGGATCTGCTCCGGGCTGGAAACCAGCTCGCAATAGTGACTACATTCGCGGAATAGCTCTTGTGGGTGGGTTTCCTGGAAATAGCCGCTGCCAATTTCGCTGGAGGGAATATGAGCGGCAATCGCCAGTACCGGAACGTGATTGCGGTGGCAATCGAACAGGCCGTTGATTAAGTGCAGGTTGCCGGGGCCGCACGATCCGGCGCAGACCGCCAGTTCTCCGCTAAGTTGTGCTTCAGCGCCAGCGGCAAAGGCCGCCACTTCTTCGTGGCGGGTGGACATCCACTCGATGGTGCCCATGCGATTAAGACTGTCACTAAGACCGTTCAGAGAGTCGCCTGTGACTCCCCAGATGCGTTTCACCCCTGCCGATTCGAGTGTTTTGGCGATATAAGCTGCAACCGTTTGTTTCATGGTTCTCCATCTCCTGAATGTGATAACGGTAACAAGTTTAGTTCATCTGACGGAGGGGGAAGGGATGGGAGAGAAAGGAGGCACTAACGGTTAAATAGCCCGATGAAAGGAATATCATCGGGCATAAGGCGATTATGCGAGAACCAAATCCCCCTGCGGATGGCAGGAGCAGGCCAGTACGTAACCTTCAGCGATTTCGGCGTCGGTCAGCGTCATTGTGCTGCTCACCGTATATTCACCGGAAACCACTTTTGTCTTACAGCAGCCGCAAACACCCGCACGGCAGGCAGCGACAACCGGAACGTTATTGCTTTCCAGCGCCTCCAGTAGCGTGGTGCCAACCGGGGCGTAAAATTCTCGTGCCGGTTGCAGTTTGGTGAATTTCAGACCGCTGGTCGCCGCTTCTGCTACTGGGGTGAAGAATTTCTCTTTAAAGAAACGCGTCACGCCGAGCGCTTTCACTTCCTGCTCTACCCAATCCATATACGGAGCCGGGCCGCAGGTCATCACGGTACGTGAAGCTAAGTCAGGTACACCTGCCAGCAGTTCGCGAGTGAGACGACCAGCGATAAAGCCTTCGGTAACGTTATTTTCTGCCACCAGCGTTACCGGATAGTTACGCCACTCATCGGCGAAAATAACATCCTGCGGCGTACGCACGTTGTAGATCACCCGCACATCGGCCTGTGGACGGTTCTTCGCAAGCCAGCGACGCATCGACATAATCGGCGTGACGCCGCAGCCTGCCGCCAGCAACAGGAATTTATCTTCTGCTTTATCGTCGCAGGTAAATTCCCCCATCGCGTCCGAAAGCCAGAGATAATCACCGCGTTTTACATCGCGCGTCAGCCACTGGGAGCCGACACCGTCATCAATCCGCCGCACGGTCAGGGTGATATATTCACTCACGCCTGGCGTGGAGGAAATGGTGTAAGCACGCAGCGTTTCCGCTGAGTTTCGCACGCTGACCAGTGCATATTGCCCGGCGCGATATGGGTAGTAATCGTGGCAAATCAGGGAAATCGTCCACACATCCGGCGTTTCTTGCGTAATGTGATGAACCTGCATCCGCCACGGGCATTGATTCGTTGGCATCGTCATCGACAAACTCCTTACGCGCTCAACAGTTGCTTCATGTCTTCTTCAACAGTGGTGATAGAACGCAGGCCGAATTTCTCGTTCAGCACCGCCAGCAGGTCTGGTGTCAGGAAACCAGGTGCAGTCGGGCCGGTGACGATATTTTTCACGCCCAGAGAAAGCAGCGTCAGCAGAATGACGATCGCTTTCTGTTCAAACCAGGAGAGCACCAGCGACAGCGGCAGATCGTTGACACCGCAGCCCAGTTTCTCTGCCAGAGTGACAGCCAGAATAATCGCTGAGTAAGCATCGTTACATTGACCTGCATCTACCAGACGCGGCAGACCTTCGATATCGCCAAACTCAAGTTTGTTAAAGCGATATTTACCACAGGCGAGGGTCAGGATCAGGCAGTCATCCGGCACGCTGGTGGCGAAATCGGTGAAGTAGTGGCGCTCGCCGCGTGCGCCGTCACAGCCACCAAGCAGGAAGATATGACGCAGTTTTTCACGGCTCACCAGATCAATCAGCGTATCAGCAGCGCCAAGCAGCGTCTGGCGACCAAAACCCACGGTGATAAGGTGCGGAATTTCGCTGTACGGGAAGCCTGCCATCTGTTGCGCCTGGGTGATAACCGCAGAGAAATCATCACCGTCCAGATGACGCACGCCAGGCCAGCCAACAATGCTGCGGGTCCAGATACGATCGTCATAAGCGCCTACGGTTGGGTCGATGATGCAGTTCGAGGTCATCACGATGGGGCCAGGGAAACGAGCGAACTCCACTTGCTGATTCTGCCAGCCGCTGCCGTAGTTACCGACCAGATGCTTGAATTTACGCAGCTCCGGGTAGCCATGCGCAGGCAGCATTTCGCCGTGGGTGTAGACATTAACGCCCGTGCCTTCGGTCTGTTCCAGCAGGTTGTAGAGATCTTTGAGATCGTGACCGGAAATCAGAATGCATTTACCCGCCGTCGCTTTGACGTTGACCTGGGTTGGCGTCGGGTGACCGTATTTACCGGTTTCGCCTGCATCCAGAATGCTCATCACTTTGAAGTTCATCTGGCCGATTTCCATTGAACACTCAAGAAGCGCGTTCATATCGGCAGGCCAGGTCCCCAGCCACGCCATGATTTTATGGTACTGGGCATAAATATCGTTGTCGTATTGACCGAGAACATGCGCGTGTTCCATATAGGCCGCCGCACCTTTCAGGCCATACAGGCACAGCAGACGCAGGCCGAGAATGTTTTCGCCAATCGCCGCTTTATCTTTGTTAGGGGTAAATTCTGCTGCCTGACGTTGCAGCTCGCCGAGATCGTCGCTCACCAGTTGCAGGTCAGCCATCGGGTTATCGACGCGCGCGTTGGCATCTACAGCCAGGCATTGCGCTTTCAGCGCCTCGCGCAGGGCAATCGCTTCACGAGCGTAGCCGACAATACGCGGAGAATCGAAGTTAACGTTGGTCAGGGTTGAGAAAAAGGCACGTGGCGCGAAGCTGTCAACATCGTGGTTGATGATGCCGTATTCACGCGCTTTTACCGCCCAGGCAGAAAGCCCTTGCAGCGCCGCGATGAGTAAATCCTGAAGGTCAGAAGTTTCCGCCGTTTTACCACACATCCCCTGCGCGTATGAGCAGCCGTTTCCTGCCGGAGTACGGATAGTTTGTTCACATTGCACACAAAACATGATCACACCTTTTAAAGTTATATTTAATATGCATGTTTAAGGTTAAGACGCTTAACGCGGGGATAAAAGGGATTTTTCATGCAACTTTAAGGGAGATTGATTTAGCGCAATTTTGGCGGCAGGGATCTACCGCCAGAGAGGTATTACGCAGAGAAAAAGGCGATGAGGATCGGCACTAACAGGCTAAGAATAAAACCGTGAACAATTGCCGCCGGGACCATATCCAGCCCGCCAGTACGTTGAAGAACGGGCAGGGTGAAATCCATTGATGTGGCACCGCATAAGCCCAGTGCAGTAGAGCGGCTGCGGCGAATCAGCCCAGGGATCAACATAATAGCAATCAGTTCACGGGCCAGATCATTAAAAAACGCCGCGCTCCCGATTACCGGACCAAAAGATTCGGTCAATAAAATACCGGAAAGAGAATACCAGCCGAAACCGGAGGCCATTGCCAGCGCGGTATTGATGGGGAGATCAAGAATAAAGGCGTTAATTAAACCACCAATTAATGAACTGACAACCACCACCACGGCGACAATCATTCCCCGGCGATTAAGGACAATCTGCTTTAAGGTCATGCCATTATTGCGCAACTGAATACCAACGAGGAAAAGTAGCAAAATTAACGTGTATTCACTGGCTTCGGTCGCGTGTTGTAAGAAAGCCAGTCCACTTAGACCAATGGCAAAACCAATCACTACTACGCCGCACAGTTTTAGCGACTCCAGCGCCATCGCAATACGCGACGGGAGTTTTTCTTGCTGATGGTGGTTGCGCCACGGCAGGCCTCGCTCCAGCCACATCAGGGCGGCAATATTACACAGTAAAATAACGGTAATACTGACGGCAGAATAATGCAGAATCGCCAACAGGTTACTGGCGAGGTTATCGAGAAACGCCAGACTGATACCCATAAAAAAGAGAATAAGGTAAACCATCCAGCTTAATAGCTGATTAATAACTTTTAACGCAGCTTGTTGGCGAAGCGGAATGAGGTAACCCACAATCAGGGGAACCAGAATGATTAACAGCCCAGAAAACATGAAAACCCAGTCCTTGCAAAGATGAAGTCGAAATGCGCGATGACACACTACTGAAAGCGGAAGGACGAGTAAAGTTGCAATTAAAAGGAAATGTTATGCATAAGGAGCAGTAGAGTATTCGTTTTCATTTAAAGATATTCTTGCGCTTTAATTACAAACTGCACCGATGTTGGTGGCGTCAAAATCGCCGAGGCGTTCCCTGAAGGCCGGGGCAGCCCACATGGATGTGGGCTGAGGGCGC
>OHAH01000166.1_pt1 | contig 53797 bp, 48 predicted proteins | sample 1577071 | NCBI WGS metagenome assembly OHAH01 (sample SAMEA3541520, study PRJEB24748) | human gut metagenome | biome: human gut; feature: human-associated habitat; material: faeces | place: China | collected 2012 | reverse complement strand
ACGGTCCTAAGGTAGCGAAATTCCTTGTCAGGTAAGTTCTGACCCGCACGAAAGGCGTAACGATTTGGGCGCTGTCTCAGCTGTAGACTCGGTGAAGTCTTAGTACCTGTGAAGATGCAGGTTACCCGCGACTAGACGGAAAGACCCCATGGAGCTTCACTGCAGGTTGATATTGGGATTTGATGCAGCATGTACAGGATAGGTAGGAGGCAAAGAGATGGATACGCCAGTATTCAAGGAGCCGCTGTTGGGATACTACCCCTGTTGTATTGGATTTCTAACCGGACGACGTAGAGCCGTTGACGGGACAGTGTCAGTCGGGCAGTTTGACTGGGGCGGTCGCCTCCCAAAGAGTAACGGAGGCGCCCAAAGATACCCTCAGCTTGGATGGAAACCAAGCGCAGAGTGCAAAGGCAAAAGGGTGTTTGACTGCGAGACCCACAAGTCGAGCAGGGACGAAAGTCGGGCTTAGTGATCCGGCGGTGCTGAATGGAAAGGCCGTCGCTCAACGGATAAAAGCTACCCTGGGGATAACAGGCTGATCTCCCCCAAGAGTTCACATCGACGGGGAGGTTTGGCACCTCGATGTCGGCTCATCGCATCCTGGAGCTGAAGTCGGTTCCAAGGGTTGGGCTGTTCGCCCATTAAAGCGGTACGCGAGCTGGGTTCAGAACGTCGTGAGACAGTTCGGTCCCTATCTGTCGTGGGCGCAGGAAATTTGAGAAGAGCTGTCCTCAGTACGAGAGGACCGGGATGGACGCATCAATGGTGGACCAGTTGTCACGCCAGTGGCATAGCTGGGTAGCTAAATGCGGAAGGGATAAACGCTGAAGGCATCTAAGTGTGAAACCCACTTCAAGATGAGATTTCCCATTGCGCAAGCAAGTAAGACCCCTTAAAGACGATAAGGTAGATAGGTCAGGAGTGTAAGCATGGTGACATGTTAAGCGGACTGATACTAATAGGTCGAGGGCTTGACCGAAAAGGCAAGCGAGCTTGAAAGAAGAAAAACTACTGTCTGGTTTTGAGTGTCCTGAAGACACTTGACAAGAAGAATCTGGTAATGATAGCATGATGGACACACCTGTACCCATTCCGAACACAGAAGTTAAGCATCATCGCGGCGAAGATAGTACATTGTGCGAAAATAGCTCGTTGCCAGTTCCTTCTTTTTTTTTATGTTTTTTATCCATCAAAAAAAAGTTCTCCTGTATGAGAACTTTTATAACATATTTTCTAATTCTTTTAAATCATGGATAATATAATCAATTTTTATGGATGTTTTATCATGTTGTGGATTATACCAACATGTATCAATTTGTGCATTTATACCGCCTTGCATATCACTTGTAAGAGAATCACCGATAATAAGTGCTTTATCTTTATCAAAGTGTTCAATATGTCTAAAACAGTAATCAAAAAACTCAATTTTAGGTTTTTGATACCCAATTTCTTCAGAGATAAAAATATCTTTAAAATATTTATTTAAATCTAATAACTTTAAACGATTATATTGCGTACTAGCCACACCATTTGTCACAACATAAAGATCATATTTTTTAGAAAGATATTCTAATATTTCAATGGCATGTTTAATCAAATAGGCACCATGCGCTAAATTCCATTGATATTCATCTTCAAAGGCTACACCATCTTCTTCAATTCCAAGTTCATTAAATAATTTAACAAAGCGCGTATAAACTACTGTTTTTTTATCAATTAATCCTAATTCAAAATCTTTCCATAATTTTGAATTTATTTCTTCATAAATTTCAAATATTTCTGATGTTAATTCTAAATGATGATCACTAAATGTTTTATGCATAGCATAGTCTTCAGCTTTTTTAAAATCAAGTAAAGTACCATCTATATCAAATAAAAGTGTTTTATATTCTTTCATAAATTCCTCCTAGGTCTTTATTATATAGAAAAGTTTAAAAAAATAAATAAAAAAGTGTATACACCATAAATAATCAGTTAAATATTATTTATAAAATAACTTATTACTTTTTTTGAATTTTTGTTATATATTTAGATAAGATATTTTACTATATTTTTATGAAAGAAAGGAGATGTAAAATGGGCATTTTTTTAGCGATAGACCTTAAATCATTTTATGCTTCTGTCGAATGTATTGAAAAAGGTTATGATCCTTTAGATACAAATCTTGTAGTTGCTGATGCTAGCAGGACAGAAAAAACAATTTGTCTAGCTGTTTCTCCTTCTTTAAAGAAATATGGTATTTCAGGTAGAGCAAGATTATTTGAAGTAATCCAAACCATTAACAGAGAAAATAATAAAAGGCTAAAAGAAAGTCATTATTTTAATGGTGAATCATGCTTAGAAAGTAAACTCCAAAAAAATAAACATTTAAAAATAGCTTATGAAATAGCAACTCCAAGAATGTCCCATTATATGAAGTGGAGCCAAGAAATATATAAAATTTATCTTAAATATGTTTCTCCTGAAGACATTCATGTTTATTCAATTGATGAAGTTTTTATGGATATAACACATTATACTCACATTTATCAAAAAACACCTAAAGAGTTAGCTTCCCAAATTTTAAGTGATATTTATGAAACAACTGGTCTTATAGCGACAGCAGGAATTGGTACGAATTTATATTTATGTAAAGTCGCAATGGATATAGTTGCTAAGCATATAAACAAAGATGATAATGGGCAACGTATTGCCTTACTTAATGAAGAAAGATATCGAAAGTATTTATGGAATCATCGTCCAATCACTGATTTTTGGCGAGTAGGGAAAGGATATGCTAAAAAATTAGAAAAAGAAGGACTTTATACAATGGGAGATATCGCAAAATGTTCACAAGGTACAGAGAATGAATATTATAATGAAAAACTTCTTTATGATTTATTTGGTGTTAATGCTGAGTTACTTATTGACCATGCATGGGGTTATGAATCATGTACAATGAAAGATATTAAAAATTATAAACCCGAAAGAAATAGTGTTGGAACAGGTCAGGTATTAAGTTGTCCTTATAATTTTGAAAAAACAAAATTGATTGTTAAAGAAATGTTAGATTTGTTAGCACTTGATTTAGTAGAAAAAGGATTAGTAACCAATCAAATTGTTCTAACAATTGGTTACGATAAAGATAACGATTATCAAGGAGAAATGATGATCGATCGTTATAATCGAAAGATTCCTAAACATGCACGTGGAACAATCAATTTAGAGCGTTACACTTCATCATCAAAATCGATAATTAAAGAAGTAATAAAGAAATTTGATGAAATAGTAAATAGGAATTTAATGGTTAAAAGAATCAATATTTCAGCATCCAATGTTTTATATGAAGATAAAGTAAAAGATATGATTTATCATCGACAATTGAATTTATTTACAAACCATCAAAATATAAATCAAAAAGATGAAAAAGAAGCTTTAGAAAAAGAAAAAAATTTACAAAAAGCAACTCTTAAAATCAAACAAAAATATGGTAAAAATGCAATTCTTAAAGGAATGAATTTAGAAGAAGGAGCAACAACAAGAGAAAGAAATGAAATTATAGGGGGACATAAAGCGTAATGGCCACAATAAAAAATATTCATGATTATAGTGATATCATAAATCTTCCTTATAAAAAATCTAAAAAGTATAAACATATGTCTCAAAAAGATCGTGCAGCACAGTTTGCTCCTTTTGCTGCTCTTACAGGACATAAACAACTTATTCAAGAAACCCAAAGGCTAACAGAAGATAAAAAGGAGCTTGATGAAAATAAAAAAAGTATTTTAAATCAAAAATTACTTTATTTTATAGAAACTAAAGAAAAGATAAAAATTACTTACTTCAAAAAAGATCAAAAAAAATCAGGTGGAGATTATTTGACGACCATTCAAAGAATAAAAAAGATAGATTCAATTTATAAAACAATTACTCTTCAAAATGGTCAAATTATTAAAATGGAAGACATTTATGAAATCGAACAATAGGTCATATTCGTTGAATCTATTATTTATTAGAGATATAATATTTGTAAGAAAGAAGGGGTGAATATGAAGGATATGAACGCATTAAATCATAAGTTACAAACCATGACAAGAAAGGAGTTAGGGGCAATTTGTAAATCACATAATTGTAAAATCAATGATGATAATTTATCGATTGCTTTACATTTGATGAAGAATAATCCTTCATCAATCCTAATCGAAGAATATCAAATTATATTTCTTATTGAATTAAAAAAAGAAACTTCTAAAGAAATATCAGATGAATTCAAAGATATCTTAAAACATGATTTCATTCATGAAATCGAATTACTTCATTAATAGCACATAAGTGCTATTTTTGTTTAATCAAAATGCTATTTATATGCTATAATGATGAAAATTGAGGAGAAATTTATGAAAAAAATTGAAAATACCGTTATAGGTTTTATTTTGATCATTATTGGAGTTATTATCGGACTAAATGCTTTTCATATTACAAATATAGATTTATTCTTTGATGGATGGTGGACGTTATTTATTATTGTTCCTTGTTTTTTTGGTTTATTTAAAGATCAAGATAAAACAGGAAACATCATAGGTTTGATTGTAGGTATCTATTTATTACTTTATTGTCAAGGATTAATAAATTTTCAATTTGCATGGAAATTAGTGGTTCCTGTTATCTTTGTATTAATAGGATTGAAAATGATTTTTAAAGATACTTTTAATAAAAAGAAATCTCATCAAAATATTTATGATAATCAGTTATATACAGGTGGAAATTATGATGTTACTTTTAATGGATTGATATTAGATTTATCAAAGGCTTATTTAAATGAGGAAACAAACATTACGATTTCAACTTTGTTTGGTGGGGTTGATTTATATTTGCCAGATGATGTAAATATTCAAATACAATCATCTAATTTTTTAGGTGGTGTCGATCTTCATAAAAGAGAAAATAAAATAGAAAATACAAAAGTTATTTATCTTAATGCACGTTGTATTTTTGGTGGTATAAATATTAAATAAAAGGAGTTAATAGAATGGAAAGAAATTATCCAGAGATTATTATTTCAGATGAAGGTGTTACTTGGCTTGATAAAGGCCAAATGTGGATGTATAAAAATAATTTAGAACAATGTGATCCTCAAATAAAAAATGGTGAACTTGTTGATATTGTTACAAATAAAGGAAGATATTTAGGAACAGGTTTTATTTCTTTAAAAAGTCATATTACGGTACGTATTTTATCTAAAGATAGAAAAGAAATAATTGATCATGAATTTTTTAAAAAGAGAATTCAACAAGCTTATGATTTTAGAAAAACTGTTGAAGGAGATAATTTATCTAATTGTCGTTTAATTTTTGGAGAAGCTGATTTATTACCTGGACTTGTGATAGATCGTTATAATGATATTTTAGTAAGTCAAATCAGTTCTTATGGTTTAGAACAAATTAAAGATATGATTTATGAAATTGTTTTAGATGTCTTAAAAGCAGATGGAGAAGATGTTAAAGGTATTTATGAAAGAAATGATATCCAAATTAGAACTAAAGAAGGTTTAGAACAATATAAAGGCTATTATAAAAATAAAGATTTACCTACACAAACAATTATTAATGAAAATGGTTTATTATTACATGTAGATGTTGAAAATGGACAAAAAACAGGATATTTTTTAGATCAAAAATCAAATCGTTATTTACTTAGAAAAATTGCTCATGGAAAACGTGTTGTTGACTGTTTTAGTCATACAGGTGGTTTTGCCTTAAATGCTGCTATGGGAAATGCTAGTCATGTTGTTTCTGTTGATGTTTCTAAAACAGCATTAGATCAAGGCTTTCAAAATGCTAAACTTAATCATTTAGAAGAAAAAATTGATTTTGTACAAGCAGATGTCTTTGATTATTTAGATGAATTAAAAGAAAATGAATTTGATATAATTGTTTTAGATCCACCCGCATTTACGAAATCAAGAAGAACTGTTCAAAAAGCTTATAATGGTTATAAAAGAATCAATAAACAAGCAATGAAAGTTTTAAAAAATGGAGGATATCTTATTACATGTAGTTGTTCACGTTTTATGGAAACAGCTAATTTTGAAAAAATGTTAAGAGAAGCTGCAAGTGAAGCAGGCGTTGTTTTAAAACAAGTTTCTGTTACTCAACAAAATGCAGATCATCCTATTTTATGGACAATGGAAGAAACATCTTATTTAAAATTCTATATTTTCCAAATTATTTAAGAGTTAGATTTTTTCTGACTCTTTTCTAAATTATTTCCTTGGAAATAATTTATTGCAACAAAATAACAGAAAGAATATAATACATATTGGGTGAAAAAGATGGACAAAAGTACAAATGCGGTTGCTTATGCACCGGGATATTATATTCGAGATATACTTACAACTTTAAATATCTCTTATAACGATTTTGCACAAAAGATGGATATGAATCTAGATGAAGTGACACAACTTATTTTAGGGGAATGTGAACTTAATGAAGAAATTGCTAAAAAATTAGAAGCTTTTTTTCATGTAGAAGCATCACGTTGGCTTACTTTAGAAAAGCAATATCGTATGACAAAGAAATGATTTCATTTCTTTTTTCTTTGCTAAAATATGCTTTATAAGCATAATATTATCTACAATAAAAGTATTGGAATAATAAAAATAAAGAAGATAAAATATCACTATACATTTAAGTTATAGTAGATTACACAATTATTATTGTACATCTTGAATTAAAAGAAATAGAATAGTAAACAGGAGGGATAATATGAAGAAAAAGAAAACATTTGATATGTTAAATGGTTCTATTTGGAACAAGCTCATACTTTTTGCTTTACCATTAGCAGCAAGTAGTATTTTACAACAATTATTTAATGCAGCAGATGTTGCTGTTGTCGGAAGTTTTGCAGGAAGTGGGGCATTAGCTGCCGTTGGAGCAAATGGGCCAATCATTAATTTACTTGTTAACTCATTTGTAGGGTTATCAATAGGTGCTAATGTTGTTATTGCATCATTTATAGGACAAAATGATGAAAAGAGAACATCACTTGCAGCACATACTTCAATTTTAATGTCGGTGATTATTGGAATTGTTTTATTGTTTGTAGGATTCTTTTTCGCAAGACCTATTTTAGAGTTGATGTCAACACCAGATGATATTATTAATCTTGCAGAAGTATATTTAAAAATTTATTTTATTGGGGTTCCTTTTGTCATGCTCTATAACTTTGCTGCAGCTGTTTTAAGAAGTAAAGGAGATACTCAAAGACCACTTATTGCATTATTTATTGGTGGAGTCATTAACGTTATTTTAAATTTATTCTTTGTTGTTGTTTTACATATGTCTGTAGAAGGAGTAGCTATTGGAACTGTTGTTTCTAATATCTTTAGTTCTATGATGTTACTTTATTGGTTAATGCATGAAACAGATGCTTTAAGAATTGATTTAAAACAATTAAAAATCAATGATCGAATCTTAAAAAGAATTGCAAAAATTGGGGTACCTGCTGGTTTACAAGGCATGGTCTTTTCTATTTCGAATGTCTGTATTCAATCATCATTAAATGCTTTAGGTTCAGATGCCATTGCAGCCAGTTCAGCAGCTTTAAACTATGAATATTTTGCTTATTATATATTAAGTTCATTTGCTCAAGCTGCGGTTACATTTATTGGACAAAATTATAGTGCTAAAAAATATGACCGTTGTAAAAAGATTACACTTCAATCTTTCTTATTAGGGGGAGCAACAACAATGGTTGCTTGTATGATATTTGTAATTTTTGATCATTTCTTTATTAGTTTCTTTACATCAGATGTTTCAGTAGCTAGTTTAGCTTATACAAGATTGAAAATCATTTTACCATTCCAATTCCTTAACATGTCAATTGAAGTTTTCTCAAGTGTAATGAGAGGTGTTGGTTATTCTAGTGTTCCAGCAGGTATTTGTGTTGCGGGAATTTGTGGAGTAAGACTTGCTTACTTATATACAATTTATCCATCAATTGCCTCATACGATCATTTATTAATCATTTATCCAATTAGTTGGTTTGTTACTGTGTTAGCACTAGCACTTGTTTATTTCATTCATGTACGCCCAAAAGTTTATCATCATCAAGCAGCAAATTAAGGCTGCTTTTCTTATCTCTACGATGCGTTTGTTTACATTTTGTATGAATATACATAAAATGCAAGTGAGGTGAAAGTTATGAATCAAGAAAAAATAGGGAATTTTATTGCTCAAAGAAGAAAAGATAAAAAGCTTACACAAGCTAAGCTTGCAAGCTATTTAGGAATTAGTGATCGTACAATTTCTAAATGGGAAAGAGGGAAGGGTCTACCAGATCCTATGTATATGTTAGAACTCTGTCGAATATTGGATATTTCAGTCAATGAGCTGTTAACGGGAGAATTTATCGAAGAAAGAAATTACCAACAAAAGGCAGAAGATAATTTATTGATGATGGCAGATCAAGAAGTAAAACAAACAAAGAAAATGTTCTTTTATGAAAATGTTATTGGTATTGGTTCAACGAGTATCTTTTTGATTTTAATTTTTATATCTGTTTATTTTGTTGAAAACAGTGTATTAAAAGTCATCTTGTTTATCTTAAGCTTTATCTTTTTGATTATTGGTGTATCAATTGCTTTAAAAATAGAAACAGAAGAAGGCTATTATGAATGTCAAAAATGTCATCATAAATATATTCCAAGCTATCAACAAGTTTATTTTGCAATGCATTATGGAAGAACAAGATATATGAAATGTCCACATTGTCAAAAAAGAAGTTGGCAAAAAAAGATTTATTCAAAATAAAAATTCGTTATAATAAAGATATAAAAAGAAAAGGAATTTGAAAGATGAATAAACATGTAGAAAAAGCAAAAGAATTAAGAAATGCTACACCCATGGTTCATAATTGTGCACAAACAATTATGGAAGTTTATGCCGATGATTTAGGAATCAATAAAGAACTTGCTAATCATTTGGGATGTAACTTTGGCGGTGGTATGAAATGTGGGAGCGTCTGTGGTGCTATTACCAGTGGTTTAATGATTTTAGGAGCAAAAGGAATTGATTCACCAGCAAAAGTGAACCAATTTATAAAAACAATTTCTAATAATCATCATGGACTTATTAATTGTGCAGATTTACTTAAAGAAAATGCTAAAAATGGTGGACAAAAGAAACCTCATTGTGATGGGATGATTCAAGAAGTTATTGAACTGATTGATCAAATGGAGAAAGAAAATGATTGAAGAAATTGAACAAGGCATGATTTTATATACTCAAGGAAATAAAATCAAACATGATGTTGCTCATTTTTTAAAAGTGCATCAATATGCACGTCTTATTGGAAAAATAGAGCATTTAGAAAAAAGAGAACAAGAAATACTCGAAGTAGCTGCTATTGTTCATGATATAGCTTGTCCAATGTGTCGTGAAAAATATGGAAATTCTGCAGGATATTTACAAGAACAAGAAGGACCAGCTTTAGTAAAAGATTTCTTAAAAAATTATTCTTTAGATAAAGCTTTTATTGAACGTGTGGCTTATTTAGTAGGACATCATCATACGTATAAAGATGTAGATGGTTTAGATTATCAAATTTTATTAGAAGCTGACTTTTTAGTAAATGGTGATGAATCGAATTTAACTAAAGAAGCTATCGAAAAAATGAAAAAGAATGTTTTTAAAACAAAAACAGGAATAGAACTATTAAATCATATTTTTGAATTATAAAATATGTTATAATGAAAGTCCTTGGCAGGGGCGTGAAAAAGCAATGTGAAAACATTGTTTTTTCTTTTTAAGAAATAATTTTGTTTTTTATAAAGGCTTTGTTATAATAGTCGCAAAGGTAGGTAGAAAAATGTATAAATTAATAGCATTAGATTTAGATGGAACATTAACAGATAAAAATAAAAATATTTTAGAAGAAACAAAACAAGAACTTATTAAATTAGCACAAAAAGGTGTTATTATTGTTTTAGCTTCTGGAAGACCAACAGCTGGTATCTTTAAAGAAGCAAAAGAATTAACTTTAGATCAAGTAGGAGGATATTTATTATCTTTCAATGGAGCAAGAGTATTAGATTATAAAACAAATGAAGTTGTCTATGAACAAACATTATCAAGTGAAATAGCACATGAAATGTATGATCGAGCAAAAGCCTTTGGTTTATCTCCGCTTACATACAATGCAACTGAAATCATTACAGAAGATATAGGAGATCATTGGATTCAATTAGAAAGCTTTACAACAAAAATGAATATTAAACATGTTCAAGATTTTAAAAAAGAAGTGAACTTTGATGTCAATAAAGTATTAATTACTGGAGAACCAGCATATGTTGCTCAAATTCTAGATGACTTTAAAAAACCTTATGAAGGTAAAATGTCTATTTATAGAAGTGATCCTTATTTTATTGAATGTATGGCAAATGGAATTGATAAAGCTGCTTCTTTAGATGTTTTATGTAAGAAATTAGGAATTAAACAAGAAGAAACAGTTGCTTTTGGTGATGGTTATAATGATTTATCATTAATTGAATATTGTGGATATGGTGTTGCTATGGAAAATGCTGTAGATGAAGTAAAAGAAAGAGCAAACTACATTACTTTATCTAACAATGATAATGGAATTGCTTATTGTTTAAAACAATTAGAAGAAAAAGGACTTATTTAAACTCTTAAGAAATTAAGAGTTTTTTAAAATGATAAAAAAACAAATCGCTTTTCATAGCACAGAAATAGAAGAAATGTATACCCTTTATCAACAAGCATTTCCAAAAAATGAACAAATGGATTTAACTCGATTATTTGATGAATTACATTTAGGCGCTATTTATGGTTATTATCAAGAAAATCAACTTGTAGGTTTTGCTATTTTATGTATTCAAAGTCAAATAGCGCATATTTTATATCTTGCTGTAAAAAAAGAATATCGTGATCAAGGTATAGGAAGCTATATTCTTAATGATCTAGCAAAACAATATGATTCTAAAAAGATTATTGTAGATATTGAAAAAATTAAAGATACTTCTAATAAAGAACAAAGAATAAAAAGAAAACAATTTTATTTAAAAAATGATTTTAAAGAAACAGATGTCTTTTATACTTGGCAAGGAGAAGATTATGTTATTTTAAGTAAAAATGGAATTGTTCAAAAAAAAGAATTTTGGAATTTTTGGGATTCCTTAAAGAAGGAGAAAAAATGAAGTTAGTTGCACCTAAACTATCCTATATAGAAAAAACAAGTTTTGAAGAATGTTTAAAAAAAATGAAATTTCAAGATGTTCATATTGATCAAAATATTCAACAAAGAACAATAATTCAAGATTTAACTTTTGATGGTTGTCTCTTTGAAAATATTGATTTTACTAAAGTTTCATTAAAGCATCTTGATTTAATAGATGTTACTTTTGATAAATGTGATCTATCAAATCAAAATTTTGATCATCAATATTTAAATCGTGTACAATTTAAAAACTGTAAATTAACAGGAACTTCTTTTATTGAAACAAATTTAAAAGATGTTTTATTTGATCATTGTCAGGGACGTTATAGTAATTTATCATCAAGTCAATTGTTAAATGTTATGTTTGATCATTGTGATTTACAAGAAGCATCATTTTATGATGCAAACTTTAAAAAAATACAATTTAATGAAACAAATTTAATACAAAGTGAACTTGCTTCATTACATCATAAAGGATTAGATTTATCTACATGTCAAATACAAGGGGCAATGTTTGATCTAGCAAGTTTAAAAGGATTGATTATTAATGATTTTCAAGCTGTAGATTTAATAGGGATCCTTGGTGTTAAAGTAAAATAAAAATGTTGTCATTTGGCAACATTTTTATGCTATATAAGCAAGTAATAATTTTAAAGTATTTTCTACAGCTTGAAGATGTGTTCTTTCCATACCATGACTAGCTGCTACACCTGGGCCAATTAAAGCGCCTTTAATATTTTGACCACCACGTAAAGCGGCTGAAACATCACTGCTGTAATAAGGATAAATATCAATAGCGTATTGTAACTGATGTGTACTTGCAAGTTCAATGAGTTTAGAAGTTAAATCATAATCATAAGGGCCACTACCATCTTTAGCACAAATACTGACATCATATTCACTACAAGCTAAATCTTCACCAATACACCCCATATCTACAGCAATCAATTCATCAATATTAGGATGAATATAACTACTTCCGTGTCCTACTTCTTCATAAGTAGAAATAATAATAATGAGATTATGTTTGGGTTTAATATGATTATTAGCTAAATGCTTAAGCATTCCAAATAAAATAGCGACAGATATTTTATCATCTAAAAAACGTGATTTAATAAAACCAGATTCTGTAATTTCAGTTTTAGGATCATAAGCAATATAATCACCATTTTGAATACCTAAAGCTTGTACATCTTCTTTATTTTTAACTACTTCATCAATTCTTACATGCATATTTTCACAATCTCTTGGTGCACTTTTAGCATCTTTATAAACATGAACAGCAGGATAATTAGAAAGAATTGTTCCTGTATAACATTGACCATCTCTTGTATGAATACGACAATATTCACCATCCAATGTAGGAATAATTGGACCACCAACATTTGTAAAAGCTAATGTACCATCACTTTTAATACTTCTTACCATTAATCCTAAAGTATCAACATGTCCACAAAAACCAATCGTATAATCATCTTGACCTTCAACATAAATTTCAAGATTTCCTTTATGCGTTTTCTTTGTTTGAAAACCTAACTTTTCAGCTTCTTTTTGACAATAGTGAATTACTTTCTTACTATAGCCAGAAGGGCTATCTATTGCCATAATATCCTTTAAAAAATCTAATATATATTTATTCATATCAATTCCTCCATAGGTATTATAACATATTAAATTGTATCTATTTTTATACATTTTAATTGACAAGTATGTTGGACTTTGTTATTCTTGAAAAGACAAAATAGAAGAATTGGTAGAGGTGCATGAATCAAGAGTAATTGTTGATAATGTTTGGTGACAGTCAACAATGAAAGGGAAACGTGCCGAAGAAAATAACAGCACCAAATGTTATTTATCTGGGAAATTATAAAATATATAATTTCTTGTCACTTTTTAGTGGAGAGCTATCTTGTATGTAAAGTACTTTGATATTCTCAAGGTACTTTTTTTATGGAGGAAAAGAATGAATTATGTAAAGACAATATGGGCTTTATTACCGCCTGTAATCGCAATTATTTTTGCTTTAAAAACAAAAGAAGTTTATATTTCATTACTCATTGGAGTTGTTTCAGGAACTTTATTACTGACAAATTTTCATCTTGTTGAAAGTTTAAATTTATTGTTTGATACAGTTGTTAATTGTTTAAGTAAACCTTCTAATATTGGAATTTTAATATTTTTAGTAATGTTAGGAATTATTGTAACTTTAATGACTAAAAGTGGAGGAAGTCAAGCTTATGGAAAATGGGCTAAAAAGAAGATGAAATCTTCTAAACAATCTTTGTTTTCTACTTTTATTTTAGGCGTTGTTATCTTTGTTGATGATTACTTTAACTGTTTAACAGTTGGAAGTGTTATGCGTGAAATTACAGATGAATTTAAAGTTTCAAGAGCAATGCTTGCCTATATTATTGATAGTACGGCAGCACCTGTTTGTATTATTGCACCTATTTCATCATGGGCTGCAGCTGTAAGTGGTTATACCTCAGGGGATGGTTTTCAATTATTTTTAAATACAATTCCTTTTAATCTTTATGCTCTTTTAACAATTGTCATGGTTTGTTATGTTATTGGCAGTGAGTTTCATTTTGGAAAGATGAAAAAACATGAATTAGCTGCTCAAAATGGCGATGTTTGTTTTGGGGATGATTCTTATCAGACAAATGAAGAAATTTCTTATAATCAAAAGGGGAAAGTTCTAGATTTGATTTTACCTGTTATTGTTTTAATTATGAGTTGTATTATTGGGATGATTTATACTGGGGGATTCTTTGATGGAAAAGATTTAATTACTGCTTTTAGTCAATGTGATGCTTCAAGAGGGCTTGTTTATGGTACATTTGTTACTTTGATCTTTGTCTTTATTTTATATATTCCAAGAAAAATTATTTCTTATAATGAATTTGTAGAATGTATTCCTGAAGGTTTTAAAGCAATGGTTCCGTCTATTTTGATTTTGGTTCTTGCATGGTCTTTAGGAGATTTAGTTTCTAATCAGTTACAAGCAGGAGCATTTGTTTATAATACGTTACAATCTGCTTCTATTTCAACAGCTATTTTACCAGCATGTTTATTTATTGTTGGGGCAGGTCTTTCTTTTTCAACAGGGACATCTTGGGGAACTTTTGGTATTTTGATTCCGATGGCAACTTCTTTATTTCCAGAAGGATCAACAATGTTGGTGATTTCCATTGCTTCCATTCTTGCAGGTGCCGTTTGTGGTGATCATATTTCACCTATTTCAGATACGACAATTATGGCTTCTACAGGGGCAAAGTGTAATCATCTTTATCATGTAACCACTCAAATTCCATATGCCTTAGTTGTCGCAAGTGCTTGTTTTATAGGATATCTTGTTGCTGGATTTACACAAAATGTATTATTAACATTATTTGTTGCTTTTGTTTCATTATGCATCATTATTTTTGTAATTCGTCTTTATCAAAAAAAGAGTTCATAAAAACATTTGAACATCAAAATATATTGTGGTATAGTGTTGCGGGTGATAAAAATGAAAAAGAGTAAGATATCTTTAATAATGAAAATCATTGCAGTAGTCGCATCTCTTTATGGAATGTTACAATCATTAGATCATTGGATGTTTTTTACGTATTTTACGAATTTATCCAATATCTTTATAGATATTATGTTAGTGATTTTCATTATTTATGATCTAAAAAAAGCAAAATATATACCACAAGGGATGTACCTTATTAAATTTATGGCAACGATTTCCATTACATTAACGTTCTTGGTTTATATGTTGTTACTTGCACCAACGAATAGTCAAGGATTTATTGGTGCCTATTTAAATAATGGAGCAGGAAGTTTATGTGTACATTTTATTACACCAGTTCTTGCTATTATTGATTTTCTATTATTTAGTGAACACTATAGACCAGATGAAAAACATGTTTATTATTCAGTAGTACCACCACTTGTTTATGTAGGTTATGTGATTGTTTTAGGAAATGTTTTTCATATAAGATGGTACAAGGATATGTTGGCTCCTTATAATTTTTTAAATTATGGTGCACCAACAGGATGGTTTGGATTTGATTTATCTTTATTAGGTTCAAAAACATTAGGTATTGGAACTTTCTATATGATTGTTGTTTTATTAATTATTTTTATTGGTTTAGGTACTTTATTTTTAAAATTAAAGAGAACAAAGAAAGATTTATATTAATCTTTGTTAGAATAATTAAAAGATTGTAATAATTTGGGATTACCCCTTTTATTACAATTTTTTTGTTATGATACACAGGCAAAAATGATATTATTTTAGTTTTTTGAAAAAAACAAAAGAAAAAATTGAATTATGATAAGATAGTAAGGATTTATAGAGGGGGAAATTTATGGATATCATGGTTGTCTTTCAAACAATGTTAAAATTGTTTTTATTACTTGTTTTAGGATTTGTTTTATTTAAATGTCATATTTTTGATGAATATACAAATAAAAAAATATCAGCTTTAATTGTCAATGTTGCTTCACCAATGTTGATTATTAGTTCTATTGCGGGGGTTGAAGGAAGTAATAAAAGTATTGTCTTTTTAATGATAGGTGCAGGTATTTTAATGTATATCGGTTTTATTATTTTAGGGAAAATCATTAATCGAATCTTTCCATTTCCTAAAAAAGATTGGCCTGTTTATGAATGTATGGTCGTTTTTGCGAATACAGGATTTATGGGATATCCTGTTTTATTAGATGTTTTTGGACAAGAAGCTGTTTTCTATGCATCACTTATTCATATGGCTTTTAACTTTTTTGTGTATACATACGCTATTATGTGTCTAACAAAAGGAGACGATAGTGAATTTAAATTAAATTTTAAACAATTATTAACACCAGGAATTATTATGATTTTTGTAGGAATATTTATTTACTTATTTGATATTCAACTTCCTAGTGTACTTATGGATACGATTAATAGTGTTGGTTCACTTACAGCTCCACTTTCAATGATGATGATTGGTTCATCATTAGCTGTTTATCCTATTAAAGATAGTTTTACAGATTGGCGTAGTTATGTCTTTGCTTTTGTTCGTTTAATGATTGTTCCTTTTGTAACAATGATCATGTGTCGTTTATTACACATTGATGCTTATTACGCTAATATTACAATTATTACAAATGCGATGCCAGTAGGATCAATGGTTTTAATGCTTGCTACACAATATAATGCAAATGTTAAAATTGTAACTAGAAATATTATTGTATCAACATTGTTATCTGTAATCACAATTCCAATTGTTGTCGCAACAATGTTATTATAGGGGAAGTTATGGAATATAAAATTTATGATCAATTGCCAATAGAGGCAAAAGAAATTAGAATTAAAGTTTTTATGGAAGAACAAGGTTTTAAAGATGAATTTGATGATTTAGATGAAGTATGTAAACATCTTGTTGTTTTTGATCATCAAAAAGCAATTGGAACGTGTCGCTATTATTATGATGATCCTTTACAGGCAAATGTTATTGGAAGAATAGCAGTGATTAAAGAATATAGAGGTAAAAAGGTAGGACAATATATTGTTAAAACTGCTTGTTCCTTAATTCAAGGAAATGTTTGTTTACATGCGCAATTACAAGCTAAACCTTTTTATGAAAAATTAGGCTTTAAAGCTTATGGTGAAATAGATTATGATGAATTTTGTCCACATACTTGGATGAAAAAAGAGATGTGAAAACATCTTTTTATTATGTCAATAATTGACAATTGAAAGAGCTTACGCTACAATTTAGACAAAGGAGACACATAGTCTCATTATTTAATGATTTAATATGGTACAATAAGTCTCAATTAAGAAAAAGAAAGGAAAAATTCAAATGAAAATCAAAAAAATATTTTTATCAATGTTGTTGATGATCGTAGCTATATGCTTTTGTCCAACAAAAGTATTTGCGACAAGTACGATAGAAAGAACAACAACATTAGACGTAAGCAAATTTATTCAAGATGAGGAAAATAAAGAAGAAGGATGGAGTTGGAATTCAACTACAAATACATTAACATTAACAAATGTGAATTTTAATACGGGTGATAACATGAGCATTGTTTTACCATCTGATAGAGATATACATATTGTATCAAATGGAAATAACAAGCTTATATCTAGCAAAACAGTCATTTATGGCAAAAAGGATGGTCCGGGATTTATTATATTTGGTGGCAATGGATTATTAGAATTAAACTCTAAGAAAGAATTACCAACAATAGATGCTAATGATCTTTTATTTGAAAGTGGAACAGTTAATGCTATTGGAGGCAGCATAATTACTATGCAAACTATAAAAGTTGACGGTGGATATGTCAAAGTTGATACCTCACAGGTAAGTGACGATGGTTGGACAGATGGACTCTATGCATGTGGAAGTATCGAAATATCTAGTGGGACAGTAGATATTATTTCAAACAGAGTAGGTATATTTGCTACAGGAACAGGACATCCAAATCCAACGACAGGAATAAAGATAACTGGAGGGAATATTGATGTATCAGCCAAATTATATGGAATGTGTTCAGGAAATAATACATACAAAAAAGACGTTTACATTGAAACAACAGGTACAATAGATTTTAAAGACAGTTCAATAGGTATAGCGTTGGCAAATGGAAATTTAACAATAAAAAAAGGAAACATTATTTTAAAAGAAGGCAACCAATTATATGTGAATTCTAAAAGTAACACGCAAGGAACAGTAACAATTGAAAAAGCTGATTATACAAAAGTTAATGAAGCAAAATCAAAAGTACCAGCTGATTTAAGCGTTTATACGGATGAATCGGTAAAAGCATTACAAGGTGCTTTAGCAGCTGTTGTAGAAGATAAGGATGTTACTGAACAAATTGCTGTTAATGGTTATGCAACATCAATTGAAAATGCTATTGTAGGTTTAAAATATAAATCTGCTGACTACACAAAAGTCAATGAAGCAAAAGCAAAAGTGCCAAGTGATTTAAGTATCTATACAGATGAATCAGTAAATGCATTAAAAGATGCACTTGCTTTAGTAGAAGATGGAAAAAATATTACAGAACAAGCAACGGTAGATGGTTATGCAGATGCTATTAATAAAGCTATTGAAGGACTTGTAAAGAAACCTATCATATATAAAGTTATTGAAGGTGAAGGAGGAACTTTTGTTAAGAAAAGTGGAAAAGATATTTCAATACGAATAGATCATGAATATACAGAAAATGTAAAAGTTGAAGTAGATGGAAAAGAAGTTGATAAAGTGCATTATAAAGTAACAAAAGGTTCTACAATTATTACTTTTGATGATATGTATTTAAATACACTTGCTGTAGGAACACATCATGTAAAAGTCACATTTAAAGATGGTTCTGCAACAACAACTTTAATCATTAAAGAACAAACAAAAGATAATAATGAAAAGAAAGATACTATATCAAATAATCAAGAAATAGTAAAAGCTGAAAATAAACAAGAAGTTAAAAAGGTAAATACAGGCGATAATACAAATATTGTAGGTATTACTTTATTATTGGTAGGAAGTTTGATAGTTTTAATTTATTTAAATAAAAAGAAAACAGCTTAATTAAGAAGATATCGTCATAGTAGGCGATATCTTTTATTAGGTATATTAATAGATATAAAAAAACTTTGACAAATAAATGATGAAGTGGTTTAATAAAAATAAATACAGTGAAAAGAAGTAGTAGATGATTAAAACATAAGTAGAGAGCTTTTGGTTGGTGAAAAAAAGTTATGTTTGATGATTGAATTCCTCTTGGAGTAGAGTATTGAAGTAAGTAGATATCTCCGGTAACACCCGTTAACGTGTATGAGTATGTAGGTACTTAGTAAGGTTATTATTGTGAAATAATAACGAAGTAAGGTGGTAACGCGATGGTCTCTTTCGTCCTTATGGGATGAAGAGGCTTTTTTATTAAGTATATGGGGGAAATAAAAATGGAAAAAAGAATTACAGGACATACAGAATTATTAGGACTTATTGCTACACCAATTAGACATTCTAAATCACCAGTGATGCACAATGCTGCTTGTCGTGCTTTAGGATTAGATTATGCTTATTTAGCTTTTGATATTCAACCAGATCAATTAGAAGATGCGGTTAAAGGTTTTAAAGCTTTAAATGTAAGAGGATGGAATGTATCTATGCCTTATAAAACAACAATTGGTCAATATTTAGATCATATTACACCAATTGCTAAAATGTGTGGCGCTATTAATACTGTTATTAATGATCATGGTGTTTTAACTGGAACTATTACAGATGGAACAGGTTATATGACAGCTTTAAAAGATCAAGGAATTGATATTATTGGTAAAAAGATGACAATTGTTGGTGCAGGTGGAGCAGCTACTGCAATCGTCATGCAAGCTGCATTAGATGGTGTTAAAGAAATCAGTATTTTCAATATTAAAGATGCTTCATGGGATCGTGCTTTAGAAAATGTAGAAAAAATCAATTCACAAACTCAATGTAAAGCACAATTATTTGATTTAAATGATCATGAAACATTAAGAAAAGAAATCAATGAGTCAGTTATTTTTACAAATGCAACAAATGTAGGAATGGGTAAATTAGAAGGACAAATGGTTTTACCAGATACTTCTTATTTAAGAAAAGATTTAATTGTTTCAGATGTTATTTATATGCCAGAAAAAACAAAATTATTAGAAGAAGCTGAAAAAATAGGATGTAAAACAATTAATGGTTTAGGAATGATGCTTTATCAAGGAGCTGCTTCATTTAAATTATGGACAGATCAAGATATGCCAATTGATGTTGTAAAAGAAGCTTTAGACTTTTAAAATGTTATGCAGTGCATAGCATTTTTTTATTTGACAAATAGAATATTTTATTATACTGTTGATATATCAACTAATGGAGGTATACTATGATTAAAATTGTTGCAGAAAATTATATTAAAGAAGAATATCAAGAAGAATTTTTAAAACTTACAAAAGAACTTATTATTTTAAGTAGAGAAGAAAAAGGAAATATCTCTTATCATCTTTATCAAGATATTAATGATGATAGTCATTTTACTTTTATTGAAGAATGGCAAAACCAAGAAGCAATTGATGAACATAATCAAACAAAACACTTTACAACAATTGTTCCTCAAATCAAAAGCTTTGCTTCAAAACCTTCAAGAGCAATTAAATATAAAGAGGTGCAATAATGAATACATTAGAAACAATTTTTACAAGAAAAAGTGTTCGACAATTTAAAAATCAAAAAGTAGATGAAAAAGACATCAAAACAATCTTAAAAGCAGGAATGTCAGGACCAACATGTGTTAATTCAAAAGATTGGTCATTTATTGTAATTGATGATCAAGAAGTTTTAAAACAAATGTATGAAGCGAATGGTGTACCAGCGAAACCATTACTTGAATGTGCTTTTGCTATTTTAATTTGTGGAGATTACTCAAAAGCATTTAAATTCTCTAAAGATTATTTTGCTGTAGATGGTTCTATTGCTGGACAAAATATGATTTTAGCAGCTTGGTCTTTAGGTATTGGAAGTGTTTGGCTTGGTACATGGCCACAAATGGATCGTGTTTTTGCCCAAAGTAAATTGTTTGATTTACCAAATGATCAAATTCCTCATTCAATTATTGCTTTTGGTTATCCTCTAGATGAAATTAAAGAGAAAGAAGAATATTATGATGAATCTGTTGTTCATTATAATAAGTGGTAAAAATGGTTAAAGAAATTATTAAAGATGAATTCTTTTTAAAACAAAAATCAAAGTCATGTACAAAAGAGGATCTATATATCGCCAATGAATTATTAGAAACAATTCAAGCTTACAAAGAACAATGTGTTGGTATGGCAGCGAATATGATTGGATATTTAAAAACAATGATGGTTGTTTTAGATCAAAATAAATATCTTATTTTAATTAATCCTGTTATTTTAAAAATAAATGGAAAAACGTATCAAACAGAAGAAGGTTGTCTATCATTACAAGGTGTAAGAAAGACACAAAGATATGAAAGTATCAAAGTAAGTTATTTAGATCAAAATTTTAAAAAGAAAATTAGAACGTTTAAAGGGTATACAGCTCAAATCATTCAACATGAGCTTGATCATTTTGAAGGAAAAATCATATAAAAAATCAGCAATAGCTGATTTTTTAATGACATATTTCTTCAACAAGTTGATTAATTGCCTCTTGATTTTCATCTTTATAAGTAGATTTAATTGTGACCGTATTTTCACAAATAGTAACATTTTTCATTGGAGTAAGCATTTCTTTCATCACTTTATTTGCAAGAGGAGCCCAAGAACCATTTTCAATAAGTCCAACAGTTTTCTTTTGATATCCTTTATGTTGTAATCTATGTAAGAAATCTTCCATTGGACTAAAGACACCACCATCATAAGTAGCTCCAGCTAAAATCATTTTAGAATATCTAAAAGCATCTTCAACTGCTTCAGCCATGTCATCTCTTGTAAGATCAGTGAAGGCAACTTTAACACCTTTTTCTTTTAATAAATCAACTACTTTTAAAGCCACTTCTTTGGTATTTCCATGGATAGAAGCACTGGCCACTAAAACCCCTTCATCTTCACTTTGATAACTACTCCAAATTTGGTATTTATCAATATAATATCCTAAATTATCTTTTAAAATAGGACCATGTAAAGGACAAATCATTTTAATATCTAAAGTGCTGGCTTTTTTTAATAAAGTTTGTACAGGAGCACCATATTTACCAACAATATTAAAATAATAACGTCTTGCTTCACAAGCCCAATCTTCATCATGTGATAAAGCCCCAAATTTACCAAAGCCGTCTGCTGAAAATAACACTTTTTCAGTTGTTTCATATTCTACCATGACTTCTGGCCAATGAACCATTGGCGCCATGATGAATTTTAAATGATGATTTCCTAAATCTAATTCTTCTCCTTCTTTAACCACAATACATCTTTCATCTAATCCTTCAATATTAAAAAATTGAGGAAGCATCGCTTTTGCTTTGGCACTTAAAACAAGTTTTGCTTCTTTATACTTTTCTGTAAATAATTGAATATTTGCGGAATGATCAGGCTCTAAATGAGAAACAATCAAATAATCAGGAACACGTTCCTTTAATTCCTTATCTAAATTATCAAACCATTCTTTTGTCTTTCTTGCATCAACTGTATCCATAACTGCAATCTTTTCATCTAAAATAAGATAAGAGTTATAGCTTACACCATGAGGGACAATATATTGACTTTCAAAAAGATCTAATGTTGTATCATCTACACCAATATATTTAATAGATTCACTTATTGTTATATTATTCATAAAAATCCTCCTTTTTTATGTATTATATCACTAATATAAAGGAACAAGATATAAATTATTGATTATGTTAATTTTTATCATATCAATTCTTACAAATTGTAATTTGAAATTATAATGATACAATAAAAATAAATATATATATATTTAGATGTTTGGAGGATAAGTATGAAAAATATATTTGAAGTATCTCCTGAAAGCCATTATAAATTTGAATTGAAGAAATTAGGAAATATTAAAAAAGGAAGAGAACATTTAGGAGAAGAAATGCTTGTACTTGTTTATTGATTGTTAGAATATTGTATGAATGATGTTTTATTTAAGAATTTTGGAATTGAAAAAACAGATGAAATCTTTAAACAAGCTAGTTATCTTACAGAATGTGAATTTGCGAAAAATGCTTTACCTCTTGATATTGATGAAAGTACATTTATTAGTACGCTTGTGCAAACATTAGAAACATTAAAAGTCGGTATTTTGAGACTGGAAAACTTAGTACTTTAGAAACACTTTTAAAAGTAAAACTAGGAAGTTTATCAAAAAATCTAGAAGAACAATTATCAAATAAAATCATTGAACAATTAGACGAGTTAACAGTTAATATTTTTAATATTAATAGTGAAGAAGATGTTATGAAATTACTTCATTAAAAGGGAAATCATATTTCTCTTTTTTTATAATAAATTTTATTTTTTAGCACTTTAGTGTTGACAGTGCTAAAAATATGAATATAATAAAATTAGCACTAGGGATAGAGGAGTGCTAAAGGAGAGTGATAACATGGATATCGAAAAATTTACAGCCAAGATGCAAGAGGCAATTCAAAAAGCAAGTCAATTAGCATTAAGTTATAAGCATCAAGTAATTGACATTGAACATGTATTGTATGTTTTATTGAATGATAGTAGTGGTATTTTTCCAAGGGTGTTATCTAAGCTAAATAAAGATAAAAATCATTTTATTCAAGTATTAGAACAAAGGCTTCAACAAAAAACGACACTTGAAAATATTGATGTCAATAGTATGAGAATAAGCTATAGCTTAAATGATTTACTTGCAAAAGCAAATAGTCAAATGACATCGTTTAAAGATGAATATATGTCTGTAGAACATGTCATTATGGCTTTATTTGAAATAAATGAAAATTGGGTCAAAGATTTATTGAACCAAGAAGGTATGAATAAAAAGGATACAAAAAAGGTAATTTTAGAAATGCGGGGTGATCATATGGTAGATAATCCAAATCCAGAAAATACTTATGAAGTATTAGAAAAATATGGACGTGACTTAACAAAAGATGTGGAAAATGGAAAATTAGATCCAGTTATTGGACGTGATGATGAAATTCGTCGTGTAATTCAAATCTTGTCACGTAAAACAAAAAATAATCCAATTTTAATTGGTGAACCAGGTGTTGGTAAAACAGCCATCGTTGAAGGATTGGCATGGCGTATTTATAAAAATGATGTACCAATTTCTTTACAAAATAAAACTTTATATGAACTTGATTTAGGTTCACTTGTAGCTGGTGCTAAATACCGTGGTGAATTTGAAGAAAGATTGAAAGCAGTTTTAGGTGAAATTAAAAAAGCAAATGGAAATATCATCTTATTTATTGATGAAATCCATCAATTAGTTGGTGCTGGTAAAACAGATGGTGCGATGGATGCTGCTAACTTATTAAAACCAATGTTGGCTCGTGGTGAACTTCATTGTATTGGAGCAACAACCCTAGATGAATATAGACAATATATTGAAAAAGATGCGGCTCTTGAAAGACGTTTCCAAAAGGTACAAGTTGATGAACCAACAATTGATGATAGTATTGCTATCTTACGTGGTTTAAAAGATTCTTTTGAAAGACATCATGGGGTTAAAATCAATGATAGTGCTATTATTGGTGCTGTTAATTTATCACAAAGATATATTACGGATCGTTTCTTACCAGATAAAGCAATTGATTTAATTGATGAAGCGTGTGCTTCTATTCGTATGGAAATTGATTCTTTACCAGAAGAATTAGATGGTATTACACGTGAAAAGAATCGATTAGAAATGGAAAGAATTTCGATTGAAAAAGAAGATAGTAATGAAGATAATGTAAAACGTTTAAATGATATTAAAGAACGTATTGCTTCTTTAACTGAACAAGAAACAGCATTAAAAGCAAAATGGAAAGAAGAAAAGTCTTCATTAGATCATATTAAAGAATTAAAGAATCAAAAAAATAAACTTGTAGCTTTACAAGATAAATATATGCAAGAAGGTAATTTACAAGAAGCTTCTAAACTTCAATATGGTGATATTCCAAAAATCACCAAAGAAATTGCTGATCTTGAAGCAAAAGAATCGGATGATGCTTTACTTCAAGAAAAAGTAACTGTTGATAATGTCTCAGAAGTTATTTCAAGATGGACAGGTATTCCAATGAATAAATTAATGGCTTCTGAAAGAGAAAAACTTTTAGCCTTAGATGATACATTAAAAGTACGTGTTATTGGTCAAGATGATGCAATCACTAAAGTAACAGATGCTATCTTACGTAGCCGTGCTGGTATCAATGATGAAGAAAAACCAATTGGTTCCTTCTTATTCTTAGGTCCAACTGGGGTTGGTAAAACAGAAGTGGCTAAAGCTTTAGCAGAACAATTATTTGATACTGAAAAGAATATTGTGCGTATTGATATGTCTGAATATATGGAAAAATTTAGTGTTTCACGTTTAGTAGGGGCTCCACCAGGATATGTTGGTTATGAAGAAGGTGGACAATTAACAGAAGCAGTAAGACGTCATCCTTATAGTATTGTATTATTAGATGAAATTGAAAAAGCTCATCCTGATGTTTTCAATATTTTACTTCAAGTTTTAGATGATGGACGTATTACAGATAGTAAAGGAAATACAGTAAGCTTTAAAAATACAATTATTATTATGACAAGTAATATTGGTTCTCAATATTTATTAGAAGGTAATAATGAAGAAAATAGAAAACTTGTAAAAGAAGAATTAAAAGTGCACTTTAAACCAGAATTTTTAAATCGTATTGATGAAATTGTTATGTTTAATTCATTAGATAGTTCAGTAGTAAGAAAAATTATTGATAAATTTATTGGTCAATTAGTTCATCGTTTACAAGATAAAAAGATTACGATTTCTTTAACTGATCAAGCTTATCAAATGATTCAAGAAGAAGGATTTGATCCAATCTATGGAGCAAGACCATTAAAGAGATTTATTCAATCTCAAATTGAAACCAAACTTGCTAAAGAAATTATTAAAGGAACAGTTCATCAAGGACAACATGTAGAAGTTGATTATCAAGATGAATTTGTTTTAAAAGCTCAATAAGGAAGTAGTATAAAAGCTACTTCTTTTTTTATAAAACTATTTTATATTTAGAAAGAAAATAATAGCTAATTAAGTACGAGAAATCGTACTTTTCTTTTTGAAATTGTAGGAATATAAATAAAAATGTAAAATTGTTTTTTCTTGGGGAAATATTATGCTAGAATATGTTGGGGTGAAAGACGATGCAAAAATATTTTATAAATGAAAATATCGAATTAAATAAATCTTTCAAAATAGAAAGTAGTGATCAACATCATATAGAAAAAGTAATGCGTAATAAAAATGGTGATCAAATTATTTGTGTAGACTTAAAACATATTCAATATTTATGTTTAATTGAAAATGTTCAAGAAGGTACAATTTTACCAATTGAAAAATTAGATATTAATAATGAATTAGATGTAGAAGTTACACTTGTTTATGCTTTACCTAAAGGAGATAAATTTGAATTTGTTTTACAAAAAGCTTGTGAGTTAGGAGTTCATCACATTATTCCATTAAGTTCTAAAAGATGTGTTGTTAAACTTACTAAAGACAAATTCAATAAAAAACTGCCCCGCTATCAAAAAATATTAAAAGAAGCAAGTGAACAATCAGGAAGAAATAGAATACCTTCAATAGAAGAAGTAAAAACAATTAAAGAATTAAAACCCTATTTAAAAGATTATAATTTAGTGGCTTATGAAGAAACTGCTAAACAACATGAACATGGTGAATTATTTCATACTTTACAACAATTAAAAGCAGGAGATCAATTATTGATTATTGTTGGTTGTGAAGGTGGCTTTGATGAAAGTGAAATTCAAGAATTAAATGAGATGGGTGTTAAATGTTGTTCATTAGGTAACCGTATTTTAAGAAGTGAAACAGCACCACTTTATTTAATGAGCGTCATTGGTTATTCAAGGGAGCTTACAAAATGATTAAATTATTAAAGAAATATGGGGTAGAGTTAAAATTAAAAAAATGTGATTTGTTTCGTCTTATTGAAGGACAAAAAGATACTTTTCTTGAAGATGGTTTTGCTTTTAAAATGACAAATGAAGAAGAAATGTTTAAATATGAAGTGATTTTAAATGGTATTTATAATAAGACAAAAATAGAAGGGGAATATAAGAAATTTGTTTATGAGACACAAGATGCTATTCAATATTTAAATTATGAAGAAAAACAAAAAATGTTTAATAGTATTATTAGTGAAACGTTAAAAAATTTAAAACTCATGAAAGTTGATCAACAAATTATTTTAATTCCTTATTTAGAACCTTTTATAAATGAAAGATATTTAAATAATTATATGTTATTAACATTAAAACAACATCAATTGTATGTTAAAAATTATCAAAGAAATATAGAAAATCCTTATCAACTTTATGGTTTAAAAGTATTACGTTCTGCTTTTTCTTCTTTAAAAGGAATAGCTGAAGATGAAAATTATGAATATTATTATTATGATGGTTTAAAGAAAATCTATATTTTTGATAAGAAAGAATATGGTTTAGTAGATAGTTTTCCAATAGTTGATAAATATTTCCAAGGAAATACATCTTTAGATGATATAAGAGAAGTTATGACTTATTATAAACAACCTCAACAATTTATAAATCAATTACATAAATTAAATTATTTAAGTGATAAAGTACATAAAAAAATTATGAAAAAATTAAAGTAGGTGAAAGAATGAAAGTTGCATTCCATACATTAGGATGTAAAGTTAATTCCTATGAATCTCAAGCAATGTTAAATATGTTTGAAGAAGCAGGATATGAAGAAGTTGATTTTAAAGAAGTGGCAGATGTTTATGTTGTTAATACATGTACTGTCACAAATACAGGAGATAGTAAATCTCGTCAAATGATACGTAAAGCAATTCGTAAAAATCCTCAAGCAACCGTTTGTGTTGTTGGATGTTATAGTCAAGTAGCACCTCAAGATATTGAAGCAATTGAAGGTGTAAGTATCATTTTAGGGACACAATTTAGAAATGAAATTGTTGATTTAGTAGAAAAGTATCAACAAACACATGAAAGAATTGTGAAAGTTTCTGAAGTTAAACAATTAAGAAAATTTGAAGATTTAAATATTGATCGTTTTTTACATACAAGAGCTTATTTAAAGATTCAAGATGGATGTAATAATTTTTGTACATACTGTATTATTCCTTATGCTAGAGGAAGAGTGCGATCTAGAAAACCAGAAAGTGTTATTAAACAAGCAAAGGAATTAGTAGCTAAAGGATATGTAGAAATTGTTTTAACAGGGATTCATACAGCAGGATATGGTGAAGATTTAGAAAATTATAGTTTTTATGATTTATTAGTAGATTTAACAAAAATAGAAGGATTAAAGAGACTTCGTATTTCTTCTATTGAAACAAGTCAAATTACTGATGATATTATTGATTTAATTTCAAAATCTAAAATTATTGTGGATCATTTACATGTACCGCTTCAAGCTGGGTGCGATGAAACACTTAAACGTATGAATAGAAAATATAATTGTGAACAATATTATGAAAAATTATCAAAAATTAGAAGATTGATTCCTGATATTGTTTTTACAACAGATGTCATTGTTGGTTTTCCTGGAGAAAGCGAAGAAGAGTTTGAAAAAACTTATGAATTTATTAAAAAAGTAGGATATACACAACTTCATGTTTTCCCTTATTCTATGCGTAAAGGAACACCTGCAGCTCGCATGGTACAAGTTGATGAAAAAATTAAACATGAAAGAGTTAATCGTTTGATTGCACTTTCTCATGAATTAAATGAAAATTATGCAAAATCTCAAATTGGTAAAACTTTAAGAGTTCTTTTTGAAAAAGAAGATCATGGATATTATGTGGGACATGGAGATAATTATTTACTTATAAAAGTACAAAGTGATGAACAATTGATAGGACAATTGAAGAATGTTATAATTAATTCATATGATGAAATGTTAATTGGAAGAGTGGTATAATGAAACGATTAAATGAGTTGTTTGATATTGATAATGATATGAAAATATACTCAATTCATAGTGATTCAAGATATGTAAAACCCTATTCTATATTCTTTTGTATTGAAGGATTGAGTGTAGATGGACATCGATATGTAGATGATGCCATTTTTCAAGGAGCAAAAGTTATTGTTCATAGCAAGGATATAGAAAAACAACCAGGCATTATTTATATTAAGGTAGCAGATGCTTTAGATGAATTAAATAGAGTTTCTAATGTATTCTATGATTATCCAAGTAAGAAAATGCGTGTTGTTGGAGTGACTGGAACAAGTGGTAAAACAGTTGTTGCTTCAATGGTTAAAAGTGTAATGGATCATTATTGTAAAGCAGCTTACATGGGAACAATTTCTTTAGAGTATGATGGGGTAGAAGAACAGTGCCCTTATACGACACCAGAAACTTTATATGTACAAAAGAAATTGTTTGATATGGCAAGACGTGGTGTTAAGGTTGTTGCCATGGAAGCAAGTAGTCATGGTTTGGCACTTAAAAGAATTGATGCAGTCGATTTTAATATTGCTGTTTTAACAAATATTTCTGATGAACATTTAGATTTTCATGGAACTAGAAGACAATATATTGAAAGTAAGAAAAAATTATTTTCAATGTTATCTACAAATTCGATTGCTGTTTTAAATAAAGATGAAGAAGTTTTTGCTGAATTTAAAGCAGCTACGAAAGCAAGAATTATGACTTATGGTATTAAAAATGAAAGTGAAATTATGGCTAAAAATATAGAACTTTATATTGATCATAGTGAATTTGATCTTTCATTAAAAGGGAATCTATATCATATTGTTTGTCCAACAATTGCTGATTTTAATATTTATAATGTTCTAGCAACGGTAGGAGTACTTGTTGGTTTAGGATTTGATGATCGTATGATCATTGAAGCCATTAGTGATTTAAAACCAGTTAATGGAAGAATGGAGCTTATTCCTAATAAACATAAAATTACGATTATTGTCGATTATTGTTGTCATACAAAAGATTTTGAAAATGTTTTTAAATTTGCAGATCGTGTTTCTAGAGGAAATATTATTGCTGTTTTAGGAGCACCAAGTAAAAGACATATGGCAAGAAGAAAGAAAATAGGATCATTGGCCAATAGATATTTAGATCATGTGATTTTGACTGAATTAGATGATCGAGGAGAAAATATTGAGGAAATTTGTAAAGAAATCCAAAGTGAAATTACAGATATTCCAAGCATTATTATTCCTAATCGTGCAGTGGCTGTAGAACAAGCTATTGAACAGGCAAGTCCAGGAGATGTTGTTTTATTATTAGGAAAAGGTCATGAAAAATTTATTGCCTTAGAAGTTGGTCAAAGAGAGTATGAAGGAGATAAAGCGATAGCATTAAAAGCTATTAAAAGAGTATACGAAGGAGAAGAAAATGAACTACAACAAAATGATTGATCATACTGTTTTAAAAGCAGATACACCTTTAGAAACAGTTAAAAGAATTTGTGATGAAGCAATGGAATATGGTTTTGCAAGTGTTTGTATTAATCCATGCCATGTTGCTTATTGTGCAGACTATCTAAAAGATAGTAATGTCAACGTATGTACAGTTATTGGTTTTCCATTAGGAGCTAATACAAGTGCAGTGAAAGCTTTTGAAACAAAAGATGCGATTGCTAATGGGGCTGATGAAATTGATATGGTAATGAATATCGGAGCTTTAAAAGATAAAAATTATGATTTAGTAAGAGATGATGTTAAAGCGGTAGTTGAAGCTGCTAATGGAACATTAGTAAAAGTTATTTTAGAAACTTGTTTACTTACAGAAGATGAAATTAAAAAAGCATGTGAATTATGCGTAGAAGCAAAAGCTGATTATGTAAAAACAAGTACTGGTTTTTCAACAAGAGGGGCTACAATTGAAGATGTTAGAATCATGAAAGAAGCTGTTCATGGAAAAGCAAAAGTAAAAGCTGCAGGTGGTGTTAGAACACCTGAAGATATGGTGAAAATCGTTGCTGCTGGAGCTGATCGTATTGGAACAAGTGCAGGATGTTCTTTAGTTAAAAAATAAGTTGGATGTAATTTTAATTTTTTAATGTTATTTACAAAATATAGGTATAAAATGAAAAATATGTAAATGGTATTCGAAATGAATATCATTTACTTTTTTATTCCAAAAATAATATATAACTAAAGAAGAAATGAGGGATTATATGGGAAATACACCAAAGAAAATAAAAGTAAGAGGTGCAAAAGTACATAACTTAAAAAATATCAATGTTGATATACCATTAAATCAAATAGTTGCTATTACAGGTGTTTCAGGGTCAGGAAAATCATCACTAGCCATGGGTGTTCTTTATAGTGAGGGTTCAAGAAGATACTTAGAATCTTTATCAACTTATACAAGAAGGCGTATGACGAGTGCTACGAAGGCACAAGTAGATGAAGTTCTTTATGTTCCTGCGGCTTTAGCACTTCACCAACGACCAGCTGTTCCAGGTATTCGTAGTACGTTTGGAACAGGGACAGAACTTTTAAATAGTTTAAGACTCATGTATTCACGTCTTGCTAAGCATTGTTGTAAAAATGGTCATTATATTGAACCAACTTTAAATGTGGCGGCTGAAAAAGAAATCATCTGTCCAATTTGTAAAGAAAAAATACATGCACCAAGTGCTGAAGAGTTAGCTTTTAATAGTCAAGGAGCTTGTCTTAAATGTGGTGGAACAGGAATTGTTAGAACTGTTGATATTGATTCGCTTGTTCCTGATAAAACACTTACCATAGATGAAGGAGCAGTCGTTCCATGGAACTCATTAATGTGGACTTTGATGACAGATGTTTGTCGTGCTATGGGAGTAAGAACAGATGTGCCTTTTAATCAATTAACTGATGAAGAAAAAAATATTGTTTATTATGGACCGGCGGAAAAGAAACATATTTTTTATAAGGCTAAAAATACAGATCATGCAGGAGAAATGGATTTTACTTATTTTAATGCAACTTATACAGTAGAAAATGCTTTATCAAAAGTTAAAGATGATAAAGGAATGAAAAGAGTTGAAAAGTTTTTAAAAGAAGAAATTTGTCCAGAATGTCAGGGAACACGTTTATCAAAAGAAGCAAGAAAACCTTTGATTAGAGGAATTGGTTTAGATAAAGCTTGTCAAATGCCATTAAATGATTTAGTAGAATGGGTAAGAGGTATTCCAGATTCAATGCCTGATGAAATGAAGCCAATGGCTCGTGAAATCTGTGATTCGTTTTTAGATGTTTCTAAAAGGCTGTTAGATTTAGGATTGGGCTATCTTTCTTTAGATAGAGCTGCTTCTACACTTTCAACAGGAGAAAGACAACGTATGCAACTTGCTAGAGCAGTAAGAAATCGTACAACAGGTATTCTCTATGTTTTAGATGAACCTTCTATTGGATTACATCCTTCTAATATTTATGGACTTATAGGAGTCATGAATGATTTAATTCATGATGGAAATTCTATTTTATTAGTAGATCATGATACTGAAATTATTAAAGAAGCGAATTGGCTCATTGAAATGGGACCAGAAGCAGGAAAAAATGGAGGTTATGTTTTTACGGAAGGAACAATAGAACAAATTAAAAATGATAAAAAGTCAATGATTGGGCCATTCCTTACAAATCATTATGATGAAAAAATGCGTCCAATATCTCCAATTGAACAACTATTTGAATTTGGAAAAATTCATCTTTCAACAAATCAAATACATACAGTCCATCCTTTAGAAGTAGATATTCCTAAAGGAAAATTAACGGTTGTTACAGGAGTGTCAGGTTCTGGAAAAACAACGATGATTCTAGAAAGCTTGTTACCAGCGATTCAAACTAAAATCAATGACTCATCATTACCTGATCATATTAAAGATGTTCAAATGGAAGGAATAGAACATATTAAACTGATTGATGCTTCACCTATTGGTATTAATATTCGTTCGACTGTTGCTACTTATATTAATGTTCATGATGAACTTAGAAAAAGATTTGCCAAAACAGAAAGCGCTAAGTCTAAGGGGTATAAAGCAGGAGATTTTTCTTATAATACAGGAAAGCTTAGATGTCCAACTTGTGATGGAACAGGGACATTAAGTTTGGATGTACAATTCTTGCCAGATGTTCATGTTACTTGTCCTGATTGTCATGGTTCTAGATATAATAAAGAAAGTTATTTTATTAAATATAAAACGTCAAAAGAGAAAGAGTATTCTTTACCTGAATTGATGGAAATGGATGTGAGTTTTGCTAAAGAAGCTTGTCAAGATTTAAAAGGTGTTTATCGAAAACTGGAAGTATTAGAAAACTTAGGTTTAGGATATTTGACATTGGGTGAGGAAACACCAAGTTTATCTGGTGGAGAGGCACAACGTTTAAAACTTGCAAGTGAAATGAGTAAGTCTCAAAATGATTCAATTTTTATCTTTGATGAACCTACGATTGGATTACATCCTTTAGATGTTCAAATATTAGTTAAAGTTTTTCAATCACTTGTAGATCAAGGTGCGACAGTCGTCGTCATTGAACATGATCGTGATGTGATGAAAAATGCGGATTATATAATTGATATGGGGCCAGGTGGTGGTCGAGATGGTGGAATGATTGTAGCTACTGGTAGTGTTGAAGAAATAAAAAATAATATAAAGAGTATTACAGGTAAATATTTATAAAAAAATAGAAGTTCAATGTGAACTTCTATTTTTGTCTTGCTGAAACAATAAAGTGTAATGCAAAATAAGCCACTTCATCTTCAGTAAATCTTTTATGATAAATAGATTCAATAGCGTCATTTAAGATTTCTGCCATTGCAAATTCTTTAGGATGTCTTTCTTTAATCTTTGCAGTTAAAGGATTTTCGATTTGACTATCATCTAATAATCGATCAAGTGCAGGTGTTAAATGTAATCCTAAAGAAACAAGTAATTTTTCATTATTTCTTAAATCTATACCTTTTTGTTTAAATAAAGAATCTAAAGTGTTTTGTAGAACATCAATAATTTCATCATCTAATAAATTAACACCAGCATTAAATTCAACATCTAATACGTTATTTTTAGATAGGTACATTGAAATAAGTGCTAACTCTGATTCTGGAAATTCAATATCAAATTTTTTACTAAGAATATTACAAATTTCAACTGCTGAATCATAGTTAGTATTTGCTTTATATGATGTGATTTGTCCTTGACTTAAAGGAATGTAATTGTTTGTTTTGATTCTAAGCATTGCAATTGCAAGATGTACAACGAGATTTTGCGTAAATTGTGGAGATAATGTTAAATGATTTTTCTCAATTACTTCATTTACTGCTTCGCGACATACTTGTTTTGATAATTCTAAATCTTTATCAGCAGCGCTTGATAAAGCTTGGTTTGTTAATGTCATAAAAAAGCCTCCTAAAATGTCTACGTAAACTATATACTAAATCAATTAGAAAAGCTAGGAAAAAATAAATATTATTTATAAGAGCATATGATTGGATTTTAGGAATGATTCCTGTTATACTAAACTTGTAAAATAATTATGTAAGCGCTCATCATTTTCTTTAAGTTTTTGTTGTCTATGCAAAATGTAAGTGCTATAATTATGAAGGAATTTTGATTTAGGAGGAAATAAACAAAATGGCTGTAACAGATAAATTCAATGAAGAATGGAATGGATTTAAAGGAAGACTTTGGAAAGAAGAAGTAAACACTCGTCAATTCATTCAAGATAACTATAAACCTTATGATGGAGATGAATCATTTTTAGCTGATCCTACAGAAGCTACTAATAAACTTTGGGGAAAACTTCAAAAGTTACAAAAAGAAGAAAGAGCTAAAGGTGGAGTATTAGAATGTGAAACTAAAGTAGTAAGTGGACTTACTGCTTATGGTCCTGGATATATCGATGAAGAAATGAAAGATTTAGAAAAAGTTGTTGGTTTACAAACTGACAAACCTTTAAAAAGAGCTTTCATGCCTTATGGTGGTATCAAAATGGCAGAACAAGCTGCTGCAACTTATGGATATGAACCAGATGAAAAATTACATGAAATTTTCACAAAATATCATAAAACACATAACCAAGCAGTATTCGATGTTTATACACCAGAAATTAAAAAAGCTCGTCATAATAAAGTAATTACAGGTTTACCTGATACATACGGACGTGGACGTATTGTTGGTGACTATCGTCGTGTTGCTTTATATGGTATTGATTTCTTAATTGAACAAAAAGTAAATGATTTCAATCATTGTGGTAGTGGATCAATGACTGAAGACATTATTCGTAAAAGAGAAGAAATTGCTGAACAAGTAAAAGCATTAAAAGGTATGAAAGAAATGGCTGCTATCTACGGATATGACATTTCTAAACCAGCTAAAAATGCTCATGAAGCATTCCAATGGTTATACTTTGGCTATTTAGCTGCAATCAAAACTCAAAATGGTGCTGCAATGTCAGTTGGACGTATTTCTACTTTCTTAGATATCTATGTAGAAAGAGATTTAGCTAACGGAACATTAACAGAAGAAGAAGCACAAGAATTAGTAGACCATTTCGTTATGAAATGTAGAATGGTTAAATTTGCTCGTATTCCTTCTTACAACCAATTATTCTCTGGTGACCCAGTATGGGCTACACTTGAAGTTGCAGGTTTAGGAACTGATGGACGTTCAATGGTTACTAAAAACTGTTTCCGTTTCTTACACACATTAGAAAATATGGGTCCTTCACCAGAACCAAACTTAACTGTATTATATACAAAAGCATTACCAGAAAACTTCAAACGTTTTGCTGCTAAAATCTCAGTAGATACTAGCTCAATCCAATATGAAAATGATGATGTAATGCGTCCTGTATGGGGAGATGATTACTCAATTTGTTGTTGTGTATCAGCTACTCAAACTGGTAAAGAAATGCAATTCTTTGGTGCACGTGCTAACTTAGCAAAATGTTTAACATATGCTATCAATGGTGGTATTGATGAAAAAACTAAAGATCAAGTGGCTCCAAAATATCGTCCAATTACTTCTGAATACTTAGACTATGATGAAGTTATGGAACGTTATGACCAAATGATGGAATGGTTAGCAGATCTTTATGTTAATACATTAAACTTAATTCAATATATGCATGATAAATATTATTATGAAGCTGCACAAATGTCATTAATTGATACTGATCTAAAACGTACTTTCGCAACTGGTATCGCTGGATTCTCACATGTAGTAGATTCATTAAGCGCAATCAAATATGCTAAAGTTAAAACTATTAGAGATGAAGATGGTGTTGTTGTAGATTACGAAGTTGAAGGAGATTTCCCAAGATATGGTAACGATGATGATCGTGCTGATGATATCGCTGTATGGTTATTAGGTGAATTCTTAGCTAAAATCAAAAAACATCATACTTACAGAGATTCAGAACCAACAACTTCTATCTTAACAATTACTTCAAACGTTGTTTATGGTAAAGCTACAGGTTCATTACCTGATGGACGTAAAGCAGGTGAACCATTATCACCAGGTGCTAACCCATCTTATGGTGCAGAACAAAATGGTTTATTAGCTTCATTAAACTCAGTTGCTAAATTACCATATGAATGGGCATTAGATGGTATTTCTAATACTCAAACAATCAACCCAGATGCTTTAGGACATGATGAAGGTGAAAGAGTTAATAACTTAGTACAAGTTATGGATGGATATTTTGAACAAGGTGCTCATCACTTAAATGTTAACGTATTTGGAACTGAAAAATTAATTGATGCTATGGAACATCCAGAAAAAGAAGAATATGCAAACTTCACAATTCGTGTATCTGGATATGCTGTTAAATTCATTGACTTAACTCGTGAACAACAATTAGACGTTATCGCAAGAACTTGTCATGAACATATGTAATCAATAACTTAATCAAATAATGAAAACAACCTCTTATGAGGTTGTTTTGTTACGGAGGAAAAATGGAAACAATTGGTAGAATTCATTCAATAGAAAGCTTTGGATCAGTCGATGGTCCAGGAGTACGTTATATTTATTTCTTACATGGATGTCCTTTAAGATGTCAATTTTGTCATAATCCTGATACATGGGGTTCAAAGAAATACGAAGAATATACTCCTGAAAAAGCGCTTCAACAAGCAATGAAATACAAAACATATTGGGGTAAAAATGGGGGCATTACGATTAGTGGTGGAGAGCCTTTAGCTCAAATCGATTTTGTTTTAGAGTTATTTAAACTTGCTAAAAAAGAAGGAATTAATACGTGTATTGATACCAGTGGAGGATGTTTCACGAGAGAAGAACCTTTCTTTTCTAAGTTTAATGAACTTATGGAGTATACAGATTTATTACTTGTAGATATTAAAGAAATTAATAATGAAAGACATCAGCTTTTAACAGGAAGAAGTAATGAAAATATTCTTGATATGGCAAGATATTTATCTGAAATTGATAAACCAATTTGGATTAGACATGTTCTTGTTCCTGAAAGAAGTGACTATGATGAAGATTTAATTGAATTAGATCATTTTATTTCTACACTTTCAAATGTTTATCGTGTTGAAATTCTTCCTTATCATACTTTAGGTGTATTTAAATGGGAGGAATTGAATATTCCATATCAATTAGAAGGAATTAAACCTCCAGTTAAAGAACGTGTAGAAAATGCAAAAAGATTATTACATGTAGATCGTTATACACGTTATTTAGATAATTAATGAAAAAAGAGTTCATGAATTTAGATTTATCATCTAAATCATGTAACTCTTTTTCAATTTATAATTGCATATTTACTTTATAATCAGAGTTGTTTAGAATAAGAGTAAAGGAAAAAAGGAGATTATAATAATGAAATTAGGAGCAATTGAAGCAGGTGGAACTAAATTTGTAGTTTGTATTGGAAATGAAAAAGGAGAAGTTTTAGAAAGAGAATCATTTCCTACAGAAGCACCTGAAAAAACAATGGAAAATGTTTTTAAATTCTTTGATGGAAAAGAAATTGAAGCCTTAGGTGTAGGAAGCTTTGGACCGATTGATCCAGATCTTACAAGTCCAACTTATGGTTATATTACAACAACACCTAAACCAGGATGGAACAATTATAATATTATGGGTGCTTTAAAAGAAAGATATGATATTCCTATGGCTTTTGATACAGATGTCAATGGGGCTGCTTTAGGCGAAGCAACATTTGGTGTGGCAAAAGGATTAGACAGTGCCCTTTATCTTACAATTGGAACAGGAATTGGTGGAGGAGCCGTTGTTGGTGGTAAACTTGTACACGGGTTACTTCATCCAGAAATGGGACATATGAAAATGATTGTAAGAGAAGATGACACATATTCAGGTAAATGTCCATATCATGGAACATGTTTTGAAGGTTTAGCTGCTGGTCCTGCTATTGAAGCAAGATGGGGAGTAAAAGGAAGTGAACTTCCAGAAGATCATCCAGCATGGGATTTAGAAGCTTATTATATTGGACAAGCGATGGCAAATTATATTTTAACTCTTTCACCTAAGAAAATTATTCTTGGTGGTGGTGTTATGCATCAAAAACAACTTTTCCCAATGATTCATAAATATACTCAAGAATTCTTAAATGGTTATATTCAAAAAGAAGAAGTGACTACTGATAAAATTAAAGATTATATCGTTTATCCAGGATTAGGGGATAATGCAGGGGTTGTTGGAGCTTTAGCTCTTGCCATGAGTGTAGTAAAATAATGAAGTAGAGAAATCTACTTCTTTTTTTAATAAAAAATAGAAGCGGATACATGATTTTGTTGACGGTGTGTGAAAATTGGATATGGTTGAAGGAAAAGATAAAAAAGGAGAAAGGAAATATGAAAAAATACTTTCATTTTTTTTATATTGTTTAATGGTTTTAACATTAACAGGATGTGGTGGATCAAGTGGAGATGACATTTCGACTTATACGTATTCAAGTGAATTGGATATCAAAAACTTAGATTCATCAGATGCTGATGATCAATGTCCATTGCGTGCTATCCATGCTGTTATTGATGGGTTGATGAAAACAGATAAAAAAGGAAATATTACGTATGGTATTGCGAAAAGTGAAGAAGTTTCAGAAGATGGATTAGTTCATACTTATAAACTTAGAAAAGATGTAAGATGGGATAATGGTGATCTTGTAACAGCTCATGATTTTGTTTATGCATGGCAAAGAATCTTTAAGAAAAAAGGCAGTTATTATATGTTTGCAGATGGTATAGCAAGCATTCAAGGTGCACAAGAATTATCAGATAAAATAGATGTTGGTGAAGAACTTACAGATGATGATTTAAATTCTATGGGTGTAAAAGCATTGGATGGTTATACATTAGAAGTAAAAACAACAGTACGCGTTTCGTTTTTAGATGAATTGCTTGCTTTTCCACCATTCTATCCAATTAATGAAAAATTTGCTGAAAAACAAGGAAGTAAATATGGTAAAAGTGCTAAAACAATTTTAGGTAATGGAGCTTTTAAGATGATTAATTTGGAACCTGGATCAGTAGCTGAATTTAAAAAAAATGAAAACTATTATGATCAAAAACATGTAAAACTTCAAAGATTTGTGATGAAACTTGTCCAAGAACCTAAAGTAGCTGCACAAGCTTTTGAAGCAGGTGAAACAGATTATGCGCCAATTAATTCTGATTTAGTTGATAAATATAAATAATATGACTCTTTTAAACAAGTTTATGATGGTTTTTTATTTTATATCTCAATAAATTTTAAAAATAAAGATCTTGCAAATTTAAATGTAAGAAAAGCCATTTCATATGCTATTAATAGAAAAGATTTATGTGAAAATGTTTTAAAAGATGGTTCACAAGTTGTTAAAGGATTTATTCCTTCAGGCTTAGCTACAAGCCCATGTGGTGTAGATTTTAGAAAAGATTCTGGTGATTTTACCTCTTATGATAAAGCACAAGCTCAAGATTTATTAGATGAAGGGTTAAAAGAATTGGGGAAATCTGAAATTACTTTAAGAATTACTTATGGAACAGATGAATCACCAATGGATGTATTTTCGACATATTTACAAAATGCTTTAAGTAAATTAAATGGCATTAAAATAGAAATGGTTGCAACAACAAAACAAGATCGTATTTACAACAAACAAAAAAATGGTGATTTTGATTTAGTTGTGACGCGTTGGGGACCTGACTGTGGAGATCCAACAACATATCTAACAATTGCTTTATCAACGAATAGTAATAACTATGGCAAGTGGAAAAATAGTGAGTATGATCAACTTGTAAATCAAGTCGGTGTTGAATCAGATGTTGAAAAGCGCTGGCAAGAAATGAAGGATGCAGAAAAGATATTATTAGATGATTATGCGTATATTCCTGTTTTTGAAAAAGGAGCGGCAACATTACAAAATCCAAAAGTAAAAAATCTAGTTATTAAACCATGTAGAACAATTTCTTTTGAATATGTAGAAAAAACTGAATAAAAAGAGAAAAGGCATAATGAGAAAATATTATGTCTTTTTTGATAAAAAGCTATCATATTAATAAATTTATATATTGTATTGTATACAAATATGCAAAATAGTATTGACTTTTAAAGACTAATCCGCTAGTATGAAGTTAATAAATCGATAGATTGTATACAATATGTCGATTTATTGCACAAAAGATAATTTAAGAAGGGAAGAGAGAATATGAAAAAACTATTATCAATGGTGCTTTGTGCTATGATGGCTCTAACTCTTGCTGGTTGTGGGGGATCAGGAGGAGATTCATCTACTTACACTTTCTCAAGTGAATTAGATATCAAAAACTTAGATTCATCAGATGCCGATGACGGATGCTCATTTACAGCAATGCATGCTGTTATTGATGGGCTTATGAAAACAGATAAGAAAGGTAATGTCGTAAATGGTGTTGCTTCATCTTCTGAAGTTTCAGATGACGGGTTAACTCATACTTACAAAATCAGAAAAGATGCAAAATGGGCTAACGGTGATCCTGTTACTGCAAATGATTTCGTTTATGCTTGGCATAGAATCTTCCAAAAGAAAGGTCAATATTACTACATGTTCTGTGATGGTATTGCAAGTATTGTAGGGGCACAAGAAATGTCAGATAAAATTGACAATGAAGAAGATATTACAGATGCAGATTTAGATGCAATGGGTGTTAAAGCTATCGATGATAAAACATTAGAAGTTACTACAACTACTCGTGTTTCATTCTTTGATGAATTAATGTCATTCCCATGTTTCTATCCAATTAACCAAAAATTCTGTGAAAAACAAGGTGATAAATATGGTAAGAGTGCTGATTCTATTTTAGGTAACGGTGCTTTCGTTATGACAAACTGGGAACCAGGTTCAGTAGCTGAATTCGAAAAAAATGATAAATTCTATGCTGCTAAAGATGTAAAAATCGACAAATTAGTGATGAAATTAGTTCAAGAACCAAAAGTTGCTGCTCAAGCTTTTGAAGCAGGTGAAACTGATTTCGCTATTATCAACTCTGACTTAGTTGATAAATACAAAAAAGATGAATCATTCAAAAATATTTCTGAAGGATTCTTATTCTACGTTCAACCAAACTTAGAAAATGCTGATTTAGCTAACTTAAATGTAAGAAAAGCTTTATCATTAGCTATCAACAGAAAAGACTTATGTGAAAATGTTTTAAAAGACGGTTCACAAGCTGCTAAAGGTTTCGTACCTTCAGGATTATCAATTTCTCCAGAAGGAAAAGATTTCCGTGATGAAGCTGCAACATATACTTCATATGACAAAAAAGCTGCACAAGCTGCTTTAGATGAAGGATTAAAAGAATTAGGAAAATCTGAAATTACTTTAAGATTAACTTATGGGACAGATGAATCTCCAATGGATGTATTTGCAACTTATTTACAAAACGCTTTAAGTAAATTAGATGGTATTAAAGTAGAAATGGTAGCTACTACTAAACAAGATCGTATCTACAACAAACAAAAAAATGGTGATTATGATTTAGCTACAACTCGTTGGGGACCTGACTATGGTGATCCTACAACTTACTTAACAATGGGTATTTCTACTAATGGTAACAACTATGGTAAATATACAAACAGTGAATTAGATGCATTAATGGATAAAGTTGCTAATGAATCTGATGCTAATACTCGTTGGAAAGAAATGATTGATGCAGAAAAAATTATGATGGATGATTTATGTTACATCCCAGTATTTGAAAAAGGTACTGCAACTTTACAAAATAAAGATGTAAAAGGTTTAGTAATTAGACCTGTAGGTGTTCCATATACATTCCAATATGTATCAAAATAGTCGATAAAATTAACAGAAACACAATATTTCGGTATTGTGTTTCTTCTTAAAAAAGAATAAAAAAATATGTTGTCTTCCAATTAATATAAACGTCAACAATTAATGTATAAAAAACAATTGTGCTATTTTGTTCTTGAATGTAGATTGAAAAATATATTTTTTGTATAAACACTAATGCAATTTTGTATACAAAGTTCGTCTTTTTTATTGACTTCTATAACGCATTGTACTAATATTAAAGCATAAATTTTTATTGTATACGTATTAGTGTATACAAAGGTGATTTATAGAAGGGAAGAGAAAAAATGAAAAAATTATTATCTATGGTACTTTGTGCTATGATGGCTCTAACTCTTGCTGGGTGTGGGGGATCTAGTGATGATTCATCTACTTACACTTATTCAAGTGAATTAGATATCAAAAATTTAGACTCATCAGATGCCGAAGACGGATGCTCATTTACTGCATTACATGCAATTATTGATGGGCTAATGAAACCTGCTAAAGATGGTACTACTACATATGGTATTGCTAAATCTTCAGAAGTTTCAGAAGACGGTTTAACACACACTTATAAATTAAGAGATGCTAAATGGTCTAATGGTGATGCTGTGACAGCAAACGATTTCGTTTATGCATGGCAAAGAATTTTCAAAAAGAAAGGAAACTACTATTACATGTTCTGCGATGGTATTGCTAACATCGCAGGTGCTCAAGAATTATCAGATAAAATCGATGCAGAACAAGATTTAACTGATGAAGACTTAAACAAATTAGGGGTAAAAGCTGTAGACGACAAAACGTTAGAAATTACTACAACTACAAGAGTTTCGTTCTTTGATGAATTAATGTCATTCCCATGTTTCTATCCAATTAACCAAAAATTCTGTGAAAAACAAGGTGATAAATATGGTAAGAGTGCTGATTCTATTTTAGGTAACGGTGCTTTCGTTATGACAAACTGGGAACCAGGTTCAGTAGCTGAATTCGAAAAAAATGATAAATTCTATGCTGCTAAAGATGTAAAAATCGACAAATTAGTGATGAAATTAGTTCAAGAACCAAAAGTTGCTGCTCAAGCTTTTGAAGCAGGTGAAACTGATTTCGCTATTATCAACTCTGACTTAGTTGATAAATACAAAAAAGATGAATCATTCAAAAATATTTCTGAAGGATTCTTATTCTACGTTCAACCAAACTTAGAAAATGCTGATTTAGCTAACTTAAATGTAAGAAAAGCTTTATCATTAGCTATCAACAGAAAAGACTTATGTGAAAATGTTTTAAAAGACGGTTCACAAGCTGCTAAAGGTTTCGTACCTTCAGGATTATCAATTTCTCCAGAAGGAAAAGATTTCCGTGATGAAGCTGCAACATATACTTCATATGACAAAAAAGCTGCACAAGCTGCTTTAGATGAAGGATTAAAAGAATTAGGAAAATCTGAAATTACTTTAAGATTAACTTATGGTACAGATGAATCTCCAATGGATGTATTTGCAACTTATTTACAAAATGCTTTCTCTAGCTTAAAAGGATTAAAAATTGAAATGGTTGCTACTACTAAACAAGATCGTATCTACAACAAACAAAAGAATGGAGATTTCGATTTATCAGTAACTCGTTGGGGACCTGACTATGGTGATCCTACAACTTACTTAACATTAGCTTTAACTGACAACAATAACAACTATGGTCATTGGTCAAATGCTGAATATGATTCAATCATGGGAAAAGTTAACAGTGAAACTGATGCTAATGCTCGTTGGCAATTAATGATCGATGCAGAAAAAATCTTATGTGAAGATTTAGGATATATTCCAGTATTCGAAAAAGGAACTGCTACTTTACAAAATACAAAAGTTAAAAACTTAGGTATTAAACCAGTTGGTGTTCCATATACATTCGAATATGTATCAAAATAGTTCAATCTAAAAAAGAACATAGAGAAGACAACACAATATAGTATTCTGTATTGTGTTTCTTTTTTAAATAAATAAAGGAGGAAAAAAGATGAGTAATTCAACCTTAAAATATATCGGAAAACGTTTAGTTATTTCGTTAATTACATTATTCGTTATTTTAATGGTGTTATTTTTAATGGTTAAATTTTTACCAGGTTCTCCAATTAACAATGAAAAATTAAGTGCTTCAGCCAGAGCTGCTATTGAAGCACAATATGGATTGGATCAACCAATTCCGGTTCAATTCGTACGTTATATTCAAAATATGTTAACAGGGGATTTCGGGGTATCATTTAACTTATACAAAGATATGCAAGTATCTTCACTTGTAGGAAGTGCTGCAAAATTATCTATGATTTACGGTTTATGTGCAGTTATTATTGGAACAGTTATTGGTATGTTCTTAGGAGTATTTGCTGCATTACATAAAAATACAATTTGGGATACAATTGCTACTGTTATTTCTGTAATTGGGGTTTCCATCCCATCATTCGTATTTGCAATGTTAATTTTATTATTATTTGCTTCAAAATTAAGATTGTTACCAACTTCATATAGTTCATCGAATGCAATTAAATCATCAATTATGCCAATTTTAGCTTTATCTGTTGGGGTTATTGCAAACGTTGCACGTTTTACACGTACTGAAATGGTTTCAGTTTTAACAAGTGAATATATGACTCTTGCAAAAGCAAAAGGGTTAGATCGTAAAACTTTAATTTTCAAACATGCATTAAGAAATGCTTTAATTCCAGTTATTACAATTTTAGGACCTATCTTAGTTAACTTAATGACAGGTACTATGGTTGTTGAAAAGATTTGTTCTGTTCCTGGATTAGGTAAATTATTAATTAATAGTATTTTATCAAATGATTACAACATCATTTTAGCTTGTTCATTCTTATATGCTGCAATGTACATTTTCATGATGTTAATTATTGATATTTCTTATGGAATTATTGATCCAAGAATTAGATTAGGAAAGGATGATTAATAATGGATTTAGAAAAGATTGAATTTTTACCAGACGATTTTGAATTCGTTGGAGATAAACAAGACATTACTAAAGACGTTGTTGCTCCATCACTTCCTGCTTGGAAAGATTCTTTAAATCGTTTTAAAAAGAATAAAGGTGCCGTTATCGGTTTAATTTGTATTTTAGTTATCGCAGTATTTGCAATTTTTGCACCAATGTTTTCATCTTATAAATTTGATGCAATCAATACAAAAATTGCAAGTATTTCGCCATGTGCTGAACATTTCTTTGGTACAGACACTTATGGGCGTGATTTATTTGTACGTGTTTGGACAGGTACAAGATATTCATTATTTATTGCTGTAGTCGCAATCTTCATTGACGTGATTGTAGGTATGACATATGGACTTATCTCTGGTTATTTCGGAGGTAAAGTTGATTCAGTAATGCAAAGAATTCAAGAAATCATAAACTCTATCCCAACTTTAGTAATATTAACATTGTTATTAATGGTGATGAAAGCATCATTATTCACAATTATCATGGCTTTATCATTTACTGAATGGATTGGTATGTCACGTATTACAAGAGCTCAAGTTTTAAGAGTAAAAGAAGAAGAATTCGTTTTAGCTTCACGTACTTTAGGAGCTAGTAACTTATTTATTATCTTTAAAGAAATTTTACCAAATATTTATAGTCAAATGATTATTATGATTATGATGTCTATTCCAAATGCTATCTTCTATGAAGCATACTTGTCTTTCGTTGGTTTAGGTTTACCAATTCCAATGGCTTCATTAGGTACATTAATTAATGATGGATTTAACTCAATTACTATCTACCCTTACATGATGGTAATTCCAGTTATTGTTTTCTCTATCTTAATGTTAAGTTTCAACTTATTTGGTGATGGACTTCGTGATGCACTTGATCCAACTATGAAGGAGATGTAATTATGGCAGAAAGAGAAAAAATATTAGAAGTCAGAGATTTAAATATCTCTTTTAAAACTGATAGTGGTATTGTTAATGCAATTCGTGGTGTTAACTTAGATTTATATAAAGGTGAAACAATCGCTATCGTTGGTGAATCTGGATCAGGTAAGTCAGTTACTACTAAAGCAATTATGGGTATCATGGCTGGAAATGGTTCAATTGATGGTGGTTCTATTAACTACACTTGGACAGATGAAAATACAGGTGAAAGAATCACAAAAGACATTTGTCAATTAAGTGAAAAAGAAATGCAAAGTGAAATTCGTGGTCGTAAAATTGCCATGGTTTTCCAAGATCCAATGACATCATTAAACCCTACAATGACAATTGGAAATCAAATTATGGAACCAATGATTCATCATTACAATACACCAAAAGAAGAAGCTTATAAAAAAGCTGTTGAATTATTACAATTAGTAGGTATTACAAATGCTGAAAAACGTATGAAAAACTATCCTCACCAATTATCTGGTGGTATGAGACAAAGAATTGTTATCGCAATTGCTTTATCTTGTGACCCATATGTCTTAATTTGTGACGAACCTACAACTGCATTGGATGTTACTATCCAAGCTAAAATTCTTGAATTAATTCAAGATATTCAAAAGAAAAAAGATTTATCAGTTATTTATATCACACATGACTTAGGTGTTGTCGCTAAAGTAGCTGATTATGTAAATGTTATGTACGCTGGTAAAATCGTAGAAACTGGAACAATTGATGAAATTTTCTATGATCCACGTCATCCATATACTTGGGGATTACTTTCATCTATGCCTGATTTAGATACAGATGATGATGAATTATATACAATCCCAGGTACTCCACCAAACTTAGCACATGAAGTAAAAGGTGATGCTTTTGCTCCACGTAATAAATATGCTTTAAATATTGATTTAAGACTTGAACCACCAATGTTTAAAGTACCTGGTAGTACAACTCATAAAGTTGCTTCATGGTTAATGCATGAAAAAGCACCTAAGGTTGAAATGCCAACTGAATTAAAAAACAGATTAGAAAAAATGAAAAAGGAGGGTGTTGAATAATGGAAAAGAAAGAACCTATCCTTGTCGTTAAAGATTTAAAACAACATTTTAAAATTAATCGAAACTTTACTGTAAAAGCAGTTGATGGTATTTCATTTGATATTATGCCAGGTGAAACTTATGGTTTGGTAGGTGAATCTGGTTCAGGTAAATCAACTACTGGTAGAAGTATTATTCGTTTATATAAACCAACTTCTGGATCAATTGTTTTCAACGGTAAAGAAATTGGTGGAAAATTAAATAAGGAAACATCTAAAGAATTACATACAAAGATGCAAATGATTTTCCAAGATCCAATGGCTTGTTTAAATCCAAGAAAGAAAGTTATTGATATCATTGGTCAAGGTTTAGATATTCATAAATCTTATTCTTCTATTGAAGAAAGAAATGAAAAAATTTATGAAATGCTTGAACTTGTTGGTTTATCAAGAGAACATGCTTCACGTTATCCACATCAATTCTCAGGTGGACAAAGACAACGTATTGGTATTGCCAGAGCTTTAATTATGAATCCTGATTTAATTATTGCTGATGAAGCTATTTCAGCGTTAGACGTTTCTATTCAAGCGCAAGTTGTTAACTTAATGAAAAAGATTCAAAAAGAAACAGGAATTGCTTATTTATTCATTGCTCATGACTTATCAATGGTTAAATATATTAGTGATAAGATAGGGGTATTACACTTAGGACATTTAGTAGAAACAGGAACTACTGAAGAAATCTTTGATAATCCAATTCATCCATATACAAAATCATTATTAAGTGCTATTCCTCATCCTAATCCACGTGTAGAAAAAGTACGTAAATCATTTACTTATGATTATAAAGAAAGTGGAGTGGATTATACAAAAGGTACTGAACATTTAGTAGATGGAACTCATTATGTTTTAGCTACTGATGAAGAATTTGAAAAATGGACAAAAAAATAGTTTAGAGCGAAAACTCTAAACTTTTTTATTTAGTAGTATTTTTTAAAATATGAAGTAATATTTCGACTTGTTTTTCCATCATTGTTAAGGAACAATATTCATAAGGACCATGATAATTAAAACCACCTGTTCCTAGATTAGGACAAGGAAGTCCCATAAATGTTAAACGTGCACCATCTGTTCCACCACGAATTGGTGAACAAGAGGCTTCTAAGCCATTTTCTTTAATAGCAGCTAATGCTTGTTCAACAATAAACATATGATCTTTTAAAGCTTCTTTCATATTTAAGTAGCTTTCAGTAATTGTTAAATCAATAATTTGATAACCATATTTTTTATTTAAGAATTCTGCAATGTCAATAAATTCTTGACATTGTTTTTTTGCTTGTTGTAAGTCATGATTTCGAATTATATAATCCATTGTTGTTTCTTCACAAGTTCCTTGAATAGCATGAAGATGATTGAAACCTTCATAGCCTTCAGTAGATTCAGGACGCATATGAACTGGTAATAATGAATCAAATTCATAAGCAACACGTGTAGAATTAATCATTTTATTTTTAGCACTTCCAGGATGAATACTTCTACCATGAATATTCACTTTTGCTGAAAAAGCATTAAAGTTTTCATATTCAACAATATGAATATCTCCTCCATCAATTGTATAGGCATAATCAGCATTAAAGTATTTCACATCAAAATGATTACTTCCACAACCAATTTCTTCATCTGGTGTAAAAGCAATTTGTATATCATTATGTTTAAATTCAGGATGTGTGTGTAGATATTCAACCATTTGCATAATGATAGCAATTCCTGCTTTATCATCAGCTCCTAATAAAGTTGTTCCATCTGTAGTAATTAAATCATGATGAATAAGATGTAAGAGTTGAGGATATTGTTCAGGGTCTAGATAAAGTTTTTTATCTTCATTTAAAGTAATTTTTTGACCTTGATAATTTTTGATAATTTGTGGATGAATATCTTTACCACTTGCATCAGGGGAAGTATCCATGTGGGCAATAAAACCTATGACATCTCCTTGATGATTATTATTACTAGGAATTGTTCCATAAACAACACCATATTCATCTATTTTTGCGTTTTCAATTCCTAATGATTGAAGTTCTTCAACAAGATATTTTCCTAATTTTAATTGTTTTGATGTTGAAGGAACTGTTTGTGAATTTTCAACAGATTGTGTATCAAAACTGACGTAATTTAAAAATCTTTCTTTAATTTCCATTTGTCTTCCTCACTTTCTTCATTATTATACAACGAAAAACTATGAACTTCTATGAAATACTTTACAAATCAAAAAATGTATGTTACCATACAATTCGTAGCCGAACAATATAGGGGGAGTTATATGTATAGAGATCCAATTGGACATCGTATTAAGACTCTAAATAATCTTATGAGAAAAACAATGGATAAGCAGACGGGACGTCCTGATCGTGCAACATTAATGCATTGTTGGATTATTGGTTTTGTTGAAGAAAGAGAGTATATAGGTCTTGATACATTTCCTAAAGATATAGAAAAAGAATTTTCAATTAATCGTTCTACAACATCAGAAATGTTGAAATTGATGTGTAAAAATGGAATGATTACAAGAGAAGAAGTGGATTATGATGCAAGATTAAAGAAGATTGTTTTAACAGAAGCTTCAAGGCAACACAATCGTAATATTGAAGATAAGATGAGAAAAATGCATCAACAATTAATTAAAGATTTATCTGATGATGAAATTAATGCATTTATTAAAATTTCAGATAAGTTAATTAATAACATTAAAGAAGGTTTATAAATATTCATAAGTTCGGTAATGAATAGGAAAGGAAGTAAATTATGGTCAAAACTTTAATGAAACAAATTAAAGAATATAAAAAAGATTCTTTACTTACAATGTTATTTGCAACATTAGAAGTTGTTTTAGAAATTATGATTCCTTTACTTATGGCAAGTTTAATTGATAAAGGAATTGAAGCGGGAAACATGTCAAATGTCACAAAATATGGGGCTTTGATGTTTGTTATTGCCCTTGGAACATTATCTCTCGGTTTTTTAGCAGGAAATCACGCAGCAAAAGCTTCTACAGGCTTTGCTGCTAATTTAAGAGATGCGATGTATACTAATATTCAAACATACTCATTTTCAAATATTGATAAATACAGTACAGCTGGACTTGTAACACGTCTTACAACAGATGTTACAAATGTACAAAATGCCTATCAAATGATTATTCGTATGTGTATTCGTGCACCAATGAATCTTATTTGTGCCCTTGCAATGGCGATGATGATCAACTTTAAATTAAGTATGATTTTCGTTGTAGCGATTGTTTTCTTAGTAGCTGTGCTTGTAACAATTATGTATCATGCTACAAAATACTTTAATGATGTTTTTCCTAAATATGATACTTTAAATGAAAGTGTTCAAGAAAACGTTGTAGGTATTCGTGTTGTTAAATCTTTTGTTAGAGAAAAATATGAAAATGAAAAATTTAGAAAAGCAGCACAAAATATTTATAAATTATTTGTTAAAGCAGAATCTGTTTTATCTTATAATAGCCCAGCAATGTTAATTGCTGTCTATGGTTCAATTTTAATGCTTTCATGGTTAGGTGCTAAAGCGATTGTAGGAGGAACCCTTACAACAGGTGAACTTACAAGTTTATTTAGTTATGTAATGAACATTATGATGTCATTAATGATGCTTTCAATGGCATTTGTTATGATTACAATGTCACTTGCTTCAGGAAGACGTATTGCTGAAGTTATTAATGAACAATCTGATTTAGTATCTCCTCAAGAAGCTTTAACTGAAGTAAAAGATGGTTCAATTGATTTCAATCATGTTGTTTTTTCTTATAAACATGGTAGTGGAGAAGCTGTTTTAAAAGACGTTGATCTACATATTAAAAGTGGTGAAACAATTGGTATTATTGGTGGTACGGGAAGTGCTAAAAGTAGTTTAGTTAATTTAATTTCACGTTTATATGATGTAGATGAAGGTAGTGTTGTCGTTGGTGGACAAGATGTGCGTAATTATGATCTTGAAGTTTTAAGAGATGAAGTTTCTGTTGTCTTACAAAAGAATGTCTTATTCAGTGGAACAATCTTACAAAACTTAAGATGGGGTAATGAAAATGCCACAGAAGAAGAATGTAAAGAAGCTTGTCGTTTAGCTTGTGCTGATGAGTTTATTGATCGTTTTGAAGATGGTTATAATACGTATATTGAACAAGGTGGTTCAAATGTATCTGGTGGACAAAAACAACGTTTATGTATTGCTAGAGCATTACTTAAAAATCCCAAAATCTTAATTTTAGATGATTCAACAAGTGCAGTTGATACTGCTACAGATGCAAGTATTCAAGAATCATTTAATGAACGTATCCCTGATACAACTAAAATTATTATCTCTCAACGTATTTCATCAGTACAAAATGCAAGTCGTATTATTGTTTTAAATGATGGAGTAGTTGATGGATTTGATACACATGAAAATTTATTAGAAACAAATGAAATTTATCGTACAATTTATGAAACACAAATGAAAGGAAAGGAGGAAAAATAATGAAAGAAGGAACAATGAAACGTTTACTTAAAATGTTATGGAGTAAATATAAAATCCATTTAGTTATTGTTTTTCTATGTATTGTAGGAAATGCTTTATTTAATGTTCAAGGAACAATGTTTATGCAAACATTGATTGATGATTATATTGTTCCTTTATTAAAGAGCTCTTCTCCTGATTTTAGTGGATTATTACATGCTTTAATTCGTGTAGCTTGTTTATATGCTTGTGGGGTTGTATGTGCCTTTACCTTTAACCGTATTATGGTTTATGTAACACAAGGGTTCTTAAGAGATTTAAGAATTGATATGTTTGAACATATGGAATCTTTACCAATTCGTTATTTTGACAGAACTCCTCATGGAGATACAATGTCAGTCTATACAAATGATATTGATACCTTAAGACAATTGATTTCTCAATCAATTCCTCAACTTATTTCAAGTTGTATGACAATTGTGACAACATTTGTCTCAATGATTATCTTAAATATTCCTTTAACTGTATTAAGTGTATGTATGTTAATGGTAATGCTTGTAGTTTCAAGAAAACTTGGTTCTTTATCAGGAAAATTCTTCGTTAAACAACAAAATGATTTAGGTAAAGTTAATGGTTATATTGAAGAAATGATTTCAGGTCAAAAAGTTGTTAAAGTGTTCAATCACGAAGAACAAGCTATTGCTGATTTTAGAAAATTAAATGATGAATTAAGAGAAAGTGCTTATCAAGCTCATAAATTTGCGAATATCTTAATGCCAGTTACGGTTCAATTAGGAAATGTTTCTTATATTATTTGTGCCATCGTAGGAGCAATTCTTGCTTTAAATGGACATTTCTCACTTACAATTGGGACACTTGTTGCTTTCTTAACACTTAATAAAAGCTTTAATCAACCAATTGGACAAATTTCTCAACAAATCAATGCTGTAGCGATGGCACAAGCAGGTGCAGGACGTATTTTTGATTTATTAGATCAAGAAAGTGAAGATGATCAAGGTGTTGTGACTTTATGTCGTGTAGAAACTGTTGATGGAAAAATGGTTGAAACAGATAAAAGAACTGGGCATTGGGCTTGGAAACATCCACGCAAGGATGGGCAAGTTGAACTTGTAGAAATGAAAGGTGATATTCGTTTAGAAGGTGTTGATTTTGGCTATTTTGATGATCGTATGGTTTTACACAATGTTGACGTTTATGCAAATCCTGGTGAAAAGATTGCCTTTGTTGGAGCGACAGGTGCAGGTAAAACAACGATTACTAACCTAATTAATCGTTTCTATGATATTCAAAAAGGATCAATTACTTATGATGGTATTGATATTAAATTGATTAAAAAAGATGATTTAAGAAGATCATTAGGTGTGGTATTACAAGATACACATTTATTTACTGGAACAGTTATGGATAATATTCGCTATGGTCGTCTTGATGCTACGGATGAAGAATGTATTGAGGCAGCAAAACTTGCTAATGCTGATTTATTTGTAAAACATTTACCAGAGGGTTATCAAACAATGCTTACAGGAGATGGAGCTAATTTATCTCAAGGACAAAGACAATTATTAGCGATTGCCCGTGCTGCTGTTGCTAATCCTCCTGCACTTATTTTGGATGAAGCAACTTCTTCTATTGATTCTCGTACAGAAAAACTTGTACAAGATGGTATGGATAAATTAATGCATGGTAGAACAACTTTAGTTATTGCCCATCGTTTATCAACGATTAAAAATAGTGATTGTATTATGGTTTTAGAACAAGGTCATATTATTGAAAGAGGAAATCATCAATCATTGATTAAAGAAAAAGGTAAATATTATCAATTATATACAGGAGCTATTGAAATGGATTAATCCATCAATAGCTTTTTCTTTGGACTAAACGTCCATTGAAAGAAGAAAAATTGAAAGATAAAATAAGTATAAGAAATGAGGCATTTGTGAGACAAACTTGGGACAAATATTAAGTACATACATGTTATAATCTATTTGTAATAAATCTAGATGACGTTACTTCAACTCAATAGAAAGTAGGTAATGTGTATGATACCCATCAATAAGGTAACCTCTGATAGTGCATGTCGGACATTCTTAAGTAATGATGTCAGTTTTGCATCTTTTTATAATGCAGCTATATTTGAAGGGAAAC